>SDBV01001946.1_pt1 | contig 30949 bp, 19 predicted proteins | sample 2277081 | NCBI WGS metagenome assembly SDBV01 (sample SAMN10402039, study PRJNA504765) | marine sediment metagenome | isolation source: marine sediment core GS10_PC15, 223 cmbsf | place: Arctic Ocean: Southern Knipovich Ridge | collected 2010 | reverse complement strand
CACCTCTTCCCATTCCGAACAGAGAAGTTAAGCCCCATAGCGCCGATGGTACTGCAATAAAATGTGGGAGAGTAGGTCATTGCCTCTTTTTATTACAAAGCCTGTCTTCGGATGGGCTTTTTTTATGAAAAAAAATTTATACCGTAACCCTGACATGCATCGTCAGGGTAGGTCGCCTGCCCGGCCGACCAGACGGGTCGCCTCTTTTTATTAGAAAGCCTGTCTTCGGATGGGCTTTTTTTTATGACTTAACTAAAACTCAATAATAAATAAATATTGAATAGCAGGTATTCATGCTACATTACCCAACACCCACAGATATTAATTTATCCGGGGTCATATACTTCTTTACAAGTGACTGAATTTGGGCTGGGGTAATGGATCGGATGGTTTGGATGTAAGTATGAAAATAATCGTATGAAAGGCCGTTCTGATACAGATCTTTAAAATGGGATATGAGTGCAAAAGGTGTATTAATGCTTGACTGGATCTGCCCCAACATATAATTACACACTGTTTTCAGTTCCTCTTCGCTTACAGGAAAATTTCGCAAATTGTCTATTTCCTTTATAATTTCTGATATGGCTTCTAATCGGTTCTCTTTTTTGACATCCGCCGATATCACAAAGTAACTTGCGTGTTTCAGGTTGGCAATGCCTGAAAAAATCCCATAGGTTAATCCTTTTTCTTCCCGTATGTTTTTCATCAACCGGGATCCAAAATACCCCCCAAGAATTTCATTTGCAACCATCAGTCCCCTGTAATCTTCATGCGATTTTGGAATACTGATTGTACCCAAACGTAATGATGTCTGGACACTATTTTCTTTTTCTAAATAGATAGCCTCACTTTTGCCGGAAAAATTAGTAAACTCTATGCTTCCAGGACTGGAAATATCAATATTTCCAAATTCGTTTTCTATTGTTTGAATTACATTATCATCAAAATTACCAGAAGCAAATATTGTAAATGTCTTGTTGGCGATATGGGTGGTAAAAAAATCAACAATTAACTCCCTTGTTGTTTTATTAATGTCTAATTTTTCAAGTATTCGACCGTAAGGATGTGAACCTCCAAATAAATTTTCACGGAATATTTTGGAAGCCACGAAACTCGTTTTCTCATTATTAACCTCAAGGTTCCGTGTCCTGATATTTTTTTGAATTTCTATTTCATGTTTCGGAAACGTTGGTTCGGTAATAATTTTACGTAGAAGGGAAGCAAGTTGTTGGAAATGCTTACTTAAACAGAATAAAGATATTTCGAGATAATCAAGACCACTATTAATTTCAAGGTGGGCGCCGTAGGACTCAAATGCTTCTGCAATTTCTACAGACGAATAACCGGATAAACCTTCAGAAAGTAATTTTCCGGCAAAAAATGCGATTCCGTTTCTATTTTCATGGAATTTCCCAGCTTCAAATATGATATCCAGTTTCAGGACTTCCTGGGTCCCTGACCTCAGAGTATAAAGATCGACACCATTTTCCAATACCACTTTTTCAACTTGCTTGATGGATATATCACTAATGTCATTAAATGGAGGAGGTACTTTTCTGTCTGGCATCTTGATAATTACAATCAGTCAGTTACAGAATCATCTGAAGCTGTGTAATTGTCAAAGTCAAAGATAAGTGTAAAACGTAATGTTTCTGCAAGCGGGTGTTCTTGCTGGGGGGGGACGAGGTAAGCAAAATCAAGCCCAAAAACCTGGTATCTGAATCCTACTCCCATGGTGAAATACTTTCTATTGCCCTTGTTTGCATTCTCATAGAAGTAACCTACCCTGGCTGCAAAAAGGTCGTTATACCAGTATTCAAGGCCCATGCCAATCATGAATTCCTGCATTTCTTCGCTGAACCCATCCGGTGCATCAGTAAAAGAACCGAACATTCCACTCAATAATCCCCGATTAGGATCTTTACCTCTGGCTATGATCGGGTTCCCATTTACATCTGTTGCCAGACTTCCATCATCATTAAATTCATAAACAGGTGGGGACGGAACCATGAGTTTATTAAAGTCCAAAGCAAATGTTAACGTATTAAACGGATCAAGATGCGTTTTGAATGCAGTTCCCAGACGCAGATTTGTGGGAATAAAATCTTTATTATTTTCATCACTGTACGAAAGTTTTGCACCAATGTTGGTGATTGATCCGGCAAATGCAATATTTGAATTTGAGCTGCTTGAAAGGATGTCTTTATCCCAGTAAACACTGATATCGGCTGCTACACTATTCCCAGGTTTAGCTTCAATAGTTGAAGAAGAAAAATTACCCGTGAGATTGGAATGTATATATCGAATGGCCACTCCTATACTCAATCGATTAGACAATTGCCTCGCATATGTTGCATCTACCGCTACTTCCCTTGGGCTGAATTGTCCATTGTCCACACCAAATTCATCAGTAAAAAATATGTCCCCTAAATCAAAATACCGAAGGGAAACTGCTACTGCTTGTTCCCGTGTAATCTTATAATACCCAGAAAGATAGGAAATCGACATATCATTTATAATCTTACCGAGCCATGGTGTGTAAGACAAAGAAAATCCATATTTTTTGTCAATCAATGCCAGTTTAGCAGCATTCCAATAAGTAGAGTTGGCATCGGGGCTCAGGGCAGCGCCTACATCCCCCATTGCTCCCGACCGTGCGTCCGGGGCTATGGTCAGAAAAGGAACGGCTGTTGTGATTACCCTCCTGGTTGTATCCTGGCCCGAAATAATGGCCTGGTTTTGTGCCATGATATTAGAAAACGTCACCGCCGAAAACAATATTAATAAAGTTGATATTTTAACAAACCTCACCACTTCCATCACTTAAATGTAAACAAAGATAGTTAATAAATAATTAATTTCTGATATAGTTGCGAACTCGCCCCATCTAACATAGAACGTACAATTATCTTATAAAAGTATATCCCAGGTCTAACTTTTAGCCCTGAGGAATTTCGGCCATCCCATTCTATACCAGAGGCAGTTGTATAACTCTGGTACAGTTCATAAATTGATTCTTTAACAATGGCCCCGTTTGAATTATAAATTTGCAAACGAATATCTAAATCTTCCCCCGCCCTGTTATGATTAAATGTAAAATTAGTATTGTCGATAAATGGGTTGGGATAGTTACGCAATTTTGACAGAACAAGCTGATCAGTTTCTGAAACAATAAAGTCGATTTGAACTTCTGCCGGATTATTGTATATATCCCAGGCTTTCACTGCTATCGTATGTGGCCCCGGTGTCAGATTATTGATCGGGTAGTTTAACCACCCTGATTTATAAGTATCAATATCAGCTTCATAAAAATCATTTAGATTAACAACAGAGTCCCCATCGATAATAGCTTGAATATTTTGGTCAAGCAAAGAATTTGAAATGGTGATACCACTTTCATCAAACAATCGTGCCACTAATAGTGTGTTTGGTTTCACAACCGTACCTGCAGTGTAGGTTGTATCTCCCATAAATAATCTTATTTCCGGCGGGTCATTATCTGAAACGATACTGGAAGCAGATCCTCCAATAATTATATTGTCTGAGGCTCCGGAAGCATCTGTATTTAGCTCAGAAGAATATGCATAAAAACTGAATTTACCTGCCCCATACTGGTAAGAAATGTTTTTTGGCATTATAAAACTAATGTTGAACCTTCCGGAAGTTATCGAAGCTTTCCCTTTAAATACTATATTGTCTCTTTCAGTGTAAAGGTAACTCGGGTTTTCGTTTCCCAATGTGATTATTTGGGATGGTTTTTCGAAAAGTATCACATCCACCGTTCCATTGAATTGTGTTAACACATTATTGGAAAAGTTTTGAATGGATCCCGTTATATTCACTTTTGATAATGCTTTCAAAGTATCCCGGTATGTTGCAGTATGTCCATTGATTGTTTCTATCAGTACTTTTTCTTTTGGGAAAGCGAGTTTAAGAGTGGGATCTCCCAATAGGGAAAAATTGCGGTTTACACTTCCGCTGAGACTATTATTTTTTGTATCTATAAGTACATCGCCCAATCGGAGGTCGTTGTTATTTGAAGAAGCCAGTATGCTTTGATAAAATGCATTATTTAACTCAAAATTCTGACTTGCAAATACAGGCCTCGCCGTAGTAACCAAGGCAATGGCTCCACCTTTTTCTTTTAAAATAATCCGTTCACCTCCCGAAATAAGAGCCGGGTCATCGTTTCTGCCAAACTCGCATGTAGCAGTGATAAATAATGGTAACTTAAATTCATTGGTCCAGTTATCAATCATTGGGAAATCCAGGATCCGCTCTTTTGCCCATTGGTGTTCATTCCCATGTCCTGTATAATTCACTATGAGGGTGCCTTTGTCAATTATCTGATCGATATTGTGATTGACTTCCGGAGCTGTTTCGGGTAAATTTGTTTGTTTAAACGCATCCACATATATTTTTTTAATGTTTAATGTATTCTCCTTTGAGGAGACGGTATCGGTAAGCGTATCTGCTTGTTTCAGATGAAGGTTATTATCACCATCATCTGCTACAAAACTTATCGTATTACGCCAATTACCGAATGATTTTGGATTTAAGGCGTAAGTATAATATTTATCTACCACCTTCTTTGCTTCCTCAATACTTTTTACCGGTAACCTGCCAATCCCCAATTCCAGGGTATGATCACCGGCGCTTGTTTCAATCCAATCACCTTCGGTATCTTCCATAAATCCAAAATAGTCATCGGATGCATAGGAATAAATAGGGTGTAGCGAGTTTCTGGATTCGTAAATTGGTACAAAATTCAGGTCAATCTCTGTTCGGGATTTATAATCGTAGGATCCTTTTCCGAAAAGCAGTACATACCGGATGCCTTTTTCTGAATGATCAATATCATACAAGTATTTAATAAAATCACGAATAGCGGAAATATCCTGTGATCCGGATGAAAATTCGTTATAGATCATTTCAGTAGTAACAACATGTACGGTGAGTTGGTCATGCTGTCGGCGCAATTCAGCTAATCGATTGGCTTCCTGTTCAAAATCAGGATAAGATACGATGATTAGATTTGCGGGATCCAATCCGTGGATATCCTGATTCGCAACTTTACCATCATATCGGGGTGCTGTTTGTACCTCATCAGGATTAAAGGCCACAAATGACCTTAGTACTGATTGCGATGTTGAAGACCCAAATATTGTTTTGTTTTCGGACGGCACAACTTCCTGATTCGTGGGTGAAACCGGATCCGTAATATCCCATACCATGGTGCTTGCTACGGTATTTGCAATGCTAAAGGTAAAATCGGGGAAATTAAGGCTTTCCCATGATCGAAATATGGTTTGGTCATTATATAATTCCAACCTGCTGAATGCGGTTACCAAAAGAAAATCCAGGTACGGTGTTGATACCCGGCCGTCCGCTTTCGTAAAACTGTAGGATATAGTTATCGAATCCGGTTTTCCCGTGACTGTACTACCTTTAAATTTAAATGTTTGAGTATCCGTTTTACCCCTGCTGGTATATGTTCCATCAGGTACAGCGCCTACGGTTTGGATTCCTATAATTTGATTATTATAAATTATGTTGAAATCAGCAGGACTAAATGTTCTTGCCATAACACTTGAAGTGATGGAAATGTCCTCACCTGGTAGCAGGCCTGGAAAAGTAAATCCAATATTAGTACGATCGGAAGTAGAAAGCCTTTCAAACCACTCCCTTCCCGAATTTACAAGGTTGTCCTTGTCAACTTCGTGAACCCGGTAGGAAAAATACAAGTCAATTTCAGGAAAATCAGTTCCCGGACTGGGAAGGTCATCAACCCGAAACCCGTCTTCCCCTGAAATAGTTAAGAAATAATATGAAAAATCATCATAATCATGGTTCTCATAGATGACCAATTGGTTTTCCAAGTCAAATTCAAATGCGTCCGGTCCTTGTCCGAAAAATAAGATATAGTCATCTGAATCGAAGATACCATCGTCTTCCCCTTTCACATAAATATGGTTTTCAATTAAATCAACTGGGCGGGGGTTGGCATTTGACTGGGCAAGCATTTTGCCACCATTCCCATATATTTTGATTTTCCGTGGATCAATGGAAGAAGGGTTTATCCCTATATCCGAAAGGGTTTTGAAATCAATTTTGTAGATGCTATCGGCCCCAACAGCTAACTTATACCATTCCCCGGATGATAATACAGAATTTATTTTTCCCTGGCTATAGGCCTGCATAGGCATAGCAAAGGCAAACATCAGTATGCCAAATAAAATTGAAAAGGGGTTACTCCTCAAAATGTTAAAATCAATTTCTATTAATACTTACAAAAGTTAAATAGTAAACGTTTCAATTAGGCAGTTATTTCGAGGTTTTTAGGTTAATTAACGATAAAAGAATGTAAAAAATTATTATTGCCGGTAAAGCAATGATATTCCATACAAACAATGCTATTGCGCTAATTACCACAAAGATAAACCGTATTCTATTATTTTCCCATTTAAAATTATTGAATTTTAGGCTAAAAAGGGGCAATTCAGCTACCAGAAGAAAAGATAACAAAAGGGAAATGGTAACTAATGACCCTGCAATCACGGAATTGTTGAGGTTGATAAAATATTTATCCAGAACAAAAGGGATGGCGCTAACAAAAAAGGCGCATGCGGGAGTAGGTAAACCTATAAATTGCTCTGACTGCCGCTCATCAGTATTAAATTTAGCAAGCCGGAGTGCTGAAAACAAGGCAATACTAAACGCCAGATAAGGTAAAATGAATTGTTCTGACCGGCCTTCGATAAGTAGAAACATTATAACCGAGGGAAGAATCCCAAAAGTAACCATATCGGCCAGTGAATCAAGTTCTTTCCCAATCGGAGATGTAATCTTTAACATTCTGGCGCTAAATCCGTCCAGGAAATCAAAAACTGCGGCTATCCAGATCATGCCTGAGGCAAGATAGAAATGGCCCTGAAATGCACAGACTATTCCAATACAACCACTCAGAAGGTTAAGTAATGTAAGTGTATTGGGAATATGTGCCTTTATATTCAAATTATGCTATTGGGTCTAGCCCGCAAAAAGGATTCGAAATCCGTTCTTCGCCGATAGTTGTTGTGGATCCATGGCCTGGGTAAACCACCATTGAATCACTTAAATTGAACAGCTTGGATTTTATACTATCAATCAAAACATCAAAATTGCCACCAGGAAGGTCAGTCCTTCCGATACTACCCTGAAAAAGTACGTCCCCGCTAATACAAATATCTTCTTTTTCATTAACCAGTGCAATATGTCCCGGTGAATGCCCCGGAACAAAAAAGATACTCAAAGAACTATTTCCAAAAACAACATCGTTTCCTTCTGAGAGCAGAGGACCGGAAATGGCAGGTTGATAATCTGCAAAACCGTATGAGGGTGCATAGGAAGAAACAGATTCCAAAACTGGGATTTCGGATTCATGCAGTTCCAGGGGTACGTTATAGGTATCCTGAATATACTTATTCCCTAAACAATGATCGATATGACTGTGTGTATTGATTAGTTTTACAACTTTCAATGACTCTTTTTCAATAAAATCAGATAGTTTTTTCTGTTCGTGTGATTCATAACAACCAGGGTCAATTACAATGGCTTCACGAGTCTCATCATAGAGAATAAATGTATTTTCACTGAAGGGGTTGAAAACAAATATTTTTATTTTGATCATTGTAAGAGTTGGCTCAGGAATAACTCAAATTTGTAAGATTATGATGCAATATACAAGCATTATAAATATCGATATCCCATGAAACAGAGGGTAGATTACATTATTGTAGGCCAGGGACTCGCTGGAAGTACACTGGCCGTTCAGTTACTAAAACGGGACAAAAAAATTATTGTATTTGATCTTCAGAAAGAAAACAGATCTTCAGCAGTTGCTGCAGGTCTGTTCAACCCGATAACAGGTAAAAATTGGGTTAAAACCTGGAAAGCTGATATTCTTTTCCCATATATGATAAATTTTTATAAGGAACTGGAAAGGCGTTTCAATAAACCGATTGTCCATGAATTGCCATTATTTCGGCCCTTCAGTACGCTGGCTGAACAAAACGACTGGGTGGCAAAATCGGGAGCGTCGATCTATGTTGATTATGTCAGCAAGGTTTTTACTACCGTTCAGAATAAGAATGATGTGATCAATCCATTCGGTGGATTATTGTTAAAAAAAACGGGGTACGTCGACATCAAGGTTTTTCTTGCATTGGTAAATGATTGGCTTTCTGGCCTTCATTTGATCAAATCGGAATATTTTGATGAAAGACTAATTTCTCATAAGGATAATGAAGTTACCTATAAGAATTTTGTTGCTAAAAAAATAATTTTCTGTGATGGAACCGGTATCAACAGGACTTCGTTATGGGAGTATCTGCCATTTCGAAATGTAAAAGGGGAAGTTCTCACGCTGCAATCGAGCTCGTCACTGGATTTAATTCTTAATATGGGAGTGTTTTTACTCCCGGTTAGATCGGGAATATTCAAAGCGGGATCCACTTATGATTTTAATGAAATCGATGATCAACCAACGGAAAAAGGAAAAAAACAGATAATTGAGAAGCTTAGAAACTTTTTTTTACCGAAATTTGAAGTAATTGGGCATGATGCGGGCATCAGGCCGGCTACTTTGGATAGACGACCTTTTCTTGGAATGCATGTTAATTTTAAAAATATTGTTATTTTTAATGGTTTAGGGGCCAAAGGAGTTACCCTGGCTCCTTATTTTTCTGAGATTTTGGTGAAATTTTTAGAAAATAGTATTGAATTAGAGAAAGAAGTTAGTATTGAAAGGTTTAGCAGATAGTTTCCAGACGAGATATTTTCAAGTTTTAGTTGGACTCATTATGTTTCTGATTTTTTCTGGTGGGGAATCTTACGCCCAACAGGCAAGGGAATCTTTTGGAAAAAACCGGATGCAATACAAATACTTTGACTGGCAGTATTATAGCTCCAGTAATTTTGATGTCTATTTTTATGAAGGTGGTAAGGAATCTGCAAAAGACATTATTCCGTATATAGAGGATCAGTTCGAACGAATTACAGAAATAATCGGACACAGTCCGTATTTTAAAACTAAAATTTTCCTGTACAATTCAATTACAGATTTACAACAAAGCAATGTTGGTGTAAGTGATCGGGTATTTACTGTTGGAGGGCAAACCAATTTCTCAAAAAGCTATGTAGAGATTGCAAATACTGGCACCATTACAAGTTTTAAGGAAGAACTTGTCTTGAAAATTTCGAAGCTTATAGTTAATGAAATGATGTATGGAGGGAGTTTTTCAGACTCCTGGCAAAATTCATTTCTATTAAACCTTCCTGAATGGTTCATCGATGGTGTTGCCCTTTACCTGGCAAGAGGCTGGAGCATTGAGATGGATGATTATATGCGTGACTATATGAGCTATGGGAAGATAAAAAAATTATCAAAATATTCCGGAGAGGATGCTGCATTTGTCGGACAATCGATTTGGAACTTCATAGTTGAGAAATATGGACGAAGCAATATTCAGAATATTCTACAATTAACGAGAATTACAAGGAATGAGGAAAAGAGTATTACTCACACACTTGGTGTCAACTTTAAGCAAATAACGCTGGAATGGGCAAGTTTTTATTCAGATATGGCAATTTATGTTGCGAATAAATATGTAGTACCCTCAGAACAGGAAATACTTGATGTGAAAACTAAAAACTCCAACAAGTTCAATGAAATTAAAATGAGCCCTGATGGCAAAAGGATTGCCTATAGCAAAAATTTCAAAGGTAAATACACAGTTTTTATAAGGGATTTGGAATCAGGCAGCGATGAATCGATCATGACCGGAGGGTATAAAGTTATCAATCAGGAATTTGACGTAACTATTCCACTTATAAGTTGGGCGGATGACAATACATTAGGAATTATTAATGTTGAAAAGGGGATACCAACCTTTTGGTTATATGATGTTGCGTCGGGAAGCAAAATTCCAACACCTTTAGACGAGTTTGACCAGATCAAAGGTTTTGGATTTAATGGGAACGGTCGACTTGCTGTATTGAGTGGAGAACGAAAAGGGAAAAATGATATTTATCTGATGAGTGTTCGCAGGGGCAGAATAAGACAATTGACCAATGATCACTTTGATGATATTCATCCAAGTTTTATCCCAGGGTCAAATACCATCATTTTTAGTTCTAACCGGTCAAATGACACTTTATCAGTTGATGAGAAAGTGATATCTAAAATTAATCAGAACAATTTCAATATATATTATTACAATCTGGATACGACTTCCAATGTTGTGGTACGTATAACGAATACGATTAGCAAAGATGTACACCCAATTGCACTAAGTGAATATGAAATCTATTATTTGAGTGATCAACGTGGCATAACAAACGTGTTTCATTACAGTCTTGTAGACAGTACTTACAAACAAATAACAAATTATGCTACAGGCTTAAAAGCATATGATATCAATTTTAGCGAGGGAAAACTTGCCGGAGTTATGTTGAATGGTTATGAAGATAAAATAATTGTAAATGAAAATTTCGATTACCGTTCCAGTGTATTTACACCTATAACCCGACGCCAGCAGGTATTCCAGGCTAAATTCCTGAATGAACGACGGAAAGCACGTCGGGAGGCAGCCGTTGGCAAAACAGAATTTCCTGTGAATATTGACTTTAGCAAACCTGCCCAAAATCCATCTGATACCTTGAAGAGTGATGACACCAAAGCTACAGATGAAGCATTTGCCACGGATATTATCGATACTGATAATTATGTGTTTGATAAAGAGGTAGTACAGGAGAAAGAAAATAGTGGTTCATTCCTAAGTCAGTATCGAAAGTTGCAAACAAGATCGAATGTTGTAGGACCAATTGATTACGAGACAGGTTTCAGTGCTAATAACCTGGTCACATCGATGGTTATAGATCAACTCCGTGGGTTTGGTATACTTTTGGAAACCCAACTCAATGATCTGTTGGAAAACCATAAATTTTATGGAGGTATAATGGCAACAACTGATCTTCGTAGCGGGGATTTTTATGCTGAATATCAATACCTGAAAACCTTGCTTGATTATAGTGCAAGATTTGACCGAAATGTAGTTTACTGGAATACTGAAAATGCATTACAAAGATATTCCAAAAACACATTTGAAGTTGGAGCTTCTCTTCCGTTGTCGGTCAAAACAAGGGTTACTTTCAAGCCATTCTATACTTTTACCAGGTTTGAAGACCTTGATCCTACCTTGCTGAGTACCCCCGGCCCACCATATCCGGCCAGTAATGGAGTAAGTTATTTTGGGTTAAAATCTGAACTTGTATATGATAATACTGTCGTTGATGGAATGAATTTAATTCAGGGAACCAGGGGTAAAATTGAGTTTAAGCACCATGAGGCAGTAAGTGACAGAAGTAAAAGCTTTAGTAGTGTTAGTCTGGATTTTAGAAATTACCTGAAAATCCATAAAGAATTGGTTTTTGCTACACGTATATTTTATGGAATATTTTTCGGGAATGACCCTCAATCTTTCCTGCTTGGTGGAATGGATAACTGGTTTTTTAATAGTTCAAATACCCAGGGAACAGATAACCCTCTTAACATACAGCCAAATGAAGACAATAGTCAAATATTATTCTCAAAGTATGTTACAAGTTTAAGAGGTTTTGATTATGCTACTTTCTATGGTGAAAACGCGCTCTTATTCAATGCGGAATTACGGTTTCCTCCGGTAAGGTATTTTTACAATGGCCCCATATCTTCTAATTTTCTAAAAAACCTGATGCTTGTAGGATTTTTTGATATTGGATCTGCCTGGACAGGTGTTTCACCTTTTCAGCGTGATAATAGTGTAAATACAGAAATTATTAAGAGGGAAGGATCCCCATTTCAGGCGGAAATTAAAAATTTCAGAAACCCCTGGCTTTCCAGTTACGGCACTGGTTTACGCACTGTAATTCTTGGTTATTATATGAAGTTTGATGTAGCCTGGCCGATCGAAAACTATAAGGTTGGAAAGACGAAATTTTATGTCACCCTGGGGTATGATTTCTAATATGATTACCCTAAATCAAGTTATTGAAGAGTAATGATAAAGTCAATGACGGGCTTCGGCAATGTCCAGGTTGAAAATGATGAGTACCGGGCAGTGATTGAAGTGAAAGCTCTTAATTCGAAATTTTTTGATCTTCAAATTCGATTACCCCGGCAGTTTTCTGATAAAGAACTGGATATTCGAAACCTCGTATCCCGGGAATTAAAGAGAGGAAAAGTATCACTGATTGCTGAGTATGAACCCCTGGGGAAATCTGATCCTAAAATCGAATTTAACGCCCAGCTTTTTCAGAATTATTATCAATCACTGAAAGCATTGGCAGATACAGTGGGGCACCAATATGAGGATTTATTCAAAATAGCTATGCAGCAACCAGATGTTGCCAATAATTTCATAGGTTCTCAGGCTTCTGAAAACCATTGGTTGATTTTTAGAGAATTATGTGAAGAAGCTGTAGGAAAATGTGATAGTTTCAGGACCGATGAGGGTAGAAATCTCCTCCCGACTTTGCTTGATTCAATCAACACAATTGGAAGACTGAAGGATGAAATTGCCGGATTAGACCTAGCAAGGATTGACAATATAAGAAACAGAATTAATAAAAATCTTTTTGAATTTATCGGAAAAGATAATATTGATGAAAATCGATTTGAACAGGAATTGATTTATTTTATTGAAAAACTCGATATTTCGGAAGAATTGGTCCGCCTGGATAGCCATATTGATTATTTCAAAGAAGTTGTAGATGAAGAGGAATCGAATGGGAAAAAACTGGGGTTCATTTCTCAGGAACTTGGCAGGGAGATAAACACAATTGGTTCAAAATCAAATGATGCAACAATGCAGCGACTGGTTGTTCAAATGAAAGATGAGCTTGAAAAGATCAAGGAACAGACACTAAACATTTTATAAGTTCTGAATTATTATTGAAGGCGAAAATTAATGCTTAAGGCACGCCGTACACGAACTGGTTTACCTCGTTGTTTAGCGGGCTTCCATCGAGGCACCTTCAGAATTACCCGAATGGTTTCTTTATCACATCCCATACCAATACCTTTGAGGATGACAACATCTGTGATGGAGCCATCTTTTTCAATCACAAATTGAACAAATACCTTTCCTTCAATACCCGTTCTTCTTGCCTGACGAGGATACCTGATGTTGTCATACACGAATTTATAAAAAGCCGAAAGCCCACCAACCGGCTCCGCATCCTTTTCTACGATTAGAAATATCTTATCCGGGTCTTCTGCTTCTTCATCAGGCTCATCAAACTCAATCACTTCAATAATATCGTTTTCAGTAACTTCAATATCAAGGTCCACATCTACCTCTTCTTGTATGTCTTCATCATCCGGTATTTCAATGATTTCCGGCTGGACTATTTTTGGCGGTGGAGGTGGCGGTTGCTCCGTTACGGGAATTTCCAGTACTTCTTCGAAGTCATCAGTCATCGCGCCAAGAACTACAATTCCATGTTCATCATAGAAACGCCACTCAAATGCAGTTATTACGATAAGTAAACTTACAATGACACCGATCGCGAGGAATAAACTCCTGCTTTCGTGTACATCCACCATTGAATTTTTCTTAAACATTCTTTTGACTAATTAATTAATTATAAAACTAAGAAGTTAGTTATTAAATTCAAAATAATACCCATAAAAAAAGTTTTATGGGTATTTAATGTTTTATCCTAATTTAAAGGTAATAGGTAAAATCATTCGAACTTTTACAGCTTTACCACGCTGTTTACCGGCTTTCCATTTTGGTGAAGTTCTAATTACTCTTTCAGCTTCTGCATCACAACCTGCACCTATTCCTTTTACAGCTACCACTTCGGTAATATTTCCTTTTTTATCCACAACGAACTGCACAAATACCTTTCCTTCAATACCCATCCGACGGGCTTGAGACGGGTATTTTAGTTTTTTCTGAACAAACTGATAGAAAGCACCCATACCTCCTGGGTATGCAGGTTGCTGTTCAACGATCGTAAAAACTTCGTCAGCAACTTCCTCGTCTACCGGTTCGTCAAATATTACCTCCTCAATTACATCCTCATCCGTGATTTCCACATCAAGATCTACCTGGATATCTTCTTCGATCTCTTCTTCATCCGGAACTTCAATAATTTCGGGTTGTTGAATTTTTGGAGGAGGAGGTGGTGGTTGCTCTGTTTGGGGAATATCGAGCATCTCTTCAAAGTCATCAGATACTTGACCTAAATCCGCAAGAGCACCATCGTCATAAAACCGCCATTCAAAAGCAGTAATTACCACTAAAAGGCTAATAACCAGGCCGATATTGAGATAAAGTCCTGATTTTTTTGACACATCCGCTTTGGGTGTTTTCTTTTCTAGCATAGTATTTTTAGGTTAATTTTACCTTTACGAATTTCAAATATAAGAAACTTCATCTCTATTTTGTGGCATGAAAGTTGAATTTTTTTAATAAAATTCTATAAATGTACTATGCAAGATGCCCGGTTAGTCACCAATAAGCTCCTTGTAAGCATCTGATTTCAGTAGTTGATCCAGGCCGGAATCATCGTTGATAGCGACCTTAATCATCCATCCTTTTTCATAAGGATCTTCATTAATTATCTCAGGATTATCTTCAAGCACTTCATTGATTTCCGTTACCTTTCCACTTACAGGCATAAATAAATCTGAAACTGTTTTTACAGCTTCCACAGTACCAAAAGTATCTCCAAGGCTTAAGGTTTCACCTTCAGTTTCAATTTCAACATATACGATATCACCTAATTCACCTTGAGCAAAATCAGTAATTCCAATAGTGGCTGTGTTATCTTCAATTTTTACCCATTCGTGGTCTTTTGTAAACTGTAAATTATCAGGTATATTCATTCTTTTTAATTTGTTTCAAAAGTATTCAATTTTTCATAATTATTGCTATTGGGCCAGGCTAAAGCGAACTTGTGTTCCGAATGATGTCGTGGAGCGTCTGAATGAGTTGCTTACACGTGGCTGATTTATACTTCTTTCAAAGTAGAATTTAAGGTTTAACCGTTGATTTAGAACGTAACTGATATTGGGTCGGAACTGGTAACTGATGTTTCCATTAGTAATTGTGTTTACTTCATCAATTTTTCGTTGAATAATTTTAGAATCTTTTACATTAAAATCCAGCCGGAAAGTAAGGTCATTCTCTAGTGCAACGGTACGACCCTGAATGCGGAATGGAATTTTTATATTCGCTTTGGTAAAACCAAGGGAAAATACATAATCTTTGTTGTTTGTTTCAGTAACCTGCGCATTTGACATATTAAGGGCAATACTTCTCTCACGGTTGATCATAAGGGAAGCTGTCATCCTGGATTTCGTTCTTACATTTATTCCCAAAAGTGGTGCAAATCGTTCTGAAACCACCACCTGGTTAATTATATATACCGGGACCAGATCACCGTTATCATTAGTGATGAATGCAAGGGGGTATTCTTCAATTTCATTTTCCAGGGTAATATTTTCATCATACAATAGACTGCTTGTATAATTGGTGACTGCATAGGTTGAAACGTAGCTGTGGGTGATATTTACGGATTGAAACACTTCTTTTATGGACTGAATTCTTGTTAGCCCTTTGTAATCAACACGCCAGTTGATAATTGGTTTAGAAGGGAAAGGAGTTAGTGCGATGGTTGCAGCGTCTTCCCCTGTATACGCAGCAATCAGTGAAGGTACCAGTACATCCTGGCTATTAAGATCACGGAATTCAGGATTCAACTGTTTTAAACGGTTTAAAACGATTTCCCTATTGTTCTCAAAATCCTGAAAAACCGGTGAGGTATTGTCTTTATTATCAGGAATAAAAGATGTTTTAATCATTGAAAATGAGATGGAATAACTACCTGTTCTACTGGGATTAAATGAATTAAATGCCGTTGACAAGGAGTCAAACCTGAATATTTCCTGGTATCTGTCGAGTTTGGTTTTCTTTGCATCCAATTGGATGTTAAAATCACGGAAGGGCTCGATGGCCACTCTATAATTAAAATCTTCTGCTGAAGTCTGTGTAAATGGAGTAGTAAGATTCACATTTTTAACCAACCATTCATTATCAGCAGACCTTTGTCTGATAGTAGGGTCCTGTGAACCGAATATGAAATCCCAACCCGGAGCTTGCCAGGCTGAATCCATACCAAACAGAACAGGTGTTGGCAGATACCCTGGTAATCGTGTCGCCTCCTTTTTGCTCCAGGAAAGATTAATTGAGCGGAACATCATGAGAAGCCGGAGTGTACTTTTTAATCCTTTATTTTCCCTTGTTTGAGTAGTATCCCTTTGATTTGTTGGTCGCCTTCTTCTTGGACTATTTATTGCTTTCAAATACTTTGATTTATTATAAAGTTTCACAAAATCGAATTTTCCCGTAGCACTTCTGTCAAGGCTATTTTCGATTACATTCCCCAAAATATCTATCTGATCAAGGGAACCCGATATCCAGGTATACCCGGCTGCATACCTGAGGTCTGTGCTAATCCAGTCGGTGAGAGGGAGTTTGTCCAGTGGAACTTTATAATTGAACCTGAAATCCTGGTCAAAACGTTTGGTCCTTCCAAATCCAAGTAAATTATTTATAATAACGTCTTTCTTTTCCTGACTGTCGATGTCTCCTTCAGGCTCATCTACAATGGCATTGGTACGGGCATTATAATCAAGGGTAATATTTTTTGAGAAATTCCAGCTAAGTGAATAAGTTCGGTTAAAAGTAAAGGCTTTTTCAAAATTAGGATCCACTCCTTCGATCCCCAGTTCATCGTTTCTATACTGAGTTTTAATAAACCTTCTGTCTAAAGCACCACGGGCCCCAAAAGAATTCGGAAGCAGGGAGAAATTGAAATCTTTGATCAGTTTTAACCATTTTGAATCTAGAAATCCAACATTTTTGAATGGTTCGATATACCACGAATTGTAACTAAAATTATAGTCGAGAGACATCCGGTATGATTGAAGTTTATATTCAGCTGTCTGATAGTTTGAATTCAATATCTCGTTATAGGCAAACGATGTTGAAAAATTCTGAATGTCCCAAACATGGTCATTTTTTTCAGGGTTGGTCTTGTTGAACCGGACGTTTGCGAAGTTGATACTCTTTTTCTCAGTTTTGTCTATCACGATATTTTCATATTCTTTCCTTTCGTCTGGATCGGAGATAGACTCCAGGGATTGTTCCAGCGGTATATCAGGATCCAAAGGGTCGAAGAAAGGCGTAATTTTTATCTTCTGGTATCCCAGGTACATTGGTAGCTGAAGTCCGATTTTTTCAGGCAAAAATTTATTTAAATAGAAAGTCCCGCCGAAGTCATAATTCTCGGTATAATCCCTGGTTCTGTCGGCAATTTTGGTTTGAACTCCGCCAAAGCCAAAGGATGTATATCTCGTAGAAGCTGTAAGAACTGCAAAATCGGCCAATTTCAGGTTTAGGTTTGCATTTGCAGCAATTCCTTTTTGTTTGTTGAAATCTGTTACTCTCAATTCGTTGGCCCAAATGCAAACGTCTTTGGGATTCTCATCAGGACTCGCTGGATTCCTTATCCCAATCATCATTGTTTGCACTGCACTTAAATCAGGACGACCTACCACGGTTATCTTATACTTCCCAACTTGTTCGATATAGGGCAATAAATAGTCTTCCTGGGGCCTTATTTTGTTTCTTTTGGATTTAATTCTGTATAGCTCATCAAGTTCGATATTTATCTCATTTTCTGCAGGCCAGATTTCTTCGGGAGTCACTGCGGTAGGAGGGGTGATCTTCAGCGGGACTTCCACTTCATAATAATTAGCAACAAAATCGGTTCCCAATCTGATAAATCCATTTAGTTCATCATCCTTGGCAGTTTGACTGTTGGCGCTTAAAAACATATTTACTTTGCCATAGTTAACAAGGTCCACATTTACGTTTTTGAAAGCAGAACGTGCATCTTTGTCTTCAAGATTTTCCACACATAGCTGGATGGATTGTTCGTTTAACTGCCGGTCTATTACGGAAGTATTATCACGATCGCGGCTAAAACCCGGAGGCAAAACATATGGTGGCTTGGTTTCGCTTGCCTGGCTGTTTTCTTCAATATTTACAACTGAAATTTCAAAATTTGTATCAGTGCTTTCCGGAGCTTCATCGTATCGCTTCGATTGTAGATTACCTGTAAACCTTCTCCATTCACTCGAAACCATCCGGAAGTTTGCCATTCTTAGTACTACCGGTTCCTGCCAGTCGGTAAGGATTGTTCGAATGTACCGTATCGATTTAAATCCGTTAATATTGCCTTGAGTTCTGTCTGGTGTTCGTACAGGGATTCTAATCAGGTACCATGTAACATCATCTCCGTTGATTGGATTTGTCACCCGGTCTTCGATGAATTTATCACCCACATTCAATTGTCCTTTACGAAGGTCAATTTCATATTCATAGTATTCCTCCAGATCGCTGAGCGTGTTGTCACTGTTCAGGTCTTCATTGTCGGGGCGTGTACTGCCCGAGGGGGAATAGCTCAGTGTGTTATTTGTTAAATCAGGCGAATTTCCCTCCAGGCCATTAAAATCGCTGTACCTTTCAAGAATCCCTGCATCTTCAGCATCAAGATCATCACCAAGAAAGTATTTGAAATTATCGGCTGAAGGATCTTCCAGTATTTTATCAAGGGCTTCCTGTTCAATGTTTGGTGGCAACAGGTTGATGAAGTTATCTGTGTATTTTACCACTTCCTCATCTGAAGATAGGCCATCTGATCCAACATCCTGGTTGATCCTTGAATTTGGGTCGTTACTAAAAGCATTGTTCAGGTATTGTTGACTAGTTACAAAACCCCAGTTATTTTCAGTTACGCCGGAGGTCTTGTTCCCATCCTCAGGTAACCCATTTTCAAATGCGTGGATTCCATCTTTCATAAAATCTTCTGAAATGCTCCCCAGATGGATAATGAGCTTTCCACCTGTGTCATTGTTTTTCCCTAATATTTGGCCGTTTTTCCCATCAATAAACGGATCCATCAACCAGAATTCAATATACTCCATGTTGGTTTTATCGAAGTCCACGTCTGTGCGAATGGCCCTGGTGATCCCTGCCCAGTTGGATCGTGGGTCTTTAATTTTACCCTGTGGAGTAAGGTCAGGATTGAAATTATATTGTCCGCGAATTGACGGATAGTAGGCAATATCAAAAATAGGCTCGTTGGTATTTATAATTTCACGACTTTTTTGAGGAAAAATTTCCTGAGGGCTGACAGCCCGTATGTAATGGTTTTGAAGATCTTCGTCGGTAATATTGGAAGGTTTATTCCTTCCGCTTGAACGATAGAAGACATTATCTATGATATACCAGGCCATTTTTGATCGCTTGTATGAAAACCGTAAATCATCAGAAGCACCACCACTGGGATCAAATCTATTGTCGGAAGTTACCGGTGTGGAAGCAAGGTGCCAATCCTGCCAACTGCCAAGGTTGAATGGAGTGGCTGTATTTTCAAAATCGTCTATGTATGAGGTGCCTTCACCGTTCACTTTGTTGGATGTACCGGGAATTAATTGAGCCATTTCAGCATTAAGGGTGACCAATGAAGGTACTTTCGTTTGTATACCCGGTAACAAATCAGTGAATTTAGTTAGGAATAAAGATTCAGATCTATAATTAACATCAAATCCGTATTTTGTATTCTTCGTGGGTTCATCTCCAATACTTACCCTTGTGATCAGGGGCCGTTCGTAGTGATGCAGTAGTGTGGCCCCAAAACTCACATCATCGTTTAACAGATAATCAAAACGTGTACCTAAAAGCGTCCTCGATTGAAAATTAAACAAGTCTGCTTTTTCATATGTGATCCTTATATTTTTACCCGAATTAACAATGCCCTCATTGATAATAGTTACTTTGCCAAAAGTATAGTCCACGGTATAATCTGTACCTTCCTGCAAAAGTGTATTTCCTGAATAAACCATAACCGATCCTTCAGCAATATTGATCCCTTCAAGCAGAATCTCATTAGTAGATCCTGCCTGTAACTTTCCGACAAGAAAGAATTTGTTTTTATTCACATCCAGTTCAGCTTCAGCCTTGGTTGTTCCATACAATGTGTCATACACATATTTTGCAATCAGCTGTTGTTCAAAAGGTTCGAATTGATCACGGAGGTGATTACCAAATGGCTCCAGTACAGGGAAGATGATCAAACCTTTTGTTGGCTCAATCGTCAATCCTTCTACGAAATCAAAATTTCCATCCTTGGGGGGGTCACCATTTTGGTTTAAACGGTCTAACTCAAGCAGTTCGATGAGAGGGACATCTTTTGTGTTAACCCCTTCATGAATACTTGGGTTGTCCAGTCCGGACTGGTCATCACGATAGACGATACGAAACTGGAACCCATCCCTGTTCACCTGGTTTGCATTCAGTTTATATATGTTTTTCATCATCAATTCCCATGTTGGAATAAGTTTTCCTTCCTGATCTTGGATATTTATTTTGGAGGGCCTTAACATTTTAAGGAAAATTACTTCGTCCTCCGGTACACTTATATAATCTTCTGTAAGTTCCCCTACTTTAAAAGTTTTACCATTAAAGGTATATTCATAAGCAACTGCAAGTACCTCGTCATTTTGAAGCTTTCTTAACAACGAGATGTACCCCAGTTCTTTGTGGAAGGTATATTCGCGTTCATTCAGTTTTCGTGCGCCGTTTATTTTGTCGAAATGAGTCGCTTTGACCATGTTAAAGGTGGAAGGGTCTTCTAAAATATTATCTATATTGACTGCATCGCGTATCCCGGGGGTGATTTGAAGTTCTGTAAAAAGGTTATTTGCACCATTATCATTTGGAACATCCCCCAATCCGGGGATCACGAGACCATCTTCATCCTGGTAAATTACATTTCCCTCTGCAAGGTCCATAAATGCAATTATGTTCCGCTGCGTTTGTGTGTCATTGTTGCGGTTGATCACATATACTTCTACACGCGCTATCGAGACACCAGAAATTACCTGTGGTATGGCTACCAGCCACTTTTCATATTTTTCGCGAAAAAAATGGCCCAGGAAGAAGTGCCTGTTTTCATCATAGTTTGACGCGCGGACTTCAAAATCCCTCCCTTGCACACCGCCACCCTGTACCTCTACCTGGTCGGTCTTACCTCTTTGGGTTGAGGCAACAGCTGTTACAAACATTTTCCCAAATTGCAGCTGCGTTTTTAGTCCAAAAAGGTTTTGGGCTCCCGAAATCAGGCTGTTACTAATAGGAAGACTGACATTTCCAATCTCCAGTTTTTTAATAATGTCTTCTTCAAATCCAGTGTATTCGACCTTCAAATTATTCTGGAAGTCAAATGAATTGTTATTATCGAAATTTGCTGATACCTCAAGTTTTTCACCAATTTTACCTACCACACTCATGTTGATTAACTGGTCAAATTCAAATCCACCGTTTTTTTGTTGCCGGATGGGCAACGAAGGGTTATCAATTCTCTGCCATCGCCCGCCAAAATCAAGGGTAACGAATCCCCGTGGAATTATTTCCACATAACTTCCTCCAAAGATTTTATCAAATACTGGGCTGACAAATATTGGCGGTATGAGATTTCTTCCGCTTACTGCACTTTCACCATCAAGGCCGGCGGATCGGTTTTTCCAGTATTCTTTTAGGGCTTTTGATTCCTGGTATTTGTCAAATTCTTCGAATGTCATTGATGTTACAGGCCTGTAATTAATATCTCCCACTTTTTCATAAATGGTATAATTCATTCCTGTATCGATTTCCACATCCAGTTTAAATGATGAAGGATCTTGCAAAAGAAGAGGAGACGGGCTCGTGTTGTTGGAAAACGGATCACCAAACCTGTCCTTAGGCTTATAGGTAGGTTTTACTGTTGGATTGTATGGGGCATTTGCCAGACTGTCTTCCCTTTGTTTCTGTAACTCAAGTAGTGCATTGATGCTATCAATCGATAGTTTCGTTTGCCTGCCAGGAACAATATCAGGAATGGTATCATTTGCAATCCTGGTTGTATCCTGGTTGCTTTTTAACGTATCCTGTTGTTGAAACAGTTCACGGGAGTCAAATGAGTTAGACGCTCCTTTCCCGTAACCATAACCTGACTTGAGAGTCATGGTCAGGGGAAGGAGAATAAGCAGAATTTTAGTATAAAAATATTGTGGTTTCAAGCCAAGGTTACTCCTTTAGGTTGTCTTTAATACCTGCTTAATTAATTCCTCCAAAGTAATCTGATTCCCTGATTTTTTGAGAGTATTTACTATACTTTTTTCAGCAGCACTTTTATTAATTCCTAAAGTAACTAGTGCTGATAACGCTTCATCTCGCAGAGTATTGTCTATTGGAGTAATTAATTCTGCGCTTTCTTCACTAAAACCCTCTTTTCTCAGTTTATCTTTTAATTCGAGTATAATCCTCTGGGCGGTCTTGCTGCCGATTCCCTTAACACTTTGTATGGTACGTACGTCCTCATTAACTATCGCCGAATACAATTCTTTAGGATTCAATGAAGATTGGATCATTAATCCAGTTGATGGGCCCACGCCATTTATTGATAACAGTTGTAAAAAAACTTTTCGTTCTTCCCTGGTAAAAAAGCCAAAAAGTGTTTGCGAATCTTCTTTTACATGCAGGTATGTAAATAGTTTCACGCGCGTAAGGGACTTAATTTCGGAATAAGTCGTTAATGAAATTTTTATCTGGTAACCTACTCCTCCTACATCAATCACAACGTGTGTAGGTTCTTTTTCCGCTATTTTACCCTCAACAAATGCTATCATAGGGTAAATATATCGTTATTTTTTATTGTTTATCTTTTCCAGTAATCTTGCATGTATGCCTGCTATGGCTGTCATATTCACTATTTCCTCTACAGAACTGCCCATTTGAAGTACATGATATGCTTTATTCATTCCCAGCAGGATAGGGCCGACAGCATGTGCACCACCTAACTTCATTAAAAGTTTATACGCTATATTTCCAGATTGTAAATCCGGAAATATCAAAGTATTTGCACCTGTTTCTGCCAGTTGACTAAATGGATAAGTCTCTTTTTGTATATCTGTATCCAAAGCTACATTCGCCTGAATATCACCTTCAATCACAAGGTCAGGGTACTTCTTTCTCCCCAGTTGTACTGCTTTGGCCACCTTATCGGGCACTTCTCCACGGATGGATCTAAAATTTGAATAGCTTAGAACGGCGATTTTGGGGTCATGATTAAAAAATGATACAGTTTCTGCCGTCATTCCAATAATATCAACAAGTTCCTCTGCGGTCGGATCTTTTTGTACCGTTGTATCGGCAAAGAAGTAAACCCCTTTTCCATTCATTATCATGTACATACCAGCGCTTTTTTTATACAAAGGGCTTACGCCAATCACCTGTAATCCAGGTTTTAATGCGGTGTCATAATTCTTCGTCAAACCAGATAGGGCTGCGTCGGCTTCCCCGGTTTCTACCATCATTGCACCAAAATATAGCCGGTCATGCATAAGTTTCAGGCATTGATGTTTTGTAAGCCCTTTCCGTTTCCTTTTTTCATACAGAATTTCTGCAAATAGTTTGACTTTCTCTTCTTCTTCGGAAATATCAATAATCTCACATCCACCCAATTCGAGTTGATATTCTTCACAGGTTTTTTTGATCAATTCTTTATTACCAAGTAAAACGGGTTGTGCGATTCCAATATCAATTACTGATTGTACCGCCTTCAAAATTTTATAATTATCAGCCTCAGCAAATACAATGCGTTTTGGATATTTTTTTGCCCTGTTGATAATGGAATGAAGAAGCTTGTCTCCGGTACCGACTCGATTTTGCAGTTCCTGGGCATATTTGTCCCAGTCATCAATTTGCACCCGGGCAACACCTGTTTCCATTGCTGCTTTTGCCACTTCAGTTGCCACCGTAGTAATTAATCTCGGATCGAGTGGTTTGGGAATTAGATATTCTTTTCCAAAACTTAATTTTCTATCCAGATAGGCACGCGCAACCAATTCCGGAATTGGTTGCCTGGCCAGTCTGGCCAGCGCATAAACGGCCGCCAACTTCATTTCCTCATTTATTGTTGTTGCTTTTACATCAAGTGCACCACGAAATATAAAAGGGAATCCCAATACATTATTTACTTGGTTGGGATGATCGGACCGGCCGGTTGCCATAATCAGGTCACTTCTGGTAGCTACTGCAGTTTCATAATTAATTTCGGGATCTGGGTTGGCGAGAGCAAATACAATAGGAGAATCGGCCATGGATTTTAGCATCTCAGGTGTGAGTATGTCGGCTTTCGATAATCCAAGAAACATATCAGCACCTTTTATTGCTTCATCCAGGCTATGTATATCGCGGGAAGTTGCAAATTGTATTTTCTGGTCACTTAATTTTGGGCGGTCCTTCCGAATGACTCCTTTACTGTCGAGCATGACAATATTTTCAAGATTCATGCCCAATTTTAGATACAACTGAGATGTGGATATTGCCGCTGCCCCGGCGCCGCTCACAACCAGTTTAATGTCTTTGATATTTTTATCAACAATCTCCAAAGCATTCAGCATGGCTGCCGCTGAGATGATTGCTGTACCGTGTTGGTCATCGTGCATGACAGGAATATCCAGAATTTCCTTAAGCTTAGATTCGATATAGAAACATTCCGGGGCTTTAATATCCTCCAGGTTGATTCCCCCAAATGTAGGCTCAAGCGCTTTTACTATTTTTATCAACTCATCAGGATCAGTCGTATTTAATTCAATATCAAATACATCGATACCACCAAATTTTTTAAATAATACTGCCTTTCCTTCCATCACTGGCTTCGATGCCTCGGGGCCGATATTGCCAAGGCCAAGTACGGCTGTACCATTTGTGACAACAGCTACAAGATTTCCTTTGGAAGTATATCGATATACATCCAGAGGATTGGATGCAATGTCAAGACAGGGTTGAGCTACACCGGGAGTATAAGCCAGAGCAAGGTCATATTGTGATCGCATTTCTTTTGTTGAAACCACTTCAATTTTGCCTTGCGGAAATTTTTCATGATAAAGTAATGCATCTTTTCGTCGAATTTTAAGGTTGTCCATAATATAACTTTTGAGTTTTAATTATGACCTTAATTTACAAAAGAAACAGTGCTTAGACTATCAAATTCGGGGATTACTATCAAACATCCGGATCGGATTCGCTCTTAGTTTTAAATGTCCAGAGAATGGCTTCTAATTCGCGCATATACTCTCTTTGTGGTTTGCCAGGGCTGTATATAAATCCATCGATATAATACAACCGCCCGAGGGCTTCATCAACGAAAACATAACTCAAAAATGGGCCACCCATAGATAGATTATTTGTTTTCCATAATCCTCTGGCCTCAATAGAAAATTTGCTTTTGAAATTAATTTCTGTAATTAGAGGAGGAACGATTGTTTCTACTACAACGTAGGATGTATCATTTTTTTCTTTATCATCATAGATGTATTTTTTAGTTACGTAGTTTCTTATTTTAATTACGTCGTTGAAAACTTCCTGGTCTGTATAATCCTCGTAATAAATCCAGATATTTTTATCAACCACAATTCCCGGATTTCTCAACCATATGAAGTTTGATTCTTTATCTTCGAAATCAATACGCCATCCAAATGGTAACCTTATAGTACACTCATGATTACGCATCATCATATTACCAACTTCCTTCAATTCTTTCGCCGCATAAATTGTTGATTCAATACGTTTCCGTTCAATGTTGTTGAAGTGAGCCTGAAGTTTTTCTTTGTTTTCAATAAGATGTTTGGTTAATGTAGTTTCATCTTTGCTGAAAAGATATAATATTTCCTGTCCTCGTGCCCACTCGTCTTGTTTCGACAGCAGGAAAATGGTTGTATCTTCTTTAATTTTTATAAGAGAATTTGGAGTAAAAAATTTTTTCACTCTTTCCGACCCGGCTGAATTATTGTCCAGTACCGATACGATGACTATGTTCTCGGCGAATTTTAAAATACTTCGAAAATCAAGAGGTTTAATATAACGTACTGTAAATAAAGGTTCAGGTCGCGGGAGGCCCTGAACTTGTTGTTGAAAGATTTCTTTTATTACAGTTCCCAGCTCGCTATTGCGATGCAAAGTATCCATTACAAGTATTATTTCTCCTGGTTCGCTGCTGGCTTTGGCCAACAGGCTTTTGTTATTACCTGAACCATTTCCGGAACTACACGATATGATTGTACCAAGTGCGAGGATTACAAAAAGTGTATGTTTTATATTTCTCATAAACTATTACATCTTTATCCAATAACAAGTTTCTGGCCTGGTTTGATTTTATTGGATTTAAGGTTATTTATTTTTTTTATTTTTTCAATACTTAGCCCTTCATATTTCCTCGAAATATCCCATAACGTATCACCAGGTTGCACAATGTATATCTTGCCGGATGTGGTTGTTTTTATTTTATCCGGTTTGGAAGTTGTAATTATTGCTGTTGGTGTAACATTAGTATATTTTCTATTGGGTAACAGCCAAATATTCAATCGCTGACCAACCCTGATTAAACTTCCACTCAGATGGTTCCATTTTTTAATTTCACTTACCCTTACATGATATTTCCGGGCGATCGTACCAAGTACATCTCCACTTCTGACCCTGTGCACTACCCTTGTCCTTCCATAGGTGCTACCTGGAGTATTTTTGGCCAGTTTTTCCAACTCTTCTTTGCCTTCAGCCCCGGCATTAGCAATAATCTGATTCCGATTTTTATTTAATAGATCTACTTTGTCAGAAGGAATTTTGAGAGGGTATTTTTTGGATGTTCCAGGAATAGCAAATCGTTTTACTGCAGGGTTTAGTTTTTCCAGATCGTCATAACATACATTCAATTCATTGGCCAGCAACCTTAGGTTAATAAATTCATTAACCATTATTGTATCGGTATCTACTGAATAATACATTTCCTCCGGAACAAGATTGTATTCATAGGCATAGTTTAACGTGTATGCAATGGCAACAAATTGGGGTACATACGAACGCGTTTCGCGCGGGAGGTACTTGTAAATCTCCCAAAAACTCTTTTTATAACCAGACCTTCTGATTGCTTTTCTGACATTTCCGGGTCCCGAATTGTATGCTGCCAACGACAGTTCCCAATTTCCAAACATCCCGTAAAGCATTTTCAGGTACTTACATGCCGCTTCTGTCGCCTGGTCAGGATCAAACCTGTCGTCGATATAAAAGTCCTGATGTAACCCATAGGACCTTCCGGTGTATGGCATAAATTGCCAAAGACCTCCTGCCCCTGCCCGCGATATGGCCCTGGGCTCCAATCCGGATTCTACAATAGACAGATATTTAAGTTCCTCAGGTAGATTGTATTTAGCCAGGTATTTTTCGAAAAGGGGGAAATACAGTTCTTTTTTTTGAATAATGTCTCTTGTATATTCTCTGTTTCTGACAGCAAAATAATTGATAAATCCGTAAACCTTCGTATTCAAATTAAGAGGTATTACAGATTCCATGCAGGATAACCGGTCTTCAACCAATTCGTAGGTATGATCCGGAATGTTATCAAAAACAGGAGTATAAGTTAATGAATCCGTTTTTAGCGTGTCCGTGAGTACCACGATATTTGCAACAGAATAAGCTGGGAAAACTAAAATTCCCAGATATCTTAACAAAACAAATAAATGCTTTCTTTTCATCATTGCATCGGGTTCAAACTTAAAATATAATCAGAAAATGCCAATAATTCTATTTCATTAAAATCATTAGCAATAAGTTGTAAACCTACAGGTAATTGGTCCTTTGTATAGCCATTTGGTATCGAAATGGCAGGATTTCCGGCCAATGAAGCGATGACAGTATATAAATCAGCAAGGTACATCTCCAACGGATTTTGGTTTAATTCCCCTATTTTATACGGTGGTGTAGGTGTAGTCGGTAACAAAATAAAGTCATAATCCTTAAAGAAGTCATTTATTTCTGATTTAATAATACTTCTGATTTTTTGAGCTTTTGTGTAGTAATCATCGTAATAACTAGCTGAAAGTACAAATGTTCCAAGAATGATCCGACGAATAACTTCCTTCCCAAACCCTTCAGACCGGGTGTTTATGTACATGGATTCAAGATCTGTATGTTCTGCGGAACGATTACCATATTTTACTCCATCGTACCGTGAAAGGTTAGAACTTGCTTCTGCCGCGGTGAGAATATAATAAGCCGGAAGAATGTAATCCATCATACCAAAATCAGTGAAATCCACCTTATGCCCCTCTGATCTTAAGGTGGATATTATAGATAACGTTTTATTACGGATTTCATTATTTAAAGAAGAATGGTTCAATGCTTCATTGAATACAAGAATTCTTTTTTTCCCCGAAAGGATATTGAATGATGTATAATCGGGCACCACCTTAGAAGATGAAGTGCTATCTTTTGGGTCATAACCTGCAATTACATTGAGTATAGATGCAATATCGATGATTGAATTGCCGATGATCCCAATGGTATCAAAAGAGGACGCGTAGGCCAGTAGTCCAAATCGTGATATTCGGGAATATGTTGGCTTTAATCCTATAACATCGCAAAAGGCTGCGGGTTGGCGCACAGAGCCACCTGTGTCTGTTCCAAGAGAAGCCTGGCATTGCCCTGCTTTTACCGCTGCGGCGGAACCTCCGGATGAACCCCCGGGTACGCGGCTGGTATCGATAGGGTTTAGGACTGGCCCAAATGCTGAGGATTCGTTGGTGGACCCCATCCCAAATTCATCACAGTTATTCCTCCCAATGATAATGGCATCTTCATCCAGCAATTTTTTTATTGCGGTCGCAGGGTAAGTCGCCCGATAACCCTCAAGAATCCTACTTGCTCCTGATACCTTTTGGGCTTCGATACTTATAAGGTCTTTCACCCCAACGACAAGTCCTGCAAGTTTTCCCTCTTTGTTGTATTGAATTTTATTATCAATCAGAGATGCACGATCCAGACATTCCTGACGGAATACCTCTACAAAGGCATTTAACTGACTGTGTCCTTCAATTTTTTGAAGATAATTGACAGTAAGTAAAGAAACTGAAGTTTTGCCCAACTGCAATTCCTTCCGGATTGCAGAAAGGGAGTCGTACTGAACCAACTGCCCGAAGGTTATTTGGTATCTTTTACGCCCTCTTCTATTTCTTCTTTGATTTCTTTGGTGGCATCCTTGAATTCACGAATACCTTTACCAAGTCCTTTTGCGAGCTCGGGTATTTTCTTGGCACCAAAAAAGATAAGAAGAAACAAAAGGATCAGTAAAATTTCCCAACCACCTAAACCTGAAATAAATGCAAAATTTAACATAACTGTTATTGCTTTTCTGTAAATATTGGAATGTAAAGTTATCTAATATTAGCTTAATTTCTAAGTTGTAATCAGGCTATTATTTCATTTTTTCGATAACCAAAGTTGTGGGTTTAGGGTAGAATTCTTCTTCCATACCTCAAAATAGAGCTCAGAAAGCCCTTCATTATCGGTATAAATCTCCCCAATTGTGTCATTGATTTTCACTACCTGGTTTCTTTCGACATAAACCTTTTTCAAATTGGCATATACTGTTCTATATTCCCCATGCTGCACAATTACTGCTTTATTCATCCCTGGAATGGAAGCAACTACTGATACTTTCCCATCAAATACCGCTTTTATTTCTTCCTCTGTTTTCGTTTGTATATAGATCCCTTTATTATCAATCACAACCCGTTTATATACAGGATGTGTATGTTTCCCATAACCTGAAGAAATAAATCCTTCATCTACCGGCCAGGGTAATCGCCTTTTGTTTCCGGCAAAATTTGCTGTAATCACTTTGAATTCGGGAGCAGAAGAAAGGGCAAGGGTTTTTAATTCTTCTTTTATAATATTATCAATGATAGATGAAATGGCAATCATAGCGTTATTTCTTAGATCAAGCTCTTTTTTCAGTTCATTTTCACGAAGTGACAATAATGAAATAAGCTCATTTTGTTTGTTTTTTAACGCTGTAAATTTATTTTTCTCGCTTAGCTCTTCTTTCAATAACCCCTCTTTTTCAGTCTTCAATTCGTCAAATTCGGAAATCTCTGCTGAAAGTATTTCTTCAACTTTTACTATTTGTTTTGCCTGGTATCGGCGTGCTTTGCCATATTGTTCAAAATATTTAAGACGAATAATCAGTTGATTGAATGAATTTGAGGAAAATAAGAAGGTCAGCTTATCCTGATTTTGGCTTGCTTTATAACCTGCATACACCATTTCAGCATATTCATTTTTGAGGTTAGTAAGGTCTTGTTGGAGTGAAATTACAATTTGCTGATTATCGTCCATTTTGTCATTGAACCAGTTTATTTCTTCCCTGATTGAAAGAATCAAAGATTCCCTGGTCAGGATTTGCTGGTTAATGGCATTGAGTTGGCCAATAGTTGCCTTTTTTTGTTTTTCAGTTTCTTTTAAAATAGATTCCGCTTCTTTTATCTTTTGAAGAATTTCTGACTTTTCTTTTTCTAATTGGGATTTGCTTTTTTTCTGTCCAATTAATTGTGAAGCAGAAAACAAGAGTAATAAAAAAATAATATATGCCAGAAATTTACTTCTTAACATATTTTTTAGGTACGGCGTAGGGAAATTTCAATTCCTTGTCTGAAAAATGAATTTTATTATGCTTTATGGTGACTCTTGTTTCCAATTCACCGAATTCGTTTGTGTGGATAAGGGATATAAAACTGGAATAGGGAAATAAATGGTCTTCAATTTGACGGAAATCTCCATCCATATTGGAATTTTGCAAATGTGCAACAAATACTCGATATCCTTTTCTAGTTAGTGCCTTGTAAACCGTTTCAGCCAATTCAGAAGATGTTAAAGAATCATAACATACAAAAACATCAAATTCTTCACTTTCATTCATT
>SDBV01001945.1_pt1 | contig 30950 bp, 44 predicted proteins | sample 2277081 | NCBI WGS metagenome assembly SDBV01 (sample SAMN10402039, study PRJNA504765) | marine sediment metagenome | isolation source: marine sediment core GS10_PC15, 223 cmbsf | place: Arctic Ocean: Southern Knipovich Ridge | collected 2010 | reverse complement strand
AAGTCTTTTTCCAGTTATATCAGTTAAAAGCTCTGGAGCTTCAACTTTAAAATAATCTAAAACATACTTTGTTTCAGGATTAATGTCGCCAGATCTAGCTGCAATAGCATTTCTACCTTTTTGCCTTAAATAATTAGCATAAGCAATTGGTGCACAGATACTGTCTGTATCTGGCTGTTTGTGTCCAATTACATATATTGTTTTGTCTTGTTCCATATATATCTATTATACTGTTATATATGTTATATTAAATAAAATCAGCATAATATTCAATATAATTATGACAAGAGATCAAGCACTGAGTTCATTAAAAGAGAATTTAAAAAACAATAATCTAATTAAACATTGTCTAGCAGTAGAAGCTGCTATGCGAGGTTTAGCTCAAAAGTTTAATGAAGACATTGATAAATGGGGGATTTGTGGATTGGTTCATGATATTGATTATGAGCAAACTGCTGGCAATGAGAATCTTCATTCAAAACAAGGAGCTGAAATGTTAAAGGAGCTGGGTTTTGAAAAAGAAATTTATAGTGCCGTTTTAACCCACAATGAAGCTCATGGCATTGAACCAGAAAGCTTAATGGCCAAAGCTTTGTTTTGTGTTGATCCTTTAACAGGTTTAATTGTTGCTGCAACTTTAGTTTTGCCTTCAAAAAAGATCAGTGACTTAACTACTGAAAGTGTGCTCAAGCGCTTTAAAGAAAATGCTTTTGCCAAAGGCGCTAATAGGGAAGTCATCAAGCAATCTGAACAGTACCTTAATTTAAGCTTAGAAGAATTTGTAGATATTAATTTAAGCTCAATGCAAGCCATATCAGGTGAGTTGGGCCTATAATATGGATCAAGAAAAAATCAAGGAAATTTATAAGGGGAAAAGGATTATTTTAAAATCAGTACAAGGTTTTTATAAAGGAAAAAAAGTGGATAAAGAATTTATCTCTTATCCTAATGTTGTTGCTATTCTGCCCCTTATTGAGAAGAATAAGTTAATTTTAGTTAAGCAGTATCGTGTTCCTATAAAACAAGAATTATGGGAAATACCAGCAGGTAAAATAGAAAAAGGAGAAAAGCCAAAAGATTGCGCTTATAGAGAATTAGAGGAGGAAGCAGGCTTTAAAGCTAAAAAGCTTGAGAGAATTGGTGAATTTTACAAGTCCCCAGGTATCTCTACAGTACATCTAACGTTATTTAGAGCTACTGGCTTACAGAAGACTGAGCAGAAAATCAGCGATAGTGAATTTATCAATAATGTAGAGATTTTTAGCTTAGATAGAGCCTTAAAAATGATCAAGAATAAGGAAATAATGGATGCTCATACTATCATTGCTATAATGTATGAGGTGAACAGGTTCAAGCAGAATTGATTTTAAGGGGCTTGACTATAATTTACGCTTAATTTAAGGTAAAATAAGGTTGTGGATAAGTTCATTTTACGAATAACTATTTAAAGGTCGGTTTTTTTTGAAGCTTATCTTCAAAGCTTAATAGAGACTTAATTTAATTTAAATATATTCCTATGGCAACAGAAGCATACTGCGTTAAATGTAAAAAAAAGCAAGACATGTTGAATGAGAAAGAAGTTGAAATGAAAGGAAAAGGAGGTGCTAAAAGAAGAGCTATGACCGGCACTTGTCCAGAATGTGGCACCAAAATGTTTAGAATTTTGGGCAAAGCCTAAATTCGCACTCTAAAACTTTTTAGAAGTTTTAAGGAGCACCAGCCATTAGTGGCTGGTGTTTTCTTGTACATTTTTCTTTTATTTGATTTTTAGATAAAATAAAGCAATATAGCTTTTTTTAATATAGTAGATCTAACTGTCAATATATATTCATGATATAGTTCAACTGTTATGAATTTACAGAGAAAGCCCAGCCTTTTCCTCTTATTGATCCTAATTTTCTTAAATATCTTTTCTTGGTTAATAGTTTACGATTTAATTAAACCTCAAATCCTTGAGGTTAATTTTTTAAACATTGGACAAGGCGATGCAATATTTATTGAAACACCCTTAAATTATCAAGTGTTAATTGATGGCGGTCCAAGCAGTGCGATTTTAGAAAAACTAGGGAAAGAAATGGATTTTTGGGACAGGACAATTGATCTAATGATTTTAACTCATCCAGAACACGATCATATTGCAGGTCTGATAGAAGTTTTAGAAAGATATAATGTAGAAAATATTTTATGGACAGGTGTTTTAAAAGACACCAGTGAATACAATGAATGGTTAAGATTAATTGAGAATTCAAATGTAGAAATTGCGCAATCAGGTCAACGAATTATCACGCCAAATGTTTTTTTTGAAATACTTTATCCTTTTGAAAATCTAGAAGACCAGATTGTTAAAAATACTAATAATAGTTCAATTGTCACTCGTTTAGTTTTCAATAATAATTGTTTTGTTTTCACAGGCGATATTTATAGTTCAATAGAAAGAAAAATTACAGATGAACAATTAGATTTAGATTGCGAGGTTTTAAAAATAGGGCATCATGGAAGTAAAACTTCTACTTCAAAAGAATTGCTAGAAAATGTCACTCCTCAAATTGCTGTAATTTCAGCTGGGAAAGATAATAATTATGGTCATCCACATGATCAAGTTTTGGAGATTTTGGCTGATTATGATATAAAAGTTTTAAGAACAGACCAGCTGGGTGATATTAAAATCACTTCAGATGGGAATAATATTACAATAATGGATTAAAGTTATGCAGTTTCCAATTTTTAAAACTAAAATTGAAGAAATAGATAAAAAATTCAATTTAATAGACCCAAAAGAACAAAACGAATATTTTCAAGCTAAAGCAGGGGAAGAGATTAAAAAATTAAAAGAATTTTTAAAAGAAAATACTTTTATTGCATATTTTTTAGGGAAAAAGAACTCTGGCAAAGGAACATATTCAAAAATGTTTGCCCGTCTTGTTGGTTCTGAATTGATACATCATTTTTCAATTGGTGATATGGTTAGAGAAATTGACAAAGAGCTTGCTGATGAGAATAAGAAAAAAGAACTGATTTCTTTTTTAGAAAAAAACTACAGAGGGCCAAAAGATTTAAAGGAAATCATTGCTTCTTTAGAGAACAGAAGTACAAGAACATTACTACCAACAGAACTTATCCTGATTTTAATTAAAAGAGAAATACAGAAGATTGGTAAAAAAACTCTTTTTCTTGATGGTTTTCCTAGAGATTTGAATCAGATAGATTTTTCTTTATTCTTCAGAGACTTAATTGGTTATAGAGATGACCGAGATATTTTTATTTTAATCGACGTCCCTAAAAATGTAATTGATGAAAGAATAAAATACAGAAGGATTTGTCCAGTTTGCAAAACTTCAAGGAATATAAGGCTTTTACCAACTTCAAAAATTGGTTATGAAAACAATGAGTTTTATTTGATGTGTGATAATCCGGAATGTAAAGACACAATAATGGTTTCAAAAGAAGGAGATGAGTTTGGAATTGAACCAATTAAGGAAAGACTAAAAAAAGATGATGAGTTGATAAAAAGAGCGCTTTCTCTTTATGGGATTCCAAAGGTTTTAATAAGAAATTCAGTACCAATAAACATTGCCAAGGATTATATTGATGACTACGAGATTACTCCTGAATATGTATATGAATGGGATGAAAGTAAAAAGAAAGTGAATATCAAAGAAAAGCCCTGGATCATTAAAGATGATGAAGGAGTTGAATCTTATAGTTTATTAGCTCAGCCGCCAACAGTTTCTTTAATCAAGCAACTTGTTAAAATTTTTAATTTATAAAAATTGACAAGGGATTTTGAATAAAGGTAAAATAGATAATGCCCTAGTTTTTCTAGTGAAATCTGAGAATACAATCTTTTAGGGAATCTGATATGATGCATGTCCTGTGGGGTATGCCTAAGGATTCCCACTTGGAAATTTCTCCAGAAATTTCTTACGAAAAACAGGGCACTAAAAAGCCACGTTTGACGTGGTTTTTTAGTTGGTTGTCGGGACAGGCGGAGTTGAACCGCCTCTCCACCCACCCCAAGGGTGAGGACTACCATTATCCTATGCCCCGTTTTTAAAAAGCGCTATTATGATTAGCGCTCTTTTTTAGACAGGCTTTTAATGCATTTTGTGCAGGCTTTTATTCTTTTACCAGCAAAGCCTTTGAAGTTCTTTTGTCTTGTTTCAACAGGAACATTAACCCATTGGATATTTGGGTATTTTCTTTTTTTAATTGTTGGATTATATTTCCCACGAAGCTTTACCAGCTTCTGAATCATTCTTGATTTTTTATTGCAGATTTGACATTCTTTTGCCATGATAAGATGATTCTATAAGTTTTTTAAAATTTTTTCAAGTTGTGGTATAATTTATAAAATAAAGATATGGATCCAATTATTTTAATATTTACATTAATAGTACTTCTGTTCTCAATTATGATTCATGAAATTGCTCATGGCAGTGTTGCTTATTATCTTGGAGATCCAACAGCAAAGTATTCTGGAAGACTGACTTTAAATCCTTTAAAGCACTTAGATCCATTTGGTTCTGTTCTTTTGCCTTTATTGTTGTTTTTAATAACCGCTGGTAATGGTCCTGTTTTTGGATGGACAAAACCAGTGCCAGTTAATCCATATAACTTCCGTGACCAGAAATGGGGGACTCTAAAGGTTTCTATTGCTGGTCCTTTATCTAATTTTCTTATTGCAATAATTTTTAGTTTGGTTATTAGATTTATTCCTTTATCTTTAACACTGCTTACCTTATTTAGCATTATTGCCCTTTATAATTTTGCCTGGGGATTGTTTAATTTAATTCCTGTGCCTCCCCTTGATGGTTATCATATTTTATCTTCGCTGTTGCCAGAAAGATTTTCAGGATTTAAAATGTTTTTAAGGCAATACAGTTTAGCTTTTCTTCTACTGTTTATATTATTTGGAATAAGATCGATTTTTATAGGGGCAGTAATTCTTTATACATTGATTTCAGGTCAATTATTTGTCTTTTGAAGCGCTTACGTGAAACGAATAAATAAATTAAGGCATTGACTTTAATCATTTTCCTTGTTAAATTTATTCCATAAGTGACAGAGCACTTAATTGTTTTTAATTTTTTAAAAATTATGCAAACGATTCATCAATTAGTTAAAAAACCAAGAAAAAAGCCAAAAAAGCGAAGAAAGGCTTCTGTTTTTAAATTTAGTTTTAATGCTTTAAAAAATAGACCAGTAAGATATCCCTCTCCGTTTAAAAGAGGGGTATGTTTAAAAGTTTTTACAATGACTCCTAAAAAACCTCATTCAGGACTAAGAAAAGTTGCAAGAGTAAGACTAACCAATGGTCAAGAGGTAACAGCATATATTCCTGGAGAAGGTCATAACTTACAAGAGCATTCTGTTGTAATGATAAGAGGTGGGAGAATTAAGGACTTGCCAGGAGTAAGTTATAAGGTAGTAAGAGGAGTGTTAGATGCAGGAGGAGTTGAGGGCAGAAAACAAGTGAGGTCAAAATATGGAACCAAAAGAGCAAAAAAATAAAGTATGGCTAGAAGGAGAAAAAAAATAAAGAAAAGAGAGCTTCAACCTGACCTTGTATATAATAGTGAAGAGATTTCCAAATTCATTAACTATATAATGAGAAAAGGTAAGAAAAATATTGCCAGAAAAATTGTTTATGGCGCTTTTGATATTGTTAAGGAAAAAACAAAAAAAGAACCATTAGAGATTTTTACCCAAGCAATTAAAAATATAAGTCCAGTGCTGGAAGTAAGGCCAAGAAGAGTTGGTGGAGCAACATATCAGATCCCAGTGGAAGTGAAAGGGGAAAGAAAGTTTACCTTAGCAATGAGATGGCTTATTAAGGCAGCTAAAACAAAGAAAGGAAGACCAATGAGAGAAAAGCTGGCTGAAGAATTAATGAGCGCTGCTAATAATACTGGCTGGGCAGTAAAGAAAAAAGAAGATACTCATAAAATGGCAGAAGCTAATCGCGCCTTCGCTCATTTTTCTTATTAATATGGCTAGAAAATACTCCTTAGAAAAATGTAGGAATATTGGAATAATCGCTCATATTGATGCTGGCAAAACAACAACTACTGAGCGTGTTTTGTTTTACACTGGTATTACTCATAAAATAGGGGATATTGATGAAGGCACAACTACTACTGACTGGATGGACCAGGAAAGAGAAAGGGGTATTACAATTACCTCAGCTGCTATCACTTGTTTTTGGACACCAGAAGATTTAGCCCAGAAGGGGGAAAAAGAGTATAAGATCAATATTATTGATACTCCAGGGCACATTGACTTTACAGCTGAAGTTCAAAGATCTTTAAGAGTATTAGATGGTGGAGTAGTTGTTTTTGATGGAGTGGCTGGCGTAGAACCACAATCAGAAACTGTTTGGCGTCAAGCTGACAAGTTTAATGTTCCAAGGGTTTGTTTCATTAATAAAATGGACAGAATGGGCGCTGATTTTCACAAAAGCTTAGAATCTATCTGGGAAAAACTAAACCCAAATGCTGTTGCAGTACAGCTTCCAATTGGAGCAGAGGAACATTTTAAAGGTGTGATTGATTTATTTACAATGAAAGCTCTTAGGTTTGAAGGAGATTCAGGCGAAATTGTGAAACAAGAAGATATTCCAGCTGATTTAGTAAAGAAAGCCAAAGAATGGAGAGAAAAAATGATTGAAAAGATTGCAGGAGAAGATGAAACACTTTTGGAAAAATACTTAGCTCAGCAAGAAATTTCAAATGATCAATTAAGAATAGCTTTAAGAAGAGCCACTATTGCTAATAAACTGTATCCAGTATTTTGTGGTTCATCTTTAAAAAACAAAGGAGTTCAGCCGGTTTTAGATGCAGTAATTTATTATCTGCCAAGCCCTATTGATCTTCCTTCTGTTGAGGGAACTGATCCTAGTACTGACAAAATGATTGAAAGAAGAACAGATGATAATGAACCATTTGCAAGTCTGGCTTTTAAAATTGCCACTGATCCTTATGTTGGTTCTCTAACTTTTTTCAGAGTATATTCAGGAACACTTAAAAAAGGTTCTTATGTTTTAAATACTACTACTGGTGAAAAAGAAAGAATCAGCAGGATTTTAAGAATGCATGCTGATTCCCGCGAAGATATTGATGAGATTTATGCAGGTGATATTGCTGCTACCGTTGGTCTTAAAAATACTTCTACTGGTAATACACTTTGCGATGAAAACAATCCAGTTATTTTAGAAGAAATTATTTTTCCAGAGCCAGTTATTTCTATTAGGGTTGAGCCTAAAAATAAAGTAGATGAAGAGAAAATGGGTGTTGCTTTAAAAAGACTATCTAAGGAAGACCCAACTTTTACAATGAAAATAGACAGTGAAACTAATGAAACTATTATCTCTGGTATGGGTGAGCTTCATTTAGAAATTATTGTTGATAGAATGAAAAGGGAATTTAGTGTTGAAGCAAATGTTGGAAGACCTCAGGTTGCATACAAAGAAACAATTAAAGCTGTTTCTGAAGCTGAGTCTAAATATGTTAAGCAGTCAGGTGGAAGAGGCCAATATGGTCATGTTGTGCTTAGAATAGAGCCAAGAGAAAGAGGTAAAGGATTTGAATTCTTTGATAAAATTAAAGGAGGATCAATACCAAAAGAATTCATTCCAGCAGTTGAAAAAGGAGTAAAAGAAGCTATGGAAAAAGGAATAGTTGCAGGTTATCCTATGATTGATATTGGTGTCACTCTTAATGATGGTTCTTTTCATGACGTTGATTCTTCTGAATTCGCCTTTAAAATCGCTGCTTCCATGGCCTTTCAAGCTGCATCTAAAAAAGGAAATCCAATATTACTTGAACCAATAATGAAGCTGGAAGTTGTTATTCCTGAGAACTTTTTTGGTGATGTAATAGGTGATCTATCGGCAAGAAGGGGAAAAATCAAAGAAACCAAAGACAGACTTAATTTAAAGATAATAGATGCTAATGTTCCTTTAGCTGAGATGTTTGGTTATGCTACAACCATAAGAAGCTTGACTGAGGGCAGGGGAACATTTACAATGGAATTTGACAGTTATCAGGAAGTGCCAAAAAGTGTTGTTGAACAGGTTGTTGAAGGAAAGAAGAAATAGCGGTTTTTGGTGTTGAAAACTATTGATATTTTTTCAAAATCCTGATATACATAAATAATTAATAACAATATAATTTAATAAACAATTAATATGGCAGAAAAAGAAAAATTCGTAAGATCAAAACCCCATGTCAATGTTGGTACTATTGGCCATGTTGCTCATGGAAAAACAACTACTTCTGCTGCAATTTTACATGTTTCCAGGCTTAAAGGCTTGCAAGCTACAGATGCAGGAGTTGATGATTTAAATGCTGCTCCAGAAGAAAAAGCTAGGGGATTGACAATCTCAGTTTCTCACGTTGAGTTTGAGAGTGACAAACGCCACTATGCTTTGATTGATTGTCCAGGACACGCCGACTATATTAAGAACATGATTACCGGAGCTGCCCAGATGGATGGAGGAATTTTAGTAGTTTCAGCTGTTGATGGTCCAATGCCTCAAACAAGAGAACACATTCTTCTGTCAAGACAGGTTGGCTTGCCAACTTTGGTTGTATTTATTAATAAGTGCGACCAGGTTGATGACCCAGAAATTATTGAGTTGGTAGAATCAGAATTAAGGGAACTGCTTAAAAAGTATGAGTATCCTGGAGATGAAATACCAATTATCAAAGGTTCATCTTTAAAAGCTTTAGATGCTAAATCAGCTGATGATGAAGCTGCTAAACCAATACTGGAATTGATTAAAGCTATTGATGAATATATTGAAGAACCAGTAAGAGAAACAGATAAACCATTTTTAATGGCAATTGAAGATGTGTTTACTATTGAAGGAAGAGGGACTGTAGCAACAGGAAGAATTGAAAGAGGAGTTGTTAAACCTAATGAAGAAGTAGCACTGATTGGCATAAGGCCAACCATTAAAACAACTGCTGTTTCTATTGAGATGTTTAGCAAGATATTAGATGAAGGAAGAGCAGGGGACAATGTTGGAGTATTGCTCAGAGGTATTAAAAAAGAAGATACTGAAAGAGGTCAGGTACTAGCTAAGCCAGGCAGCATTACACCTCATTCTGAATTTGAGGGTCAGGTTTATGTTCTAAATAAAGAAGAAGGAGGAAGACACACACCATTTTTTACTGGTTACAAACCTCAATTCTATTTTAGAACTACTGATGTTACTGGTGATGTTGCTTTGTCTGAAGGAACTGAAATGGTAATGCCTGGTGATACTGTTACCCTGAAAATTAAGTTAATTGCTCCTATTGCTATGGAAGACGGTCAGCGTTTCGCTATCAGAGAGGGAGGCAAGACAGTTGCATCAGGAGTTGTTACAAAAATATTGAAATAAATAAGAGAAATTGAATTGCCAAATTAGTTTGGCAATTTAGTTTATATGGGTTATTAGTTCGTTAAGATGCCAAAGAAAAAAACAGATACTGTTGAGCCTGACATTAAGGCTAGGCTCAGAATTAAGCTTAAAGCTTATGATCATAAAGTGATTGATAGTTCTGCCAAGCAAATTATTGAAATGGCAGAGCGTTATGGTGTTAAGGTGCTGGGACCTGTTCCTTTACCTACTGAAATTAATAAATACACTGTTAATAGATCTACTTTTATTCATAAAAAAAGCAAAGAACAGTTTGAAATTAGAGTTCATAAAAGATTGATTGATATCCTGGAACCAAATCCTAAAGTGATTGATGCCTTGCAAAGCTTGAATCTACCTGCTGGAGTTGATATTGAAATTAGAACTTGATCTTGTTAGAATCTTGATTTTTCGTTTCGCCTGGAATTAAAAATGTAAAATAGTATTTATCGTAGGATTTTTCTCAGCGTAATTAAAATGATGAAATTAGTTTTTAAAGCGTTATAAATCAATTTCAAATAGCCAATGGTTTTAGAGCCGGGCTATGCCCGGTTTTAAATTAGAAAAAAATATGAAGTTTATACTAGGTTTAAAAATAGGTATGTCAAAAGTGTTTGATGAAAAAGGAATTCCAGTTCCTGTTACTTTGGTTGAGGCTGGACCTTGTGAGATTACCCAAATTAAAACTGAAGAAAAAGATGGATATAAAGCTGTTCAGATTGGTTTTTTGAAATTAAAAGATAGAAAAACTAAGAAAAGTCAGAAAAACAAAGCTTTTAAACATTTAAGAGAGTTCCAGGCAAATATCTCAGATTACAAGGTAGGGCAGAAAATTGATGTATCTGATTTTGAAGAGGTTGAGTTAATAAAGATATCAGGGATTTCCAAGGGAAAAGGATTTGCTGGAGGAGTAAAAAGGTGGGGATTTAGGGGACAGCCCAGATCCAGAGGAGCAAAAGGCTCTTTAAGGTCAATAGGTTCAATAGGATCTTCAACTCCTTCAAGAGTTATAAAAGGAAGAAAAATGCCTGGTAGAATGGGCTTTGATAGAGTTACAGTAAAGAATTTAAAAATTATTAAAATTGATAAAGAGAATAATGCTTTGTTTGTAGAGGGGGCTATACCTGGAAGAAAAGGAACTTTGCTTGAGATTAGAGGTTAATAAGATTAATTATGAAAACTTCAGTATCAGACAAAAAAGAAAAAAAATCAAAAGAATCTTTGCTGCCAAAAGAGATTTTTGAAGTGAAATTTAACAGTGATTTAGTTCATCAGGTTGTTGTGAGTCAAATGGCAAATAAAAGAAAGTCAATTGCTCATACAAAAGACAGAAGCGAGGTAAGTGGCGGAGGAAGAAAACCTTGGCGTCAAAAAGGATTAGGAAAAGCAAGGCATGGTTCAATTAGATCTCCTATTTGGGTTGGCGGAGGAATTACTTTTGGTCCAAGAAAAGACACTATTTTTAAGAAAAGGATTCCTAGGAAAATGAAAAGATTAGCTTTGTTTATAGTTTTGTCTCAAAAAGAAAAAGACAAGCTGCTTATTATTTCAGATAGTTTAAAACTTGATAGTCCAAAAACAAAATTAATGCTTGAATTCATAAATAATCTTAATTTAAAGAAGAGAAGCGCTTTAATTGCATTGCCAGAGTTAGATAAGGACATAATTCTAGCAGCAAGAAATATTCCTGGCATTAAAGTTATTCAAGCAAAAGATTTGAATTGTTTGGATCTTGTTTCTTTCCAGTATTTGATTATTCCAAAGCAAAGCATAAAGGTCATTAAAGAAACATTTTTAGTAAAAAGCAGAAAACCGAAAACAAAAGACAAGAAATAGTTGTTTTCTGTTAATTGTTTTTTATTTCTTAAACTATGGCATTTAAAGATTTATTTAAAAGAAAAAAGAAAGAAGAGGTTAAAGAGAAAAAGGAAGAGAAAAAAGAGGTTGAAAAAAAGCCTGAAAGTGTTAAAAAAGAACCTGTTAAGCCTGTTAAAAAAACAAAACCCAGCTTAAAGGGTTTTGCTTATCAGATACTGAAATCGCCTCATATTACAGAAAAAGCAACAGGTTTGGTAAAGGAAAATAAATATGTTTTCAAGGTTTATCCAAGAGCCAATAAAACTGAAATTAAAAGAGCAGTTTCATTGCTATATAATGTTGATGTTTTAAGTGTTAAGATTATTAAAGTTCCGCCAAAGAAAAGGATTTTTAAAGGAATAAAAGGAGAAAGAAGCGGTTATAAAAAAGCAATTGTTGAGGTTCCAAAGGGCCAAAAAATTGATATTGCTTCAGGATAGTTTTATTAAAGTATGAAAAAAGGAAGAACTCAATTTAAAAGTAAAAAATTATTATCAAAGAAAAAGCCTGAAAAAGCTTTGCTTTTGACTTTGAAAAGAAGGGCTGGCAGATCAGGGTCTGGAAAAATCACTGTTCGTCATCAAGGGGGTGGAGTGAAAAGACGCTACAGAATTATTGATTTTGGTCAGGAAAAGATTGATAAAAAAGGAAAAGTGCTTGCAATAGAGTATGATCCAAACAGAACAGCATTTTTAGCTTTGATTGAGTATGAGGGCAATGAAAAAGGCTATATTATTGCTCCAGCTGGAATTAAAGTTGATGATGAGATAATTTGCGCTGAAAAGACTGAACTTGAAATAGGTAACAGATTGCAGCTTAAAAATATTCCTATTGGAACCCAGGTTTATAATATTGAGTTGATGAAAGGAATGGGCGGTAGAATAGTAAGATCAGCAGGAACTTCAGCTAAGGTTTTAGCCAATGAAGGGGGTTATACTCATCTTCAAATGCCTTCTAGTGAAGTAAGAAAAGTTCCAGATAGCTGCTTTGCTTCAATTGGCCAGGTTTCTCATCCAGAAAAAAGATTTGAGAAATTTAAAAAAGCAGGAACAAAAAGATTAAAAGGAATAAGGCCGACTGTAAGAGGTTCAGCAATGAATCCTCCTGACCATCCTCATGGAGGAGGTTCAGGAAGAAGTGGTATTGGAATGAAGCATCCTAAAACACCATGGGGAAAAATAGCATTAGGGGTTAGAACAAGAAAAAAGAAATGGACAGATAAATTAATTTTAAAAAGAAGGAAAAAGAAATAAATATGACAAGAAGTTTAAAAAAAGGTCCATATATTGATGAGAAATTACTGAAAAAGGTTGAAGGGTTAAGGGGAGATAAAACAAAGCCAATTAAGACTTGGTCTAGGCGTTGCGCTATTTCACCGGAAATGCTTGGCTTTACATTTTTAGTTCACAATGGCAAGCAGTTTATTTCAGTAAAAGTTGATGAAAGTATGATTGGTCATAAACTTGGTGAATTTGCGCCAACAACAAAGTTTTTAAGACATGGCGGAAGAATGCAGAAAGATTTAGAGAAAAAGACAACTGCCAAACCAGCAAAGAAAAAATGATTAGAAATATATGATTTCAAATTCAAAATTAAGATATTTAAGGATTGCGCCAAGGAAAGTAAGATTAGTTGCTGACTTAATTAGAGGGAAAAAAGTTGAAAAAGCTCAAAAGCTTTTAGCTTTTACAAGAAAAAGGGCAGCTTCGCCAATGTTAAAGCTTTTAAACCAGGCAGTAGCTAATGCAAAAAATAATTTTCAGACAGATGAAAACAATCTTTATATCTCTAAACTACTGGTTGATGAAGGAATAAAGCTTAAAAGACAGCTTCCAAGAGCAAGAGGTAGGGCTGATATAATTTATAAAAAAAGTTCGCATATAACTCTTGTTTTAGATGAGATTGATAAAAAAGCAAAGAAAGCAAAAAAGAAAAAAGTGGTTGAAAAAAAGCCTGAAAGTGTTAAAAAAGAACCTGTTCAAGAAGAAGAAAAAGAGAAAAAGAAAGTAATTGAACCTGTTGTTAAAAAAGAAAGGCAAAAGCCAGATTTTGAGAAGATTGTTAAGACAAAAAAAGAAAGGGGTTTAAGAAGATTTTTCAGACGAAAAGCATTTTAATTTAAAGAATATTATGTCACATAAAGTCCATCCAAAAATATTTAGGATAAGGCAAACTGAAGAATGGGAGTCACGCGGTTTTTATGAAAAAGATTTTGCCTCATACTTAGAGGAAGATTTTAAGATAAGAAAATTTCTTGAAGAAAAAATTGGTAAATTTGGTGTTGCTAAAATTGAGATTGAAAGATCTCCAAATAAAGTAAATATTATAGTTTCTACCTCAAGGCCAGGTTTAATTATTGGCAGAGGGGGTGAGGGTATAGAAAGATTAAAGAAAGAGCTTATTAGCAAGGTTTTAAAAGAAAAATACTTTACAAAATCAAAGAAGGAAAAAGGCAAAGCTAGATTAGAATTAAGACTTGAGATCAGGGAAATTAAAAACCCCTGGGTTCATGCATCTTTAGTTGCTCAGTTAATGGCAGCTCAGATAGAAAGGAGAATGCCTTACAGGCGTGTTTTAAAACAAACCTTATCTAAGATTATGGCTCAGAAAGAGATAAAAGGTGCTAGGGTTCAGTTGGCTGGCAGGCTGAATGGTATCTCAATTGCAAGACAAGAGTGGTTAAAGCAAGGCCTTCTTCCAAGGCAAACAATAAGAGCAGATATTGATTATTCTCATAAAATAGCTAAGTGCAGTTATGGAGTGATAGGAATAAAGGTTTGGATATATAAAGGAGAGAAATTTGAAAAATAATTATGGCAATTCTTCAACCAAAAAAAACAAAGCATAGGAAAAGATTTAAGGGAAGAACAAAAGGTCTTGCAAAAAGAGGAACTGAACTTGCCTTTGGCTCCTATGGTTTAAAAGCCTTAGAACAAAGATGGATTACTGCTCGTCAGATTGAGGCAGCAAGACGTGGGATTTTAAGATATTTAAAAAAGGGCGGTAAACTTTGGATTAGAATTTTTCCTGACAAGCCTATTACATCAAAAGGTACTGAGTTTAAAATGGGGAAGGGTAAAGGAACTGTTTCTCATTATGCTTTTCCAATTAAGCCGGGAAGGATTATTTTTGAACTTGAAGGGATAAAAGAAGAAACAGCAGTAAAAGCTTTTAGAACTGCATCAGATAAATTACCAGTCAAAACTAAGTTTATTAAGAAGTAGTTATCAATAATTACGAATAAAAGTATGAAAATTACTGAAATTAGAAAAAAGTCGAAATCAGAATTAAGAAAACTGCTTGATGGATCAAAAGATAAGCTAAGGTTATTACGTTTTGATTTGAGTGCGGGCAAAGTGAAAAATGTTAGAGAGATAAGAGAGGTTAGGAAAAGAATCGCAAAAATATTAACCATATTAAAAGAAGCAAAGTGAATTTATGCCAAAAAGAAAATTAAGAGGAATAGTTGTTTCTGATAAAATGCAAAAAACAATTGTTGTTGAGGTTGAACGTATAAAAAAACATTCCAAGTATAAGAGAAGGTATAAGATGAGCAAAAAGTATAAGGTTCATGATGAAAAAGGAAACTATAAATCAGGCGACAGGGTTATTATTGAGGAGTGCAGACCAATCAGCAAAGACAAAAGATGGAGGGTGATAGGGAAAGTAGAACAGAGCAAGAAACAAGAGCCAAAGGAAAAACAAGAGAAACTAACTGATGAAAAGCAGGAACTATGATTCAATTAAGAACAATGGTAAAAATAGCTGACAACACAGGAGGTAAGGTGCTTCAATGCATTCATGTTTTAGGTGGAAGTAGAAGGCGCTATGGTCGTTTGGGTGATATTATTGTTGGTACAGTAAAGTCTGCTGATCCCAGGAAAGAAGTTAAAAAACATGATGTTGTTAGGGCTTTGATTATTAGGCAAAGAAAAGAGTATAAAAGGTCTGATGGTACATATGTTCGTTTTGATGATAATGCCTGTGTGGTTCTAGAAGGCAAGACAAAAAAACCAAAAGGCGGAAGAATTTTTGGTCCTGTGGCAAGAGAAATAAAAGAAAAAGGTTTTCAGGAAGTAGTGGGTATAGCCCAGCAATTGATATAATTTTAAAAACATGAAGATAAAAAAAGGCGATAAAGTACTGGTTATTTCAGGAAAAGATAAAGGCAAGAAAGGCAAGATTTTAAAAGCTTTCCCAACTGAAAGAAAGGTTTTGATTGAATCAGTGAATTTGAAGAAAAAACATCAAAAACCAAAAAAACAGGGAACTAAAGGCCAGATTATTCAAAAACCAGCGCCTATTGATGTTTCTAATGTGAAAATAATTTGTTCAAAATGTAATAAACCAGCAAGAGTTGGTTATAAGATTATAGATAATAAAAAGTATAGGATTTGCAAAAAATGCAATAAACAAATATGATTGGCTTAAAAGAAAAGTACAATAAGGAAGCAATCCCTAAAATGATGGAAAAGTTTGGATATAAGAGCAGGATGGCAGTTCCCAAAATTGAAAAAGTAGTTATCAATACTGGTTTTGGTAAAGCTATTATTGCAAAAGGTTCCGATGAGAAAAGAAAGATGCTAGAGTCAATTACAAAAGATTTATCTTTGATTACTGGTCAGAAACCAGTGCTGACAAAAGCAAGAAAATCAGTTTCAGGTTTTAAAATCAGAAGAGGTATGGAAATAGGGGCAATGGTGACTTTGAGAAAAAAAATGATGTTTGCTTTTTTAGAGAGATTGATTCATATAACCCTTCCTCGTTCCAGAGACTTTTCTGGGATTGATCCTAAAACCCTTGATAAAAATGGTAATTTAACTTTAGCAGTCAAAGAACAAATCTCTTTTTCTGAGATTATGCCAGAACAAGCTAAGGTTTTGTTTGGATTAGAGATTACTGTGGTAACAACAACCAAGGACAGGGAAAAGAGTTTGGAATTATTAAGATTAATGGGATTTCCGATAAAAAAGTAACATGCCAAAGAAATCACAAATTGCCAGAGCAAAGAAGAAACCAAAGTTTAAAACACGAGTAGTTCGAAGGTGTTTTCGGTGCGGAAGGAAAAGAGCTTACATGAGAAAGTTTGGGCTTTGCAGAATTTGTTTTAGAGAAATGGCAAATCAAGGTCTAATTCCAGGAATAAGAAAAAGTAGCTGGTAAAAATATGGATCCAATAGCAGACATGTTAACATCAATAAGAAATGCTCAAGCTGTTTTAAAAGAAACAGTGAATGTTCCTTATTCTGAAATAAAGTTTGAAATTGCCAAGATTTTAAAGCAGGAAAATTTTGTTGAAGAAATAGAAAGAAAAGGAAGAAAACATAAGAAACTTATTACAATAAAACTAAAATACAATAATAATGAACCAGTTATATCAGGATTAAAAAGAATCTCAAAACCAGGCCAAAGAATTTATACTGCAGTTGGAAAAATTAAAAGAATAAGAGCAGGCTATGGAATATCAATTATCTCAACTTCCAAAGGTTTAATGACAGATAAAGAAGCAAGGAAAAAGAATTCAGGGGGTGAGATATTATGCGAAATTTGGTAAATACATATGAGCAAAATAGGAAAAAAACCAATTGAAATACCGGAAAATGTAGAAGTTGAAATTAAGGAGCAAAGAGTTTTAATAAAGGGTCCAAAAGGCGAGCTTTCTTTTGAAGTTAGGCCTGAAATTAAAACTGAATTGAAAGATAAAAAAATATTTGTTTTAGTTAAAAGACAAACAAAAAAAAGCAAGGCTTTTTGGGGTTTGACCAGAGCTATTTTAGCAAACATGGTCAATGGAGTTGTATCTGGTTATGAAAAGAAGTTGGAAATTCATGGTTTGGGTTATAAAGCTAAGATGGAGGGTGAAGAACTGGTTTTGTCTGCTGGTTTTACTCATACTGTTGAAATAAAGCCTCCAGAAGGGATTAAAATTACAGTTGAGAAAAACATAATTACAGTCTCTGGTATTGATAAAAATCTTGTTGGTTTGATTGCTGCAAAAATTAGAAAAGTCAGGCCTGCCGAACCCTATAAAGGAAAAGGTTTAAGGTATTATGGAGAGGTAATTAGAAGAAAGGCAGGCAAAAAGGTTGCAGCTGCTGGTCCAGGTTAATGTAGGTTGAATTATGAATGTTGAAAAGAAAAGAAAAAAAAGATTAAAAAGGCATAAAAAAGTAAGAGCCAAGATTTCAGGAACAGGTAAAATTCCAAGGCTTTGTGTTTTTCGTTCAAACAAATATATTTATGCTCAGTTGATTGATGATAAGAATAATAAAATATTAGCTTCAGCTCGTGATTCACAAGTAAAGGCAAAGAAAACAGAAGTTAAAAAAGAAAAAGACAATAAATTATCAAAAAAACTAAGTATTGCATTTGAGACTGGTAAATTAATTGCCCAAAAAGCAAAAGATTTAAAGATTGAAAAAGTGGTTTTTGATAGGGGAGGATATAAATATCATGGAAGGGTTAAGGCTTTGGCTGACGGCGCCAGAGATAAAGGTTTAAAATTTTAAAACAATTATGAGAGAAAGAAGAATGACAAAAGATTTTAAAAGAAAAGATGAGTTTGACTCAAAGCTTTTGGACTTGGCAAGAGTATCTCATACAAGGGCAGGAGGAAAAAAGATAAGATTCAGGGTTGTTATGGTTATTGGTAATAAAAAAGGAAAAGTTTCCATAGCTTCAGCTTCTGGACTTGATGTTGCACAAGCAATAGAAAAAGCAACAAGATTAGCAAAGAAAAGAATTTTAACAGTACCAATTGTAAATGAAACAATCCCTTATGAGGTTTCTGCAAAATTCAGTTCAGCAAGGGTTTTGTTAAAGCCTCAAAGAAAAGGAAGGGGTTTGGTGGCAGGAGGGACAGTAAGAATTATTTGCTCTTTGGCTGGGATTAAAAATATTTCTTCCAAGGTTTTAGGGTCAACTAGGAACAAACTTAATAATGGAATGGCAACCATAAAAGCATTGGAAAAGTTAAAGCGAGTAAAAAGAGTAAAAAAAGAAAAAACTGCTAAGGAATAATTTTTTGTTATTTTAATATCATGCAAATTCATCAGTTAAAAGCAAAACATAAAAACAAGGAGGGAAAAAGAATAGGAAGGGGAGGAAAAAGAGGAACTCATTGTGGGAGGGGAATAAAAGGCCAGCAAACAAGAGCTGGTCGTAAAAAGGTTCCTGAAATCAGGCAGTTGATTAAAAAATACCCTAAATTAAGAGGGTATAAGTTTAAAATTAGAAGGGAAAAGCCAGAAATTGTAAATATTAAAACTTTACAAAAACACTTTAAAGAAAAAGAAATTGTTTCTCCAAAAACCTTGCTTGATAAAAAACTAATCAGTAGAATGAAGGGTAGATTGCCAAGAGTTAAAATTTTAGGGCAGGGAGAAATAAAAAACAAGTTAATTATTAAAGATTGTATAGTTTCAAAATCAGCAAAAGAAAAGATTGAGAAAGCAGGAGGTCAAATAAAATAATAGCTGTAAATCATGTGGTACGAAAAAGTTATTCAAATATTTAAAATAAAGGAATTAAGGGATAAGTTTCTTTTTGTTCTGGGGATTTTTACTATTTTTAGAATAATGGCAAACATTCCTATTCCTGGAATTAATCCAGAGAACTTAAAAGCTTTTTTTGATCAATTTCAAGTTTTAGGACTTTTAAATATTTTTACAGGAGGTGCTTTAGAAAGACTTTCAATTGTAATGCTTGGTTTAGGTCCTTACATTACCGCCACAATTATTTTGCAGTTGCTAACAATGATTTTTCCTCAATTAGAAGAGCTTTATAAGGAAAGCGGAGAAGAGGGGAAAAAGAAGTTTGAGCAATACGGAAGAATTTTAACAGTTCCCTTGGCAGCAGTTCAGGGTTTTTCAATGCTTGTTTTATTTACCAGGCAAGGATTAATTGGAGAAATGGATGCTGCTGCTAAGCTTAGTGCTGTTTTAACAATTACTGCAGGCAGTATTCTTTTAATGTGGTTTGGTGAATTAATTTCAGAAAAAGGTATTGGGAATGGAGTATCGCTCCTAATTTTTGCTGGTATTATTGCTGATTTTCCCAGGAATATTGGTGAAATGATATCTACTTATGAACCTTCTATGATTCCTTCCTATTTAATATTTTTTGTAATGGCGCTTTTAATTATTGCTGGGGTTACTTTAATCAATGAAGCAAGAAGAAATATTCCAGTTTCTTATGCAAAAAGAGTAAAAGGAAGAATGGTTTATGGCGGAGCTTCAACTTATCTTCCCTTAAGTGTTAACCCTGCTGGAGTAATGCCAATTATTTTCGCCTTGTCAATTTTAACTTTTCCATCATTAATCACCAATTTCTTAAGTGGCGCAGCTGGTTTCTGGGGCAAGGTCTCTCAATTTGTTGATGCTTTTTTCAATAACCTCTGGGCTTATGGAATCACTTATTTTACTTTAGTTTTTGTTTTTACATATTTTTACACTCTTATAACTTTTGAACCCAAATCAATTGCTAATAATTTGAAAAAAATGGGTGGGTTTGTTCCTGGAATTAGGCCCGGAGAATCAACTGCTAAGTTTTTAGAGTTTGTTTTGAACAGAATTCTTCCTGTTGGAGCTTTCTTTTTGGGTCTTATTGCGTTGATGCCTACCATTATGCAGGTAGTAACAAATATCGCTGTTTTCAGTTTTTTAGTTGGAGGAACTTCCATAATGATTATTGTTTCAGTTGTTTTGGAAACAATGAGAGAGGTTGATTCTCAGCTTGAAATGAGGGAATACGATACTTTTTAAGTATATGGATAAAAAATCAAAAATCATTATTGTTTTAGGTATTCCTGGTGCAGGAAAGGGAACTCAGGCAGAGCTTTTATCAGAAAAGCTTGGCTTTTATCATCTTGAAAGCAGCAAAGTTATTCAGGATAAGCTTGCTAACATGAAAGATAGTGATATTGAAGTTGTTGATGGAAAAGAGTATTCACTTTTAGAAGAAAAAAACAAAATTGATGCTGGAATACTAATGAGCCCTCCTTTAATTACTTTTTGGATGAAAGAAAAGATCAAGAAGTTAGCAGAAGAAGAAAAAGGAATAATTATGAGCGGTTCTCCTAGAACTCAGTATGAAGGAGAATCATTAGTTCCCTTTTTAAAAGACATGTCTGGCATTAAAAACATTAAAGTGGTTTTCATAAATATTAGTGAAGAGGAATCGCTTCACAGAAACTCTCACAGAAAGACCTGTGAGCTTGCTCGTCATACCATAATTTATAATGAAGAGACTGATAAGCTTACAAAATGTCCTTTTGATGGTTCAAAGTTTTTAATAAGAAAAGATGATGATCCAAAAATAATTAAAATAAGGTTTAAACAGTATAAAGATAGAACCAGTCCTTTAATTGAGCTTTTCAAAGAACAAAGTTTAAACGTTATTAATATAGATGGGTCTCCTTCACCAAGTGTTGTGTTTGAAAGCATTTTAAAAGCAGTAGAATGATTTCAATAAAGACTGATTCAGAGATTAAAATAATGAGAGAAAATGGTAAGATTCTGGCTCAAATCATGGAGGAGTTAAAAAACAAAGTAGAACCAGGAATTACCACAAAAGATTTAGACAGGCTTGCTGAAAGCCTTGTTTTAAAATATGGAGGTACTCCTTCATTTAAAGGTTATGAAGGATTTCCAGCAACACTATGCACTTCAATCAATGAGCAGATTGTTCATGGAGTTCCAACTGACATGGTCTTAAAACAAGGCGATGTTTTATCATTAGACTCGGGATTTTTTAAAAATGGATTTCATAGTGACATGGCAATTACTGTTTCTGTTGGAGAAATTGATTATGAAATAAAAAGGTTAATTAAAGCAACTAAAAAAGCTTTAAAGCGCGGGATTAAAAAATCTAAAGTTGGAAATACATTTGGTGATGTTTCAAATACAATAGGCAGGTTTATTGAAGATTCTGGTTTTGTGGTAATAAAAGATTTGTGCGGTCATGGCATTGGAAGAAATTTACACGAAGACCCTCAGATTTTGAATCATGGGAAAAGACATAAAGGTGAAAAGATTGCAGTTGGCATGGTGTTTTGCTTGGAACCAATGCTGGCAATAGCAGGAGACGGAGAAATTAAGAAATCTAAAGATGGATTTAGTTTTGAAACAGAAAACAATGTCTTATCCGTTCATTTTGAGCACACAATAGCAATTACTGAAAAAGGCCCAGAAGTTTTAACAGAATTAAAATAGAACATAGAATTTAAATTTACTTTGATTCATTTTAAACTTATTAATGAGCGTCAAAATGCTCACTTTTTTTATTTCTTTTTTAGATGTGATAGAATATATGAATATGTCTCAAGTACATCTTTCAGTTGTTATCCCGGCTTATAACGAAGCAAAGAAACTTCCTGATACTTTGCCTAAAATGTATGAATATTTAAAAAAACAATCATATGATTGGGAGATTTTAATTGTTAACGATGGTTCAAAAGACAACACTGCTCAAGTTGTAAAAGATTTAAGTTCTCAGATTGAGAATTTAAGATTAATTGATAATAAAGAAAACAATGGTAAAGGCTATGTTGTTAAACAGGGCATGTTATCAGCCAGGGGAAAATACAGGCTTTTTACTGATGCTGATAATTCTACTTCAATTGATCAGATTGAGAAAATGTGGCCAGAATTTGAAAAAGGAAATAATGTAGTAATAGGTTCTCGTGATATTGAAGGTGCTAAGTTAGCTGTGCCTCAGCCTTTTTGGAGAATAATGATAGGGAATGTTTTTAATTTGATGGTCCAGATTTTAACTGGACTTTGGGGTATTCCAGATACCCAGTGTGGTTTTAAAGGATTTACTGAACAATCAGCAAAAGATATTTTTTTAAAAACAAGAATTTCAAGATTTGCTTTTGATTCTGAAATATTAGTGATTGCTAAAAAAATGGGATACAAGATAAAAGAGATTCCGGTTTATTGGATTAATGATAAAAGAAGTTCAGTAAAGTTTAAAAGCATGGTTAAAATGGCAATTGATTTATTTAAGATAAGATTAAACATGATTCAAGGTTTTTATGAAAGATAAAAAAATTAAGTTTCCATCAGAGCTTCGTTTTGATTTAATTTCTAAAGACTGGGTTATTATTGCAACAGGCAGGGCAAGAAAGCCAGGTTTTTTTAAAAAAAAGAAAAGAATGAAAATTGATATTTCTAAAAAAGATTGTCCTTTTTTTGATCTTAAAACTCAAGAGCGTCCTATCCTAGCTTATTTCAAAGGAAAAGAAGTGTTGTTTAAAATTGGGGAGATTCCCAAGAAATGGACAACAATTGTTATTCCTAATAAGTATCCAGCGCTTTTACCTTATTCAAAATTAGAAGAAAGAAAAGAAGGCAAGTTCTATAAGGCAATGAATGCAGTTGGTTTTGCTGAGCTTGTTTTGACTAAAGATCATAAGAAACATTTTCCTCATTTTGATACCTCTCAAATAAAAGAAGTTTTTGAAGTTTATCAAAAAAGATATCTGGATTTAATGAAAAAAAAGTTTGTAAACTATATTTCAATTTTCCACAATCACGGCATTGAAGCTGGCGCTTCCCAGCCTCATCCTCACTCCCAGATTGTTACTACTCCCTTAATTGATCTTGATTTGAGAAAAGCACTTATTAATTCAGGAGATTATTTTAAAAAGAATAAAAAATGTATTTATTGTGAAATGAATGCTTGGGAGAGAAAAGTAAGAAAAAGAATTGTTGCAGAGAATAAATACTTTTTAGCAATTTGTCCCTTTGCTTCTAAGGGTGCATTTCAGGTTATTATTTCTCCTAAAAAACATCTTTCATATTTTGAAAAGATCAATGAAGAAGAAAAACAATTCTTAGCAGAGATTTTTGGCAAAGCAATGAAAGCGCTTTACAGGGGCTTGTCAGATCCTTCTTATAATTTCTATCTACACACTGCTCCTTGTGATGAAAAAGATTATTCGTATTATCATTGGCATTGGACAATACTGCCTAAAACTGCTACTCCTGCTGGCTTTGAAATTGGTACTAGAATGGAAATTTCAACAATTGAACCTGAGAAAGCAGCCCAGTATTTAAGAGCTCAACTTAAAAAAAAATAATATGAAAAGATTTATTATTGCAAATTGGAAGTGTAATCCCACAACACTAGCTTTAGCAAAGAAGCTTTTTATTTCAGTGCAAAAAGGATTGAAAAATATTGGAAATTCTCAAGTAATAATTTGTCCTCCTTTTGTTTATTTACAAGAATTATTGAAATTTAAAAAAGAACTTAAGTTTGGAGCTCAAAATTGCTGTTGGGAGGAAAAAGGCGCTTTTACTGGAGAAGTTTCACCAAAAATGCTCAAAGATTTAGGTTGTCAATACGTTATTTTAGGCCACTCTGAAAAAAGAAAATATAGCTGTGAATCAAATAGTTTAATAAACAAAAGAATTAAATCAGCTATCAAGCAAGGGCTAAAACCAATTTTATGCATTGATAGTATTTCTCAAATTAAACCTTGTTTGAAAGGGGTTTCAAAACGAAATGTAATAATTGCTTATGAGCCTATCTGGGCAATTGGCACTGGCAAAACACCAAGTTTTAAACAAGCCGAGGTGTTTAATAATAAGATGAAAAAGGCCTTAGGCCTTAAAACAATTATTTTGTATGGGGGCAGTGTTAGTATTAAAAATGTTAAAGGATTCATTAATCAATCGGGGTTTGATGGGGTGCTTTTAGGAGGAGCATCTCTACGAGCAAAAGAGTTTATGAGTATAGTTCAAGCCATTGAAGATATTTAATCCCTTGCTAAAACCAGGTGGTTTCTGCTATATTAAAACATGATTTTAAAAGGGTAAAAACCCCTTTTTTAAGCGCTAAAATATATGAGCAATATACTTAGTGGTCATTTTCATAATCCAAGCATTGGAAGCTTAAAATTCAGTCAAGTAATTGATGAGATTTTCAATTACATAGAGAAAAAACCAGATTGTTTTTATGATATTATTGTTGGCTGTGATTCTTCTTCTGGAGAAAGCCCCCAATTTCCAGTTGCAATTGTTATTTTAAGGGTTGGCGAGGGAGGAAGAGTGTTTTTAAAAAAAATTAATTATGACGACAGGAAGTTCTATTCTTTGAAAGAAAGAATATTAGAAGAGGTTCTAATTTCCTGTGAACTTTCTTTGGAGTTGAAAGATGCGCTTAATAAAAAGATTCAAGAGCTGAGAAAAGATTATAATTATCGATTCCGATATATCCATGCTGATATTGGAGAAAATGGTGATACTAGAAACATGATTAAAGAGGTTGTTGGACTTATTAAGGGCAATGGCTTTGAAGCAAAAATTAAGCCTGAGGCTTATGTGGCTTCAGCAGTAGCAGACAGATATACTTAAACATGACCTCAAAAGAAATAAGAGAGAAATATTTGGAATTTTTTAAGTCAAAAGGACATGTTATTATTCCAAGCGCTTCTTTAATTCCAAAAGATTCTACAACTCTTTTTGTTGGTTCTGGAATGCAGCCACTTATTCCGTATTTGTTGGGTAAAAAACATCCTAAAGGAATAAGATTAGCAAATTCTCAAAAATGTTTTCGGGCAGAAGATATTGAAGAAGTAGGTGACAATCGTCATACTACTTTTTTTGAAATGCTTGGAAATTGGTCTTTGGGTGATTATTTTAAAAAAGAGCAGTTAAGCTGGTATTTTGAATTTTTAACTAAAGTTTTAAATATTAATCCTGAGAAACTCTATGTTACTGTTTTCAGAGGCAATAAGGATATCGGCATTGAAAAAGATACTGAATCAGTAGAGGCTTGGAAAAAGCTATTTTCTGATGTCGGGATTAAGGCAAAAGATATCGATTTCGCTGAAAAAAAAGGAATGCAAGATGGCAGGATTTTTTATTATGATGAAACAAAAAACTGGTGGTCCCGTTCTGGTGTGCCTAAAAATATGCCAGTAGGCGAGCCAGGAGGGCCTGACAGTGAAGTTTTTTATGATTTAGGAACTAATCTTAAAAGACATGAAAACTCTGAGTGGAAAGGCGGAGTTTGCCATGTTAATTGTGATTGCGGAAGGTTCATTGAAATTGGAAATAGTGTTTTTATGGAATATGTAAGAACTGAAAAAGGATTTGAAAAGTTAAAACAGAAAAATGTTGATTTTGGCGGGGGACTGGAAAGAACAATCACAGCTGTTCAGGGTAAAGATAATGCTTTTGAAACTGATTTATTTATTGATGTGATAGATGAGATTAAAAATCTTTCAGGAGGCAAAGAGTATAAGGATAATATGAAACCATTTGAAGTTATTGCTGATCACGTCAGGGGCACTGTGTTTTTGGCTTCTGAGGGTATTATGCCTTCTAATACAGAAAAGGGTTATGTTTTAAGAAGATTGATAAGGAGGGCAATTAGATTTGGGAAATTAATTGATATGCCTAAAAACTTTTTAGTGCCTTTAGCTGAAAAAGTGATTGAAACTTACCAAGATGTTTATAATGAGGTGAAGTCTGAGGAAAAAAACATTTTATCAATTATTCAAGACGAAGAAGAAAAATTTGAGAAAACTTTACAAGAAGGAGTAAAAGCTCTTAAAAAGATCTTTAATAGAGTTATTGCTGGAGTGGATCCTGAAAATTTACCAAAGGGAATGATTCTGGAAGGAAACATAATGAGAGTTGATGGTAAAGAAATTTTTCATATATATGAAACGTATGGTATTCCTCCTGAACTTGCTCAAGAGATAATGACTGGATGGGGAATAAAATTTGATAATCAAACAATGAAAGAGTGCAAAAAAGCTTTTAGGAGGCACCAAGAGATATCTCGCGCTGGAGCTGAGAAAAAGTTCGGTGGTGTTGGTAAAGAGGCTGGTTATGAAGCTACAAAGCTTCACACTGCTACTCACTTGCTTCATCAGGCCTTAAGAGAAGTTTTAGGTGATCATGTTAAGCAAATGGGTTCTGATATTACTCATGAGCGTTTGAGGTTTGATTTTTCTCATTCCAAGAAATTAACTGAGAATGAAATTAAAGAAATTAAAGACTTAGTGAATAAAAAAATCAAAGAAAATTTAAAAGTTGAGAAAAAAGAAATGAGCTATTCTAATGCAATTAAGTCTGGTGCTTTAGCATTTTTTAAAGAAAAATATCCTGATAGAGTAACGGTTTATTCTATTGATAAATTTTCAAAAGAAATTTGTGCAGGTCCTCATATTAAAAAGATAGGAGAGCTAGGTAGTTTTAAAATCATCAAAGAAAAGTCTGTTGGTGTTGGAATAAGGAGGATAAGAGCAGTTGTTGAATAAGTTCGAGTCTTATTGCCGGAGCAACATATTGACAGATTATATAATGTTTGTTATATTATACTTACTTAGATGATTCTCTCGTTTTAAAAATTTTAAAAAAGCTAATAATTTTATTCTGATAAATCTAGCAAGATTTTTTTGTTTAGGCTGTTAAGATAATCCGATAGTAAATTATTAGTTCTTTTATGATTTTTAGTTGACTTATAGTTTTTATCTAATTTTATATTTGACAGAGACATCTTTGCTCTGGTATATTAAAGTTAAGTATACTTAACTTTAAGTGCCTAATAATATGAGGAAAAAAAGTCAAGAAGATTATCTAAGAATCATCTATGCTTTTTATGAAGAGCAGAAGGATAAATCTTTTGGAGTAAAATCATTAGGAATTGCCGAATTTCTTAAAATTTCCAAATCAAGCGTCTCTCAAATGATGAGAAAATTATCCAAGGTTGGTTTAGTAAGATTAAGTTCTTATTCCCGGGTTTTTCTAACCAACAAAGGATTAAAAATTGCTAAAAAAATAACTCATGACTATCAAGTAATAGGGGTTTTTCTTAAAGATGTTTTAGGTTATCGCTCGCTGAAAAAAATAAACCAAGAGGCTCATAAATTAGAACATGCTTTTTCTAAAACATCAATTAAGCGCTTGGATAAATTCCTTAATAATCCTAAAAAATGTCCTCACGGTAAAACAATTCATAAATAAGAATGTAAAAATTATGGCAAAAAAATCTTTAATTCAATTTAAACAAGGAGAAAAAGTAAAAATAGGATACGTGACTTGCGACCGCAATTTCAGAAATAGATTGTGCGAGTTGGGCTTGTTCAACGGTTCGGAAATAGAAATTATCAAAAATGACAATTTTGGTCCCATAATTGTTAAGATTTTTGACTCTAAAATTGCCTTGGGGCGAAGCGAAGCCGTTAAAATATATGAAAAAGCATTATAATCTTGTTATTGGATTAACTGGTAACCCCAATGTTGGTAAGTCTACTTTATTTAATACTTTAACCGGTGCTAATCAGCATGTTGGTAATTGGCCCGGTAAGACCATAGAGAAAAAAGAAGGGGAATTTATTTTTCAAAATCAAAAAATTAAGGTTGTAGATTTGCCTGGCTCATATAGTCTAACCGCTTATACAGAAGAGGAAACTATTACCTCTGATTTTATTCTGGAGGAAAAACCTGATGTAGTGATTCAAGTTGTTGACGCCCAAAATTTGGAAAGAAATTTATTCATGATTATTCAGTTGATTGAATTAGGAGCACCCTTAATAATTGTTTTAAACATGGTTAATTTAGCCGAGAAACAAGGTATAATCATAAATACTAAAGAACTATCTACTCTTTTAAATGTACCAGTAATACTCATTGATGCCAGAAAAGAGCAGGGCTTTAATGACTTGTTCAAGGCTATTTTCAAAAAAGCTAAATCCAAAGAAAAAACAAAAATAAAGTTAACTTATGGAACAGAAGTTAATGATGAATTGGGAAAAATTAAAAACTTTCTTAAAGGAAAAGAAGTCAACATTAGTCCAGAAGAACTAAGCTGGACAGCTCTGAAATTACTGGAAGGTGATTATCGAATTGAACAAAAATTGACTAAAAAGCCTTATTATCTTGAACTTAAATCTTTGGTTGAAAAGGGCATTGTTCGTCTTAATAATCTTTTCAAAAAAGACATTAATACTATTCTAGCCAATACTCGCTATGGCTTTATTAAGGGTTTAGGCAAAGAGATTATTGAAAGAAAACAGGTTTATCAACAAAGAAATTTCTCTGATAAAGTTGACTACTTTGTTACTAATAAATTTTTAGGCATTCCTCTATTTTTAATTGTGATTTGGCTGATGTTTCAGGCTACATTTACATTTTCTGAACCCCTTATGAACGGAATAGAAGCATTGTTTGCGTTTTTGGGCAGTCATATGTCTTTTTTATTAGAAAAATGGCAAGTGCCACAATGGTCGGCTTCTTTAATAATTGACGGAATAATTGGGGGAGTGGGCGGAGTATTAGTATTTGTCCCTATTATTGGTATTTTATTTTTAGCGATTGCCCTCTTAGAAGATTCTGGATACATGGCCCGAGTAGCCTATATAATGGATAAATTAATGCATCGGATTGGTTTGCACGGGAAAGCATTCATTCCCTTGATATTGGGCTTTGGTTGCAATGTGCCGGCAATTATGGCAACTCGGACATTGGAAACCAAAAAAGATCGATTGCTTACTATTTTAATTAATCCTTTTATGTCTTGCGGCGCTCGTTTACCTGTTTATGCTCTGTTTGTCGCTGCCTTTTTCTCTGAACATCAAGGCTGGATAATATTCTCTCTTTATGTTTTAGGCATTATTACGGCTATTGTAATGGGGTTAATTTTTAAGAAATTATTTTTTAAAGGACTGTCTTCTCCTTTTGTTATTGAATTGCCACCTTATCGTTGGCCTACTGTAAAAGGGCTACTAATTCATGTTTGGGAAAGAGTATGGATTTTTATCAAAAAAGCCGGCACAATTATTTTAGCTTTTTCCATTATTATTTGGTTTTTGGCAAGTTTTCCTTTTGGTGTTAATTATGGCTCTCAAGAAAGTTTAGCTGGCAATATTGGCCAGATAATTTCACCTGTATTTAAACCTCTGGGTTTTGGAAATTGGCAATCTTCAGTAGCCTTAATGTTTGGTTCTGTGGCAAAAGAAGTTGTGGTTAGCACTTTCGGAACTCTTTATGGCGTTAATAATGTGGAAAATGAGATAGGAATTTTTTCTTTAGGTAATGCCTTACAAAAGGATTTTGTTCCTTTATCTGCTTATGCTTTTATGGTTTTTGTTTTGTTATATACTCCTTGTATGGCTGTTATAGCAACGGTAAGACGAGAGACTAATTCCTGGAAATGGCCTTTGTTTGTTGTTTTTTATACTAATGTCATAGCTTGGATATCTGCTTTTATAATTTATCAAGGCGGAACATTAATAGGTATTGGATAGTATGAATATATTAGAAATTTTAATTTTAGTTTTTATTATTTTAGCTGGTTTTATTCATATTGTGCTTTATATTATTAAACCTTTTAAGGATAAAAATAATCCTTGTCTGAATTGTCATTATGCTAATAATTGTAAAAAGAGTTATAAATGATTTTTTTATAAAATAAATGACTAAGATATTTTAGCTAATCTATCCTGTCTCTTAGCGAAATTGTTATTTTGTAAAGAGTGAAATATAATAAGGGAGAAATTAATTGTTAAGCAAATTTCTAATCATATGCGTTTGTTTAACAAATTAAGCAAACAGTCGATTAAAAAAGAGAAATAAAATTTAAATATATAATAAAATATGATAGCAGGATTTTTAATTACATTTAGAGAGACTCTGGAGGCTGCTTTAGTGGTAGGGATTGTTTTGGCCTATTTGGTGAGAATAAAACAGCCTAACTATAAAAAATTTGTTTGGTGGGGAGTCTTATTCGGCATTCTAGCCTCTATAGCTGGAGCAATAATATTTACAGCATTGTTTGGAGGTTTTAGCGGAAGAACTGAAGAAATTTTTGAGGGAATTCTTATGTTTGTGGCTGCCGGACTTTTAACTACAATGATTCTCTGGATGATGAAGCAGGGCAAATATGTCGCTCAACATTTAGAAGAGCAGGTGTCCAGGGAAATAAGCGAGAAACATGCTCTTGGTTTAATGGCTTTGGTTTTTTTCGCGGTTTTAAGAGAAGGAATAGAAACAGTAATATTTTTAGGGGCAGCTAGTCGGCTAGAAGAAACTAGTATTTTTGGACCTTTGTTAGGAGTTGGAGTGGCTTTGATAGTTAGTTGGTTATTATTCTGGGGAACCACCAAATTAAGAATTGGAATGTTCTTTAAGGTTACCAGTATCATTCTCATATTTTTTGCTGCCGGTCTGTTTGCTCATGGAATTCATGAGTTTCAAGAAGCAGGAATAATCCCTATAGTTATAGAGCATGTCTGGGATATAAACTGGCTTATTAATGAAAAGGGTGGTTTGGGCACTATTCTTAAAGCTCTTTTTGGCTATAATGGCAATCCTTCACTTTTAGAAGTGACGGGTTGGTCGGTATATTTGATATCAGTTTTTGGAATTTATAGGAATATTGAAAAGTTTTCTCGTTCTGAAAATAAAGAGTTTAATTCGAAGCTTTAAATATTTACAGGTTTTAACATCATCCGTCCTTTGGAGTTTTAAAAATTACCTTTGTTTGGTAAGTATGTAGCTACGCCAAGTGCCTCTTTAAAAGCTGGTAAGAATATAAAAACCACTCATAAAGAGTAGTTAATGTGTAACTTGTGCTTTACTTATTGCTTTTAGGCGAAATCGCTTTTTATTTTTTTGAAACTTTTGGTTTTCCGTTAGAGCAATTTTTAGAAGAAATTAAAAATGAATTTATTCAT
>SDBV01001943.1_pt1 | contig 30971 bp, 24 predicted proteins | sample 2277081 | NCBI WGS metagenome assembly SDBV01 (sample SAMN10402039, study PRJNA504765) | marine sediment metagenome | isolation source: marine sediment core GS10_PC15, 223 cmbsf | place: Arctic Ocean: Southern Knipovich Ridge | collected 2010 | reverse complement strand
CGGCTGCAGCATCCGTACTTCCCCCTCCACCAGCCCCGCTATGTTCTGGCTCAAGACCAGGCACGCCCTCTTGTCGGCTTCGTTCTTAACAAGCTGTGCGTGGTGGACGGCATTTGCGGACGTCACAACCTCGGAGACTATTTCCATGAGGTATGCTTGAGCGCCGACAGCCACTAGCTGGCCCCGTTCCGACAGAAAATCCCCCAAAGTAAGAAGGTCTATTGGCCCCTCCATATCTGCCATAGCTGCGATGAAGCCCGACAGGTTTCCGACCGGGTCGGCATCGTCGTCGGTGGGCGGCTCGTGCAAGCCGGCCCCCTGGAGCAGATCCTCCGCGGCCCGGCCGACGCCACAGTCCGCCGTCTGCTGAACGTGCCCGACAGCGACCCACAACATTAACCGGTCGCCATAGCCTAGAATGCTCTGCAGGCGCTGACCGTTCCGTGTGGCCGAGAGCTGCCGCTGCGCATGATCCGTCTTGTTTTGCAAGGAGTCTCGACAATGACTGGCCATGTTGAAGTTCATCCGATGGACTCCCATAACCGCGAGCTCGTCGAGAAAAGTCATCCGGCCGACTGGGAGAATCCCGCGGGGCTCGATAAGTACAACCTGGTGATCATCGGCGGCGGGCCGGGCGGGTTGGTCGCCGCGGTCGCCTCGGCCGCCCTGGGCGCCAAGGTCGCGCTGATAGAGGAGCATCTGCTGGGCGGCGACTGCACCAACGTCGGCTGCGTGCCGTCGAAGTGTCTTATCCGCGCTTCGCGAGCTGCGGCCGATGTCCGCCGGGCCGGCGAATTCGGAGTCTGCGTTCCGGCTGGGGTGAGCGTGGATTTCCCGCAAGTGATGCGGCGAATGCGCGACATTCGAGCACAGATCAGCCAGCACGAGTCGGCTCATCGACTGGCGAGCCTGGGCGTGGACGTTTACCTGGGCCGTGGGCGATTCACCGGCCCGCAGACCGTGGAGGTCGACGGCAAAACGCTTCGGTTCTACGCGGCGGTCATCGCCACAGGCGCCCGGGCGGTTCGCCCGCCGATTACGGGCCTGGCCGAAGCGGGCTTTTTGACCAATGAAAACGTTTTCTCGCTGACCGAACTGCCGAAGCGGCTGGCTGTGATCGGCGCCGGTCCGCTCGGGTGCGAACTGGCCCAGGCGTTTGGGCGATTCGGATCGAAAGTGACAATCATCGAGCGCGTCGGGCAGTTCCTGCCGAGGGAAGATCCGCACGCGGCTGCCTTCATCCAAAGGGCCTTCGAGCGAGAGGGCGTGGATATTCTGCTTAACAGCCGCGTCGGGCAGGTCAAACTCGTCGACGGCGAAAAGCGAATCGAGGTCGAGTGCAAGGGGCGCACCCGAACGGTTACTGTCGACGAGATTCTGGTCGGTGCCGGGCGCCAGCCGAACGTGGAGGATCTCGGGTTGGAAACGATCGGCGTGGAATACGATCTGCGCCGAGGTATCACCATCGACGAGTCGCTCCAGACCACCCACAAACAAATATTCGCTATCGGCGATGTATGCTCGAAGTATAAATTCACGCATACGGCCGATGCAGCCGCCCGCGTGGTCGTTCGCAACGCATTGTTCCCCGGGCGAGGCAAGTTCAAGACTCACGCCATCCCGTGGTGCACGTATACCGATCCGGAGATCGCCCACGTTGGAACGTACGAGCGCGACGCGATTATCGCCGGAGTCGAGGTCGACAGCTACGTCCAGACATTTGACGACGTGGACCGCGCCGTAATGGACGGCGAGACCGAAGGCATGGTGAAGATTCTCACCGAGAAGGGTTGCGATCGAATTGTCGGCGCGACGATCGTCGCGCGTCACGCCGGCGAGATGATCAACGAACTCACCCTGGCGATCGCCAGGAACATAGGCCTGGGCGAACTGTCCAACGTCCTTCACCCTTACCCCACGCAGGCCGAGGCGATCCGCAAGGCCGCCGACGCGTACAGCCGCACCCGGCTGACACCGTTCGTCAAAGGCGTTATGGACCACGTACTGGCCTGGGAGCGATAGCCGCGCATTCGCCGGGCCGTTTGTACCGCAATGCTCCGAAGTGCACGACCACGTACACGAACGTACCAAAACGTTCATAAGCGTACGAGACGGTACTGAATGGTGCGGCCATGAACGCAAACGGACCGGCCTCGATATCAGCAGGTCTTTAGTCTTCATGGGGTTAGTGTTATGCATGAGCGTTTTGTGCATTATTCTGTCCAAATCCAAAATGAGAAGATCCCAGGTTCCCAAGTGCCCAATGACCAATTCCCCGACTCCCTGTTCCTGCCTTTATGTTGTTTCTTTCTTCTCAATCCCAAATCCGCAATCCGAATTCCGAAATAGGCGCACAACGCGCCTCTACTTAAGCGGAAAAGTACCTGTTTTGCGCGCGCAAACGGCACCGCGCACGGTTGTGAGAAATGCCAACCATCGGCCGGGCCGTGGAATAGTTTTTTTGAGATTTTCCCGTGTATTGCGCGAAAACCGGCCAAAGTGCGCGCGCAAAAACGGTATGACAATAAATGACAAAACATGTCGAAAAACGTTAACCGCAGAGGACGCGGAGTTCGCAGAGAACAACAACGACACTGTCCACGAATGTCACGAATGAAACGAATAAAACGGCTACAACATTAACTGCAGAGGACACCGGGTCCGCCGAAAATTACAAAATGCTCTCAGGATGGGTGCCATGGTCCACGCTTGCGTGGCCATGATTATTTTGGCATTCCGCGAGTAAACAAGTTGCTTGCCCTACAACGACAACTGTTGTTTTGATACGATCATGACGGCAACCACATTTTGATAAAGGATTTTGTCAATGGCTACTGAACTCTGGGAAAAATACTGGGACGAAGACAGGAATCACGAGTACTGGGAGAAACCATCGCCACAGGTGCTCGACTTCATCCGGTCTTTGAATCCACACACCCATCCGCGCGTGTTGGATCTGGGTTGTGGCCTCGGCCGACATGCGATCGCATTTGCGTTGGCTGGCTTTGATGTCACCGTAACCGATTCGTCAGAGGCCGCCATCCAGCACACGCAGGAGTGGGCAAGGAATGCGGAACTCAAGATCGACGCCAAGGTCTGTGACATGGCCGAGCAGGGATTCGACGAGAATTCCTTTGATGTGATTTTATCCTATAATGTGATTTTTCACGGCTACCGGGAAGATTTTGTCCGGGCGATTGCCCACGTTGCCGACCTGTTGAGACCGGGTGGGTTATTCTATTTCACGGCCCACAGCCGACGGGATGCAAAATACGGCCAGGGCCCCTGTGTCGCTCCACACACCTATCTGTCACCCAATTCGATCACTCCGGGAGATATGCATTACTTCGTGGATGAGGCGGATATTGACGAGGTGCTGGCCGACTTTTCCATCCTTTCGCGCAGCCTGGACGAAGGGCATAGGGACATCAAAGGGCAAAGCCAGTTCTACTCGAACTGGACTGTAATTGCAGAGAGATCGGACGGAAGGAAATAACATGTCAGCGTATCTCATTGCAAATGTAGACGTCAAAGACATTGAACGGTTCAAAGACTATATGAAGGCAACACCGTCCATCGTTGAACAATACGGTGGTAAGTTCCTCGTAAGAGGCGGCAATTTTGATGTTTGCGAAGGCGACTGGCATCCGAAACGGCTGGTGCTGGTCGAGTTTGAATCAATGCACAAGGCGAGGCAGTTTTATAATTCTCCCCAGTACGCAGCTGTCAAAGGCCTACGCCAAAGCTCATCATATACGGAGTGGGTTTTTGTCGAAGGGCTTCCCGACGAACAAGAGTAGGCCGAGAGCTGTCATCTCACAGCCGGTTCAGTGCTTCTTGAAGCAGATCGGCCATGCCTTCGAGTCGGATTTCGATGGTCTTTCGGCCGCGTTCGGCGGCGGCGTGTTCGCGCGGGTCGTCGCCGGCGATGGCGAGCGGCCACTGGTCGCGGTCGGCTGGCAGGTTCTCCATGTGCACCAGGTCCGGGCGGATCGCCATCATCAGCGAGGTTTCGTTGGCGGCTGCATGATCGGTCTGGATGCCGAGCGGGTCATTGTGCTTTTCGGGGTTCCAGCAGCACAGGCACTCCAGGCCGAACTTCTCGCGCCACTCGTCTGCATGGTCGCGGAAGCAAGCGGTCGAAGGCCCGTGGCCGTGACCGACCACTATGCGAAAGCTGGCACGCGACAGGTTGCTCAATACGGCATCCAGAATGATCCCGAACGTCTCATCGCTTGCCCAGTAGGCGCTGCCGGGGAGCTGCTGGGCTTTATGCTGACCCGACGGGTGCTCGCCGCAGATGAAATCCATGCCGTTTAGCTGCTTGCCGTCAACGATCTTTGTGCGGTCCGGGCCGAGAAAGAGCATCGGCAGGACGATCCCGCCGACCCGCTCGGCCAGCCGCTCGAAAAAGCCGGACGACTGGATGCCGTCTGCACCCAGCGGCAGGTGCTCGCCGTGCCATTCCAGCGTGCCCAGCGGCAGGTAGGCGATCGGTGCGGCGGCGATCCGCTCGCGAAACTCATTCGGCGTCAGTTCGGCGTAATGGATTGTGTCGGCCATTTCACACTCCTTCGCTTCGTTCACAGGCATGGCTATAATCGAAAATCTACTACGTGCCTGTACGGGGGGGTGGCACGGCTTGCTCGTCAAGCCGTGTTGCTGCGAGAACACAGGTTGCAAGCAATCTCTGCTGCCCACTTATTGAGTTTTCAGACCGAACCTGACGCTATCGCAGTGCGCTTACTCCGCCGCCGGACTGGGCTCGTTTGACTTCATTCAGCACGATCGCCTCGGTGACCATGGTCGTATCGCCCGGCGTGGATTGTACGCAGATACCGTGGGCGGCGCCCCATTCGACGGCGTCGGCGACGGACTTGCCCTTCAGCAGAGCCGCGGCCACGCCGGAAGCGAACGAGTCGCCCCCGCCGGTGCGGTCGGCGATTTCCACGCGCTGGCGGGTGGTGGCGCAGTGGATGGTGTCTTCGGCTGCATCGTAGAGCACGGCGCTCCAGTTGATCAGGTCGGCGCTCAGCGCGCCGCGAAGCTGCGTGCCGATCAGCTTGAGGTTGGGGTACTTTTTGGCTACGCGGCGGAGCATCTCGGAGTAGGCTTCCAGCCAGATATCGAACGATTCGTCTTTGGAGACCTTCTTGCACTCCTCGCCGAGCGCGTCGCCGAAGTCGCCCTGGTTGCCGACTACGAAGTCCACGTGCGGTACGATCTGCTGGTTGATCCTGCGTGCGCGGCCCTTGTCGGGCTCGACCTTCGAGCGGTAGTTCAGGTCGAACGAGCGGAACACGCCAGCGTCCCCGGCGGCCTTCATCGCTTCGAGGGCCACCTCGCCAGAGGTCGGGCTGATCAGTGCGTAGATGCCGCCCGTGTGGAACCAGCGAACGCCACGCCCGAACAGGCCAGCCCAGTCGACGTCGCCGACTGCGAGCTCGCGGATGGGCGTGTGGGCGCGGTAATACTCGGTGACCGACGGCAGCACGCCGCGTCCCTTCCACGTGAAGTTGATGCCGTTGTGCAGCGTCCCCTTCTTGTCGGTCGAGAACTTGCCCTCGCCGTCTGTGTTGAACCAGATGATGTGCGTCGTGTCCACGCCGGCTTCGCGGAGTTGGTTCTCGATATTTCGCCCGACGCCGTCGTCCACCAGCGCCGTCACCGCCGCCGCACGCAGGCCGAAACATGCGCTCAGGCCTTCAGAGACGTTGATCTCTCCGCCGCCGTGCCATACTCGCCCCGCCCGGGCCCTGGCGGTGGGCACGTCGCCCGGGTCGATCCGCAGCATGATCTCGCCGATGGAGACTGCGTCGTAACGGCACTTGTCGGGAGCGTTGAATTTCAAATCAGCCACGGTTGTTACCTCTCGTTTTATGGTTAGTTGTCTGTTACGGCCCGGTCTGTGTTCTCGCACGCCCGCCGGCCGAACGATCGCCGGGCGGGAACCGCATTTTCCCCATTTGCGGGCGTTTGACAACGTTTTTCGAACTTGGCCAAAGGAAAAGGCAAGCCGCTCTCAATGTCGGCTTGCCTTTGGGTGCAAATTTGAGGCTAGACACAAATTGAAAGCACAGCGCGGTGGGGCTCCTGTCCCACCGCGTGCTATTCAATAAGTGGTGGCGGGACGGGAGCCCCGCCACCCTAAATATTAGAACTTGCCGTCGCGGCGTTCGTACTTGGTGGGCTTGCCGAGGCTCGCCCCGCCGTGGCCGACCCAGTGGGCCATCCACTTTACGATTTGGTCGGCCGAGATGGCGGGCTTGCCGAACAGGCCGTACGCCTCTTCGCTGTTGCCGAGCAGGGCCGTGCTCGCCTCGGAGCCGATGAACTTGGGCTCATTGCCCATTTCTTTGCCCATCGCGACGGCCAGGTCGCGGACCGAGAGAATTTCCGGGCCGGTGATGTTGATCGTCTTGGTGGGGCTGTCGGCCAGCGTGAGGAACAGGATCAGGTAGCGGATCGCGTCGCCCTGCCAGATCTGGTTGACGTGGCCCATCGACAGGTCGATTTCCTTGCCGGCCGAAACGTTCTGGGCCAGGTCGTGGATGATGCCGTACCGCGGCTCGACCGAATAGAACAGCCGCACGTTGACCAGCTTCGTGCCCTGGCGGTCGGCGACGTACTGCGCGACGCGCTCGCCGCCGAGACGCGACTGGGCGTACTCGCCGATCGGCTCGACGGGGTCGGCTTCGGTGGCACCGGCCCCATCGACAGGTGCGAATTTGTAAACGTTGCCGCTGCTCATCAGCAGCACGCGCGACTCGGGGAAACGCTCCAGCACCCGGCCGGGAAGGAACGTGTTCATCGCCCAGACGGACGATTCGTTGCCGGTCGAGCCGAACTTGAACCCGGCCATGATGAACACGTTGTCGCAGTCGGGCAGGTCTTTGAGCGAGTCCGAGTCCAGCAGGTCGCAGGTGATGGTCTCGCAGCCCATTTCGCGCAGGTAGTCGCGCATTTCAGGGTTGGGGTAGAGGTCGACGGCCATGACTCGCTTGGCCCCGCCGCGCAGCAACATCGCGCAGAGGGTCGGGCCCATCTTGCCGCCGGCGCCGAGGATGAGAAAATCCCCGCCCATCTCGCCAATGGCTTTGGTGACCGCTTCGCTGGGTGCGGCCATCACGTCCATCAATTCTTCGAGTGTGTTGATCGTTTCCGGTAGGTCTGTCATTTCGTTTTCTCCCGGCAGCAGTCTGCTACTGCCAAATTGTTTTTGTCCGGCAGTGGTCGGCTACTGCCAAATGGACGCTTCGTCGGTAATGGGCAGCTCAACGGGTTGCCCGCTAGCTGCGGATTTATACATGCCCAAGGCCATCTCGAGCGTGTTGCGTGCGTTGTGTGCTGGAATGAGCGGCTCGCCGCCGTGGCGGACGCAGTTGGCGATGTCTTCGATGACCACCTGGTGATCGGCAAAGTCGAAGTCGGCCGGCCCCGAAGCGGCCGTGGCAACCGCGTCGCATCCGAGGTTACGTATCGCGTCATCCTCGTCGCGCTCGTCCTTGAACTTCCAGGTTTCCATGCGTTCGCCGACCATGACGGCCGTGCCGTTCTCGCCGCAGATCTCGATGCGAATATCGGCGCCCGGCCACATCGCCGTCGAGGCCACCACCACGCCCTGCGCGCCGTTTTCGAAGTCGACGAAGGCGTTGAGCGTGTCTTCCAGCTCGACCTGCGGGTGCATGAGGTTAGACATGCGAGCCTGGACGCGCTTGGCCGGGCCCATCAGGTGCTGCAGCAGATCGAAATAATGGAATGCGTGCTGGATCGTCACGCCCGCGCCGCTACGTCGGTTCGATCGCCACCCGTCGGATAGGTAATATTCGGTGCTGCGGTACCATTTCATGTAGGCGTCGGCCTGCAGCACTCGGCCGAAGCGGCCGGACTCGATCGCCTGCTTTATCGCTACGATCGGCTTGCGGATGCGACACTGCAGGACGATACCGAGGCTCACGTCGGCATCTTTGCAGGCGGCGATCATCGCATCGGTTTCGGCGAGGCTCATTGACGGCGGCTTTTCGACCAGCACGCTCTTGCCAGCTTTGGCGGCTGCGATGGCAGCCTCGCTGTGAAGATGATTCGGCGTGAGGATGTTGATCACATCGATTTTGTCGTCGGCGAGCAGTTCGTCGAGGCTGGCTCGCGCGTCGCAGCCGAACTCGTCGGCGATCTTGCCGGCCCGCTTTGCGTCCAGGTCGGCCACGGCGATCAGTTCGCATCCGTCGGCGGCCTGGATGCTCTTGGCGTGGAACGGAGCGATCAGCCCTGCTCCGAGCAGGCCGAATCCTACGGTTTGTTTGTCTGTCATTGGGTTGGCTCCAGTTATGGAATCAGCACGGCCTTGAGGGCCCGTTGGTTGTCGATTTCTTCGAAGACCGCCTGCCAGTTGTCGAGCGGCTCGCGGTGCGTGATGATTTTTTCGACGTCGATCAGGCCCGCGCCGACCATACGGATCGATTTTTCCCAACTGGTGAAGCTGGTCGACAGGCAGAAGAACACGTCGCAGACCTTGAATGATGCGGCCTTGTATGGGAACTCGACGGTGTCGCCTCCGATCAGGCCGATCGCGCAGATGCGGCCTTTCTTGCGGACCAGCGAAACCGTCGACGCGATGCCGCCCTGCGAGCCGCTGCACTCGACGACCAGGTCAGCGCCGATCCCGCCGGTCAGTTCGGCGAGACGCTCGGCGATGTTTTCTTTCTGAACGTTAAGTACGTGGGCGAAGCCCATTTCGCGGGCGGCGGGCATGCGAAGCGCCTCGTCGGCGTTTGTTCCGACGATCATCACCTCGGCTGCGCCGACTGCCCGAGCGGCCATGGCGGCAAGCAAGCCGATCGGACCTGGCCCGACCACTACGACAAAGTCTCCGCCTTCGACGCCGGCGCGCTCCAGCACGTCGTGAACGGCGTTGGCGGTCGGCTCGATGGCGGCGGCTGCTGCGTCGGAGATCGTCTCGGGGATCGAGTGCAGCAGGTGCTCGGGCATGACGAGATACTCGGCCATCGCACCGTCGATACCCCAGCCGGGGCTGCGTTTTTCGCCGCAGATCTGGATGTTGCCCGTGCGGCACAGCCGGCAGTGGCCGCAAGCGCGGGTGTGCGGCTCGCCTACGACCCGGTCGCCTTCAGCCACCAGCGAAACGCCCTCGCCAAGCTGCTCGACGCGTCCGCAGAACTCATGGCCGAGGATTACCGGCGGCCAGTACGGAAAGTTATCGTCCCGCACGTGCAGATCGGTTCCGCACACGCCGGCTGCGAGGCTCTTCAGCAGCACCTCGCCTGCACCGGGCGTGGGGATGGGCACGTCGCGAAGTTCGAGATTGCCCGGACCCTTGGCGGTTTTGACCAATGCTTTCATATTATATTCGCTCCATATTCGCTGTTGTTGCGGCTCACGGTATTTTTGACAAAAACTTTCATGTTTGTTTTTTTCCGCACCATTGCACGATCGTGCCGACGAGCACTTCGGCTGCGGTTGCAAGACCGGAAAGCGGCATGTGTTCGTTGTTCGAGTGGGCGACGCTCAACGACCCGCCGCCGAACACGACGGTGGGGATATCGAGCTGATTATTGTAGAACCACGCATCGCACGAAGCGGGCATGGCGGTGATTGGGCAGTCCTGGCCGATGGCAACACCTGCCGCTTGTAGCGACGTCACCAGTGGGTGATCCGTCGGGCAGACCGACGAGTCGTGCCGGTAGGTGAAATGAATTTCGAAGTTTTCCGCGATGTCCGGCCCGCCTTCGTCGGCGATGGCGGCCGTCATTTCGTCTATGACTTGCTGGGCGGTCTTGTTGGGCAGCAGCCCAAGCACGCCTTCGAGTGTAGCCTCGCCAGGCGCGGTGGCTGGCCAGTTGCCAGCATCCAACCGACCGACGGTAAGAGGCATTGGGTTGTCGAAGGCGTCGAACAGTGGATCGCCGCGCGACTCGGCCAGCAGGCGGGCGTGATAACCCTTGAGTATTTCCACCACGCGGATGGCCATGTCGAGCGCGCTGCGGGTCTTGCCGGCTTGTCCGGAGTGGCCGGGCCGACCTGTCAGTTTAATGCGGAACCATACCGCGCCGCGAACGCTGGAGAGGATTTTCAACTCGGTCGGTTCGAGCACGATGCAGGCGTCGGCCTGTTCGCCGTGCCGGACCATGGCCAGTGTGCCGTTGCCGCCGACTTCTTCTTCGGCGACGAGGTGCACGATCAGATCGCCCGCCAGCTCGACGCCCATTTCCGCAATGGCTGCCATCGCCAGATAGATCGTGGCGGCCTGGCCTTTGGCGTCGCAAGAGCCCCGGCCGAAAATGCTGCCGTCGCGGACGACCGGCTCGTATGGGGTGGGCTGGCCCTGGCTGGGCGGGACGGTATCCAGGTGCGTGTTGAAGAGCAGGCTTCGCCCGCCGCCGCTGCCGGGGCGGTGAATTCGCAGATTCGATCGGCCAGTGTAGTCGATCCCGCCCACCGGGTCGCTGTAATCGCGATCGTCGCGCAGGGCGTTGGTCATCTCCACCCGCTGGACGTCGGCAAATTTGTCGAACGCTGTGGCTGCAATGTCCATCGCGGCCGCCTCGTCACCGGCCAGTGAAGGCGCGGCGATCAGATCGGCGAGAAACTGCTGCGCTTCGGCCATCCTGGCGGCCACCGCTTCGCGGATTGTATTGGAGTCAATACTCATAGTTATTGTTCCAGACTCAGAAGTTTTTTTCACACTTGTTTCGTTCAATTGGAATCGCTGTTAGCGGTTCATTATGCCGGAGGCATTATTCCAGACTCAGAAGGCATGTTTCCATGATATCGAGCGATTCGTGCGCCTCGGCCTCGTTGATCGAAAGCGGCGGGGCTACGCGAATCACGTTACCGTAGATGCCCACCGAGCCGATCAGCAGGCCGTTTTCGGCACATCGGACGATCAGCTTGTGGATCAGATCGGGCGCGGGTTCCTTCGTCTTCTTGTCCTGCACCAGTTCCAGACCCATCACCAGGCCGCGCCCGCGAACGTCGCCGAGATAGCGTGACTTTTCCTGGATCTCTTTCAGCCGGACCATCATCATCTCGCCCATCTTCAGCGAGTTGTCAGCCAGCTTCTCTTCGTCCATGACGTCGAGTATGGCGAGCACGGCCGCGCTTGATATCGGATTGCCGCCTACGGTGGAGCTCATTTCGCCGACGCCGAGGCAATCGATAACGTCGCCTCGTGCAGCGAGGGCAGAGGTCGGAACACCGTTGCCGATGCCCTTGCCGATGGCGACCAGATCGGGGGTGAGATTTTCCCAGTCCATCGCCCACATCTTGCCGGTTCGCCCGTAGGAGCTCTGCACCTCGTCGAGCGTAAAGACGATATTGTTGTCCCTGCACCAGGCTTCCAGTTGGGTCAGGTATCCGTCCGGCGGGAAGATGAAGCCGGCCGCCCCGAGATACGGTTCGACCATGAGCCCGGCCAGTGCTCCGGTGGAGTTGGCTCGAATGATTTCGTCGAGCTGCGTCATGCAATAATCGATCAGTCCGGCATCGCCGCCGCCGACCGGACTGCGATACGGGTATGGGTACGGGGCGCGAATAACGCCTGGCATGCACGGGCCGTATTGGCGCTTGGGTCCGGGCAGGCCGCCCACGCTCGCACCGGCGTAGGTTCGCCCGTGGAACCCGCCGTAAAAACCGATGATCTCGTAGCCGCCGGTCTTGCGCTTCATGATGCGGACCGCCGCCTCGGTCGCCTCGCTGCCTGTGGTCAGGAAGAAGCACTTATCGAGATGCTCGGGCAGGTGTGCGACGAGCGCCTCGGCCGCTCGAATGCGGGTTTCATTGGGGCAGTCGTAATTGTTGATCAGCTTGCCGGCTGCGCTGCGGACGGCCTCGACGAGTTTGGGGTGACAGTGGCCGATATTGGTCACCAGCACGCCGCTGGTCCAGTCGATGTAGCGATTGCCGTCGACGTCGTTGACGACGACGCCCTTGGCCGAGTCCCACACGACGGGCGCCTGGAAGCCGGTGGTTTCAGCCTCGACTTTCTTCCAGCGTTCCAGCAACTGGGCGGATTTCGGCCCGGGCAACGGACCGCTAACGTTTGCGATTTTATCAGAAGACACTTTTCTAACCGTCCTTCCCAATTCGAAAAACCGTCGACTGGGCAAATGGATTTAAGAGCAGATATTGGCGTTGATTCTTCGCCATCTTTAACCGTCCTTCCCCGTTTGAAAAACTTCGGGATTGACCGGCATTCTCGGGCCAGTCCCGTCGATGAACATGTTGATCGCCTGGACGATTTTTTCGCGAATCGTCTGCTCGGCGTCTTTGCTGTACCAGCTCAGGTGCGGGGTGAGCACGGCGTTGTCCAGCCCCAGCAGCGGGTAATCGGGGCTGGGCGGTTCTTTCTCGTACACGTCGATGCCTGCACCGGCGATTGTGTTGTTTTTCAGCGCCGCAGCCAGGTCGTCCACGTTCACCATTCCACCGCGAGAGGTATTAATCAGGTAGGCCGAGGGCTTCATCATGGCGATGGTCTCGGCGTTCATGATGTGTCGCGTTTCGTCGTTGAGCGGCGTGTGCAGCGTGACGATGTCGGAATTGTTCAGGAGCGTTTTCAGATCCACCGTCTCGATTCCCAGCCCTGCTTTGCGCTTGTCTGACAGATACGGATCGCAGATGAGAAATTTTACGCCGAAGTGCTCCAGCTTGTGGTAGGTCAGACTGCCGATTCGCCCGCAGCCGATAATGCCCACCGTCGCGCCGTCCAGACGGAACATCGGAATGACGGGTGCGAAGTCCCATTCGCCTCGCGCGACCGAGTCGTCCAGAACCTTGCGGGACCACGCCACCTTTCTGACGCAGGCGAAGATCAGTGCGAGGGCCTGCTCGGCCACTTCGTGCATGCAGTAGTCCGGCACGTATTCCACGCCGATACCACGCTCGGTGGCGGCGTCGACGTCCACGTTGTCGTAGCCGGCGCCGTGGCGGATCACCAGCTTGCACTTTTCCCAGGAATCCATGAGCGTGGGGGTGATCTTCACCATGTTCACCACGACGACGTCGGCATGGCGGGTTTTTTCGGCGACTTCCTGCTCGCTGGCGGCCTTCAACTGATAGCAGGCGAAGTCCACGCCTCGCCTGGCCATCTCGGCGGCTTCCCAGTCCAGGTCGGTTTCGATGTAATCGGTGACGACAACGCTGATCTTCTCGGCCATGATTATATAGTCCTTGGTTAAGAACACTCGCCGCGTTGGGCGGCTTGCAGCTTTGTGGATTTTCGAGACAGCGAGTGTACGCCAAAGGCCGAACTCCGACAATAGCAAAATCATGATTATGACACTTAAATTATAAAAGCGTTGACATAAGGTAACCGTTTGGTTACTATGACGCCATTATTGGAGAACGACGCGTGGCGAAGAAACGAAACCGGCAGGAGAGCATGCAGCGTTTGTTGACGGCAGCGGCCGAGGTGTTCGCCGAGCATGGCCCGCGAGCGGCGACCATAGACGAGATATGCAGCAAGGCCGATCTCAACAAGCGCATGGTATATCACTACTACGGCTCGAAGGAAGGTCTATACGAGAAGGTCATCGAGGACGTGTACCAGCAGTTCCTGTCGTTGGAGGTTTCGCTGGGTTCGATGCTCCTGCCGGCCGAGCAACTGCTGGAGAACCTCGTGCGCCACTACTACAAGTTCCTGGGCGAGCATCCGGAATTCGTCCGGCTGATCAGCTACGAGAACCTCAACCATGGGAAGGTCGCCGGCCGGCTGAACCTTTCCGGGCAGAAGGCGCCGGTGATTTTGGCGCTTCAGTTGGCGTTGCAGAAAGGCCAGGCCGAGGGCAATTTCCGCCCGGGCATCGACGCTATTCAACTGCTGGTGAGCATCTTCTCGCTGTGTTTTTTCTACTTCGCCAACCGCCATACGATGGCGCAGTTTCTGGGCTCTTCGGCGCTGTCGCCGGAGCTTGTCGAGAAACGCATTCAACACGTCGCCGAGCTGCTGCTGCACGGAATCGGCACCGAGGCACTTCAGTCGAAGCGACGCGAGACTGAGAAAGGGAGCAAATAGATGGAACCTTTGGGACTTGGCCTAATCGGGCTGCACCACCAACACCCGCGATGGTATCACCCGTTGTGGGGCCATCTGCCGCAATACAAACCGCTGGCCGTGGCCGATGCGGACGAGGCTTTCCTGAAGGCGGAGAACGATGAATTCTTTCATCTCGATACGTATGGCGACTATCGGCAATTGCTCGATCGCGATGACATCGACGTGGTGATCCTGTGGAGCGAGCACAGCGAAATGCCCAGCGTTGTTGCAGCCGCAGCCGAGGCGGGCAAGCACGTGATCGTGGAAAAGCCGTGCGCCGCCGATGTCGCCGGGGCCGAGCGCATCGTGGAGATCGCCCGCAAGCATCCGGAAATACGCATATCCAGCCCGTACTGCTGGCGAACGCACCCGGTCAGCGCGGAAATCCGCCGGGCGGTCGACGCTGGCGAACTGGGCGAGATCACTTCGATGATCGGGCGACTCAACGCGGGCGGCGCGCATCGCTACGTGCGCGACAACGCATTGTGGATGCTCAAGGCTTCCGAAGGCGGCGGGCCGATGTGGAACCTGGGAGTGCATTGGATCGACTATTTCCGTTGGCTCACCGGCAGCGAGGTAGCCAGCGTGTGTGGTGCAGTTTCGCCGCCGCAGGGTCCGCCCGAACGCGACATCGAAGACAGCGCACAGGCCGTGCTGCGGTTCGAAAACGGCGCGACTGCGACGCTCGACATCAGCTACGCCTTGCCCGACAGCTACCCCGGCAAGCGCGATATTTACGTGGCGGCTCGCGGGACTGCGGGCAGTTTCGCCTGGGCGCCGGCGTGGGAATGCCTGACCGACGAGCTGCTACTGGTCAGCGAGCAACCAGCGGAGGGCGAAGAACAATCGCGCCGCATCGCCGTCGAAAGTAAAGATATTCCCGGCTATTGCGGGCACATGGCCTGGGCGTGGCTGGGGGATTTCGCAGCCGCCGTGCGGGAAAACCGCCCGCCCTGCGTTTCGCCGGATGATATACTCAAGGCGATCTATGTGGTGGACGCGTTCGGCCGATCGGTTGAAAGTGGAAAGTTTGAAGACGTGCACGTAATGAAGCCTCGCCCAGTCCCCGCAGCAGGGAAATAACGCGAACCAGCAGGACGAGCCAGATGGCGCAAATAAAGGCGATCTTCTTCCCGAGCGGTGAGCACTATCAGCGGGACCTGGTCGAATCACTCGCCTCGCACGAAGTGGACGCGTCGCTGAGCGAGGCCAGCTGGGGCTGCTATCTACCGCATTTCGTCGACGGTCTGATCGCACAGCGGCCGGACATCGTGCACCTGCAATGGCCCGAATCGATGATGTCGCTCAACGGCCAACGCGGCGATAGCGAACAGACCGTTCGCGACATTACCGGCGCACTGGAATCGCTGACCGTAGCGGGCATTCGCCTGGTCTGGTCGATGCACAACCTCGCGCCGCACGAACGAATCAACCCGCAAACCGAAGAGGCAGTCTACTCCGTCTTCGCCGCGATGGTAGACGGTACGATGCATCATTCCCATTGCGGCAAGGTGCGGGCGCTGGCGACGTATCCCTACAGCGGCGCTCACGCGGTGATCCGGCATGGCTGCGATCAAAACCCCATCGGATGGGATTTGACGCGCGCGGCTGCCCGCCGCGAACTCGACATCCCCGACGAGAAGCGCGTCTATCTGACGCTTGGCGGAGTGCGTCGCGCGAAGCGGCTGGAAACGCTCATCGAGGCTATGCGCCGCCGCAACAATGACCGCGAACTGCTGATCCTGACAGCCCACGGCCAAGACGAATACACCGAGCACATTCGCTCGCTTGCACAAGCCGCGCCGAATATCCGCGCGCTTATCGTCAATCGAGCGATCACCGAAGTGGAACTCGGAACCTTCGCTGCCGCCTGCGACGCGTTCGTATTCACCCACGGCGACGTTCACCTGACTTCGGGCGGGCCGCACCTTTCGCAGACATACCTTCGCCCGCAGGTGACGATGGACGCGCCTTACGCCCGCGAGGTATTGGGCGAAGGCGGATTCTATTTCGATCGGGACGGCGATCAGGTGGAGAACCTCAGCCGGGCGCTCGATAGCATCTCGCCGGAACTGCTGGAAGCCAAGACGCGAATTCTAGCTGGCGAGCGAGTTGAATACACCTGGGAAAAGTCCGGACAGGATCTGGCGCGGTTCTACCGGGAGCTACTGTAAGAAGGACGCAACAATGCCCTGCCACGACCAGCCCGAGCATCTGAAACGGTCCGACCTGTACAGTTCGGTCGCGGACGAATTGCTGGCCGGCTGCATGGAGACTATCGACCGCCAGGGCCGCTGCACGCTCGACCCGGAACACGGCGAGGTCTGGCCCGGTACGGTGATCTACGTCGCCGGGGAACTGCATCGAGTCCGCCAGGTCGATCTGACCGACGTTGGCGGGCGCGACCTGATCAGAATCTCCCAGGCCTATATGCGAAAGTGGGAGACCAACCACGAAATCAACGTCTGCTTTGCACTGATGGGGCTGGGCCTGCTCGGGCGTAAGGGCCAGGCACACCCAGTGCTCGATGCAATCGACACGGATCGTCTGGAGCAACTGCGCGACATCTGCCAGGTTCACCGGAGCTTCGAGAACAACTGGGAAGCGTTCAACACCTGTATCGCAGCCGGGCGACACCTGGTTTTCGACGAGCCAGCCGAAGCCATGCTTGCCCACGCAGAGAAGATCGCCGCCAAGTACGACGCGACCGGCTACTTCGACGACACTCTCCGGGGCGGCAACTACAACAGCTACGCGCTGATGAGCCTCAACTATTGCCTTCGCGCAGCGGAGTTGCTGGACGATGGCGATGCGGTGCGCGAGCAAATCGAGAGTCGATTTCGCCCGCACGTCGATACGCACGTTTCGCTGATTCACGAACTGATCAGCCCGGACGGGACCGGCTGGACGTTCGGCCGCAGCGCCGGCGCTCTGGGACAGATGCAGTGTATCGCGCTGTTGGAGCAGACGCTCGCTAAGGGCTGGCTGAGCGGTGCGGATGCTGCCTGGGCGCGTGGGGTTGGCAGGGCGATGACGCTGCGCATGATCGATCTGTTCTGGGATGCCCAGCGGCGATGGTTCTGCTTTCACGACGATGAGCGCAAGGCTTATACATATCGCAAGTCGCTGCCGATGGCATGGGATCTGTTGCGGTATTATCTGCAAATGGAGGCCTGCGCCCGCCAGGACGAGCGGCGCGGCGATCTTACTGAAGCAGACACGATCCACGCCGGCCCGCGTGCTAAAGAGATCGTCACCGACCCGAACGCCAAGACCGCCATCTATGTCTGGTCCGATGGGCGGGAGCACGTGGTCTTGCCGATTATGGGCGGGCCGGAGCATGTCACCGGCGACTCGCTGCCGCACCCGTGCGCGCGAGGCCTGTTCGAGTGGGTCACGCAGAACCCGACACCGGTTCTCGTGCCGCGGTTCGTGATCTCCGGCGAAGGCACAGGCGAGCCAATCGAGGCTTGGCCGGCCTGGCGAGCGGCGAGGACGGAAATTGATCGGCGCGACGGCTGCGACGTCTATCGCGTTGTGTTCGATCCGCTGTTCGATTCGGCCGGTGCGCCGGTGCAGGTTGGCCTGTCCGACTGCGTGGAGTACGTCTTCTCGCCGGGGCGATTCGAGCGAATCGATACGCTCGAAGTGACCTCGACGGTTCGGCTGGAGTCGCTGGACATGGAAGTGCTGCAGCCGGCAGCCCACAGCAGATGGCGCGGTGGCTACGGCGTCGTCTATCCACTGGAGGTTTCGTTCGAGTCGGACCTGCCGGGCGTATCGATCTCGCCGCCGCTGGATATCAGCAACAACCCGGCCTATCGCAACTACTACGGCCACCCCAGCCGCTGCTGGCGAATTGCCGGTGAAGATATGATCCTCCGTCCGGGGCAGTATCAACTAACCACGCATATCCGATGGAAATAGCTGGCGTCGTTTCGGCGCTATTGTCTGCGCTTGCACCATTAAAAACTCTAATTCTTTACTATTGAGCCTCTTAGGTACAAGGAGTCCTTTTTGTGCAAACACATTATTCGCAGTATTACTGAGTTATTGCTGGATAGGGGCAGATTCAATACCGATAAGTACGTGGGATAAAGGGTAGTTGGGATGATGTTTGGGTTGACAAGCTGCGACGGCCGGCAGGGCGTCGCGGGGACAAACGCGTGAAACGCATTCGAACAAAATTTGCCTGCATGGTTGGTGTGCTTGCCTTGGCGCTTGCTGGGTTCGCGGTCTATCGAACCTGGTCGGTCTCCCGAAATCATGCCGACGAAATCGTTGCCAGCCAAGCCGAGATGGCGGCGGAATTCGAACGGGCTGTTCGAAGGTATGTAGACGAGGAAGTTTATCCCCGTGCCCTCCTTGAGGCCGATGAAGATCAGTTCATTCCTGAAACCATGTGCGCTCCGTATTCCTCACGAAAGGTCTTTGACGAGGTGCGCAAGGTATTTCCCGACTATATTTTAAAATTCTCTGCCGAAAAACCTCACAATCTGGCCAATCTGGCCAGTGCCGAAGAACAGCAGATCATCGACTATTTCAAGCGCAATCCTGGCATCGACCGCTGGGCGGGCGAACTGACAATAGCCGGCCGCCCGTATTACGCCAACTTCAGCGCGCGGCGCGTGCAAATGGGCTGCCTTCGCTGTCATGGCGACCCCAATGACGCACCGGCCTCGTTAATCGCACGGTACGGCTCGCAAGGCGCGTTCCATTACAAGGTGGGTGAGGTGATGGCGATGGATACCATCGCTATGCCCATGGACACAATCCGTGCCGCTTCCGCGCGGCAGGTTTATTCGCAATCGTTGATCATGCTCCTCGCGGTGGCCGTCGTGTGTGGTGCGGTGCTGCTGGTATTCCACCGGCTGGTCAGCCGAAGATTGAAGTCCATCACCAGGCATTTCAGGCAATTGGCCGATCAGGCAGACATTCGCGCCATCGAGCCGATCCAGCTTGACGGCCACGACGAAATATCGGAACTGGCCGAAGGATATAACCATCTCGCGGCCAGGCTGAGCGAAGTCCACTCCTCCCTCGAAGAAAGGGTCCGTCAGCGAACCGATGATCTGGCCGCAGCGAACAAACTGTTAAAGACCGAAATCGCAGAGCGCGAACGATCGCAGTTGGCCCTGCGTGACAGCGAACGCCTGGCTCGCGAACGAGCCGAGATGCTGCGGCGCGCCCTGAACGAAATTCTTCGCCTGCTCAACGACGCCAAGAACGCAATCCACCGCAAAACTCGATTTGACAATCCGACGCTCGTGACCTGCTGGAAAGTGAAAAACTGCAACGAGAACGAGTGTCCATGCTTCGGCCAGCAAAAAGTCCGCTGCTGGCAGGTAGACAATGCCCACCGCAAAGATATCTGCAACAGTTGTGAAGAATGTGTCGTTTATCGACAGGCCATCACCGAGCCGATCTTCGAGATCGGAGAAGCGTTCAACAACATGATGGTGATTCTCGAAAAACGCCGCGAGGATCTCGAGGCTGCCCTGGCCGAGGCAGAGCAGGCTTCTGTCGCCAAGAGCGAATTTCTGGCCAACATGAGCCACGAAATCCGCACGCCGATGAACGCGATTCTGGGGATGACCGAACTGGCCCTGGATACCGAATTGACGGAGGAGCAACAGGAGTACCTTGAAACGGTTCACTTGTCGGCCAAGGCGCTGCTGGATATCCTCCAGAATGTCCTGGATTTCTCACAGGGCGAAGCCGGCGAGCTCCAGATCAATCGAAGCCCATTTCGGCTGCGCGAAGGTCTGTCCGGCGTGATGACGCTACTGAGTGGCAGCGCCCAGGACAAAGGGCTCCAAATCAGCCAACAGATCGCCGATGACATTCCCGACGAGTTGGTCGGCGATTCCGGTCGACTGCGACAGATCCTGGTTAATCTGCTGAGCAATGCCGTGAAATTCACCGAGCAGGGCAGCATCGACGTCCAAGTCGTGCAAGAGGCCCGCGAAAGTGATTGGGTTCGTCTGCGATTCACCGTGCGGGACACGGGCATCGGCATCCCGGCCGACATGCTCGAATCCATCTTCGGCGTCTTCGAGCAGGTCGACGGCTCGTACACTCGACGACACGGCGGGACGGGGCTGGGCCTGGCGATCGCTCGACAACTGGTGGAAATGATGGACGGGCAAATCCGCGTCGAAAGCAGGCCCGGCGAAGGAAGCACGTTTATTTTTACGATCCGATTCGACGTGGCTGGCGAAACGTCATCTCACAATCAAAGCGAGCTGAAAGCCTTGCCAGCACCGGCTGCGAACCAGGACGAATTACCCTTCCAGCTTTTGCATGTGCTGCTGGTGGAAGACAACCCCGTCAATCTTCGGTTGGCGTCGCGAATGCTGCAAAAGCAAGGGCACACGGTCCGCGAAGCGAACAACGGACTCGATGCGTTGGGGGTTTTGGCGGGCGAGTCCTTCGACGTGATCCTGATGGATATTCAAATGCCGGAAATGGACGGCCTGGCCGCTACCCGGGCCATCCGTCAACAGGAGGCCGCGACTGGCGAGCACATCCCCATTATCGCGATTACCGCACACACGGCAGAGTACGATCGCGAGCAGTGCTTCGAAGCAGGCATGGACGACTACTTGGCCAAGCCCATCAACAAAGCCGAATTGCGCCAGGCTCTGGCCAAGCTTGATCCCGATCTCGATCCAGATCCGCAGCAACCCGCGGCGGTGTAGCCGACGAGTCGCTGCGCCGCGGATTTCTCTGATCGCGCGATCTTCTCAGCTGATTTTCGTGTACCACGGCAGGCGCGAAAGCGGAACGGATATTTCCTGCTCGCACGGGCCGATCACTTCGCTGCCGTCGTCGCCCTCCCACACGCCCGTCGGGAAGCGAACCACGCGCGATTCTGCGCCCTTGGTCAGGATCGGCGCGACAAGGAACTCGCTGCCGAGCATGTACTGATCTCCGACCGTCTCCATGTTTTCGGCGGGGAACTCGTAGGCCATGTTCCGCAGCATCGGCTCGCCGGTCTTGGCGGAATGCTTGGCGATTTCGAGAATCTTGGGCCCGAGTTTCGTGCGGAGCGCGACCATCTCCATCACCAGCTTGGCGTGCTTTTCGTCCAGCACGCGATTGGGTAGCATCGAATACTGGATGATCGGGAAGAACGTCGACAGTTGCGCCCAGCGGACGAAATTCTCCTGGTCGAGTTCAAAGCCTGCCACGAACGAGGTGTCTTCGCCGCCGCCAACCATGTCCGGGGCGATGTAGGGATAGCCCACCAGCCCCTGGGCTATCGTGGTCGGCAGCAGGTCCGCCATGCCGTTTTCGCCCCAACTGGAATGTTTGTCCCGCACGCGCTGCAGCAGGTGCTGACCGCCGAGCTTCCAGCAGGCGCGGTACTCGCTTAGATCGTACTTGAGCCCCAGCCGACCGAAGTCTTCGCAGAATTCGTTGATATTGCGCGGGGCGTGAGTTTCGAGATCACCATGGAACAGCCAGGGGTCGCCGCCGTCGAACTTGAACCCGTCGATGCCGTACTCTTCGACCAGCGCGTCGAGCTGCCCCTGATACCACGCGTAGGCTTCCGGGTGCGAAATATCCAGCAGCGCGCCGTAGCCGTTCCACCATTTGCGGATGAGCGGCTCGTCCTGGCCGCGCTCGCGGAGCAGCCAGCCCTTGTCGCGCAGGTCCAGATAGTCTCGCGTGTCGGGGGTTACGAAATGGCTGACCCAGAGCATGACCTGGAAGCCCTTTTCGTGCAGCCAGTCGACCATCTTCTGCGGTTCGGGGAAGGCTTCGTAATCCCATCGCCAGGTGCAATTGCTGCGGTACCACCAGTCGTCGATCATGAACACGCCGGGCGGCATGCCGCAGTCGAGGATTTCCTGGGCGTACTTGTAGACCTTCTCCTGGGTGGGGTTGCGAAGCATGTCGATCCAGGCGTTGTACTGCGGGGCCAGGAAAGATTGCTCGTTGGGCGTCCGCCCCGACGCCGGGAAATGCGCCGCACAGGCGGCGAGGTATGCGCCGCGGAGATTATCATGGCCGTCACTCTGAACGATTTCGCCCAAGGCGTCGTCGATAGTCAGCACCCCGCCCTTGAATTCGAACGAGAACGGATCGTCCGACCAGACGTATCTGCCTTTACTGGAAACCAGCAGCGGGCAGCCCTGGTTGCCCCACAGGTTCACGCCGAGTTCGACCCGGTATTCGCTGTCGGCGGTGAAGGGCATCTGATCGCCGTGTCGGCAGGCCCCGCCCCACCAGTATTCGTTATCCAGTAGTTGAATTTCAGTCTTTTCAGTAGCCACGTACATCTCCTATACGCACAGGCGTGTTAAAAGTTTGGCGCGGCGGGGCTCCTGTCCCGCCGCGTTGGGAGCCGATATTCAGGTGGCGGTACGGGAGCCCCGACACCCTAAATATAATCTACGTACCTAATACTAAAAATCGATTTGAATCATGGAGCCGGGCAGTACGTCCAGGTGCGCCCAGCCGTCCAGCGAAACTTCTTGCTGGCGGACCTGCTTGCCGAAGCAATCGAAAAACGTAACCTTGGCGGTCTTGACGCCGGGTGCGTTGACGAACAGGTCTTTGCTGAATGTTGCGTTGAGCACCGTCGCTGGCCGGTCGATAGTGATCGGCCCGCCGTCGTTGACCAGGAAGTAAAAGTCACGATCGCCTGCGTCGAGTTTGAAGCGATTGTTCTCGCCATCGAGCGGCACGCGGTGGTTCATGAACGCGCTGACGTTGTCGTTGTACCACTTGTTGCAGTGGGCAAGGACGTTCTTGTTGTTCTGGTTGAGACGGTCCAGATCGATGCTGTAGGTCGGGATACCCACGGCCATCATCTTCAGCGCGATGCATGCGGTGGCCTCGGGCGAATCCTCGTCGGTGATCGTCTGGTAGTCGTTGATCGCGAACGGCGAGTAGCCCTGCACGTAGGCGGTCCGCATGAAGTTGCCCTCGGTGTTGTAGGGCGTGTCGCCAGCGCGGGTCATCGAGCCATATTGGGCAAGGAACGGCGTGCCGTAGTTCTGCTTGAGTTCGATGATGTAGTCCGGCTTGATCGCGCGGGTTCGCTCGGCGATCAGCTTGAGGGTTTTATCGAGCCCTTCCATCATGCTGTCGCAGTCGTGCTGATGGTCGGCGTTGCCGCAGCGAATGTTCGGAACGCAGTTGAACAGGTCGTACTTCGCCCCGTCGAAGTCCCACTCTTCGATGAACGAGCTGCAGATGTCGGCCATGATCTCGCGGGCTTCGGGGCACATGAAGCACAGCGAATAGAATTTGTTGGGCGTCTCGACCAGTTCGCCGTCTTGCGAGGCGACGAAATACTTCTTCCGCTCGTCGTAGCAGTCGGCCCCGGTGGCCACCGCGTGCGGGGCGCACCAGATCAGCGGGCGACCGCCTGCGGCCTTGACGTCGCGGACGAGTTGGTTCATGTCCTTAATCTTGGTCGGGTCGGGCCGCCAATCCCCGATGTTAAGTTCCACGTCCAGGTCGTTGTCCAGCCCCGGGCCGAACCACCCGTCGTCGATAATGTAGTTCTTGATACCGAGTTTAACGCCCTCTTCGACGTTGTGGACGATCACTTCGTCGGTCACGTCGTCGCTCATCCAGTCGGTCCAGCTGCACCACAGCGGCGCCATCGACGCGACATTGCCGACGTCCGGAACATCGAAGATTTTCTTCTGATAGCCGGCGAAGTCGCGCAGCGTCATCAGCCACGGCTCGCCCTGCCCGTCGTCGAAGCGGCGGTAGTAGAAGTGCTCGGTTATCGACCCGTCGTCATTCGCGCGAGCGATGGCTGAGGGGATCGGATACAGGTCCGTGCCGCGCTTGATACGCATCGACAGGCGACGCATGTACACGATCAGCGCTCGCGGGACGGCCGGCTCGAGCGTGCGGAACTGCGTTTCGTAATTGCGCCCGATCACGCCGAACGCCATGGCGGTGTTGAGATCCTGGCCGGTGAAGATGTACAGCGGCATCTTGAAGTCGTTCACCGCCGACTCCTTCTCCATACCCCAGAAACTCACCATCTGCGTGGCGTTGATGTACCAGCGGCCGGACTCGGGAATGATAACCTTGTGGTAGTTCCGTATGTCGGTGAACAGGTCGTACTCGATGCTGGCGACCGGGTCGGACGCTGCGGGCGGGGTGACGGTGACCGGCGCGGGAGACTCGGCCCCCACCGACAGCTTCACACCTTCGATCTCGCCGGCGAACGCCTTGCCCGGCTCGATGCCTTCGAACAATACCTCTTTCCCGGAACCAAGAAACACTCGAACCTTCAGTTGTACCGCCACTATTACGCTCCTTTAATCTCGTAGTACCATGTCTCGTCGCGCGAACTTTGCGCTCCGAAGACCAATTTATTTGTCAGACATTTCTGGAAAGCGACCTTCTCGGATCGGCCCGCCCGGTCGTACCGAATGATTTTTTTCGGGGTAAACCCGGCCGGCAAATCCAGGATCACCTTGCCGTCCAGCAGCGCCGCCGCATAGATCGCCGCGCCGGTATAGACGGCCAGCACGTTGCCCCCCTGATATGTTCGGACGTGTGTTTCGCCCGGCGCGGTGGAGAATTCCATGCGGTCGTAGTCGATACTCAGCCGCGAACGATCCGCAGCGAGTGAGAATTCGTACAGCTTCCAAGCCGCCGAAATCGTGCGATACTGGGCGGGCGTGATCTGCACCGGGCAGCCGCCCATCGCGCCTTGAAAGCGCAGTCGCCCGTCGCCGCGGTGGAACGCGCTGAACACGTTCGGCGCGCCCGTCACGGCCTTGATGAACGTCGTCGCTCCGATCACCTTCTGGTAAGACGCCCAGTCGTCGGTGTCGATGGGTTTGTCCGGCAGCAGCCAGCTCGCGGTCTGGGCGCGCTGGACGTGCAGGTCGTGATTGACCTCGGATGTATTGCCCATGCGGACCACGTCGAAACAGTCGGCCAGCAGTGGGTTCAGACACGCCAGGAAAATAGCCGCCGCAGGGTCCGCCACCCGGGTGAAGCTGCGAATGTCCTGCAGCACGGCCTGCAGGTATCGCTCGCCGAGGCCATAGGCAGGCGCCGACAGGCAAGCATCCATCGGCGGCAGGAACTTCGTGCCGGACACCTTCAGACCATCTGCGTTGAGGCCGTCGGCCGAAAGCATCAATATGATCTTCCCGGCGATATATTCGCGGAAAGCGTCGCAGGACCAGTCGAACAGGAAGTATTCGCGCCCGCTGCGGGCGGTCGTGCAACGTTCGCCGTCGGGGCCTCTCAGCAGGAACTCCGGATGCTCGCCAACGATGGCTGCGTCCTGTGTGACCAGGAACGGGTTGAAGTACAGCACGACATGGCGGCCTTGCGACTGAAGGCGGGCGATGTACTGTTTCAGCGAGCTGCCGAACCGCGCGTCGTCGGCGCCCCAATGACCCAAGCCGACAGACCAGCCCTCGTCGAGAACGATCGTTTTCGGAAAGATACTTTCCTCTGCCAGCTTGGCCAGTGCGGAGTCGACCAACTCGGCCGAGAGGTACTTCTCGCTGCCGACCTCGCTGGTGAATGCGCCCTTGGCCAAATGCTTGGCGTAGACCTGATCGCCCCAGGTTGTGTAGATCGCATCGCGCACCCATGCGGGCGGGGCCGACGCGGCCGGTTCGCTTACTCGCCGGATCGACTCGCGATACGCATCGAGCACGCCGGTGCGACTGCCGGCGATGCAGACTGCGACGCGGGGCGATGTGAATCGCCCGTTTCGCGCGCTGGGGCCGTAGTCGAACGAAAGCGACATCTGCGAAATGCTCAGCGTCGCGTCGATCGGTATTTGCGTGTCGGGCACGTCGGCCAGGCCGAAACCAACCAGTTGCTCGCCCGAGCGAAGGGCCAGCAAATACGGCGGGATAACGTAATTGCCCCAGTCCAGTTGCCAGAAGCCCTCGTACGCTCGCCGCCTCGATGCGATCTGAACCGGAGTCGTGATCCGCGCTGGGATATCGAACCGCTCCAGGTCCGGGTCGAAGTTTTCGACCTGGCTGAACGACCCGCGGAACGCGCCCGGCTGGAATTTTACGATCTCGTTCGCCTCGGGCAGTTCGTAGCGATACACGAAGCCCTTTTGGTGGAAATCGAAGTGGATCGTGACCGGCCCGGCGGCTGAGTTGGCCACAACCTGGGCGCAATCGTCGCCGACGCAAACCTCGCTGACGGCGAAGTCGGGTACGACCTCGCCATTGATCGACGGAACAAAGCAAATGTCCAGCACGTCCAGCGCCGGGTCAACGGAACTCAGCACGCCGCGGGCGCCGTCGCTGGTGACGATCAATTGCCAGCCATCGCCGCCGGCGGAGAAAAAATTCGTGTTGTCGCCTTCGATTCGGATCATGCAGGTAGCGAATAGGTGATTCGGTAGTACTTCAGCGGGCCGCAGCAGCGACGCGCTTCGAATAGCATCTCGCCGTCGAGAAGTTCAAAATCTGCGATAGGCTCAGCCGCATCGTTGCGGTCGATTTGTTCGAGCGCGACGTTCGTTGCGCCCGGCGGCAGCGGAACGGCCAGGGTTGCATCGGCGATGCTCGCCACCCATGCCGACTCGTTGTCATAGACAGCCGCCGCCTGGTTGCCGCACAGTGTAGTCGCCGCGTAAAAGCCGGCAAGCGGCCCGGCGGAATCTTTCGAATCTTCGGAAAACTTTCGCCAGAAGACCTTCGCGAACGGGTCTATGTGGATGTCCTGCGTCAGATCCACTGGCGCCTTGGCGTAGAGGTCAAAAATCGACGCCAGCAGTTCCAGTTCATCTTGGCGAGGTGTGATGGAATATCCCCACGAAGCCTTGAGCTTGCGGGCGCCGCCGCGTTTGTGGGCTGCGTAGAGCGACGGCACGCCGTATGCAATTTTGCGAATATTGGCCCGCACGGTGTACAGGTCGTAGCTGGGCCAGTCGTCCAGGTCGCTGACACCCACGCCGCACAGCCAGGCCGCCCACGCGCGTTCCTCGTAGGCGTCGAGGTTATATTCCATCGCATCGTGAATGCGGTGCAGGTCGTACGTGCGGTTGAACAGCGGATTGCCCGCCGTCGCGTTGATGCAGCAGTCGGGCTTGATCTGCTTGGCCTGGTCGTACATGTACTTCGACGCGTTGTAGTGGAACCGCTCGCCGGTGCCCCAGTCCGGGTCATGAAACACGTTGTCGATCGTCGGCGGCTGGTGCGTGCAGTCGATCTTGATCCCGTCGGCGTTCAGCCCGTCGGGCGAGAGCATGAACTCCATGTCCGCCCTGCACAGTTCGCGCATGGCCGGGTGCGTGTAGTCGCTCTGGTAGTTCACTTCCGTCCCCAGTCGGATCACCGACATCGGCGTACCGTCGCGCTTCATCACCGCAATTTCGGGGTGCTTGCGGTAATGGCTGGACTGTTCGGCGATGAAGTACGGCGAGTACCACACCAGGACTTTTTTGCCTTTCGCCTGGAGGCGGGCTATGGTGGCCCGGAAGTTTTTGAACCGCTCAACGTTCGGCAGCCATTCGCCATTGGTGATGAACCAGCCGTAATCGATGATGATGGTTTCGTAGTGAATCGCATGAACTTCCAGGAAGCCCAGGCACGCCTCCAGGAACGCATCGTTGCAGTAGTTGTCGGTCATGGTCATCTCGCCTTCCAACTGCTGCGTGCTGCGGTCCGTCTGGTACTGGTACATCTGGTCGGAGAAGAAGCAGTAGATCGGTCCGGCCCAATCGGGCGACCATTGATCGTTGCGTACGGCGAGGCCGTCTGCGTACAGCCGATCGACGTAGGTCTTGGCTGCGGCGATCTTGTCGCCCTTGGTGAAGAATGTGATTCGCGGGAAGGCGTATTCGCCCGTGAGTTTCAGGTTCCCGCCGTAGTAGAAATCCGTAACGGCCAGGCCGTCGGCGAATGTCATGTTCAGGCCGTACTCGCTGGCGGGGATTTCCATGGTTCCCACGCCCAGCCAGTCGTCGCCGGTTCGCAGGGCTGCGAAGTACGGCGGAATGATCGTCCGCCCGCCCTCGTGCGGGAAGTTATTGTCATTGTCGAAGCGGAACGACGGGACGCCGAGCTTGAAGCAGACCTTGGCCGAGGCGGGGATTCCGCTGCCGTATCGGTCCGGGCAGACGATGAAGAACTCTTCCAGCCGGTGCGGCGAGGCGTGTTCGTGGCCGGGGCCGTCCTGGCCGTAATGCACGCAGGCAATCTCCACGTTCGCTGCGATCGGGCGGCCGACCAGCCAGTAATCGACGGCGCCGTCCAGAAACTGGACGTGGATTTCCTTCTCGGTGAAGTCGTCGCGGCTGGCGAAGACAAAATGCCCGTCTTTCGCTTCGATCAACTCGGCCGGCGACTGGCTGGCCTGCCGGTCGAGGTATTCGATCGCAGCCGATAGCTTGAATTCGTAGTAGCACTCGTCGTCGCGGTCGAAGAAGCGCAGAACCGCCGCGGCCGGGTCGAGTTCGGCTCGGCCGGATTCGAGAGAGACACTCATCGCATTGTCAGTGTTTGGGTCAGCCACGATTGGACATTTGCGGCGGTGCTATATCGCCAGGGTGACTATGATCGCCGCGCGCAAGCAACATTATCTCCGTATCACCAGTTTCATGCAAGGAGAGAGGGTGAGGAAGACGGTTTTCCGCTTCAGTCCGGCGGAATTGCTTTGGAAAGGGAGTTCGGTAAGCATTAAACTCTGTTACCCGGCCATATAGAGCATTTTCAACGTATTTGTAGCCGCTGCGCGTCCGGCCGGGACAATTCCGCAGCGCCGATCGCACACAAGGAGACGCTTGTGAAGTTACGACACTCTGTCATGGCGGGTCTTATGGGCCGACAGGCCGACCGATTTCACCAGTATCAGCCGGCACGCGATTTTGCCGAATGCCTCGCCAGTTGCGCGCAGGTCGAAGGCGCCGAGGGCATCGAAGTCGTCTACCCGCAGAATTTCGGCGATGACGTCGACGCGGCTGTCCGGCAGATCAAGGACAGCGGTCTGGCGGTCTCGGCCGTCAACCTGAACGTCAAGGGCGAAGACCTCTACGGAGCCGGTGCGTTCACCTCGCCAGACCCGGCCGTCCGAGCCCACGCCGTGGCGGCGATGAAAAAAACCCTGGATCTGGCGGCCGAGCTCGGCGCCGAGATGATCACCTGCTGCCCGCTGATCGATGGGCACAATTACAGTTTCCAGGTCGATTACCTGTCCCAGTGGAAGTGGCTGGAGCAGTGTCTCGCCGAAGCAGCCGCCCACCGCGACGACGTGCGGATCAGCCTGGAATACAAGCTCAACGAATCGCGCAACTATTGTATCCTGCCGGACGTGGGGCGAACGCTGTTTCTGTGCGAGCGCCTGGGCGCCAAGCAGTTCGGCGTGACCATGGACGTCGGCCACGCGCTGATCGCCAAGGAAACGCCGGCTGAGGCTATGTGCCTGGCAGCCCAGGTGGGCCGGCTGTTCTATGTGCACTTTAACGACAACGCACGCGAGTGGGACTGGGACATGCTGCCCGGCTCGGTGGGCCTGTGGGATCTGGTCGAGCTGGTATACTACCTCGACCGCATCGACTACGACGGCTGGGTTGCCTACGACGTCAATACCCGCAACGGCGACCCGGTCGAGACGATGAGCGCTTCGATCGAGTTGGTGAACACTGCCATTGCGCTGCTGGACAAGATCGGCCGGGACACCATCGCCGGCTTCATCGACGAGGGCATTCCCGCTAGAACATTCACCAAGCTGGCGAGGTCGCTTCTATGATCCCCGCCGAGCAGCTAACCCAAGCTCGCGAGCGGGCGGCGGAAATGATCCGCCAGTCAGGCGTCTGCGTTCGCCCCGAGCAGTTGGCCGACATTCAGGTGGTGGATTTCGGCATGGGCGAGTTAGAGCAAACTGGCCTGCAAATGCTGGTCGTAGCCAACACGCCGGTGCTGACGGTGAAGCTACTGATGCTGCTGCCCGGCCAGACCTGCCCTCAGCACCGCCACGGGCCTTTTGGCGATTCGCCCGGCAAGGAAGAAACGTTCCGCTGCGTGTGGGGCGAGTTGTATGTGATGATGCCCGGCGAGCCAACGGCCAACCCGCACGCGAGCCCGCCCGCCCATCGGCGCGAGCATTTCAGCTCGTGGAACGAGACGGTATTGCAGCCAGGCGAGCAGTTTACATCGCCACCCGACACGCCGCATTGGTTCCAGGCAGGCCCGCAGGGGGCAGTGCTCTGGACGTACGAAACCAAATCGACCGACCAGGCAGACCAGTTCGACGATCCTGACGTTGCCGAAAAATGCGGCAAACTTGTCGAGTCGGATTGACCGCTTGAGATAGAGAGAGACATGAGTATGAAGATCGCAATCGATTGTGACCCGGCCGCGCCGCAACTGAAAGAAATTATCGTGGCGCACCTGCAAGAGCAGAAAGTGGACGTGACCGATCTGGATTACCTGGCCGATCACGACGTGGATTACCCCGACATCGCGTTTCACCTGGCGCGGCAGGTGGCGGCCGGGCGCTACGACCGCGGGATTTTGCTGTGCGGTACGGGGCTGGGTGTGGCGATGTGTGCCTGCAAGGTGCGGGGCGTGTACGCCGGCACGTGTCACGACGTATTTTCGGCCCAGCGCCTGCGCAAGAGCAACGACGCGCAAATACTCACGATGGGCGCCCGCGTGGTCGGGACGGAACTTGCCAAGACCATCGTTGGCGCCTGGCTGGAATCGGAATTCGCCGGCGGCGGGTCGGCCCCGAAGGTTCAGCGGATGCGCGAACTGGAACAGCAGCAATTCGACGGCAACGACGACTGAAAAGTTTATTCAGGGAGAAGACGCATGCAGCGAATCATTAATGATCCGGACCAGGTAGTGGACGACATGCTGAAAGGTTTTCTCAGCGCCTACCCAAAGCGCATCGCGACGACGGGCAACCCGCGGACGGTCAAGTACGCCAAGGCGCCGATCGCCGGTAA
>SDBV01001942.1_pt1 | contig 30972 bp, 31 predicted proteins | sample 2277081 | NCBI WGS metagenome assembly SDBV01 (sample SAMN10402039, study PRJNA504765) | marine sediment metagenome | isolation source: marine sediment core GS10_PC15, 223 cmbsf | place: Arctic Ocean: Southern Knipovich Ridge | collected 2010 | reverse complement strand
AAAAACAAGGGGTTAGCCCAAAAGTGATTACAATCGATGGTCTGACCATCAAAATGGCTCTGTTTCTTGGTATTATATGTCCTTTGTACTTCGTTCACTGTTTGAACGGTGTACAGAGCCTTTATAATACAAAGAAAAAGGCCCACCCTCTTTTATTGAGAATGGGCCTTTTGGTCGGTGGGACTGTTAGGCTGGTATTAACCGAGGCTTGTCAAGAAAGCCTTAATCGCTCTCTTCCTGGTCTCAATGTCCTCAATGCCTCCAAAGAGCATTTGAGCCTGAACCTCAACCGGCAGATTCTTCAACTGAACCTTGCCGCCATCGGTGACAAAGACATCAACCGAAGTACCCTTCTCCGGTATCCATGCAGGCTTTTTGTTATTCCCCCTCAAGGATGCCCGAAGGTTAACCCCAAGTTGGTAGTCTGCATGGCCCATTACCGCTTTCAGGTCTGCACCCTGATAATGAAACCGAGCCTTGAACTTGCTTTCACTCTTCCCCTCATTCTCCTCTTTCGCAGAGGCAGAGCGAGATACTCCAGTGAAGTGCTCGGTTATGACATCCTTGGCGAACCCATACCGGTTGTCCTCAATGTCCTGAAGGGTGATGACCGTCTGCTTTGTCTGGTCAGCCATTTGCTTATCTCCTTGTTTGTGTTACTTCAAACGCTTCTGCTTCCCTTTCTCTCTCTGTCAAAAAGCCTCTCTGTGATCCCTGCTTGCAACTGGAAATTACAGGGAGGGGTAGGAGAAGTCAAGGGAAATCTTGTGTTTGTTGGATGGGATGCAAGATAAATCTGTGGCTAGGATGAGTCGTCTACCTGTTGGATGAAGGGGGGCCTATGGGGATGAAAAGTCACAGGAAGGTCGTACAGCCCTCATTCTATTTTCTAACGATTAATAACAAAGCCCCCTTTTGGACCCATATCCTTCGTCTCAAGCGGCCCTTTTATCATAGGATTCTCGTACACTGTTCAAACAATGAACGATGTACGGAGCTTTTTGTATCCCTCCTTCGTCGGGGCTTTTTATACTAAGGAGGCTTTTTGTATTAAAAATAGGTGGTTTTATGAAGGACAAAAGCCCCAAAAAACCCCTTGTTTCTAAGCCTTCTTAGGCTTAAATTAAGGACATGGATACCTTGTCTTACATGCCTGAAGGGAATGGTTCCCTTAGTGGCCTTCCGACTAATAAGGGTACTTATTATGAGATGCAGCGCCTACAGGAGCGGCATAAGGAATTACTGCGTCTACTTGTCCTTGGAGTATCTAAGAAAGAGATTGCTTCTACCCTTGGGATTACCTATGCGATGGTCCTGTATGTGGAGAAGAGTGTCCTGGGCCAAGAATACCTAGAGTTCCTTCGAGGTGAGAGGGAAGAGGTTGCTATTGATATTCAGAGTAAGATAGATGGACTTGCCGCTCCTGCTGTTGATGTTATTAGGCAGGCCATTTCTGGGGTTATGGAGGTCGGATTAACTGATCCGGAGACTGGTGAGGATAAAAAGGTGAAGATACCCGTCAAGCAGGAGCAGAGAATCAAGGCATCTCAAGACATCCTAAGTCGCCATTCTCAAGGCTATTCCCCCCGCCAGCGAATTAATGGAACAATCCAACATGACCATATACATAATATGGGAGATATTATTGGCAATGTGAAGAAGAGGGCTGCATTGTTGAATAGTGGAGAGATAGAGGAGGCGGAGGTTATTGAGGAAGAGGGTACAAATAATAAAGAGGGTATGGAATAATGGGATTGATAAAAGCGGGTTCAGATAACTTTATTAGGAATCTAAGTCTCCTACATGAGATATCCTTTCGGGATGTTTTAAGGTATGATCATATTCGAAAGTTCGGTACCAATCCTAATGTTGATGCTACACCGGATGAGGATATTTGGGATCAGGGGGGACTATATACATTCCCATCAGATGCTGGTGAAGCGATGTCTATTGCATCTAGTGATATTAATGACGCAGACGGTGGTAGCGGTGCTGAATCTGTAATAGTCATTGGTCTTACCGCCGCTGGATTAACCCAACGTATTACTGTTTTGATGAATGGCCGAACAGAAGTTGCTCTCGGAACCTTTAGTAGAATACTCCGTGCATATGTTGTAGGGAGTCAAATCAATGCCGGTGATATCTATGTTGGCAATGGTACATTCACCACCGGCGTTCCAGCTAATAAGTTTGCCAAAATTCTAATTGGCAATGGTCAAACTTTAATGGCCATCAGTACTGTTCCTTCTAATATGGAAGGAAGTTTGACCGAATGGAACTGTTCTCTTCAAGATGTTGGTACAAAAAGTGCAGCCATAACATTGAGATATCGTGAATCAGGTGGTGTTATAACTGTGAAAGATGAAATTACTCTTGCTCAGAATGGTAGAACATTTTTGGAGAGGGAGTTTATACCGGGGGATTACCTGCCTGCCTTTACTGATATTCTGGTCCGTGCTGATTCTGCCGATGCCAGTCTAATTGTTCATGGTGGGTTCACTATACTCCTCAGAGAATTAACCATTCCATCGACTGCCCCAACTAAGGGATTTTATTGATCATGGCTAAGGAAATGGTACGTAAGAATATATCTTGTAAGGAGGCAGAATGTCCTCATTGTGGGTTATTGCCATCTGAAGAATTTCTTCACCTTCTACAGAGATTGCGGGATGCATATGGGGGTCCATTACACTTTACATCCATATTTCGTTGTACTACGTATAATAGGGACATAAAAGGTTATAAGTACTCCGCCCATAAAGTCAAAAAGAAGAATGCTGCATATGGCGGAGCCGATATTAGGGTAGGAAGGTATTACAATCGTAGGAGATGGATAATTGTTACATTAGCCATAAAGTTAGGTTTTAACAATATTGAGGTATGTGACAAGCACATCCATGTTGGTCGTGTCCCCGAAGATCATATGGTATATCATAAGATGCCTTGGGGTATATCCAAATAGGAAATAATGGATAATGAAGGCAAACAATAACACGGTTACTAAGATAGTAACAACTCTTATTATAGCCGCTGTACTTGGAGTTTTTGGATTTGCTAGAGGTCTTGATAGAAGGATCGATAAGCATGATATCGAACTTGCGAAGATGGGTAAGGATATTGAGTACATCAGGGAGGGTGTAGACAAACTTTTGGATAACAAGTAAAAGGAGGAAATCATGGTTGCCAGAATATTCAGTGCTTTGGGATCAACCTTAGCATTTGTAGTTGGTAGGTTGTTTACTAGGAAGGTGCTAATTCGCTTGGCTATTATTGGTGTTGATCATCTGGTAGAGAAATCAAAGCCAACTTGGGATGATGAACTTTGGAAACCCCTTAGAGCGGAATTAAGTAAGGAGATATGATATGCATAATCCGAATTTAACTATAAATGAAGGTATTCTTGAACTATTACCAATTGCAGAAGAAAAGGGTCTAAGGTTAATAGGACATATATTTGCTACTGTCAAGAGGGCAATAACTGGAATAGAGGAAACTGTTATTGACCAAAGTAATACTATTGAAGTTGACCTAAAAGAGGCTATGCGTGACACTATGCATAGTAATACAGATTTTGCACTTGACAATCTACAGGCTACACAGGTTGCACAGGCTTCATTATCCGCAGCACTCAACGGTAAAGATGGTATTTGTGTAGCCAATATTAATCCTGGTTCAATCATAATTAGTACTTTGTTGGCTTTTATGGCCTCTGCTGTACATCCGTCTGATCCTTCCGGTAATTATTATAGACAGTGGCAAGGGGTATATCAGAATTTAACTGGTTCTACTGAGACAGCGAAGTCTGCTGTGATGGGGCAGGGTTACACCCATGTTACTACTGACAATCCATTTCTCGCCGGTGTTAGATTTACTAACAGCTATTTTGCTGATGTTACATTATTGAACAACGATATTATTACTATCAATTGGAAGATAACAGTTGGCTGATACGACACTGAATCTGACTGAGTTGATTTCACCATCTGACGATTTTAGTTCGTCGGCATCTCCGGTAAGGTATATAGAAAGTCTAGTAGATAGTCTTGCGTTGAGTGACACCATTACCGACTTGCATACGATCCGTACTTTGAATTTGTTAGAAGACTCTATTGGCTTAGTAGATGCACTTGTTGAACGCAACACTGAAAGATTCTCTAAGAATCTAATAGATGGTCTTGCGGTTGGCGATATCTTTGGTTATGTAGAACAGAACATCTTCACTTTTGATTTTGAGGATAATATATTACTTAGTGACGACCTTGGTAAAGGGCATACTATTAGGAAAATTCTATCTCTAGGAGATGCCTTGATAGTGACAGATGAGATTACGATTGCTGTTACTGATAGATTTGATATTGATATCGCTGATTCTCTTAGCCTAATAGATACTTTTAATGTAAGAGGTACAGACAGATTCGGGAATAGTCCAGTAGACGCTATTGTGTTATTGGATACTTTCTTGCAAGAGTATGGTATCCTAATGGAGGAGAATCAAGGTGGAGAAGGATTTGTTAATGGATTATCTTTTGGGTCATTCTTAGAGGGTACTCAGGTAGACCTGACAGTCAATATTCCATTCAACAATATATTCTTTAAATGGTTGTTTCCAAAGTCTGGAATAGACAACATTTATAAGGCTAGTACTACATTGATTGTCCCTGTTGGTGGTGGGGTTGTTAAACCATCCTTTATCGACCTGGGTAGCCTAGAGATACCTGTTGGGAGTATTGTAACTTTCGTCAGTCCGAATGTTCTTGAGTATATCGAAGATGCAGATGGGGATTATATTTCCACTACAGAAGTAGTCGAAGCAGTAGGAGATGCCGTGTCAGTTGCTAGTAAGAATTTAACAATAGAACAAGGTTCTACATTCTCTAAGATTATAATCTATAGAGACGCCAACAGTGACCCTGTAGACCTTACTGGATACACTGCCAAAATGCAGATTCGCAAAACTAAGGATTCTAGTACTATTTTGTTAACCCTAAATACTTCTAATGGTTATTTGGTACTTGGTGGAGTGGCTGGAACTATTACAATTAATGTTCCTGCTAGTATTTCCGACGCCCTTGACTTTGTATGGGGTAGGTACGACCTTGAATTATATCCAGGAGGAGATACCACACAGGCCGTTCGACTCTTAGAGGGTAAGATTAACCTAAGTAAGCAAGTGACTCAATAATGTCTGTCGCTCGACATTATCTAGAAGTCGATCCGGTTAGAGAGCACCTTCGACCTAATATATCTTCTGAGATAGAAGATACATTGGTCGAGATGTATCGGCATACAGAGATTTTTGCTTCTGTCCTATTCCCAGATCACTTCAGTCGAGAGTTTGATAAACCTTATAGTGAAATATTTGATGCTTTCGATGATCCTTCTGTAATGAAAACGGTGATATGTGGGCCTAGAGGAATTGGGAAAACCGCGCTGCTGATGGCATTACAGGCGAAGAAGATATTGTTTAGGGAGAGTCATTATACAGTACCGTTATCTGCTACATCAGAAATGGCAATCGAGCAGGCTAGGAACCTGAAAGATGAGTTTAAAAACAATGAGCAGATTTCTGTGTTGTTTCCTGGCCTAGAATTTGGTTTGGATTCGGAGAAACTATGGTCTGTATACTGGCGTGATCCCGTTACTGGTAAGATTGAGTATAGATCATGCATTCGACCAAGGGGCGCTGAACAGCAGGTTAGAGGACAGAAGTTTGGAATATATAGACCAGACCTATTGATTCCTGATGACCTCGAAAAGACCGAAGAGGTTATGAGTGATGAGCAAAGGGATAAATTAAAAAGGTGGTTCTTCTCAGACTTTGTCAACGCAGTTGATAGAAGCAAGACTGATTGGAAAATGTTCTACCTTGGTACCATACTTCATGAAGATGCTCTATTAGTTGAGTTGATGGAGAAGGATGATTGGCTGACAATTATTTTACCTTTATGCGATGATGATTTTAATAGTCATTTCCCAAACTATATTCCGACTGAATCTGTACCACAACCTGATGGAACGGTATTGCTTGGGACGAAGGATCTCGCGGAGTCTTTTAGGAAGGATCATCGAATTGATACTTTCTTCATGGAGTATATGTGTGAAATACAATCCACTAAAGATTCACTGTTCCAGGCGAAGATGTTTAAGTATTGTGGGCCTGATGAGAAAGAGGAAGATGGCAATCTTAGGATCACAATTGAGGAATTGGTTCGATCTCCCCACTGTGAAGCCTTTGTATTATTAGACCCTGCTAAGACTGTCACGAAGCATAGTGCCGAAACTGCTATTGTCGGTGGATTTGTTGATCATAAGAGGCATTGTTTATTCGTTGCTGATATTGTTCATGGGAAAATGTACCCCGATGAGATTTACGATGCCCTATTTGATATGGCGGCAATGTTGAAGTCAAGGGTTGTTGGAGTTGAGGTTACATCCCTCAATGAGTTCATTATATATCCTTTAAAGAATGAGATGGCTAGGAGGGGTATTACCCTTGAGATTGTAGAGTTGCAGGCGAGAGGTGGCCATTCAGAGGGTAAGGGTGAGGGGAAATTAAGGAGAATAGCAGCACTTGGACCTTTCTATCGTAGAGGAGAAGTATACCACTTCCGTACAGTATGTGCTGTTCTTGAAAAGCAATTGCTAGGTTTTCCTAGAAGTAAGAAGAAGGATGTAATGGATGCATTTGCCTACATAGTCCAGATGCTTGAGAAGGGACTTAGGTATTTCTTCCATGATTGGTTTGATGATGAGGCAACGTATGCCGAGGAAGGGCCTGGTATTGAGAAGGAATATGAGGACTTGGAGGGTATAGATGATGATCCATTTGAGTGTGAGGAATTGGTAGGCGGGTTGTATGGCTGAGAAGCAATATAACATAGGTTCCCAGGGGCCATTTAAGTATGATGATGCTGCATTTCCTGCGGCACTTGATACTGATGGTACAATTAGAGCAAGTACAGCACCTATTGGTGGTTCTGATATACTGAGGTTGGATGATATTGGTGGTGGTGGACCAGTTGCCCCACACGATGCAAAGTATGTTGTTATCTCTCTTGATGCTGACCTTTCGAATGAAAGAGTATTGGCTGTCAATACGGCTAACCTTTCCTTGGTCGATGGTGGAGCAGGTGGGAATATAACTCTTGATACTATTCAGAATATTGATGTTACTGCCACCCCGCAGTTTGCCAAGTTAGGTATTGGAGAGGCAATTTTTGGAGATCCTTTATTGTATGTTGCAGGGATTAGTTATTTTGGGAGAGCCTCTGTTAACGGGGATAAATTTGTAGGTGTTATTGATAACGAAGTACGAGGCTTTAAAAGGGTTGCAGGTACTATTGGGTCTGGAAGTGGTATAGACTTGGTTTTACAGTCGAATGGCGGCTACGTAGGTATAGGGACAGCGAGTCCTGGTGACTTATTACATGTTTCCGGGGGGAACATATTATTAGATAATGCCCGGCAAATTAGAATGAAAGATGCTGGTGGGGCAAAAAATAATGTTTTAATTCTTACTTCAGCTGCACATATTGATGAGCTTATTCTTGGCGCTGGCAGTGGAATAGATAATCTTTCTTTATGCACCGGCGGAACGAGAAGATTATTCATTGATCCTACAGGAAAAGTAGGCCTCAATACTGTTTCGCCTACAGGTCTATTAACACTAGATAGCGGAGCCCTAGAATTTGAGGGTGGCTTGACTGCTTATCCTACATTAAACGGTTCGTCAGCAATTTATGCTACAGAAGACCCCGGTAGTGGAAGTTATCCATTTAATAATTATGGGCATCTTGTGCTTCAATCCCGTAGGTCAGCGGGTACTGGAAATGATGGGGATATAGTATTTGTTACAAACTTTACACCAGCAATCAGGATGGTGATTAAGGATTCCGGCCTCGTTGGCATCGGGACGGCAAGCCCTCAAGAATTGCTCCATGTGGGAGCAGGAACAGATGCCTCTGATATAACGGCAACTGATTTATTAGTAACAAGAGCTGGTCCAAGTAATTTATCAGTTAGAGACAGCACGAATAATGTTGAGACATTTCTTTTTGCTTCTTCTGTTGGTGGAATTATGGGAACTGTTACAAATGACCCATTAAACATTCAGACTAACAACACTCTCGCTATTTTTATTGATTCTGCTCAGAAGGTAGGCATAAATGAGGTCGCTCCTGATGAAAAATTAGAAGTCAACGGCAATGTCCACATTACAGGAGATACCTATTGGACAGGTGATGGCTCAGGGGTTCCATACGGAGCAATGGGCCAAGAAAATATACCCACAACCGTCACAATAAATACAGCGGGAACGGCTGAAATTGTGTTAGGAATGACAGGAGGAGAAACAAATCTCGCGACGTTTCAGAATAGCAGAGAACTGAAAGTTACAAAAGCAGGAAGATACCTAATAACGTGGGCTGTAAGTTTCAATATGGCTTCTGGCTCTGGTCAGGAGGTAGAAGGAGCAATAGGCAAAGGAGGAACTGCACAATCTGTAGGCTCTGCACACAGGAAAATAGGAACCGCCAATGATACTGGGTCCATGTGTGGTAATGGATTTTTGGATTTAGCAGCAGATGACTTAATTACAATCATGGTAGCAAATGAAACATCCACGGTAGACGTTGTAATAGCTCATGCATCTCTTACTTTAATGATGGCAGGAGGTACTTAATGGCTAAGAACAAGACACAATTAATGGAGGATTAATAGTCATGCAGATTAATTTTGATATAGTGTTACGGACGCTGGATGATAAACCAATTAAAGTTGGGGATGGATGTGGAACCTGTGGTCATGTAGAGGAGCCTAAAGATTTAACATTAGAACATGCATCAATTACATCACTGTTTAATATAGGTCAGGATGTGAAGGCAGCCGGTAAACTTGAACGCTATATTCTCGCTCAAAGAATCAAGCAACATCCAGTTGTTGAGTTATCAGCCGAGGATATTACATTCCTCCGTAAAGCGATTGGTGATACTTATGGTCCTCTAGTATACGGTCGTGTTACCGAAATTCTCGATCCTGGAGAGGTTAAAAAATTGTCTGGAGCAGTTGAGGAACCCAAGGCGGTTGAGGAATAGGAATGCCAATAACAATTCATAACGAAAGTAGTCGTACTCAGATTGACACAGGATCAATTGCGGATGCTAATTTTGATTACAAGTATCCACGCGATTTGGACCTACGTCCAGATAGTCAATTGCACAAGGATATTATTGAAAAAATTCTCCAGAATGCCCAGGAAGCACACGATTCTATTAGTCAGAGATATGATACTTGGAGAGAGATTCAAAAAACTCTGACAGTATTTGTAAGTCCAAGCGTTAAGAGGGAAGCATTGGCTGCCGGTGATCAGACCGTTCCTGTTATTATTCCTTCCTCATATGCAATCCTGGAGACTATCCTAACCTTTATGGTTGCCGCTTTCATACAGGAACCTGTATTCAGGTATGATCCAGTAGGCCCAGAGGATGCTATTGGGGCAGCATTGCTTGAATTGATAATTCAGACTCAGGTTGAAAAAGCGAAGATGGCTTTAAACCTTCATACCCAATGGAGAGATGGTCTCGCTTATGGGCTTGGACCGGTTGCACCGTATTGGGATGTTAAGCATGGGAAGAGAAGAAGGGTGGCAGATAAAACAGATGCCGATACCGGGATAGTGTCTCAGGAAATTAGTGCTGAGGAAACTATTTTATATGAAGGTAATGCCCTTAATAACATTGATCCATTCCTTTACCTTCCAGACCCAACTGTAGCAGCACAGGATGTACAAAAAGGTAGGTATGTTGGTTGGGCTGCTAGAGATAACAAACTTGCTCTATTAACCGAGGAATTCGAGGATGATAGTGGGCTATTTAATGTAAAATACCTTAAGTTTATAACTGGCCAAAGTAGATACATGAGTGGAGCTAGGGATGCTGATGATCGGGCTGCTACTAATATCCCGCATACTGAATACAAAGCCAGCATGGATTCACCTGTTGACCTGCTTGTTCAGTATGTTACTCTAATTCCAGAGGATTGGGATTTGGGAAGAGGACAGAAGCCAAAGAAGTGGAGGTTCATACTTGCCGGTGATTCGGTTCTAATCTCTGCACAGCCACTTGATTTGGATCATGATATGTATCCAGTTGCAGTTGCCGCACCGGATTATGATGGGTATAGTGCTTCACCGATTTCTAGAATTGAAGTGTCCCTGGGGATGCAGAACATTATTGATTGGTTATTCAACTCACATATATCAAATGTTCGTAAGGCTGTTAATGATATGCTGGTGGTTGATCCTTCACTGATTAACATGAATGATCTACGTAAACCGGGTCCAGGAAAAATCATTAGAACCAGGCGGGCGAATTGGGGGAAGGGTGTTCAGAATGCTGTAGAGCAGTTGAAGATAACGGACATTACACAAAGGAATATGGGGGACATTCAATTCCTCCTAAGCCAACTTAAGGAAGATACATCCGCTGTCGATGTGATATCTGGAATTGTCCGTGAAGGTGGGGAGAGAAGAAGTGCCACAGAATTTAGAGATGCCAGAACGAGTGCCCTATCAAAGGTTAGTAAGACCGCTATTATAATAGGTTTACAGAGTATGCAAGACCTTGGATTCATGTTTGCATCTCAGACGCAGCAGTTGATGTCTGAGCCTATGAAAGTTAAATTGACCGGTAGGTGGGAAGAAGATCTTAAGTTAGAGTATGGAAAGCAACAGAATACATTAGTTGATCCAAGAGATATAATGGTAGATACGGATGTTGTTGTTAAAAGTGGAACAATACCTGGATCAGAGCCTGTTGATCTGTGGATTCAGTTACTACAGACCATTGGGGCTAGTCCTGAATTATCGCAGGAATATGACCTTGGAAGAATTATGATGCATATTGCTAGGCAATTGGGCGCTACTAATGCTAGGGACTTTATTAGGAGTCCTGATGGACAGCAGGCTCAATTGCAGCCGCAGGTACAGCCGACCGTAGACGTGATTGATCAGGCCGAGCGTGGTAATCTGGTTCCAATAGAGGAGGTGTAATGAGCGAACTGAATTTGACCGAGAATGACATAGAGGAGTTTGTAAAAAACCCTGTATGGTTAGAGATGGTTGTTACATTGGATGCCAGAAGGAAAAGTTATCTTGAGGATTTAGCAAAGGCTAATAGTATTGAGAGTGTAATGAAGATTCAGGGGTGCATTAATGAAATAGACTATAATGTACACCAACCAGATTTCATCCTGTTGGAAATTCAGGATGATGAAGGAAAAACCGAACCTGGTGAGGAACCAGATGTAACCGAGGGATGATGCCTAAAGTTGAAGCAATCCCAAAACTCTGTACACCGTTCAAACAGTGAACAGTGTACGAAAAAGGAGAATAGCAATGAGTGAGTCATTGAGTGTGGAAGAGAAAGTGGCTGCTGATAAGGAAGAGCAGGATCATGGCATTTCGGATATGGTAAAGGCTTTATCCATCGGACCTGTTGATGATGAGAAGGATAAGAAGGGTAAAGGAGAAGAGGAGGGAAAGGATAAGGATAAAGGTAAGGAGGATGAAGGGGATAAGGATAAGAAAGAGAAGTCTGGTGATAAGGAGAAAAAGGAATCCGAAGATGAGAATGAGGATGAGGAAGAGGATGAGGAAGAGGGTGGGGATGAGGAAGAAGATGAGGAAGATAAGAGAATAGAAGGAGAAGAGGAATCTGAGAAAGAAAAGGGTAAGGGTGAAAAGGGAGGTAAGGAAGATACCGGAGATGAGGAGGATGAAGAAGAGGAGGACGAGGAAGATAAAGAAGATGAAGAAGATGAAGGTGATGCCGAACTAAAACTCAAGTTAGAAATTCTCGAAGCCGAAAATAAAATCCTCAAAGAAGGTACTGATAAGGGTATTAAGAAGGAAGATCAGCTTGGGATTACTAATATTAAAGACCTTGAAGATGTTGATTTTATTGGTGAAGATGAAGATATGGAAGAATTGGCCGGTTCTAAGGAAGGATTAAACAAACTGCTAAATGCAGTCCGTACCAAGACTATTCAAGAGATGATGGTTGTTCTGCCAAATCTTGCCGCTAATTTAGTGAATCAAAGGACCACATTGCAGAATGCTGTAGATAAGTTTTATGAAGATAATGAGGACTTAGGGAAGCATAAGGATTATGTAGGTCTTGTTGCACAAAAAATTATGTCCGATCATCCTGGATTAGGACATGAGACAATGTTTAAATTGGTTGAGAAAACTGTACGAAAGAGCCTTAATCTCAAGAAGAAAGTTGAGGCTATTCGTACTAATGAGAAAGAAGGAAAGAAAGGGAAAAAGCGAACTGATGATAGCAAGCCTGCATTGGATAGAAAGGGTGCAGGTGGTGGTGGTTCTGCTAGGGGATCGAAAGATACCAGAACAGAAGTACAGAAGGATATGGATTCAATGATTAAAGCAGTAGGATAAGGAGGAAATCAAGCATGGGTGTATTCACTGAAATGCCAACTTTTGGGCTATATCCTTGGGGTAAGCCACAGAATGGTTTTGGTATAAACGGGCCACTCCGTCTATTTGGAACTCCTGCAGTTCTAACGGCGGATGCCGACCTCACGCTTACGATGGCACAGCTATTGGCTGGCTATATTTTGCGTGATCCTATTTCTGATGACAGAGATGATGTGTTACCAACTGCAACATTGATGGTTCAAGGACTTGGTCCAGGTGTTACAATTGGTTCATTCTTTGATTTTGCTATTAAAAATACTGGTGCTGGCGTTGAAGATATTGACCTGAACGCTGGTGCTGGAGTAACTTTAAACCCAACAGTTGTTGAAATTGCCCCCGGACAGACAGGTCTATTCCGGGCCGTGGTAACAGGTGTTAGTACTCCTACTGTTACAGTATACAGTATTGGCATTATTGATGTACCTGTTGGTACTGCATATAAAACTGTTGAGATTGTTACTGATGACAGGGTGATAACTGCCGCCGATCATGGTACTATATTCATGATTGGGACGGATGCTAAGACGTTCACACTTCCAGCAACCATTGCAGGAATTGAACTTACCTTCATCAACATAGGTGCAGCCGGGAATAATATCTTAACGATATCTCCTGTTATTGCGGATGGTGTTTTCGGTAATCTTGCTGCATCACATGGTGCTAATGCAGATGCTACAACCGCTGATGGTTTGGTATCTCAAGCATCCGGTGCTGCTAATAAGGATTGGGTTAATACCAAAACAACTGCTAATCAAGGCGACAGATGTACTTTGATTGGTGATGGTGTTGATGGTTGGTTCATTACGGCTGGCGTCGGCGTATGGGCATCTGAAGGTTAATAATGAAAGGAGAATGAATTATGGGTTCCTTTTTTGATTGGGTTATCGGCAATGGTGTAGCCAAGTATCTTGGTCGTATTGTTGCTGGTAAAAATGGTCTAGAAGGGCTAGATGCTACCGTGGTAGCAGAAGCCACCACAACCCTATTTACAGCAGAGATGCTAACTGGTGGGATGATCTTGTATGATCCTTCCGGTGGTGCTTCAACTGCCACCACCCCGACTGCTGCATTGATTGTAGCGGCTCTAGGTGATGCGGCTGTAAAGGGTGCTGTGTTCAAATGGTATTTACGCCATACTGGATCAACAAGTGAAGTTGTAACACTTGCTGGTGGTGATGGTGTAACATTAAGTCCAACAACTCAAGCACTTGATGGCGATGAAATGCTGTCTATGTTAGTGCGGTTGGATAATGTTGTTTCAGGTAGTGAAGCCGTTACTATTTATAGTCTCGGTTTGGCCCTGATGACTACTTAGTAACTGAAAGGAGGTAATATATGCCTACAGTGACTCCGTTTTTAGGATTAAGGGGGACCACTGACTTCACAACTGGTCAACGTCCCGAACACTGGAGAAGTATGATCATGCGGTTGTTCCCAAATGGGCGGTCCCCATTAACGGCACTCACAACTCTTATGAGTTCTGAGAAGGCCAAAGACCCCCGTTTCCATTGGTTCCAAAAGAATCTACCAACGCAGAATGCTACGCTGGTAAATTCTGGAATCTATACGGATCAGGCGCTATCATCTGCTTATTCCAGTGGTGGTGTCGCTGGTGACACGGTCTATGCGAAGATTGCTGCTGCTGACCTGCCCAATTTCAGGGTAGGACACACGGTTATGATTCGTAAGGCTGATGATGTCAGGGGAGATTGCCGTACCAAGATAACAGATAAGGGTTCTAATTACTTGGAACTCTATCTGCTAGAGGCCGCTGATGCCACCGTCGATCTGGACGTAGCGACGATAGTCAGCGGTAAAGGTAATGCCAATCCCGAGGGTGGCAATCGTCCAGATGCCATCGTGTATAAGCCGCAAGAACTTGACAATTATACACAGATATTCAGGAATGCACTGGATATTACTCGTACTGCTCAAGAAACCACTCTGCGTACTGGTGATCCTTATCAAGAGGATAAACGGGATGCCTTGGAACTTCATGGTATTGAGATCGAAAAAGGTCTAATGTGGGGTATCAAGACGCTGCTTACTGGTGCTAATGGTAAACCAGAGAGGTATACTGATGGATTGATCACTGTCATCAGAAGTTTAGTCACTGCTAATGTTAGTGATTTCCGTTTTGATGCCGGATTTGCTGGTAAGACGTGGCAAGAGAGTGGTAAAGAATGGTTGGATACCAAACTCGAACTCATGTTCCGTTATGGGGACAGAGAGAAGATGGCGTTTGTTGGAAGCATCACGCTTCGAGCAATTGCTGACTTGGCTATGCTTTACGGTGATGTTAATATTACCGTTGAGACTACTGAGTTTGGTATGGAGATTCTAACCTGGAAAACTCCACACGGTACATTGAAGATGAAGGATCATCCTTTATTCATTGATACCGATGCCGACCGTCGCAGCATGGTTGTCTTTGAACCCAGGCACTTAAAGTATATGTATGTCACGGATACCAAGTTTATCCCTGATACTACTAAGGGTGGTGGGGACATTGGCAAGGATGCTAAGGCTGAGGAGTATCTGACCGAGTGTGGACTCATGTATGACTTTGTAGAGGGTTATGGATACCTAACTGGCTTTGGGTATGATAATACTGTATAAAGTCTAGATGGTATGGTGGTCATGGGATGGTACCCTGATCATGTCGCCTTACCAAGGCTGACCACCCGCTACCATTCTTTCAGGAGAAATTATGAGCCTATTGGACATAAGAACAAAAGCAGTTGAACTCAGTGGTAGGACTGACCTTGTTGTTGATACTACTGATTACCTTGATAATGGTATGAATTGGTTTATCACACAAGGGCAGAATTACTTAGATTCTCTCATTAATACAGAGAACTCTCCGGGGATATTGTCTGGAACAATTGCTGCTGGTGATACTACTTTCAAGTTTGCCAGGTGTAGAGCAATATTGGATATGTGGTTTCTGAATGCTGATGGAGACAGGAGTTTTCCGAGAAGGATGACCTATGAGGATTTCATAGAAGAGCATCCAGAAAATGTTTCCGGTGCTGATAGGGGTATTCCTATAGATTTTGCCCCTAATATTATTAGGAGCATTGATACTCCAGTAGATGCTGATGATATTAAGAAAGGTGTTGTATTCAGTCCACCGGCGGATCAATCCTATACTATTAAAGTCCAGGGGTTGTTCCTATCTACTGTATTGTCAGATGATGCCGATGAGAATTACTGGACACAACTTTATGAGGACGTATTGGTATTTGCTACACTCTACAAGTTGGAGGTATCATACAGAAATACAGAAGGTTCAAAAGATTGGTTAAATGCTATCAACGAAGCCCTGTTTGGAATTGATGCTGACATTGCAAATCAGGGGAGTTCTGGTGATAGCCAAATGATAGGATAATAACATGCCGCGTGTACCTAGAAATAGAGCAAATTTTGATGCTAAAGGGCCAATCATAATTATGAATAATATGACTATGAATCATTTTGTTCCGACTGTAAAAAGGAATGAAGATTTATATGTCTTTGTTGCCACAAGGGATTGTGTCATCGAGAAAGTTTTTGTCCATGTTTCCAGTATTCAGGATATCGACGACTTCTCTTTAGAGAGGTATGTACAACATGGTGAGGACTTGATTAGGAAAGTATATGAGATTAAGAAGGGCATGAATCCTTTTGTTGATGGTGCTACTATATTATCAGAAGGGGATGTTGTTAGGTTTGATATAATGGATATTGATTCAGTCTATACCAACATTGGCAGCATTACAATGGGTATCCTGCTTTCCAATAGGATGAGTTTATAAGATGCAGGAATTCTCATTCTCCATAATCAGTGCCATAGCGCAGGGATTAAGAAAGGAAATAGGTGCGATTAGGTCAGATCGTGGTACGTCTGAGATGGTTAATATGCAATTGCGGGCATCTGGACCAGAGCCATATGAGGATGTGACGGAGATTATAAGCGATTCTGAATTGGCATCAAACGGGATTGTGATCAACTATCCCTTTCCGCAATTATTTAAAGGAAAAGGGATAATGCTCCTCGCCGATGAGGATGCAATTTATGAGGTCGATACATCGACGTTCGTTCTGACACAGATTGTTACATATGATGCCTACGATCCTGATGTAACTAAGGATATAACAGCGGATGGTATATGGCATTTTGCGGATTTTCATGACACTTGGTTCTTGTATAATGGAACAAGCGTTGTATTCAGGACACATTGGGGAGACTTTGGATACCTGCCAAACCTAACGTATGTCCAGGAAGATGTTGTGATAGGGACAGGGACAGATTATAAGGGCCGACTGGTAATGTCCGGCTTTGATCCTGCAAACTTTTGGAATGACGAATGGGACTTTGCTCTTGAGTGTATGAAGGATAATATGCCGGATGGAGTTGAGGGAGATGAGGCGATTAGGAGAAATTTCGTCTGGTGGACTATGATAGCCAACGGTGACATGCTATGGTTATTTTACCCGGACCTTGCATTTAGAAGGAATTCAGATAATGAGTTCACTATCAAAGGTTCCAGGTTCATTGAGGCTATGCAGCGTAATGATATGGGCTTCATGCCTATGCCTTGGAATGGCTCTGTATGGGCTGTTAAACAACTTGGGGAATATGTAATAGTTTATGGGGAGGAAGGTATTGCTGCACTTCGTTCGGTGGTTGAGGTTCCAACTCTTGGAATGGTTCCGTTGTTGGATTATGGAATTAAAAGTAGAGCACACATGGGGGGTGGGAATAAAGGGCATATATTCGTTGATACAAAGGGACAGATTAGAAGAATTAACCCTGACCTTACTATGCAGTTACTTGATTACAGCGAATTTATTAGCCCTATACTCGATGATGACTTTAACATTGTCTATGATGAGAATGAGGATGAGTTTTATATAGGCTCCGGGAGTAAATCATTTTTACTTTCTGATATTGGATTAACTGAGATTCATCAGATAGTAACTTCTGTTCTTACAGATAGTAATGGTAAGGTTGGAGTATTTGAGGATACCAGCGTTGCAACTGCTACTATTGTTTCTAATATAATAGTCATTGGAAACTCTGCTTTAAATACCCTAACAAGTCTTGAGATTGATGGAGAGTATGAAGATGGTATTCAGATTGCTGTTGATTATAGGTATGATCGAAGGAGTGCTTTTACTAGAACATCATTTATAAATTTGAATACAATGGGGTGGGCTAGGTTTAATTTTAGTGGATTGGAATTTCGGGTAATAATCCGTGCTCCCGACTTTACCAAATTTAATCCATCCGATGTAACTATCAAATGGAAGAGTATTGATAAGAGAAATATAAGGGGAATTGATGTTAGTAAGATTGCTACCAGATGATATCGGGAAGAGATGGCCCCTTATTAGGGAGGCTATTTTGGATGACCTTCCTTCTCGTATTAGTGATGGTATTCGTGATGACGAGAATGCAATTAGCAGTCTCTTATATGCTTTACTAGATGGTACATTGCATTGCTGGCTTTCGGTAGAGTATGAGGGTGGTAAGCCAGAGATTAAAGCCATTATAACAACCACTATAGTAATAGATGCTCCTAGTGGAATTAAGAATCTCTTAATGTATAGTATTACAACCTTTCAAGAGTTGTCTAGAGAAACGGTGATGGATAGTTATAAATCTCTACAGGAGTTTGCAAGAAGTATGAAGTGCTTTAAGATTATATCTTTAACCGACAATCCAGAGAACATAAAATTGGCCGAGTCGATGGGTGGTAAGGCTACACAGACTTTGATTGAGATGGAAGTTGATTATAAATAGTATGGTAAAGGGAGTATAACATGGCTTGTGGTGGTGGTGGTGGCTCTGCTGGTGAGGTTGGATTTGCGACCTATGTGGAAAATACTCATAAAGAGTGGTTGGGGATTGCTCAGGTGGGCGATACCGCTCCTACAATGGGGGATAATGACGTTGTAAGTATTATGAAATCACTTTTCTCAACCCCGTTTGTAACTACTCCCAACCCTTATACTAATGTTAGTGCTTATGATCCGGCAGGGGTGCCGGGGGGTATAGGTGGTTTTATGGAGGAAGTGTTAACAACTGCAAGGAAAGTATCTGGTGCAACTGGATACTTGGATACTAATATTGATCACGGAGATAGACCTTCTGTATCAGAAACTGAGTGGAACAGTATGCTATTCTACGCTCAGAATGCTATTGACAACCCGAACATATCAAAGGCCGCTGAGAATATTACGTCCCTTGTTTCATCCATTGTTACTGTCGCAATAACAAAAGCCACTGCCGCTGCCCTACAATCTGTCACAGATTCTAAAACCAATATTGATACTATTATAAGCGGGGCTATTGATAAGGCATTGGAAGTTATTAATAGCCAACCTGTTAAGGATAGTATAGCGGTATTCTCAGATTCTTTACAGGAGGAGGTTAATCTTACAAAGGCCAGATTCTCTGCTGGTATGGCGGAGATAAATGCTGTCATGTCCTCTGCCTTTATCTTCGGTAATTCGAATATAGAGAATGCGAAGGTTAAGGCGATTGAGAGGTTTACTACTGACCTTGTTAATAGACTTTATAACCAAGTTATTCTATCCTATATATCCTCTGCCATTAATTTGACAGTAACAGAAACTCAGACGTTTAATAATCTATTTAATTCAAACCTTCGTGGACAGGTTCCCTTCACAATGCAAGCGAGGCAAACTAGGGATACTAGGGTTGACAGTCATACACAGTTGTTGAGCAATATGCTCTTTGCTAACATCAGTAATGAACTAGTACTTCCACAGATGTATAATCAGGTATTTGGCACTAGTATGATTGCATTAAGTGAGAGAGATAAGGAGGATGTTAGGATTAACGCAGAAGATAAGCTATGGGACTTGAAGGTTTATAATGCAGGAGCCAATATCCTTGGGGGTATGAATACCGGTGGTGGAACACTTATTCCAGAAGGTACTAGTCAAACAGCATCAACTATATCAGGTGCATTAAGTGGAGCAATTACCGGTGCCGCGATTGGTGGAATAAAAGGTGCAGAAGGTGGTGCTATATTTGGTCCTGCTGGTTCCGCTATTGGTGCCGGGATTGGTCTACTATTAGGTGGTGTTGCTGGATTTAATGATTAAGGAGAAATAAAAAATGACACTTCCATTATTTCCAAGTATATTAGCGACCGGAAAAGCATTAGCCAGAAGGTTTGATATGCCTATGGATGAAAAACTCGTCCAAGCATTATCTGGACAGGACACATCTGCTATACCGGATGCTACGGGTCAGGTAATTCCTGAGCCTTCACAAATTCAACCTTCGGGTACTCAGGTTCCCATTCAGGGGGCTGTTCAAGGGCAACCTCAGGTACAACCACAACCAATTCAGCCCGGTGATATTGCTGGAGCATTAGGGGCGGCTAGGCCGAGACAGGAATTTGTACAGCCACAGACTCCCGATATTATTGGCAATGTTCTTGCTGGTAGACAGATTGCGGAAACTCCAGACACCGTTCAAACCTTGAACGGTGTACAGGAGCCTGGTATTACAGGTGAGGCTAGAGAGATACCTGATGCTGTTGCAGCGGAAGCACCTGGGTTATTGCAGAGGTTTGGTGAGGGGATTGGTAGATTTACCAGTGAACTTGCTACCAATCCAGTATTGCAAGATCAAATAGCCCAAGTTGCACAGGCTCTATCAGCCAGGGAACCTCGGTCATTCCCATTTCAATTAGCAACTGGAATTAGGGAATCCGCACAGGGAGCACAACAGGATTTACTTAGGCAGGCTACATTAGATAGACTTGCTGGTAGAGAGCCTGATGATAGGATTGACCCCAACATGCTAACTCTATCTCCTGAATTGAGGACTCGTGCCCAACTTGGTGCTATAGCCGAGATTGGTGCCGCAGCCGATATCCAAAAGACCATCTCCGGTATTCCAACGGGACAAGAACGAGCACAGCAATTTGAGTTAACAGAGGCACAAATTGCGGCAACCGATGCCCTTACACAACAGAGGGATTTGGAGACTATACAATCCCTAACTAGTGCAGGGATAGGACAGGAATTTGATAGTACACAATTGAGTTTGCTTAGACTTATCAATGACACGGCGAATAAAATCGCTGCTCAGGCCGGTGGGATACAAGGAGTTATCCAAGACCCATCAGGAAATACGACCTTCCAGTTTAAAAATCCAGAGCAGTATACCAGGGTATTTAATGAGACTAGGGATGTTATAATCAACAATCTTATTAATGCAGGGGCACTTCCAGAGAATGCAAGATTGCTGTCAACCAGGACACAAGCAGATGGGAATGTCTCTGTCCCTGATACCAAATCTCTGGATAAAACAACCCAGCCTCCTGATAGTGTTGTTAATGATAAAAGGCTTCCAAAGAATGCTAAATTCCTTGGCAGTAAAAGTGATGATGGCAAAGTGCTGTATTACTTCGATACAAACGGTGATGGTATAGCAGATACCGCTGTGAGGAAATAATGCCACAAAGTAATCTTATAAAGGTTCTTGATTCTGCTCCTGTTGATCAGCAGGGGCAGGACTTACCGCAATCCGTTAACATCATAGATCAATCCGACCCAGGAGGATTCGATCCTAGTCTATCTCCTAGTGATGAGGAACTAAGGGTATTAGAATCCATCGGTCCATTCGCTAACTTCGCCAATGCATTCCAGAAGGAATTAATTAGCGGTACGCAATCAGATTTTGCAGAATTACTCAGTGGAGCCGGAGGATTCCAGGGGCATGAGAAATCCCTGGAAGTGCAACGAAGTGCAAGCGAGAGATTACCAACAAGAGGCGGGGCTAGTGAATTTTTAGGAAGGTCCATTGCCGGTGTTACTCCGTTCTTGCCAGCACTTGCCGCACCAATCCTTTCAATACCAGTTCTCGCTCTATACGGTCTAAGGGCAATGGGTCAGGGTAGGGGGGCAGTTAAGGCACATGAGGAAGTTACAGGAGAGGATATAACCGGAACCACTGAGGCCGCTGTTGCAGCAGGATATGGACTTGCTGTATATGTGACGGAGAGAATAGGTCTAAGGAATTTTAGGGGGGTTATTGATAAGTTAGCCCCGGCCGCACTTAGGCGTATTGCCCAAGTATATTCGACTGGATCGGCCAAGAAAACAGCAAAGACTGTACTTGGAGAAATTGTAAGAGTACCTGGTGCTGGCGCGATAAGGGAAGCCAAGCAGGAGGGATTAGAACAGTCTCTTACGAACACCATAGACATGACATATGGTGCCAAGAATATGGGTGACTTATTCCAAGGTGTTCCAGAAGCAGCGGCAGCAGGTGCAGTTGGTGGAGGACTCATTGGTGGACTTGGAATTGGTATACAGGCTAGGAATATCAAAAAGGAATTAAGGAGAACGGGAGCGAATAGACAAATCGCTAATGATTTCCCGAACCTTGAGTTCGATCAGGTCAATGAAGTCTCTGCCATTGTTAATTCTATTGCAAGTGTTAGAGGGGCTAATCCTAAAGACATTTATAATGAGTTCCAGGATAAGGCCGAGGCTGTGGATGCTACTAAAGCATTTAGAAAGTCGGTTAAGAAAGGTACTGTTAACTCGTTTATTAAGAATACCTTACCAATCTTCAAGCGTTCCGTCAATCAGGAGATATTTCAGGATATTGAGACTTCTATTAAGGTTAAGGAATCTGGCAACTGGACTACCAAAGAGGCTGGTAGATTTAGTAAGGCCATCAGACAGTATATGGATGATAGCGTCGTTAAGGATGGGTTCTCTGAGGACTCCTTGATAGCATATCAGAATTGGCTAGCCACCACATCTGCTTATACAATGGAGACTACTCTCCTGCATGATGCTAAAACCGATGTTCTTACTTTCATTGATGATGCTTTCTCCAGTTCTAATTTCGAGCCACAAGAAGCAATTAATGCTCAGAGGATTGAATCTAGAAAGACTATGAGGGAGAGGTATGATGAGTTTATAAATATGTTCGATGTTCAGAATCGTTTCAAGGATGCTCCTGAACTTGGTATTGCTGTCAAAGATCAATTCTCTGTACAGGATATGATTGAGGGTAAGACAGAGAATACTGTTGCTAGGGTATTTAGGTCTTTGATGCAGGAAGGATTTACACAGGAAGAGATAACGGACCTCAGACAACAATTGCCAATGATCATTGAGGATTCTAAGGTATTCGATAAACTGCCAAGGGAGCAAAAACAGCGGCTTCAACCAACTATTGATATTATACAGAAGTACTTTGATGATGCACTTCAGGTGTATAAGGATGAGGGTGCATTGGAACAGGGTTTCTTTGAGGAAATGAGAACAAGAATTGAATCAGAGAGGATTAAGGCCAGAGAGACTGGTGATGCTGAGCAATATAGAAGGCTAGAAGAGAAATTGAAGAAGATTGAAGAGGCTTCTTTTGTTCCTATTCCTTTCAGATTGTGGTTTGAGAAATTAGCCGTAACTAATCCACGTAGGGCTAACAGGGTTATGGCATTGTTAGGGACCAAGAAAAGGAAAACTTTATTCATTCGAGACCTTATAAAGAAGGGGGTTATTAGTAAGGATGATGTTGACATAGCACAGATCATTGGTTATTATGGCCGCAGGCTCGGTAAGGATACTGCGATATTGAGGATTAAGAATGCCGGTATTAGCTCTGGATTTATAAAGCCATTAGAGAAAGGTGATAGACCAGATAGGTTCGGTGGCTTTGTTCGCCCACCATCTAATGCACCAATCCTTAAAGGGTTTCAGATTAAGAATGTCCTTTCTGATTACATGATGGATGCTTCTAAGTATCATGATTCAATGAAGTTGCTTGATAAGGGCCTTGCGTTAACTAAGATGGGGCAATTTATTAACCCCTTGTTTCTTCCTATCTATGATGTCTGGCAGGCAACAATGGCCGGTTCTATTAGTCCCCTTAGACCGATTAGGACTTTTAAGAATATACAGAGAGCGGTGACTGATTTTAGAAGCCAGGGAGATTCTTGGCAGGAAGCAGGATTGCATGGAGCAAGGTCAACTCCTTATGTAAATCCAATAGCACAATTTGATGAGTATATTCAACGAATTGCGAAGCATCCGAATCCGTTTATTAGGGCAATGAATGGTATCTTTAGTCAGGATATATTGCGGCAAACTTATAACACATCTTGGAAAACCGCATGGGCTCTAGATGGGTTTGTGAGACAGATTACATATAGGCATCTATCTGACAACCTTGGCTTTAAGCCCGCTGATGCAGGTAGACTGACAGCATTGTATCATGCTGATTATGCTGGAATACCTACTTCTACCAGAAAGAAATTGAATAGGATATTCTTCACCCCATCCTTCAAAGTTGCCATGAGCAAACTTTATCTTAGGATGATAAGGGATAGTATTAATGTCTCAATCAAGGCAGGGGAGAATATTATTAAGGGTCGCAGGATTGGTGAGAATATTAGCCAAGAAGAAAAATTGATGATGGGTGGTCTTGGAAGAACCATTGGAATAGTTATGACAATGGACATTCTAATGACTTCATTCATGGGATTCGAAAGGGATGAATGGGGAAGGAGATATACCAAGGAAGTTGAAACTACTGAGGGTAAAAAAGAATTGGTCATCACATATGGTGCACCGTTTAATATGTTCTTAAAATACTTCTTTAGAATACAGGAATCATTTGCCAACCCCGCTATTACCAATAAACTCCAGGCATTCCTACAAAAGAATTCTTGGGAATTGCACCCTGTATGGAGAATGGTCAATGGGTTTATGAGGAATAAAAGGCCAGATGGTAGACAGATATACGAGAAGTTTACAGGGGAAGGTGCAACACAAATTGCGGCATATTTCCTTTCTCAATCTGCTGCCCTTGTAGACGAGGTATTGACATCAGTTTCCCATGAGCCTGAGAAGGTTGAGATGGATAAACTGCTTACTGAGGAATTGGGTAAGGCTGGAACATTGTTCGCCCGCTGGTTCGCTTTTGCATACCTACGTGGGATTTCAGATGAAGTAGCAGCAAGGCAATCTCAGGGATTGCTTAATGAATTGAATAATGAGGTTAAGTTTATTATTGAGAGGAGAGGGAAGGTTAGTCAGAAGTATATTGAGGAAGCGACTGATAGAGTTACGAAACTGATTAATGAGATACAGGAGAAAAGGAAATGATTCTAATTGTCGGAATTCTTCAGTTTCTCTAGGACTCCTACATGAAGTGACATAGTGAGATGGTCATTTGCTACAAACTTCTCATTAACATCTTCCAATTCCAGCAGCATAATATCCCCCTTTTGCATGTATATAAGCGCGGCTCTACATGGGCAATTGATACTCATAGTATGAGGCAGGATATCCTTTTCTGGATAAACATGTACTTCATTTCTGACTCCTGTTAATAGCCACTTCATGGAAAATCAGGAATTGGCATCCAATAACGAACCACATCTTCTAAAAAATATCCTCCATCATCATCTCTCCACATTTTATGTTCATAATAAGCAAGCTTACGGTATTCACCATAGACTGGTGATAAACAATAAACTAATACATAATCTGTATTTTCTGGTTTCTCATCTTTGGCATTTATTAACTCTCTTACTTCCATCTATTATTCCTTTCCCCTATAGCCGCTATTGGAACCCTCATTCCTTCTCTCCTTTCTTATAAATTAAAACAACCTTCCCTGTATCTGAATCAGTCCCCCTTACACAATATCCCATATCCACCATCTGATCTATTATCAATCTTAACGTAAGTCTATTAGCGTCGTGGAAAAACATACCAGTCAACTCACTATAACTAATAACCTTTCTATGTCTAACAACATCCATAACAGCAACCGTCGTTTCTGCTTCATCAGACTTACCTACACCTTGGAATGTTTTGGGCATGTTGATCTCGGTCCTAGCTAATAGGTCCAGTGCCTCATCAAATGTATCAGTAGTTATAATCATATCACTACCCCTCATAGCAGATAGGATCATACATAACTTGATGATATGAGTTGCCCTTCTTTCTGTATATCCTGAGAATCTAGGGTCTTCTATGGTGTATTGATAATCTTCCTCCTCATACCATGCGCTAAACTTCTTATCGAAAGCCTCATCTATCTTAAAATCACCGTGCATTAGGTTGATTTCTTGTAGGTCATGTATTAAGTTATTCTGTAGTACTTCATCAACCGGCTTCATCTTAGTAAGGGAGATGGTTTTGCCTTTCTTATTTTCATATACAAATATAATCCTACTCGCTAATCCTCCACCAACCGTATCCCTGGGAAGAGAAGATGCTATCAACTCAGGAGTAGTGGCTCCAAGGAGATTGACCCATACATTCTCAATAACCTGATCCCCCCTGCTTTGTGTTTTGTATCTCCAACGGGGATCACAATCATACCAGTTTGTTAGGTAGGTTAATAAGTCGGGATTATTATAACTAAGGAATACAGTTAGTTCCATACTATACACAGTAAGGGAACAATGTGCGGGAATTGGTACCCCATCTCTATCGGTCATTCCACTTTCTATTGCATCTTCTAATTCACTTAATAGGGCTACTTGTGATGTAGCATCGGGGGCAATGTTGACATTAATATTATTGAGGAAGTCCCTCCCTGGCTCCATTGCTTTACTCTTCCTACATTTCCCACTAGGACCAACTAGGACAATGTACATATTTGGGTAGAATACATAGGTGCCGAACCTAATATGACTCTTCCTTTGAAGAGCAGAAGCAATAACAGAAATAGCAGTCCACTCTTTATACAGGATAGGAGGTTCTGTTTCATCTACATACTGCAAATAGGCATCTTTCCAATTAGTTAACCGGCGTGGCATTATCTACCGATAACCCTTCTATGGATGCGTTTGCAAGGGTGTCTCCATGACATGATAACGGAGCACACCAGCAGCCAAGAATTTTGCCCTTTAACTCATGTACCTTGGAACGCAAATGCGCTGCCTCGGTACTATTATAAAACCAATCTTTGTGTTTAGCAATTACATCTTCCCTAGTACCGTCTATACCTATTATAAAAGGATTCCCCCAAATTGTCCTTCTGTCGATTAATATATCGAATTTTTGTTTCCTGCAATGTACAACTAGATTACTCATGTTCTTCTAATCCTTCGTAAGCCACTTTGAGGTTTCTTGTTATCTGTTCTACACTAATTCCTCCTGCCACATCTATGGATTCTGTGTTTCCTAGGTTATATCCAACTCCCACATCGACTGGGATGTTGAATGTTGTACCTCTCCAATGCAAGGGGCTTTCTAGGGAATCCCTGATTAGGGCGATGTATTCAGCGTGTTTTTTTAATGGTATACTTAGGGGGATTTGAAGTACGATAGAATCATGCCCCTGGTTTAGAAGTTCAACATGTCTAAACTTATCCTGGTTATAATATATATAAATTAAACCTTCCTCATTTATTTTAATTGCAACAGTAGATTGAGGATTGAAATTATAACCCTTTCTGAATAAACTTTTATCCCATCTACCCATGAATTTCCGTTTATGTCCATAACAATTTGTAAGAGTTAATTTATTGGTTCTAAGTTCTTCCTCTACCCAATTGTGCATCCTACGAATACCAGGATATGTCTGATGGTAACTACTTATTAGGAATTTAGAATCCTTGACTGCTAGGCCATGCTTCCTAGCAAAACTAATTGGACCATAGTCATATGCAAACTGATGATTGGACTGTTTCCCCCAATATCTTTCTGTCCTTTTACCATTACCGAAACTGCAAGGATTGTCCTTATCATCACCTACCTCGTCTGGGGACTTATTGAATATAGTTGATGCAGTGAGGCGATGTATATCCTTACCGGATTCAAAAGCCTCCATCATTTTAGGTTCCGGGGAAATATATGCTACTATTCTACTTTCTGCCTGAGCAAGGTCAAAGTTATATAATAAATAACCTTCGTCGGCCAGCATGTATTGATCCATAACAAGGGGTTGGTTTTGTATATTTGTACCCTCTCCAAATATGTTGGTACTTGAGGAAAAGCGGAGATTAACGGTACCGACAGGGTTCATGGAACACCTAAGTCGATTGTCATCACTTAATATTACACCAAAGAATTGGCTAGCCAGTGTTTTATTATGTCTGAATAGAGTAACCAAATCGGCGGCTTCATGTCCCATTAGGGATATTTTTTTCATCGCCGGATCATCTGTTGTTATCTTACCCTGAGCACGAATAGGAGGTATACCCAATACACCATAGAAATATTTTTGCAGTTGGGTAACGCTGGCAGGATTATTCACAATTCCTTCTGTTATTTCATTCAATGCTTTCTTTGCGAGATCACGAGTTTCTAATGCTTTCTTCTTTGCTACTTTTAGCCCCTCTACATCCATCCTAATGCCCCTGGCTTGCATGTAAACAAGAATAGGAACTAATTTCTTTTGTCGCTCATAAGACTTTCTATTCCCCTGCCGATCTAGGTACGACATTAACTTAGGGCTAATCTCGGTTATTGTAGTTGAGTCTTTAGCATTGTATACTGCAAAATCTGCGTCGGTGCTATTATGTTGATGCTTCCTAAACTTTCCTTCATCCTTATAATAAGGTTCAAGCGTCTGTACACTTGTTATAAAATCCAAACCTTTTGGGAGTTCGGGATATAGGATGGCGTGTTGGATCATTGTATCCTCCATCTCGGATACTCTAATCCCATATTTATTGAAAAGAAACTCAGAGTCAAATACTCCATTCTGCGCGATCTTTATAATCCCTGGGTCTTCAAGTAATTTAGCAATCTCAGTCCAGACCATTGCTTCTTCATGATCGGAGAAGTAATACTTACCTTCCCAGATGAAGGGAATACTAATGGCTTCACCTTCTCTATATGCGAGACTAATACAACTTACCTCACCTGCTGATACTTCGATGTCAAAGGATACAGGGGACTGTTCGGAGCAGATTTTTATATATTGTAGGACTTGATTTAGGGATGGTCTGACTATGAAGTTTCTCTTGGGAATGTTGATCTCTGGAAAAGTTGATTGATCTGCAATCCTACGTAGGTCTGCAAGAATACGATAGTTGTATTCATAATTACGAAGGGCAGCGGCAGGGTGTATTATTGGAATTACCTTCCGGTTATCAATTGCTTCTATACCCTTTAATATTGACCCCCTCCACTTGGTAATCTGCCACTTCCTAGTAAGGGCATATAGAGCAATGTTGCCGACTGCAATAATTACATTGGCTTTGACTGATCTTAACTCATCGTATAGATACTGCTCATATTCAGTATATGTAGGTGTTGTTGTGATTTCCCTTGTGCGGGAGTTATACTTTATATAGATAGATACGTCGTTATTGAGGGGTCTGAATTTTATAACATTGCTAATATATAGACTAGACCTATTGATCCCTGAATTACTAAGGAGTGAATCCAGATGCCGTCCGGCCCGACCGACGAATGGCTTTCCATATTTAATTTCCTCTTCACCCGCTGCCTCACCTATTAGGGCGATTTGGGCTTCTCTAATTCCTGATGCTGGAACACTGATTTGCATTATTCTTTTCTTTCTCCAAGAATGCTGTGGAAATATTTGAACCTTGGATTAGATGGAGCTTCTTTATCCATTGCTTTTGTCAATCCTATTAATGGTGACTCTGAACCAGGCCATAATTCCTTGGTCCACCTTCTTCTCTCCTCGTCAGACATACTGTGTAGTTTCTTAGACAGTCTATACCATCTTCTAAACTTCCATCTTTTAATGAGTCCTCTTATGATGCCCATTTTATTCCCCCAGCGTCCTATAATTCGGCGGATTACTCTTCATCACATTCAAAATAAAAGCATCTTTCATAGTCTGACTAATATCATATCCCCATACGTTAATCCCAAGATTAGCGGCAGCGAGAATCCCATTCCCACTACCGAGGCAGGGAATTAATACCAACGAGTTAGGATGCAAGAAGGTGTCCATAATCTCCTGCTCCAATTCAACAGGTTTCTCTGTTTGATGGATTCTCTTGGAATGGTGTGGTGCTGAGAAATAGAAAGAATTATGTCTCCCTTGATTCTTAATAACAGCCTGACCCTTTCGGGCATAGTAGAATAACTCATATGCATTTCCTAAATACATATCTGGCCTATGAGGAAATCCTTTACCCTTATCCCAAAGGCCTGGATTTCTCCTACATTTAAATCCAGCCCTGATGATTTCTTGGTATGTAGGTTCAAACCAAGGTTCAGGGCCGAACCAACATATTAACCATCCAGATGGTTTTAGGATTCGGTATGATTCAGAGAGGAATTTTTTGAGGGTGGGAATATATTGATCCATGTCAATCCAAGTGCCAGCGGCATCTAATGTTCCACTCCTCTTCTGTATCCCCTTTTGAGAGTCATCATCTAAGGCATAGGGCATGTCTAGTATTACCATGTCTACAATGTCATTTGACAATGATGGAGAGGCTTTAAAGAATCCTGATTTCAATGGATCGTCGTCGATGTCCTCAACGTGATAAAGACCAACTAGTCTTTTATGTACAGTTTCTATTCCATCCTTATCCTCTGTACTCTTGAGTCTCTCTTTGACTTCCTGGGCCTGCATACTCTTGCCCATCCGTCTAATGAACTTTTCTGCTTCTTGTTTCGATCCTAATTCTTTTAATCCAGGTACCGCTTTCAGCACCGTTGCAAGGTTAAGGTCTTGCACGACTGACCCGGCAGAGCGCCCTAGAAGCCTCGCTGTGTCCCGTTTGCTGTGTCCTGCTGTACTCCCCCCCACCGTCTTAGCCCCGTGTAGTTCCTGCTCCAACCTATGAATCTCATCTGTCAATTCTACCTTCTCCCACCATTCTAAATCCTTCCTTTGGATATTCTCTACTAATTCGATTTCCCTAACCTTTATCTCACTGGTATCTGCTGGATATATAATAGCAGGAACTGTATCTATTCCAGCCAATTCAGCGGCACGCAATCTTCTACCACCTGCCAATAGGAGGTATTTCCTATCTGAGTTCTCCAATATTTTAACAGAAAAAGAACTGACTAACCCGCCAGTGCTTTTTATTGATTCCGCAAGTTCTTTGAGGTCACCATATTCTTTGCGGAATCTATTACCAAATTCTATATCTGTTATCTTGATGGAATCAACTTTTTGCCCCATTTTGATCCTTATTAGATTTTGCAAAATACCGTAGATCATTCTTATCTACACCCGCCACTGTTAGATCATCGAATACGACTGGTATGATGTTTTGTATTTCGGTCAACAAGTTCCCCATTACCCGACGAATTTCCCAATGCGCTGGTTTGGTAGTGCGCATGTTAAATATATGCCGCCACTCACGAAAGTTTGCTGATACCACAATTTGGGACCTAATTCCAATAGGAAGAATTTGTCTAGCATCTTCTGGAGACCATCCTGCTTTACGTAAAGCACGGTAATATACCTCTATATCTCCGACCATATCGCCGACAGTCATCTCACACCCACGTTCCGGTACTTGGATTATCTC
>SDBV01001941.1_pt1 | contig 30978 bp, 19 predicted proteins | sample 2277081 | NCBI WGS metagenome assembly SDBV01 (sample SAMN10402039, study PRJNA504765) | marine sediment metagenome | isolation source: marine sediment core GS10_PC15, 223 cmbsf | place: Arctic Ocean: Southern Knipovich Ridge | collected 2010 | reverse complement strand
CGTACGTCTGGTGCGTCGGTTGTCAACACCAATCGTCACACGCTGCTCGGCTAAATGCCCTTGCCTAAGCATCCGAAACACCCGGAGTTAACGCCGGCGCGCAAACCGCGATTTGCACCCGTTGCGATCGGTGGCGCTGAAGGGCAATTCCTCCGTCAGCCGTGCAGCTTCTCAGCCGGGGGCTTCCATGCCGAGCTGGCGCATCTTCCGATACAGATTCGATCGGTGCAGGCCCAGCCGGGCGGCCGCCCGGCTCATGTTGCCCTGGGACCCGTCGATCGCGCGGCGGATGTACTGCACCTGGAACTGGCCGGTGGCCTCGGAAAGCGACTGGTCGAAATCGCTCACCAGCGACGCCCCGCTGCGGGGCGAGAGGATAAACGCCAGATCCCCCGACTCGATCCGGTCACCCGTCGAGAGATACGCCAGTCGTTCCATCAGGTTGCGCAGCTCGCGGACGTTGCCGGGCCAGGGGTGCTCGGCCAGCCGCTTTCGGGCGGAGGCTGAGAACTGCGGCAGGTTGCGGCGGGCCCGCTTGCAGAAATCGTCCAGGAAATGCTCGGCCAGAAACAATACGTCGCCGGTCCGCTCCCTCAGCGGCGGCAGTTCGAGCGTGACCACGTTGAGCCGGAAATAAAGGTCCTCGCGGAATCGTTTCTGCCGGACCATCTCGGCCAGGTCCTGGTTGGTCGAGGTCAGCACGCGGGCGTCGGTATGAATCGGAGTCGAACCACCCACTCGCACCAGCACCTTCTCTTCCAGCACGCGCAACAGCTTGGCCTGACCGCTGAGGCTCAGATCGCCGATTTCGTCGAGCAACAAGGTCCCGCCGGCGGCCAGCTCGAACTTGCCTGACCGGGTCTCGTGGGCGTCGGTGAACGCGCCTTTCTCGTGGCCAAACAGCTCGCTTTCCGCCAGGGTGTCGGGAATGGCCGCGCAATTGACGGCGATAAACGGCTGGCCGCGGCGGCGGCTGAGGTAATGGATCGACTGGGCCACAACCTCCTTGCCGGTACCGTTTTCACCCAAGATCAGTACGGCCAAATCCGTCTCGGCCACCCGGCTGACGATCGATCGCAGGGCCTGGACGGCCGGGCTGTTGCCGATCAGCCGGACACCTTGGGCCGCCTGCTCGGCAATCTGGCGGTTGGTCGATAACAACCGTTGGCGGTCCCGGGCGTTTTCCAGGGCCACGGCCGCGTGTCCCGCCAGCTCGACCAGGGCGGCCTGGTCCTCTTCGGTAAAACTGCCCGACCTCTTGTTGATAATCTCGAAGGCCCCAAACAGCTCGCCGCCATGGCCCCGCAAGGGTACACACAGCAGCGTCCTGGTCCGGTAGCCCAGCTTTGCGTCCACCTGGTGGTCGATCTGGTCCGGGTCCACCGACTCATCCACTCGCCTGGGCCGGCCGGTCTGGATAACCTGTCCCACGACGCCGGCATCATCGGCAATCCGCAGTTCTCCCTCTTCCACACCCAACGCGGGCCGGCCGACCAGCGTGTGCGTGTGGCGGTCCCAGAGGAAGATGCTGGCTCGATCCGCGTCCCACAGCCGGGTGGCCGCCTCGGCCATCTGTTCCAGCAAAGGCTCGACCTCACGGGTCTGGTTCCATTGGTTGGCGATCTGCAGAATAGCCTCCAGCCGGCGTATCCGCCGCCGGTTTTTGTATCGCAGACCAACGGCAGCCAACCCCTTCTGCAGCACCGGTGCCAGGTGCTCGACCGCCAACAACGATTGCGTCTTCGCGCTGCCGCCTTTGCCGTGCGCCAGGAGGACCCCGCCGCAGCGGTCGCGGGGCGCCAAGGGGGCAGCGGCCCAGGCGCGCTGCGCACAGGCAGACTCCCGATCGAGCACTTCGGCCAACAGATCCAGCGGAAGTGTCTGTGGGCTGCCGGCCTGGGCCGAGACGGACCACGCTCCAGCCGCCGCAACGGCCAGAGCCGCGTAGTCGGCCTCGGCCGCCGCGAGCACCATCGGCAGCGCAGATGCCAGATAGGCATCGGGCTGCTCGGCCTCGGCCGCCCGACAGAGCAATGCCGCGGCCACCGGGACCAGGGCCGGGTGGTCGCGGAGTTGATCGACGATGCCTAGGTCGGCCTCGGATGCTGTTGCAGGTTCCATCGTGGGTATTGCGGCTACTGGAGCTGATTGGACATCAGAGCTGAAGTCACTGTGATTACGCTTGTATGCCCATTATACGCAAATGATGTCATTCTGACAACATCAAATGCGCAATCGGCCACACTGTTCCACAGTAAACATTCGTCGAACCCGTGGACTCGGTAGCTACGGTCGCCAGACCGTGGGCAATTGCCCTCGAAAACCACGCTCTGGCGAGCGTGGCTACGGGTTGGGCGATCCACAAGCCCCAAGCCGAGCGCCCGCCGGCGTTTCGTCTCTGGCTGCGTACATAAAGCCGCGAACCGGTGGTCGCGCCCGGGACGATAATCCAGCGGTCTTCACTGTCCCCTGGGGCGACCGGCGGCTGCGGCTATATGCCCCGGCGAGGTGGGTGCAACCGCCGGGCCTTGACCTGGATAGCGGCGCCTGCTAACTTTCGGGGTTTTCCACCCTCTGGTTTCCGGAGAGCCGATCTGTGCCCTACGACAGCATTGTTTGTGTAAAGCAGGTCCCCGACACGGCCAACGTGACCGCCGAGGCCATGAAGGAGGATGGGACGGTCAACCGGGCTGCGCTGCCGGCCATCTTCAACCCCGACGACCTCTACGCACTGGAAACGGCCCTGCAACTCCGAGACGAACACGGAGGCACGGTGACAGTGGTCACCATGGGGCCGCCCAAGGCGAGCGATATTCTGCGCGAGTGCCTCTATCGCGGTGTGGATCGGGCCATCTTGTTGACCGACCGCCGGGCGGCCGCCAGCGACACCCTGGCCACCAGCTACATCCTCAGCCAGGCGGTGAAGATGATCGGACGGTATGATCTGGTCTTCTGCGGCCGCCAGGCCATCGACGGCGACACCGCCCAGGTGGGGCCGCAGTGTGCCGAAAAGCTCGGCCTTCCCCAGGTTACCTATCTGGAAGAGGTAGTCGAATTGTCCGCCGACGCGATCCGCGTCCGCAGAAACGTCGGACACGGCTGGGAGATCGTCGAGGCCAGGTTGCCCGTGCTGATCACCGTCCTGGAAACGGCCAACCAACCGCGCCCGCCCGCGGCCAAGCGGGTGATGCGGATGAAACGGGCGCAGACGCGCGCCGAGTTGGGCAGCCAGCTCAGAGGCGAGCTGCCCGATGCCTCGGACGACCAGCGTGAGGCGGAGGTCCGGCGTCGTGCCGACGCGCTCGAGCAACGAGGCCTCTTGATTGAGCAATGGGACCTGGACGACATCGGCGCCGATCTGTCGCGCTGCGGTCTGGCCGGTTCGCCTACCAAGGTGCATCGAATCCAGGCGATCGTGCTGAAGAAAGAGGGATACACCGAAATCGAGCCCACGGAAGAAGGTGCACGCCAGTTGATTCGCGAGTTGGTGGTGGATCGAACCATGGGCTAGCGCCGAGATGGGAAAACGATGATTGAACCGAACCGGCAGGGCGAAGTTTGGGTCTTCGCCGAACAGGAAGACGGCTCGCTGCACGACGTGTCGCTGGAGCTCTGCGGCAAGGCCAGGGAGCTGGCCGATCGCCTGGGAGTTCCCACTGGCGCGGTGCTGCCCGGCTGGGAGGTCGGCCCCCTGGCCAAACGGCTGATCGCCCAGGGGATCGACAACGTTTATCTCGTCGACGACCGCCGGCTGGCCCATTACCAGACCGGATCCTACGCCCAGGTCCTCCGCAGCCTGATCCAGAAGCACCGCCCGCAGATCGTGGTCTACGGGGCCACACCGATGGGTCGCGACCTGGCACCTCGCGTGGCCTCGAATCTGCTAGCCGGGCTGACGGCCGACTGCACCGACCTGGAAATCAGCGACGTTACCGACCCCAAGACCAAGACCCCGCACAAAAACCTGCTATTGCAGATCCGGCCGGCCTTTGGCGGGAATATCGTGGCCACCATCGTCAACTTCGACCGCTGGCCGCAGATGGCCACTGTCCGCGAGGGCGTGATGGCGCTGAGAGATCCCGATGACTCTCGGACCGGCCAGATCGTCGCCGAGCAGATCGAAATCGATCAGGACAGCCTGGCCCTGAAGTTGATCCAGCGGCACATCGAGCCCCGCAAGGTCAACCTCAAGGGTGCCCGGGTGATCGTCGCCGGCGGCGGCGGCGTGGGCAGCAAGGACCATTTCGGTTTGGTTCACGAGTTGGCCGGGGCCATCGGCGGGGCGGTGGGGGCCAGCCGGGCGGCCGTCGACGGCGGATACGTCGGCAAGGAACATCAGATCGGACAGACCGGCACCACCGTCCGCCCGGCGTTGTACATCGCCGTGGCCATCAGCGGCGCCATCCAGCATCGGGCCGGCATGGAAGAGTCGGCCAAGATCATCGCCATCAACAGCGACCCGGACGCTCCCATCTTCTCGGTGGCCCATTACGGCATCGTGGGCGACTTCAAGAAGGTCGTGCCCATGCTGGTCAAGGCAATCAAGGAAAAGTAGCGGGTAGTGGAGAGGGGTTGGTGGATGATTCACAGCCGTTTGCGGTTCAGCAGCAGAAACTCAGAAAATGACGAACTTCTTTCTCGATAACCAAGACATCCGGTTCCTCTTCGAGCATCTCGACCTGGGCGAGTTGGCCAGATTGCAGGAGGACGGGTTCGCACTCGCCCAGCAGTGCGACTACGCCCCGGTCGACGAGGCAGACGCGGTGGATAACTACCGGCGGATCCTCGAAATCGCCGGCCAGGTCGCCGCAGAGATGATCGCACCCAACGCCGAACGGATCGATCGCGAAGGAAACACGCTCAACCCCGACGGCACCGTCACGCTGCACCCCCTGGTGAGGCAGAACCTCGACCGGCTAGGCCGGGCCGACATGATGGGCTTCACTCTGCCATACAAGTACGGCGGGCTGAACAGCCCCAACCTGGTCTACGCCATGGCCACCGAGATCATCAGCCGGGCCGATTGCTCGATGATGAACCTTTTCGGTCTGCAAGGAATCGCGGAGACGATCTACGCCTTCGCCAGCGAGGAGATCAAGGACGAGTTCCTGCCGCGGTTCGCCCGGGGCGAAGTCACCGGGGCCATGGTGCTCACCGAGCCCGACGCCGGCAGCGATCTGCAAGCCGTGCGGCTGCGGGCGGATCAGGACCAACAGGGTAACTGGCGTCTGAACGGGGTAAAGCGTTTCATCACCAACGGCTGCGGCGACGTGCTATTGACCCTGGCCCGAAGCGAGCCGGAGATCTCCGACGGCCGCGGCCTGAGCCTCTTCATTTCCGAACGATCCGAGCACGTCAAGGTGCGGCACCTGGAGGACAAGCTGGGAATCCACGGCTCGCCCACCTGCGAGTTGGTCTACCAAGACGTGCCCGCCAGGCTGATCGGCGAGAGACAGCGCGGATTGATCACTTACGTGCTGGCCCTGATGAACGGCGCCCGGGTGGGCATTGCCGCCCAATCCCTGGGCGTGGCCGAGGCGGCCTACCGGCTGGCACGGACCTACGCCCATACCCGGCAGCAGTTCGGCGGACCGATCGAACGCCTTCCGGCCGTGGCCGAAATGGTTACCGACATGCAGATCCAGATCGAGGCCGCCCGGGCTCTGACCTACGAAACCAGCCGCGTCTGCGACTACGAAATGAACAACCTCCGCCTGTTGGAGTGGACACCCGATCTGGACAAGGACGAAAAGAGACGCCGCAAGCAGCGGTCCCGGTCGCTGAAGCGCCTGAACGCCATGCTCACGCCGATGAGCAAATACTACGCCTCCGAGATGAGTTGCACGGTGGCCAACACCACGATCCAGGTGCTGGGCGGATCCGGATACATGAAGGACTATGCCGCCGAACGCTTCCTCCGCGACGCCCGAATCACCACCATCTACGAAGGGACCAGCCAGTTACAGGTCCTGGCCGCCGTCCGCGGCGTCTCCTCTGGAACCTTCAACACCTGGACCGAAGAACACGAAAAAGAAGAATACGACGATCCGGTCCTTCAACAGTTGAAGCAGGACCTGCTCGATGGCAAACAGCGAGTACTTCAGGCCGTCGACTTCGTCAAGTCGCAGGGAACCGCCTACCTGGACCTGGTGGGACGGCAACTGGTCGATTCCGCCATAACCGTGATCGTAGGTCATCTGCTGCTGGGCCAGGCCACGGCCGGGGCACCCTCTGGGTTGCGGAAGCGGAGCGTTGCCCGCCGCTTCATCACGCGTCAAATGTCCGTGCTGCGGATGAATAGCGAGCAAATCCTCTCCGCCGATACCTCGCCGCTGGACGAGTACGCCCTGCTGGCCGGACCGGTGCCGTCGAGCGATTGAGCGACCAAAACCGAACAGCGGAAAGATTGTTTAGCGGCCGCCCAGTCTGCCGTGGGCACACTGGCGGCGGCCATTTATTCATCAACCACCCGGCAGAGAGCTAGAACCGGTGTGCCACGGCCGTGTCGGCCGTGCTGGTTTTCTGCTGCTACCGGGCACGGCCGACACGGCCGTGGCACACGTCAGTAGCGATTTGAGCCGCGTTTCCAGCTTTATGTCGGATCGTTGTTATTCCTTGCCTTTCATCCGTAGCGTGCGAATCCGCCACGATGGGTACGTTCACCGGTAAAACGGGCTTGGTGATGGGGGTGGCCAACGACCGCAGCATCGCCTGGGCGATGACCGAGGCCCTCCACGACGCCGGTGCCGAACTGGCCTTCACCCACCTGCCCAGCCCGTCCATCGAGCGACGCGTCCGAAGTCTGCTCCAGCCGCACGACCCCAAGCTGGTCCTGCCCTGCGACGTGCAGAGCGACCAGGATCTCGCCCGCGTGTTTGACGCCCTGGACAAAACCTACGGCAAGCTCGACTTCCTGATCCACTCGATCGCCTTCGCGCCACTGGAGGAACTCCGCAAGCCCTACCTCCAGACCAGCCGCCAGGGCTGGCACCTGGCGATGGACATCAGCGTCTACAGCCTCGTGGCGGCCTGTCGCCAGGCCGCACCGCTGATGAGCGACGGCGGCGCGATCGTCACCATCAGCTACTACGGCGGCGAGAAGGTCGTACCCGGCTACAACGTGATGGGCGTCTGCAAGGCGACCCTGGAGCACAGCGTGCGCTACCTGGCCTGGGATCTCGGCCGGCAGAAGATCCGCGTGAACGCGATCAGCGCCGGACCGATGCGGACACTCAGCACGGCCGGCATCTCCGGCTTCGACGAGTTGCGCGGCCACGCCGCCAGAAAGTCGCCGCTGGCCCGTGACGTCGAGCTCGAAGAACTCGGCACCACCGGCCTCTACCTGCTGAGCGATCAGTCCAGCGGTGTGACCGGCGAGACGATCCACGTCGACTGCGGCTACAACATCGTCGGGCTCTGAGCCACAGGCCAACCCGCGGCTGCTCAGCGGACCAGCCACACCGGAGAGAAGATGAAGTTGCTGGTTTGGAGGTCTCCGGTGGAATAAATGGCACCGGGAACCGTCACGATCGCCGGCTGAACGATCACCCGCTTGTTCGACATGTTTCCTTCCAAATTCACCTCCATCACGCGCACGCCCACGAACTTCACAATCTGGTAGACGGCGTTATTGCCCGACCCCGAGACCACGCTAAAGATGGGAATGATGCCCTTCTCCCCGACGATCGAGGCCAGTTCTTCTTTCACTCCGGCGCTGATCCCGGTGTCTCCATTCAAATTCAGGGTGCCGTCTGCGCCAAGCTCCAAGGACCCTCCGTGGTACGCCAGGTCCGCCTCGCTGAGGCCGTCGGTGATCTGCCGGGAAATGTCCGCGGTGCTGTTATTGCTGCTGCCGATGTCGACCGTGCCGCGATTTCCCGGCGAACCCCCCTCCTCCGGGTAGAGATTGGCTTCCAGAATGCCGTCCCCGCTGGCGGTAACCTGCTCCAGTTCCTCGTTCCAAGTCAAGTCATCCGGCCCCATGCCCGCCAGCAGATTGTCCCACGTTGTCTCGTCCAGTGCGAAGGGGAGAATGGCCAAATTCTCCCCCGACGAGGGCATCTGAAAACCGGAAATGTTGTTCATGAACACCGCGGTGGCTTCCGCCTGCACGGCAAAACTTTCGATTCCCAACGCGCGGGCAAAAAACAGGGCCACTTCGCCGTTTTGCCCGGAGGTCCTGCGCACGTTGACCTGTACCGCGTTGAAGAGACTCGGATCGTCAAAGACCATCTGGGCGTTGGGATCGAACGGATCCACAATACGCCCTACCGTCACGTCGCCGAGGCCCAAGGTGGGTGCGGCGCCCGCTACCGGGTTGAGATTCGCATACTGCTGCGCGGTCGCCTCGGCAAGTTGCTCCGCCACGTAGGGATTGGCGGTGCCGGTCAACAGGCCTTCGTCGATCAGATCCCAGGTCGCCGCCAGGGCCGACGCATCGGCCGTACCCTGCGATTGCGTGCGGATCACCTGAAGGTACCCCAGATCGACGGCAAACGCGAGCATGGCGAACATGGCGATCATCATGAACGCGGTAAACACCAATATGTTGCCCGATCGGCTCTCTCGGCGGTGGCGATTGTTCATTCGTACGCCTCCTGCCCTATGCGAGCGATTTCGGCGGGAGTGGAACGTTCAGGGTTCAGTTGTCCGACTAGTCGTGTGAATGGACGACCCTTTCCGTGTTGTCTTCTGTCACCTCGCCGCTGGCCGTGTGATAACGAACCCGCTTCAGAACCAGCGATTGCACCCGGTTGCCCGAAAAGCTCACGCCGGAATTGGCAACCGAAACCGCGGGGCTGTAGCCGTTCAGATCGTGCAGCGTGGTAACCACGGTGTCCCTAAGGTAGCCTTGCCCGCCGAAATTCCCCCAGGTTGTGGAGCTGCCGTTGATGATCTCAAACTTCAGGGCCACGCCGTCAAGGTTCATGACCTGGGTCCAGCGTACCGTTTCGCCGGGGGTTTCCAGCAGCGACTGATTGGGGAACCTCCTCTCCAGCAGTGCCACCTCGCCCTCCCACACCTCGAACTGCAGCCCGCCTGCCGCGTAGCTGGGAACGCTGTGGTAATTCAAGTCCAGTGTGGCGTGGAACGAGTCTGCGTGACCCAAAGGTGAAATCATGGTCACGATCTGCGGGGCGTTGCGGGCGGGCGCCGGGTAGCCGACTACCATCTCCCAATCTTCCTCCACGCGTACAATACTCGGCCCAGTCTGAGCCGATGCCATGCTGGCACATCCCAGCAGCAAGACTACCACCAGGAACCATCGAAACCGCCAATAGCGCGCACCGGTTGCTGAACGATTCATCGTTGCTACCTCCCACAGAAAAGAAGAATCTGACGTGACTTTGCCCCCAGGCGGCGGAGTCGCGTTGTGCTTGTCACGTTCAACCGGCCGATGGCTGGTGATCGACCACGACGTTGTGACTAGACGCCCTCCTAAAGGTAAACCTACTTCACACTTTGCCGAGGGTCAAATCGTGCCGCCGAGGCCGGACCGGCAGATGCCCCGCCCCCCCCCGGCGCATCCGCCAGCGGTGCATGCACCTGGGCACTTGAAATCGGGGTTTGCGATTCCGCGGGGAAAGGGTAAGTTCTGAAGAGTTTGCAATTGCCCCGGCAGCGGTGGGCTTCGCCCGGACCCACCGCAACGACCTAACGGCACGCCGGGCAACAGGTTTCGACGATTGGCCCGATCCGGCGGTGAGCTTTCTGCTCGATTGGCTTGCTGTTTGCACCTGCTGTGCGGCGTCACGTCCGGTCGTACGAGTCAGGCCGACTCATCCCTTCTCTAGATGGAAATGAGCAAGAGCATGGAAGCTCGATCACCTCGGGCCGCGCTGCTGGCGGCCCTGCTCGCGGTCTCGATGGGTGCCCGGTACCCCACGCCAAACTTCATCATCGAGACCCCCGATCCCCAACTCGCAAGACAGTTCGGCCAGGCCGCCGAAAAACACCGCCGCGAGTTGGCCGTCGCCTGGCTGGGCAAGGCCATGCCCGACTGGTCCCAGCCCTGCGTGATCACTATCAACGTCGGTCCGCGTCTGGGGGCCGGCGGGGCAACCAGCTTCGTCTTCGACCGCGGCCAGGTCTTCGGCTGGCGGATGTCCATCCAGGGCTCGCGCCAACGGATTCTGGATTCGGTCCTGCCCCACGAAATCACCCACATGATCTTCGCCAGCCACTTCCGCCAACCGCTGCCCCGCTGGGCCGACGAAGGCGGGGCCACCAGCGTGGAACACGTCAGCGAACGCATGAAGCACCGCAAGATGCTGGCCCACTTCCTCCGAAACGGCCGCGGCATCGCCTTCGACCGAATGTTCGCCATGACTCAATATCCTCCCGACGTGATGCCGCTCTATGCCCAAGGCTATTCCCTGGCCGAGTTCCTGATCCAAAAGCACGGCAAGCGGGCGTACGTTGATTTTATAGGCGACGGTCTGAAGTCGGGCAATTGGTCGGCGGCCCTCCAGCGCCACTACGGCATCGCCGGCGCCGCCGCACTACAGAACACCTGGCTGGCCTGGGTTCGGAAGGGCTCGCCCGTCAGTCCGCCTCGCCACCACCGCCCGGCCGCCGCGCCCCGGAAGCAGATGCTCGCCGCCGCGCCCCGCCGGCCGCGACCCGAGCCGAACCTGTATATCCGCATCCCCAAGACAAAGCATCCGTCCTACGCCCCGGGCAGCGTGATCCCGGCCTCGGAGTCGAGCCGGCCACCCATCCGGCTGGCCGCCGCCGGTTCGGTCTACCGGACCGGTACTGCCCTCAAACAGCTTCCCAGCACTGGCTGGCACGCCCCCGGCACGCCGGCCCCTCCCCACGCGATCGCGCCGGCCACGCCACCGGCCCCGGCCCGCAGCCAGGTAACCCGTCCGCAACCATACCAGCGTCCGCAACAAACGGCTCCGAACCGGGTCATCTCCGGCCGCTAGGGTCTGCCTATCCGTCCGGGAATTGTGCCGCCGCACATTCCTCGTTCCCACGCTCTGCGTGGGAACGCGGTGCTTCGACGCTCCGCGTCGCTGAAGCGGAATCACCGGTGGCACAATGAGTTACGCCGACCGCTCGACGCAGAACGTCTCCTGGTGCGTTAACCCGTTCGTGGTGCCCCGATTCATCGGGGCCATCCAGCGGAATCCCGCGAAAGACCGCATGAATGCGGTCACTACGAACTGCTTCTGACGGGTCCGACGAATACTTACCCAAGCTGTGCGGGTCCAACTGTGGCGGCTCTGGGGGCGGCTGCTATAATAATGCTGCCAAATCGACGTGAAAACAGCCAAGGAAAGGAGCCACACATGAAGCTGCCCTACAAACTAGCCGGTTTGGTCCTCAGTCTGCTGCTGTTGCCCGGCTGCAACGGCGATACCCCCACGCCTGAGCAGGACAACGGAACACCCGTCGCCGAGGATGGCCCCGGCGACAATCAAACTACGACCGCCGAACCGGACGACCCCAAGGCAATCGAGGCGCTCGGATCGCTGGCGACCGAGCTAAAACGTGACGCCGAGGGCTACGTGACCCATGTAAACTTCCGCGGCGCCACAATCGACGACGGAGCCCTGGCGCATCTTGCCGGTTTGCATCGCGTGCAATGGGTACTGCTGAACGAAACGCCGGTCACCGACGCAGCAATGGCCACGCTGGGAAGAATCTCGACCCTGCAGTATCTGGACCTGCGCGGCTGCAAGATCTCCAACAAGGGGATCGCGCATCTGGCAGGGTTGGCCAACCTGCGGGCCCTGTGGCTGTCCGGCGATGCGACCGTCGACGACCAGGGGCTGGCCGACGTCGGAAAGCTGACGAATCTCAGGGCGCTGGCCCTGGACTTCCTTTGGGTGACCGAGGAGGGAATCGCCAAGCTCGATCGGCTCGAGAACCTCGCGGAACTGTATCTTGCGGACACGCCGGTGGGAAACGAGGGGCTGGCCAAGCTCGCCCAATTCCCCAAGCTGAAAAAGTTGCGCATCTCCAAAGGCCAGGTCGGCGACGATGGATTGGCCCACGTGGCAAAACTACCTCAACTCGAAGACCTGGACATCAGCGAGTGCGCCCGGCTGTCAGACGCGGGGCTGGCCCACCTGGCGGGCATGACCCAACTCAAGAAACTGAATCTCTGGCGGGTCCCGGTCACCGACGCCGGAGTGGCCCACCTGGCGGGCATGACCAAGATGCAGTGGCTGAACCTGGACAACACGCAGTTGACCGACGAGGGCCTGCAGCACCTCAAGGGAATGACCCAATTGATGTTCCTGCACCTCGGTTCGACGGCCATCTCCGATGCCGGCCTGAAACATCTAGAGCATCTGACGTTGCTGGAAGATCTCAAGGTCAGCCGTACCGCCGTAACGGCGGCCGGTGTTCAACAGCTCCAGAAGAAACTGCCCAACACCGCCATTCAACTGCGCTATATCCCAGACCAATAGTCCGGGGGACCGGCTACGCGACTTCCCAGCCGGGCCGGTACTTCTTGCTAATGAACTTGTCGGCGGCGGGGCAGTTGGTGGCCCGCAGGTTCTTGGCGTCCCACTCGAGCTTCTCGCCCACGCGGAAGGCAACGTTGCCCAGCAGCACGGCCTCGCTCAGCGCCCCGGAATAGTCGAAGTTGCAGGTCGTCGCCGATCCATCCTTGCAGGCCTTGATCCACTCGGCATGGTGGCCGATCGACTTCGGGATACTGGGCTTCGGCGGCTGGTAGTTGGCAAACTTCTCTTCCGGGAAGAGCTTGTAGCTGCCGTAGTTGGCGAACATCCTGCCTTCGCTGCCGACGAACATCACGCCGCTGCCGGGCACCCGCTCGCCGGCCACCTTGCGGGGGATGCGGTTGCCGTCGTACCAGGTGAATTGCACCGGCGGAAGGCCTTCGCGCTCCGGAAACGTGTAGCGGACGATCAGCCCCAGCGGACAGGTCTCCGGATGCACTTCGGGTCCTTCTGCCTCGCAACTTGTCGGGTGCCGCAACTTCAGCGCCCAGAACGGCAGGTCCATGTAGTGGCAAGCCATATCGCCCAGCGTACCGGTGCCGAAGTCCCACCAGCGGCGCCACTGGGCCGGATGATAACGACCCGGCCAGAACGGACGTTCCGGCGCCGGTCCCAGCCAGAGGTCCCAACTAAGTGTGGCCGGAGGCTCCTGGCCGCCCTCCGGTCGCTCGCCCCCGCCCCAGGCCTTGCCGACCCACACGTGCGCTTCGGTCACGTCACCGATCGCACCGGACTGAATGATCTCCACCACCCGGCGGTAGTTATCACCCGCGTGGATCTGGGTGCCCATTTGCGTTGCCACGCCCTGCTTCTTGGCGGCCTCGGCCACCAGCCTCGACTCCTGCACGGTATGGGTCAGCGGTTTTTCGCAATACGCGTGCAAACCGGCCCGGATTGCCCGGATCGTGGCCGGTGCGTGATTGTGGTCGGCGGTGGCCACCACGATGGCGTCCAGCCTGCGGGCTTCCTTGTCGATCATCTCGCGATAGTCGGCGTAGGTGCGGGCGTTGGGGAAATCCGACTTCGCCCGGTCGAGGTAGTTCTTGTCCACGTCGCACACCGCGACGATCTTCTCACCCTTCACGTTGCCGATGCTGAATCTAGCCTGATTAGCCGTGCCCACGAAGGCAATGTTCAGCTTGGCGTTGGGCGATTTGGACTCGCCCGCCACCAACTCGCTCCACACTCCGCCCGAGACGGCGGCGGCCCCCGCTGCGGACACTTTCAAGAAATCACGCCGACTGAAGTTCGATTTGCTCTGCATGGTTCAATTCCTGTAGTTGGGCTGTTCGATTGGTGGAGTAGCGGTCCGGTAGAGCCAGACTGACACTTTCGTAAACCACTGCCGGCTCGTTCGGCAGGGCCGCGGCCCGCTCGGGCAAGCCAAGCGTGACGGGCCAATTCAGGTCGGTCGAGCCAATAGATACGCACAATCTTAATCGACGCCACCGCGCGATGCAAACTCCCGGCGATGCGCGGCTTGGATATCAACGGTACCACTCCGGAGCGACTCACAGAATAGGCAGGCTTCTGCACGCCGGGGTCTTCGGCATAGCCACCCTTCCGCTGCGGAAAACTCCAGAAGCACTTTGGCCACGCGCACGACGGGAGCGCCTACCTTGTTTAGCAAGATCCCCCAGATTCCCGTGCGACCGTCCGTCGACGGGGCAAGAAACGTGATTGCGAGCGATTCTCCCGCGGAAATCCCGCCGAGGAGACTCTGTCGAACGGCAAACGGGGCGTACCGGCAGAGAAAGCGTCACCAACGATCCTCGGCCAAAGCGTCCGGGAACAGCCCAGTCTGGCGGCCGACGCAACGTCGAAAGAACAGAGCAGAAAAAACCATTTCACGGCCTTCGTGTCCGAGTGGGGCAATGCTTGGGTCTTCCAAGCACGGTTAGCTTGCGACATCGAATGTTCCGCTTCAGGTGCGCCGCTAAGTGGTTAAAAACCCCGGAATTCGGGCATTTTTCGGACTTTACCTGAGCTTTGACAAACTCGGTTGCTTGACGTTTCAGGTGCATCGCGGCACCCGCTGCTCGAGTTGTTTCTGCGCAACCGCATCGTCCCCGGGCAGACGCGCGAGGCGGCAAATCCGGAATCGCAAGAGATGTTTGCGCGGCCTGACAAGCGAAGAACGCGGCGACGTTTTCCACGCGCATCCGGGCGCCGGGAACCGTTGATTGGTTCTCGATCTCGGCTGCGGCCCTTGCTGCGATTGGGCACGAAACCGGTCCCTCGAAGGTCCTCGAAGCTGTTTCTTTGAAAAAAAGAGTGGCCTCGGCAAAATTTTTTTCCGCCGCCCGAACAAAGAAAAACGGCCACGCCAGGTTGCTGCCTGAGGGAACACGACGCGGAGAAGCAACGCGCCTGCCGACAGCTTGGCGATGATCGTACACCCGCATCTTCGCTTGTTTGTTCGCCCGACTAATCGGCATGAGCATCACGGCCAAGACTCCGTTCGCAGAGGACTGATCTCTGCACGGCCGGATCTGCAAAAGTGGAACCGATTGTCGCGTTTCGGGCCGTCTTTCCAACTGCAATTCACCGCGCCCGGCGAGGAATCGTAGGTGTTACGGCGAGGCATGCCACGGCGGCGATCACTTGCACATAACTTGGTGTATGTAAAGAAGTTACGGAAACGCACTGAACCTTGTGTTTTGCGGCCGGCACGGCCGGCGGAGCAAGAAAGACCCGTCGGAAGTCCACCGGTTGATTGCCTCAAGGACAAGTTCTGGCTGAAGCCTCTGAAAGGTCCTAGATGGACGGCAAAAGGGCAATCGGTATGTTTGCGATTGGGTCGGTTGCCGCGGCTCGGCCGGGCACGAAGTTATGGTTGATCCACTCGAAACGAAAGTTGTACGTCGGTGCGCCAGAACGGTGGACGATGGAGTGAAAGAACATGGTTACAGTCGCCTGGAAGAAGAGTAAGTCGCGGCCGTGCGTTACGCGACGAGAGACCGTTTCTGGTTCAAAACAGAGAATTGTACTTGCAAAGATTCTCAAAATAAGTACGATTGTGGGGAGTTGAGGTTCGAGGAGGCTTTGAGAGGTTGACACTGCAAGTCAACTGAGAGAACTCAGACTAAGGATGGAGACGAACGGCGGCTTCTTTCAGTGCCCGGTGTGCTGACGACAGGATGTCGCTGAGTTTGTTGTCTTGTTTCGCGGCGATGGATCCACCGAACTTCGGACCCAGCCCGATTATCGGCAAGGAGATCGCCCAAACGCTAGTTAGGAGGACGTGCGGTGGCCAAGAAGAAAAAGGCAGCTCGAAAGAAGGTAGCCAAGAAGAAGAAGGCTACCAAGAAGAAGGCGACCAAGAAAAAGAAGAAGGTTGCCAAGAAGAAGAAGGCCAAGAAAAAGAAGAAGGCCAAAAAAAAGAAGAAGGCTACCAAGAAAAAGCGATAGGCCGCCTGGCGGCTGAGTGCTTCTTCTGACCCTACTACGACGAGAAAGAAACGCCCGGCACGGCTGGCCGGGCGTTTCTATTTGCCCCCCTGCAAGAGGGGGGCGGTCCGTGTCAGTGGCGTGCGGGACCGCAGAGTTGCTCCGCCTGGGCTTCCAAGAGCCCGCTGAAAAACACCAGAAATCACTCCCTGTGTGGGCACTGCCCACCAAAGACTGCCGGACGTCTTCTCTGGACAGGGGCCACGCGAGCATGGGCACAGAACGTGGCCGCCCACAAGGAAACACCCATGCCCTCGGCAGCAAAGACCGATCGGTCGTGCGGTGGGCAACAGCGGCGCGACCCGGCGAGGTGCCAAAATGAAGGCCCCGGGACGGGAGCGGAGCGGCGGCAACCAAATTCAATCAGAAGGGTAGGGTGCGGCCTCACCGTTGATCTCGCTCAGCGCGTTTCGGGCGGCCCGTTGCTCCGCTTCTTTCTTATTCCGTCCCCAGGCGGCTTGGTAACGGGCATTGGCAAGTTGGGCAGCGATTTTGAAGCACTTGCTGTGATCGGGACCCTTCTCGTCGAGCAACTGGTAGGTGGGCGTGGTGCCGTACTCGCGTTGGGCCAACTGCTGAAGGAGAGATTTGTAGTTTCCGCCTAACTCACCCGCGGCGGCCAACTCGATTTCCGGCCCGATGTACTTCTCGATGAACTCCCGAGCGGCCTCGCCCCCTCCGTCGATGTATATTGCCGCCAGCAGAGACTCGAACACGTCGGCCAACAGCGACGGCGGCACGGCCGGATGGGTCGTCATGCCTTTACCCAAGATGAGAAACTCTTGCATCCCGAGTGCTTCGCTGATCTTCGCGCACGTCTGCCGGCTGACGACAACCGACTTGATCTTGGTCAGATCGCCTTCCAGGTAGTCTGGATACTGTCGGAAGAGGAGTTCACAGACGACCGCCCCCAGAATTGCATCACCGAGGAATTCGAGCCGTTCGTTCGATGCCAACCGGTGCTCGGCGCCCGAGGCATGTGTCAAGGCCGCCCGCAGAAGCGCCTTGTCCGTAAACTCGTATCCCACCCGCCGTTCGCAGCGCCCCATATTGGCCAGAAGCTGCTGCTCCGAAACGGACTGGGCATGTAGAGACATCTGGCAGATTGGCGTGAGAAAGTGGGCAACCAATTGCGAACGAGCACGTCTACGTAACCTTAGCAGCAGACGAGGGTTTTGTCAATCCATGGTGCTCCAAGCCGATCGGCTGGCCGCCGCAGGGCAGCAAAATTGGCCTTGTTTGCTGCCCAATCGTGAAGGAAAATCCACACGGTGGAAACTACCCTTTTAGGGACGAAACCCAACCGCACCGGAATCGTCCCATATAGGGCAGCTCACGGCGAGCCGGAGTCCCCGGGGCACTGGCCCCCATGGCCATGGTTCGCCGGAGGCGGGACCGGCAGAAAGCCGGGCCCATAGAGCCTGCCTTTTGGGCATTTCAGGTGACTCTGGCGGCAGGCAATCGTAGAATGTTACGTGTAGCACAAGGAGAATCGTCGAATGAAGAACGACAAGACTTACGGCGGCCGATGGATGATTATTCTGGCACTGGTGGCGGCCGTCGGACTAGGTGGTGCCGTTTGGCAGGGCGTAGTAGGGCAGGATTCGACCTCGATGGACGAACCCAACGGCCTGGCCAAGGCCGAGAGCCTCTCGCGAGCGTTCCGCGCGGCCGCCAAGAGGGTCATTCCCACGGTGGTGAAAATCACCAGCACCACTAATCCCAGGACCATAGGGCCAGGCGACACGCCTGCGGAGAATCCCTTCAAAGGGACCCCCTTCGAGGGCTATTTCGACGATGGCGACCTGCCCGATTTTCGCTTTTTCGGCCAGCTCCCCAAACGCCGTGGCCTGGGATCGGGTGTGATCATCGACCCAAAGGGAATCATACTCACCAACAACCACGTGGTCGCGGGGGCCGACAAGGTGTTGGTGGAGCTGGCCGACGGCCGGGAGTTCGAGGCCACCGAAATCAAGACCGACGAGTTGACCGATCTGGCCGTACTCAGGATCGATGTGAAAGAGCGTCTCCCGGCCGCCACGCTGGGAGATTCCAAGAGCCTGGAAATCGGTGATTGGGTCCTGGCAATCGGAAACCCGTTCGGCATGGACCACACGGTCAGCGCGGGCATCATCAGCGGAAAAGGGCGTTCGCTGGGGAGTTCTCTACGAGCAGGCAAACGCGCGGAGTTCCTCCAGACGGACGCGGCCATCAACCCCGGTAACTCGGGCGGACCGTTGGTCAACCTTCGCGGAGAAGTGATCGGAATCAATACAGCCATCGCGTCGAACACCGGCGGATACCAGGGGATTGGGTTTGCAGTTCCCAGCGACCGGGCAAAGTGGGTGGCCAGCCAATTGATCAACAACGGCAGCGTCCGGCGGGCCTACATGGGGGTGCGCATTGCCAAAACCAACAGTCCGCTGGGACGGAGGCTGGGCGTCGCCCGCGTCCAGGGCGTGTTGGTTGCGTCAGTCTATGAAGAGAGCCCGGCAGCGTCGGCCGGGTTGAGGGTAGGAGACGTGGTTGTAGCCTTCGCCGGGCAGCCCGCCCGTAACCCCGGTGAGTTGCAGGCGATCGTTGAGCGCTCGCCGCTGGCGTCCAGGCAGAAAGTAGACGTCGTTCGCGACGGAAAACGCATCACGCTCCAGGTGGTGCTCAAGTCGTTGCCGGATGACTTAGGCGTCGCCTCAATCCCCGCGCGGATCCGCGGCGGCGGCGACTCGTCGGCTTTCGTCAGCAGGGAACTGGGCTTGGAAGTGAGCGAGTTGACCGAGGAGCAGACCCGGCAATTCGGTCTCCAGGGGGCCTCGGGAGTGATGATCACCGATGTGGCCCCTCGGGGGATAGCTTTCATGTCGGGGATTCGCCGGGGCATGTTGATCGTGGAAGTGGAGAGAAAGCCGATCAAATCGGTTGCCCAGTTCGAGGCTGCCCTGAAAGGTCGATCCCTCGGTGACGGACTGCTGTTGAAGATTCGCAGCCGGGACGGCGTCCAGTACGTGCTGCTGCAAAGTTCGTAAGCCCGGGCATCGCGATCGCGTGGCCCAAAGGTGGTCTTGTCCGGCGGGGCAGCGCGCGTAGGCCACCGGACGGTTGGTGCGTTTCATCCCTGCCTCTTTCCCTCTTCCCCACACCACGTCGGGGTGGTAGGCTTTAGCATGGTGGGCCGCTGCGGGGTTGCTCGGGAATGGACCGAACCCCACGGACGACCTGCCCGGGAGCAAGTTTACACTCTTGCGTTCCGCTTGACGTCTTCCACTTAGGATTTCGTGGGCAGTGCCCACCCTACTCTTGCGTTCACGATGGCCCCGCCTTCCCGGGCGGGGCTATTCGTGGAAAGTAGGACCTTGTTTCCGGACAACTTCTTTCTTCTTTCCGGACAAGACGTGAAGTCCACCGTCGGGGTAGTGATGATCGCGTTGTTGGGGGAATAAGAAGAACCTTGGTGCTGACATGACCAACACGCTCTACCTCCCGGAATTGCGCGAAATGCTGGCCCGCAACGACACGGCCGGACTGAGGGAATTCTGCACCGCGCTGCACCCGGCCAGGACCGCCGAGTTCATGGAGGGCCTCTCGGCGGCGGAGGCGTGGTCCGTCTTGCAGTATGCGGAGTTGCCGCTGCGGGTGGAGATATTCGGGTTTTTCGAGCAGCAAAAGCAGATCGAGATCCTGGAGTCGATCGATCGGGCGGAGATGGCGGAGTTGGTCGGCCATCTGCCGCCGGACGATCGTGTGGACCTGCTGCACGACGTTCAGCCGGAAGTCGTGGCGGAGTTGATGCCGCTGATCCCCACCGACGAGCGGCGAGACATCCAACGGCTCAGCGCCTATCCTGAAGACACGGCCGGGGCCGTGATGACCACCGAGTTCGCCCGGCTGAACGAGGATTTGCCGGTCGACCGGGCGCTGAAGGAAATCGGTCAGCAGGCAGAGGAACTGGAAACGATCCACTATCTTTACGTGGTGGACGACGAAGATCACCTCCGGGGTGTCGTTTCCGCCCGGCAGTTGCTCTCCGCCATGGGCAAGCCGGGGCTGCTCATCGACGACTTGATGGAACGCGACCTGGTCAGCGTCCACGTGGCCGACGATCAGGAAGAAGTTGCCGACAAGGTCGCCCGCTACGACCTTTCGGCGATTCCCGTGGTGGACGACGAACACCACATGCTGGGGATCATCACCCACGACGACGTGATCGACGTGGTCCGCGAGGAGGCCACCGAAGATGCCCATCGCGTCGCGGCCGTTACTCCGCTGGACGAAGGCTACCTCCAGACACACCTGCTCACCCACACCTGGAAACGCATCCCCTGGTTGGCGATCCTGATCTTCCTGGCCCTGTTGACCGCGTTTGCGCTGGCCGGATACGAGGAGACCATCCGGAACTACGCCTGGCTGGTACTTTTCGTCCCTCTGGTGCTCTCGGCGGGCGGGAACACCGGCAACCAATCGGCCGCGCTGATTATCACCGCGCTGTCGACCGGCGACATCACGCTGAGGGATTGGTGGCAAGTTGTCCGCCGCGAATTTGCCATGGGGCTGCTGCTGGGCGCATCCCTGGGCGCGATCGGCTACCTCTGCGCGCTGCCGATCGGCCATATTTGCGACCTGCCGGAAGGCTCCGCGCCCACCTACTTGACCGCCACCGTGATCCCCGTGACCCTGCTGCTGGTGGTCCTCTGCGGCACGTTGTTGGGCTCGCTCTTGCCGCTGCTGTTCCGACGTCTCGGCTGGGACCCGGCCCTGATGAGCAACCCCTTAGTGACCGGCCTGATCGACGTGCTGGGGATCGTGATCTACATGCAGGTCGCGATCTTCATCCATGCTGCGCTGAGCAAGGTATAGGCAGCCTGCCGAGGCCTCTGCAGGCTGGTCCAAGAATAAGCTCCGATGATTCCGTTTGTCGACAGCCCCACGCGGGAGGGCGGGGTTGCCGTAGTTTCGACAAATCCACCCTCCCGGGCGGGGCTTTTCTCAAATAGTGCGGCGTTGCGTCTCGACGACTCCGGAATCCCGGGCATTTGTTGAAACGGCCGCCCGCCCCGATAAAATGGGTGCCGTAGCGATCGTGAACCGTGTCCACACTGGCCCCAAAGGGGAAATCTCCAATGAAGTCCATCAAACGTCGTGATTTCATCAAAACCGGTGCTCGCACGGCGGCGGGGGTCGCCGTGGCGGTGCCCGTGGCGGCGCGATCGGGCAAAAGGATCAAGGCGGGGCAGATCGGAGTGGGACACGCCCACGCCGCCGGAAAGGTCGGCACCATGAGGAAGCTCAACGAGGACTATCAGGTCGTGGGCGTCGTCGAGCCCGATCCACGCCTTCGCCGGCAATGGGAGAACCATCCGGCCTATCGGGACTTGAAGTGGATGACCGAAGAGCAGCTTCTGAGCACACCGGCCCTGGAGGCCGTGGCCGTCGAGACGGCGGTCCGGGACCTGGTCCCAACCGCCGCTCGGTGCGTTGCCGCCGGAAAGCACATTCACCTGGATAAGCCGGCCGGGCCCTCGCTGGCCGCCTTCAAGACCGTCCTCGACGAGGCCCACCGCAACGGCCTGACCGTGCAGATGGGCTACATGTTTCGCAACAATTCGGCGTTTCGGTTCTGCTTCAACGCCGTCCGCCAAGGCTGGCTGGGGGAAATCTTTGAGCTGGACGCCGTGATCAGCAAGGCGATTTCCGACGCTCGAAGGCCGCCGCTGGCGGAGTATTCCGGCGGGTCGATGTTCGAGTTGGGCTGCCACCTGGTCGATGCCGCCGTGGCCGTGCTGGGCAAGCCGCAGAAGGTGACACCACATCTGCGGCGGACGCGACATGGCCGGGACAACTTGGCCGATAACACGCTGGCCGTGCTGGAGAACCCCCAAGGCCACCTGCACGATCCGCAGCGCCTTGATCGAGGTGGAAGGGAATCGCCGGCGGCAGTTCGTCGTCTGCGGCACAGCGTTCCTCGCTGCCGGCGGCACTGCGGGCACGATCGATATCCGTCCCCTGGAGCCGCCCAAGCTGCTGATGGCCCTGGGCCGAGCCCGCGGAAAGTTCAAACGCGGTTACCAGGAAGTGAAACTGCCGCCGATGCCCGGCCGCCCAGTGTGCCCACGGCAGATTGGCGATCAGTTGGCCGAGCTTGCCAGGATCATACGCGGTGAAGAGGAGAACCGATATCCTCCCCGGCACGACCTGGCGGTGCACGAGACGGTGCTTCGTGCCAGCGACATGGTCTTGGATTGATGGTTCAGACGTGGCTTGCAGGTCGTGGGGCCCGGTTGGTGGAGGGTCCCCGCTCAGTTTGCCGTGGGCACACAGTCTGCCGTGGGCACACCGGGCGATCAGCGGCTGTTATAGCTGCGCGTGCTGGTGCTGGTGCTGCTTCGCGAGGGGCCGCCGGGCGGGCGCGGAGGGCCACCGGGCGGCTTCGAAGGCGACGACGATCTGCCACTGGGCGGACGTCGGCCGGAGCCCCCGCCCATGATCTGGGACAGCTTTGCCTGGAGTCCGGCGGCACTGAGCCGCCCGTCGATCTTCATCACTCTCACCGTGGAGACCGGCCTGGCCGCCTCGTCCAGCGCCGTGATCTTGGCCTTCACGTCGTTGAACAGGTAGGTCGGGGCCGAGACGATCAGCGAGTTGGATAGCTCGTCCACTCCGATCGAGAGCAGCCCTTTCCACCGGGGATACTTCGTCACGGAACCGCCGTCGCCGAAATTGTAGGTCACACTTCTCTCCGGCTTCGGCTGGCCTTCCTTCAACGTCCTGTCGTTGGGGCTCAACAGGTCACGGTAGACGTCTTTCAGCGCCTTCTCAACCACCGCCGCCTTGGAGTAGAGAAGTGGGACAATCTCGGTAATCCGCAGCGACTGCGTGTCGCGCGGCTCCGGCGCGTCGTACAACTTGATCAGGTCTTCGATCGTCTTGAGTTGTCCCGCGTCGGCATTCTGGACCAAAATCGTGTTGGTATCCGAATCCGAGATGAATTTGACCGGCCGCCGCTTCGAGAGCCGCGCTCCCTTGTCATTCCCCGTGTTAGGGCTGCCGTATCTGTATCCCCCCCAGTAAGGGTCGTAATACCTGCCCCCGCCCGCCCCTTGCTTATCTTCCTCCTCGAAGAAGGCCTCCAGGTTGAAAGCCACCCAGGTCGCCAGGGCGTACTTCAGTGGGAACACCTTGTAGTCTCGCCGCGGGGGCGCGTGACGGTTGAGCACCTCCTCCAGGGCATCCAGGACTTTGGGGTCCTCGCACTCGATAACCACTCGTCCATCGGGCCCCCAACTGATCGTCACCGGCGGAGGTGGCTTGGCGGTGTCCTCCGCGGGACCGGGCGAGGCACTGGCACCGGGGTCACTTTCTGGCGGGACCGCTGGAGCATCCGCCCCGGGAACGCTTGTTGCGGGCCCGGGCGGCGTCTCGGCACCGGCATCCGCCTTGCCGGGGGCCGGCGGGGTTTCAACGCCGGCGGCCGGGGCCGGCGCAACTTCGGCACCGGTATCCACTTCAACGGGACCTCGCGAGACCTCGGCGCCGCCGTCCGGGGCGCCGTCGTCCGGGTTGAACCGGACCAACCTGAACAAGGGCCGCTGCGTCATCCCGGCAGTCGTGTCTCGCGGCGGAGATGCCGCCGGTTCGCCGGGCTGCTCTTTGGGAGCCGTCTCCTCGGGTTCCTCGGGGGGAATCACGATCAAGGGATTGGGAGCCGTCCAGGTACGGCGGATTCGCTCGATCAGCGCCTTCAGTTCCGCTCCTCCCCCGGTGTCGAGTACCCGCACGGTATCGGGGCTGCCGCCTTCCTCGGGGATTTCGCCCAGTTTGACCAGCAGATTCTCCACCGCCTTCAACTCAACCTCGTTGGCCCAGATCAACAACCTGTTGAATTCCAGGTCGGCGTCGACGCGGAACGCATCCGTATCGCTGCTGGCGTTCGGCCGCATGCGATCGGTGTAGGGATAATAATCGTATCGACTGAGGTACTGCTCCTTCTTCTCCCCGCCGCCGAACATGAACTCGATGGTGCCCGCCACGCTATCGGCCTCCAGTTGCCGCAGGTGTCTCACGAAGAAATCCCGGGCGCTGCCGTCGAGTTTCTGCAGCAGGTCGCTAATCTTCTTGTGCTCGTCCGCGGAGGCATAGGCGATGATCGCCTTGTTCGCCGCGTCCACCTCCAACGTGGCGCGTGGCCCCACGGTGTCCATGTCAGTGAGCGTCTTCACCACCGCCTCCGGGTCGATGGAGGCCAGCCGGTAAACGTGAACCGTGTAGGCTTCTCCCTCTCTGGGCGGAAGCAGGCGGAGCTCCTTCAGCAGCTCCTCGACCTTCTTCAACTCAAACTCGTTGGCCCACAACACCAGGGCATTGTTCCTCACGTCGGGTTCGACCCGGAATTGGTCGGAGCTCGCCTGTCGGCTGCTGATGCTGCTGCCGCGCGAGGGCGAATACCCGAAAATGCCAAAGGGACTGTAGCTCCGACTGCGCTCGGGGCTTTTGCTCTCATCCTTTTTCCCACCGCCGATCATGTATGTGACGGTCTGGGCGACCGACTCGGCCCGCAGCTTCACCAGCGGAATCACGTGGCATCTTCGGCCGCCGCCGTCGAGCTTAATCACCAGCATCTGGATCGTGGCGTGGTCGAGCAGATCGGCGTAGGCGATGATCGCCTGGTTGACCGTGTCTACTTCCAAACGCGTGCGGGGATCCAGGTCGCCCAACTCCAGGAGAGTCTTGACCACGGGTGCGGGGTCGATCGTCTCCAGACGGTAGACCTGGTGGCGAGCCACGTAGTCCGCCGGAGAATCCGACCCCGATACGTCCAGGGCCGTGATCGTCTGGTCGATAATCATCATCTTGTCGGGCGGGGCACGGGCCAGGATGCTGTTCTTGCGCTTGTTCACTATCAGGCTCACCCGCCCCTCGGGTGGCCGGGCCGTCCCGCCACCACCGGTCTTCTTGGCCGCGGCGGCAGCCTGGGCCGCCATCTTCTTCATCTGCTCCTGCATCTGCTTCATCTGCTGCATTTGCGCGGGGTTCGTCGGGCTGCTTGCCCCTCCGCCTCCGCCTCCGCCTCCACTGGACGGCATCCCCAGCAACGCCAGCACCTGCTCCTTGATCTCCTCGGCACGCACGTGCTTCAACGGGAACTCCCGCACCAGCTCCTCCTGGCTCTCGGTCGATTGCTCGTCTTCGAGGAACCTCCGCAACTCCCGCAAATTGATCACCGCGTCTATCGCCTCCACGCGATTGCTGGTGCTCAACGCCGTGAGCTTCGCGTGCGAGCTCAGCAGCGGCTTGAGCTCTTCCACCGCCTGATGCGCCATCATCCACTTCAAGGCAAAGTTCACCTTCACGAACTCGTGCGGGTCTCGCTTGTCCAACTCGTCGGGCTCGACCCGCGGAACCATGCCCGGGTTGAGCTTCTCGATCTTCACCACCCAGAGGCTCCCCTCCGGGCGGAGCATCGTATACCCGCGGGCCAGCAGGTGCCGGTTGATCATGTCGCGGACTTCGCTCAGCGTGTACTTCTTCTGCGTGATCAGGTTCAGATAGTCCCCCGGCAACTCCTGCCAGTCGAGGCTCAAACCGGAAAGGTTGGCAAGCCAGCCAAGCACGTCGCGCCACGGGTGGCCGGTGAAGTTCAACCGGACCTTGCCGTCTTTATCCAGACGCATCTTCCTTATTATTTCTGGGTCGACGGGCTCGGGCGGTGTGGTGGGACGTTTGACCGTCTCCGAATCTCCCTCGGACTTCTTCTCTTCCCCGGGCTTCCCCTTCTTCTCATCCGGCTTGCTCGGTGACTTGCTGGGCGGTTTGCCGGGCGGCTTGCTCGGTGGATCGCTGGGCGGCTTGCCCGGGCCGCTCGAAGGCGCCGGCATCGCACCGGGCGGCAGGGAGAACGATCTCCCCGAACTCCTGACTTGCACCGGACCGCTACTCGATTTCATGATGATGGTCTCGCCTCCCGCGGCAGGGGCCGTCACTTCCTGAGCCAGGAGCATTCCCACCGGCACCAGGGCCACCGCGATACACATCGCGACCTGCAAAACTCTGTTCCGTTTGACCATAATAATCTTCTCCCCGTAATCCTGGGCTGTCGCGAAATCCACCTCCCCCGCCGCTGGCCCGAGACACCTGGCAACTATTATCGCACTTCCGGGTTCAGAAAGCAACCGCTGAAGCCTCGTTTTCCCTACCAACTGGGGTAAAACGCCAGGAGATCGGGGTGGTCTGGGCGCCCTATGGCCAGGCACGGGCTGCTACCGAACTAAAGACGTCACTGCACGATCGGCGGTTCCGAACTATCGCCGCGTTTTTGCGCAAGGGGCGCGACGCCGGGCGGGCAACACAGACGACTCGCCTCCGTTTTTCAAGACAGGCTGGAGAAGTGCGAAGAGTTTGCCGATTATTCGTGTTACGCAGACTTTGCGGCCGCGTTTTGTCGGCGCGCGCCGCCGTGCAAGCTGCCCCCCCGAAAGATGTACAAGAGGTTCAAATGGTTACAACCAAAAGACTTATGAGATTCGTCGCCTACCTGTCACCCGTCGGCTGCACGGCGGTTGCCTTGGTATGGTTCGTCTTGGCAAACGACCCCCAGGCGTCCGCACAACAGGCCGCTCCGCCTCCGGCGAACCAGGTCTTGAGGGTGTATCCCTGCACACCTGGAACCGCCCAGACGTTGGCCGCGCAGTTGCGGCAACAGTACAGGGGCGTGCCGGGAGTGCGGATCGGCGCCGACGACCGGCTGGGCCAGGTCCTGGTGCAGGCCACCCCGGCGATTCAGGCACAAATAGCCCAACGCCTGACGCCCCCCCCGCCGGTTCACAGACCTCAAACCTCTCGGGTTGCTCCGCAGGCCCCACAGACATTCCCTCCTTCCGCGCCGGTTGCAGCACGGGGACCCAGGTCCCAGCCCGTCCAGCTCCGCTACACCACGGCCCAGCAAATCGAGGCGGCGCTGCTCCGCACGCTGGGCAAACGGTTGACGCCGGTTCTGGGAGGGATACAGGCCGCCAGAGAGTATCGCCTCGACTTGCCTGCGGGTGGACAGATCAACCTGAGCATTGACTATCGAGCCAATCGAGCCATCGTGCAAGGGACCGGACCGGCCGTAGATTCGTGCGTTCGTCTGATCCAGGCCCTCGACAACCCCAAAATGCCGGCAGGACGGAGCCTTCGACTGGCGTCGCTCCAGAGGTCCAGCCCGGCGAGCGTTCGACAAGTGGTATCTGCGGTTCGCCAGGGGGCCCCGGATCGCTCGCGAGGTCAACTGGTAACCATGTTGTTTCAGCCACCGGATGAAGCAGCCGAAGAGGAGGCCCCGGAGGCCGGCCGCCCCGGTGTGCCCACGGCAGGCAGGCCGCCTTTCCCTGAGAATGGCGGCCCGCCGCCGGCCAACGGCCAATTGCCGGAAGGAATGCCGCCGGAAGGGGTGCCGCAGGGAGGGCTGATCGGGCCGGTGCGGATCGAGATGCTCGAAGGGCTGGACGTATTGGTGATTACCGGTCATGAGCGAGACGTCGAGCGGGTGATGGCGATCATCGAGCAGATCGAAGCGCTCAGCGCAGAGACCGAGCCGGTGATCGTGGTCCACCGGCTGCGACACGTCAATTGCGAGGCCCTGACCGAACTCGTCACACCCTTGTACGAGAACGTCTACGAGCCGCGGCAGGGAGGCGTAAGCATCACCGCCCTGGTCAAGCCCAACGCCGTCCTGGTGGTCGGGCGCAAGGAGAACGTGCAGACGGTGGTAGACCTGCTCAAGCGGCTGGACCGTAAGGTCGACCCCGAAACGGAGTTCCACGTGTTCAGCCTTCGTCATGCGGCCGCCACCACCGCACAGGCGGCCATTATGGAGCAATTCGGCGACGAGCCCGCCGGCCTGGGGGCCAGGGTCGTGATAACCGCCGATTTCCGCTCCAACGCCCTGATCGTGCGGGCCGGGCCACGCGATATGCTCGAGGTCGCCAAGCTGATCGAGCAGATCGACACACCCACCACCCCCGCGGTAAATGAGTTGCGGGTGTTCGAGCTATACCATTCCCGGGCCGAGGATCTGGAGACGCTGTTGGAAGAGGCGATCCAGAGCCAGGCCGCCAGGCCGAGTGCCCCGGGTGCCGCAGGTGCCCCGGGTGCCCCGGGTGCCCCGGGCCGGCAGGCGGAACAGAAGTCGGTCGGCTTGGAGTTCGTCACCGTCGACCGCGACGGCCAGCGCCGGGTGAGGTCGGGGATTCTGACCGACGTGCGGATCACGGCCAATCCCCCGGCCAACACCCTGGTGGTCTCCGCGCCGGCCGACAGCATGGAGTTGATCGAGGCGGTGATCCGCCAACTGGACCAGCCCCCTGTGGCCGAGGCCTTTATCAAGGTCTTCCATATCGTCAACGGAGACGCGGTCACCTTGAGGTCCATGCTGGAGACCCTCTTTGCGCCCGCCCAAGGCGGCGAGCCGGCCGCCCAGACGGCGGCGGTCGAGGGCGAGAGCTCGCTGGTAACGCTGCGCTTCGTCGAAGACGTGCGGACCAACTCTATTGTGGCGTCTGGAACCGAAGGCGACCTGCTGGTGGTCCACGCCATCCTCACCCGCCTCGATGAAACCGACGTCCGCCAGCGCCAGACCGAGGTCTATGCGCTGAAGAACGCCCCGGCCTTCGACGTGGCCAACGCCATCGAGCAATACCTCCAACGAGAACGACAGGTGCTCACACAGATAAGCGGGGAGTTGCTTAGTGCGTTCGAGCAGATCGAACGCGAGGTGGTGGTGGTCCCGGAGGTGGTCAGCAACAGCCTGATCATCAGCGCCACCCCGCGGTTCTTCGAGGAGATCATGGACCTGGTCAAGAAGCTCGACCAGCGGCCGGCGATGGTGATGATCCAGGTCTTGCTCGCCGAAGTGACGCTGAACAACACCGACGAGTTCGGAGTGGAATTGGGACTGCAGGACTCCGTGCTGTTCGACCGCAGCCTGCTGGAGGTTCTGGATCGGATAACCACAACGACGATCGAGCAAGGTGCGGGTGGTGCTTCCACGACGACCACCACCGAGGACATCGTATCGGCGACCATTACCCCCGGATTCCCCTTCAACAACCAGCCACTGGGCAACGCCACGCTGGCCGGTGCCCGTATACTGGGGGCACAGGGCCTCTCCACCTTTGGCGTATCGCGGCTCAACACCGAGTTGGGGTACGGCGGGCTGGTGCTCTCCGCGTCGAACGACATCGCCAGCATCCTGATCCGCGCGCTGAAAGAGAAACGCTGCCTCAACGTGCTCAGCCGGCCGCAGATCATGACCATGGACAACCAGCCGGCCTACATCATGGTCGGCCAGGCGGTGCCGCTGGTCAGCAGCGTGACCACCAGCGAAGTCGGTCAGACCTTCAACACGGGCGAGCCCACGGACGTGGGGCTCCTCATGAGTGTGTGGCCGCGTGTCAGTCCCGACGACATGGTGGTCATGGAAATCAACGCCGAGAAATCGGAAGTCGGCCCCGAAGCCGAGGGCATTCCCATCTTCATCTCCGCCACCGGCGAAGTGGTCCGCTCGCCCCGGATCAACAAGTCCTACGCCCAGACCACCGTGTTGGCAGCCGACGGCCAGACGGTCGTGATAGGCGGGCTGATCACCAAGTCCAAGGAAATCGTGAATCGCAAGGTGCCGCTGCTGGCCGATATTCCACTGCTCGGTGCGCTCTTCCGCTACGACCGCCAGATCCAGAAGAGGACCGAACTGTTGATCATCCTCACCCCCCACGTGATACGCGACCAGGACGACGCCGAAACGATCAAGCAGGTCGAAGCCGCCCGGATGAATTGGTGTCTCTGCGACGTGCTCAAGTTGACCGACGACGCCGGTTTGCGCAGCCGAAGCGACGAGTGGCTCGATTCGGAAACCCACGTCGTCTACCCGGACATCAACGAGAACGCAGTAGCAATCCCCGAGTTGAACCAGGTGCCCGGTCAACAGCCGACCATGGCGCCGCCGAACGGCGCGCCCCCCGCGCCTAGGTCGATTCCCAACGCCAACGGCATGGTGCCGCCGGCAGCGAGGGACGGTGTGCCGCCGCCACCCACCCCGGTAGTGCCGCGGGGCGCCGGCCCACAGGCCGTCTATGGCCCGGGCCCCATCGGTCCGGGGTGGCCCCAGACTACGGCAGGGCAGCGGCCCTATCAATCGCCGGCCTACCCGGGAAATACCCAACCGGCGGGATACCAATGGACCGGCACAACGGGACCGCATCCCTACTCCCACCCCGGCAGGGCAGTCCAATCCGGGTACGCCCGCCCATTCGGTGGGGCAGCTTCGGGTCCCACCGATGGGAAGCCGCCACAAAACCGCTGGCCGGCGGGCCCGCCCGTACTGCCTTATCGATCACCCGCCGCTCAGCCGGCACAATACAATCAGCCTTACCAACCATAGACGGCTCGCGGCCCGGTCCAACGGGCGCCGTCGTATCGCTAGTGCCATGAAAGGAAGCCGCAACATGCCTTCTGCCCCACGACTTCTATACCTGCTGCTGCCCGCGGCCACTCTCACGCTCCTGGCCGGCTGCACGCAACTGGACCTGAAGAAGCCAATCCAGTGGCCGTTTGCTTCCGAAGACAAGCCGGGCGTGCCCAGCCGAGTGGCAACCGTTTGGACCGATGCCGTGCACTACCACGCCGACGGCACGGCCGATCGTGGATTCGGCGGGCGGCTGTTCTTTTACGGCCGCGAGGGCGACGCGCCGATCAAGGTCGACGGATCGCTGGTGGTTTACGCCTTCGACGAAACGGGCAGAAGTCCCGGCGATGCCAAGCCGGATAGAAAGTACGTCTTCCCCAGGGAGCACCTCGACAAGCATTACAGCAAGTCGGATATCGGGCATTCCTACAGCTTCTGGATCCCCTGGGATGAAGTGGGAGGAGAGCAGACGAAGATCGGCCTGATCGCGCGCTTCCTCCCGGCCGACGGGGCCCCGCTGATCGGCGGGCAGACGCAGCACCTCTTGCCGGGCAGCCCGCCACAGGATGCGGGACAACCGGGACAGCGGCCGCAGCAGGTCCACGCCTCGCCGCC
>SDBV01001940.1_pt1 | contig 30988 bp, 25 predicted proteins | sample 2277081 | NCBI WGS metagenome assembly SDBV01 (sample SAMN10402039, study PRJNA504765) | marine sediment metagenome | isolation source: marine sediment core GS10_PC15, 223 cmbsf | place: Arctic Ocean: Southern Knipovich Ridge | collected 2010 | reverse complement strand
CCAGATAAAAAGATGGAAAAGCCGTAAAGCTATCCAGCAGCTAATAAGCTCAACACGGTAGAGTCCCGACCCGGTCGGGATTAACCACCGTGTCCCTGGTTCGAGTCCGGGTTGGGGAGCCATATTAGACAAGGGTTTAAGAGAATATCTGGCAAGAATACCGCCGAGTCATTTGCTCAACCTTGCCAGTTCTTGCCAAAACCCTTCGAGATTAGCCCCTACTCCACCTTGAGTTGGGGCTTTTCATTTTCATGTTTTAGTCTTCGCCAACACAGTGTAGCCTAAAGAAGTGATTCTGTAATCTGGGCCACTGGATGTTGAGATGGGAGAGCATCCTCGGCAGAGCCCAGAAACTTATCGGCGCGGCCCCTCTTAACGCCCACCACGTCAAAAATCCAAGCGTAGAAGAATCCTTGGGTAAGAATGGTAGCCATCTGCGACGCAGATTAACCAATTCCTCCGCAGTCACCATACTGGTGTAACCGTAGTTCCGCCGGACTTCCACGCGAAAGGAACCCGCTCCCTTGAACAATTGATGGTACTGGTTCACACTTCGGTAGACAGCCTGATACTCACCCCGTGATAAGGATACGCCCTGACGTACAGTCGACTCGCGGAGGATGATCGACCCCCCTTCAACAAGTCGGCTTTTAAGAGAGCGGAGTAATGCCATAACGTCAACGTCATTCAGGTACATACACAGACCACCCAAGAAGATCATGTCGAATGGTCCTTCCGGCAGGTTATTTCGACCGTCACCTTCGATTATCTTAACATTAGGCAGACGAGCCACCCTTTCCCTGGCAGCCTTCAACATCATCGTACTTTGTTCGACTCCGATGACTGTTTTATAGTGTTTGGAGAAGATTTCGGCCCAAATCCCCGCACCACAGCCGACATCAAGCACTCGCCCCGAGTAACGCACCGCGTTGAGCCAATCACTGATAGTTCGTATCTCTTTGTGTCGTCGATATCGGGCCGCACTGGCTGGCAGATTGTGTTCATGGGCCATCATACTGACAGTGGCTGCCGTGCCACCTCCCGCACCATCAAAATAGCGCTTGACAGTTGCATCGTCGATTTGTTGTTCGGTAGAATCGTAGAGATTCATCTGTATTTACCTGAGTGATGAGACATCAGCCATCAATTTCTTTCCTGGTATGAAAATAATCATCCGAGCATGTGTAACTGCCAGCCGTATATCATAGACAGCGCCAGGCTGTAAACGACAAGGGCGTAATACCATCGACCGGCAAACTTGGGGGTTTTAATCGGGGCCACATTCAAAGCGGCCAGCAGCATAAGGAGGATATAGATAAGAATAGAAAAAGCAGTGTGACTAATTAAGCCGTTAAACAGAAAAGCAAAGACCAGGATGATGATGTTATTGTCCAGTGCCAGTCCCATGTAGGTTGATTTTTCCACCAGGCCGAAGACATTGAAGTGACTTAACCGGATAGCACCGGTAGCGACAATAACAAAAGCGCCTGGAATGAACCAGGGACTGAAATGGCCGTAGCTCAACAGGATCACGGCAGGACAGATGCTGAAGCTGACAATATCTATCAGCGAGTCGAGTTGGCCGCCTATTAACCGCTGTTCCTCGGTCCGGCCTTTTTGGCGTCGGGCGATGATGCCATCGCTCCAGTCAAAGAAGACGGCCCAGAGCATACCGATCATAGCAGCGGGAAAGATTTCCAGCACCGCATAATATATGGCCAGCACCGAACAAAGAAGACCAACAAATGAACAGATATTCGGCAAATCCTTGGCAAACGAAAGTATTGTCTTTTGTGAAGCAGGCACTGGTGTGTCTTGATCACAGGACGATTGGGAGATCGTCATTATCTTTTACTCCCGTACAATAATGTCGCGCAATGCTTCAATCAAATGCTGGTTTTCAGGCTGGGTGCGGCTGGCTATGCGGAGATAACGGTCGGACTCCGGCATTGTCTTGCCCAGACAGTGTTTAATGTAGATATTGTGTTTAACAAACAGTTTTTCGGTTACTTCCGGACCGGATTCAGCACAATCGGGCAGACGGCAAAAAATATAATTGGCGTCAGGCCGATAAACGGTCATTCCCGGGACCGCTTGGAGTTGTTTATAAAAATGGTCGCGATCAGCCCTTACCTTTTTGCAGCTATCAATAAATTCCTGACGATACTGCGGGGCAAGGCGCAAAAATTCTTCCGCGAAACCATTAATATTCCAAATATGGAGCCCTTGCCTGACTTTCGCCGCAAAGTCAGAGTTGGCGGTGAGCATGTAACCGATACGAATGCCGCAAATGCCATATGCCTTGCTCATGCTTTTGAAAATTGCCAGATTCGGATATTTATCAATCTCATTTTCGAGAGTTTCCTGGTCGCGGTTGCTGGCAAAATCAATGAACGATTCATCAACGATGAGCATACAGCCGTGGTCTGCCAATTTATTTAACAAACGGATAAGCTCAGTTTTCCGGACCAGTAATGAAGTAGGATTATTCGGAGAAACCACCACTGCCAAGCGTGCCTTAGAACGGGTGGCTTCTGCTGCGAATTTGTCAACATCCAACTGAAAGGAGGGAGGATCAAGAGCGAACTCAATTACCTTACCGGCAGGTATTGCATTGGCGTATTCATTGAACGACGGAACCGGCACAATCAATTTAAGATTCATCCCTGCGATAATCTTGATAAGCTCTGCCGCCCCATTTCCCACCACAATACGTTCCGGAGGTTGGGCGATCAGCTCTCCCACAAGTCTGGACAGGTCTTTCTGGGCAATGGGGTAGTTTAATACCAATTGATGGATTTGCCTGGTAATATGGGTGAAAAAATTCTCCGGCGGGAAATATAGGTTATAGAGATAGTTATGATCGATGAAATCATGACGCCAATAGCCGCCATGCTGACCGGAAATAAATTCATAGCGCTCTTGAGCTGTAGAGTCTTTTTTTGTCATTTCTCAATATACTTAATGATTTACCGTGGTAACGTCGAGACTGACGTCATTGGTGTGGACAGCTTTATATCGGGATGAAGGCGGAAGCCCCTTTTGATTCGGTCCACGGCCTTTAAACGTTTAAAGGCTGTGGGAAACCCTGGCCTTTTTGCTTGCTTAGCATCTGAGTAGCTACAATGGCAGGTGGATAGTGATGGAGGCCGTGCACCTGTTCAGCTGCTCGCAGATCAGCAATGGTGTCAATCTCATACCAGCGATTGGCATCAAAGAAAACCGGCGTAAAAGAGAGACAGCCCTCGTTGACCATATCCGCGAAAACAGTCTCATAGTAGCCATTAACCATATTATTTGAAATATGTTGGTCCAATCTTTCCCTGACCAGTTGCCAGGTTATGGCGGAAAGGCTATAAATATTGACGGTTTTGTAATGGCTATCAGCATGTTTATGAGTGCCGCAATAAAATCTCTCAATCTTCCGGTGTTTATTGATTGTCACCGTGGTACCGTTCATCCAGGGTTGTATTCTAGCGACTGCGATTCGATCAGGATGGAGCATATTCTTAAGCATTTTCGGATCGAAAACAAGATCGCTCTCAATCAATAGAAACGGTTCCTCTATAATTTTTCTTGCAAGCCATAAAGAATAAATATTGTTGGTTGTTTTGTATAAAGGACTTGTTATATAACTAATTTCCATGCCCCCGGCCCGAGTTCCCAGAAAATTGCGGATACAGTCGCCTTGATGCCCGACAACTACAACCAGACGCTTGAAATTGTGGACCTGGAGGGCGTGGATTAACCTCTCAAGAATAGATATTTCATTGACTGAAACAAGGCATTTGGGTGACTTATCGGTCAAAGGAGAAAGGCGGCTGCCAGTGCCCGCAGCCAACAGCAAAGCCGTGCGTATCTGTTCATTCTCAAGACCGGGGTAAATAGTCCTGTTCTTCATGTTCCTCCTAATTTGTAACCAGACCATGACAGTGGCAACAACACAGTGCAGTTATGGGTATAACTATTATATTTTACGATTGGCCGAGGAAAACTAGCTGAAGAGAATAAAACCTGATCGTAGGACAACTAACGCATGAGATAGATGACAAAAAAGCATTCAATTACAAAAGAATCGGATGGCCAATTCGCGAAAATAACACTCCAACATAAGGTGATACCCTCAGCGAGTCAAGGTATATCCGATTTCAATTAAGATGCTAAACATCTGGAAAGAGCTATGTCGGCGGTATGATTGTTAAATCATTAAATAAACTTACTGAGGTTAATATGACTGTCTTGTCATTGATCCGCCGCCTGGCAGCGGGTGACATATTGAGGATATTTCGGCAAAAATCGCTTGTCACAGATTTAAGATGTTGTAAAATTTCAATACAATCTCCAATAGAATGATTTTAGATAATTTTGTTTTTGATGTTTGCTTCTGTGTATTTGGATTGATGCTTTTGGGGAGTTTTTGATGAAGTTTCTGCTGGCGCACAAATTCTGCATAGAGTGCATTTGAGCACTTTTTTTTGATTTACAAGCTATGCCCTTCTCACCTTGCCAATTCTTGCCAGAATCCATGTTGATTCATCGCAATCATATCAAATATTGCAGTCATCTCCAAAGCTGTTGGATGCGGCAGCCCTGCAGCTTTGCGTTGTCATATAAGGTTTTACTGACTTCATTGGACTGGTGGCTGTTAACCACCGCGAGCCCTGGTTCGAGTCCGGGTTGGGGAGCCATCTATAAAGGCCGCTATTCCACCGGGAGTAGCGGCCTTTTTTATGTACCAAACGGCTGGCAGGAAGAAAGAAATGGGGAGCTGATATAATGTGATACTAACCCCGGGGGCGGAAACCGAGGAACCGATTCAGGGTTGATCATGCAGGATTACTAACGCCAGGAAGCTTTATGAATCTCGGCGCTTAACTGTTCGCCGGATTATATCTCGGACTGGATTTGTGTCAATTGATCTGATTCCGAAGATGAACGGCTGTCCGTAAGGCGCGAAACCTCTTTATCAAGTCTGAGGATACGCTCGGACATTTGCTTTAAAATAAGGAACGCGAACGACGGGTCTTCGTGCACCCGTTTTAGAAATCCTTTCTTGTCAATTGTCAGGACCATTGCCTCGCCCTTTGCACGGACTGTTGCCGATCGTGGCGCTTTTGTGAACAAAGCCATGTCTCCAAACACGTCTCCGTGCCCTAAAACGGACAATACCGTTTCGCTGTCTTCACTCACGTACACAACCTCCACATTGCCCTTCTGGACTATGTACATGCTGTTTCCAACTTCTCCCTGCTTTATTATTACGCTGCCATCCTGATATTTTTTTCCCATAGCGCCAATGTGCATCATAAACCTCCTGTATCCGGCGGCAAGACAACTTTAAGAATTCAAGACTCAGGAATTTCTCCTGCCTGACGAGAAAATTCGAACAAAAGAACCGCCAAGGCTTGAAATGCAATAATACGTGAATTTTATAATAAATGCAGGCATGATCCCCTGCCGAAGAACATCCTGGTAAGGGGTACTGCCGGTAAACATATTCCAGAGTATCATGCTCAATCTTGGCTTTTTTGTGCGCGTCATCTGTTCGGTGGTGGTCATGGCAAGCATGGCTGACCTGAGAAAGGGAAGTTTGCGGAAGAAAAAACTGCCGCCGAACAGGACCTTTCCGATCAGGTTATCCCATTCTATCCTGCGGGGCGTAGCCCAGTAATGGCGCTTGAAATCCTGTGCGGATACTCCATGAAACAAGGCTGTGACCGCACAGGCTTTCGCGGTTCGATAAGCGGCTCCGATTCCATCCTTGTACAGCCGGGTAACTCCGAAATCTCCCACAATTATCACCCGGTCGTCAAAAATATTGCGTGCGCCGCCAATGTTTATCCTGGGCATACACCTGCATACTATCTGATTCTCAAGGGACAATTCCGGCAGGCAGCTCCTAACTTCGGGAGTACTCATAAATTTGGTGATAAGCGCTTTGTCCACATCATCGCCAAGTACGCAAACGGTGGCATATTCACCTTTGGGAATAATGGCGGCGAATTCGAATCCGGGAATATCGAGCAGAAAAACATGCATGGAACTGCCCAGATACTTCTGCACTTTTTCCCTGCCGAGCCTCAGTTCCATTACACCGGTTCTGGTTGTTTGAGGTTCCCGGTACATCAGCCCCACTTCCTTGAACAGTTGCATTCCTTTCTTATTTATGCCAACCGCACCAACCACCAGGTGATAGCTTCTCTGCTCCCCATTGCTGTCGCTGACCAAAGGGAAATCATCGCGCCTGGTAACCTTGGTTACACTGGTCTGGATATGCTTTGCCCCCAAGTTACATGCAAGGTCCAGAAGATACTTGTCAAGGCTGGCAATATCCCCCTGCTCCGCATCCTTAGGTCCACTGGCCCTGAAAAGGGCGGCGATTCGCATTTCATCCTGAGGGGTACGTATTTTCACTTCTTTGCAATCCGTGTGAAGCACATATGAATCAATACCCTGCTGAACAAGCTCGGGAGGGAGGTTGATACCTTCCACGGCAAGCATCTGAACAAGAGATTCCGATATTATGCCGCCACACATGTTGCACGCCTTTGGGCCGCACAAATTGAAATCCTTGGGTTCGTAGATATCGACTTCCAGATCAGTACCGATTCGCTCGGCAATTTGCAGCAGAAAAAATGCGGTGAGTGAGCCGGCCGGGCCTCCCCCAATCACACAGACTCTCGCCCCGTCAGGGAGCGGTAACGATTCATGCTTTGAGCTTCTCAAAAGGGCCATAATCCTTCCGAAAGTTGATAAAATCGAGCACAACCCTGTTCAACACCAGAGAAAAGTCTCTCTCGCAGTTAATGCAGCAGTCACTGAAACCGTCCAATATTTTGCTTGTCTATTTCATCGTCTCTAAGGCAGTTGTTGCCGGGAGACTCCAGAGGTTCTAGCAGGTGTTCCCTTTGGCTTTGGCTTTCCCTTACCAATTCAGCGGATATTCTCGACTTCTCTGGTATTTGTCCGATTCTAAAACACTTCTCAGCGGACTAGCATTTGAGATGGTCAAAAAATAGTGATAATCTGGTGGCTAAAAAACCTTGGAAGTCACCGTGTTCAAGGTTTTTCACTTTGATAAATAACAGGGACTTTAATTGCAGTCAATAAAACTGATAAAAATATGATTGCTTAGCGAGTATACGAACAGGAAGAAACGCAAAAAGGCCGCTGGTTGATAACCGGCGGCCTTATTTAAACCTCAAGGCAGAGAATCAAAGAGTTACTTTGGCGTACTCAGGAATTACCCCCCATCATCCGGATAAAAGGCTTGAGCAACGGGAGAAACATATCACCCTGCATGTTTTTCACCATCAACACCAGCGAATCGTATGTATTCCTGGTTTTCCTGCCCGGCTTGCACGAGGTCAGATTATCAAATACGTTGCAGATAGCCACCACGTATGCAAAGGGAGTCACATTCGCCCCGGCGGGAATGTTGGGGTTTGATTGAGCCTTGAACATCTCGTGGTGTTGAAACACAATCTGCTGCACTTCCTTGCCCACTCTTGCATTCTCCAGAAATTTAGCACCGATAAACGAGTGCTTCTGGATCAGTTGCCTGTCCCTGGCGGACATGCTCGCCTGCTGCTCCAGGGTATGACGGTCTATGGGCACCTTGCCGATATCGTGAAGAAGAGCCCCGGTGCAGATTTCCAGCATCTGCTTGCGGGTCAGCATCATCTTTTTCGGTGTCAACTCCGTGGCAAATAGAGCTGAATAGACTCCCACATTGAGGCAATGTCTGTGCAACTCGTATTGATAGCCGATAAGAGAGTTCAGCAGTGCGGGCACGCCCCCGCTGAGCGCCTTAAGGTAAACGGCGAAATTGAGCAGATTTCCGGCTACGGCGGCTACCGATTTCAGCTGGTCGGCAGAAACCTGCTTCTGCTTAAAAACGTCCTTCATCACAACTTCGCTGCAACCCAGGGTGAGGCGGATTACATCTTCCATCTGGAATTTTTTATTCCGCAGTATTTCTCTATCGTAGTCCTCGGTAGCCCAGGCACGGGCCATCATGCGTGAAAGCCGCTCACTGCTGCCGGGGATAGCCAGTTGCTCCGACAAACGATTTGGTCTGGCGGCCTTACCGCTTGCCGCTGAACTGGTTGCTGCATCGGGCGCCTGGTCCTGGTATTCCTTCAGCGCAAGTTCGATCTTTTTACGGCCTGATATGTCCCTGGCCGTTCCAAGGACGAAATTGCCCGAAAGATTGTTTCCGGGTTTTTCCGCCGGCTGCTTGTCCCGGGCTGATACCTCTCCGTCTTCCAGAGTTATCAGCTTGGATTTCATCTCAAAGGGTACCACGTTACCATCTTTGCTCAGCAGGCGAATATTGAGTAAAGTGGTGTCCCTGACTCCGTTTTTCCTTTGATCGAATGCCTGAGCCAGCTTGCCCCTGTCTTCGGAGTACACCAGTTTAACAACATTGGTGTCCAGCAGTTCCTCAGGCGTATAGCCGTATTCCGCCACCGCACCATTTATGAACGCAACGTTACCCTCCATGTCCAGCAGGAAGGCAATATCGACAATACCGTCCAGGATGGTTTCCATAATATTGCAACTGAAAGGTGCTTTATTTTTTTTATTTGTATTCACTTCGCCCATAAACAGATACTCCTGTTATGCTTTTGCCAGCCGATGGGGACTTAAACAATCAAGCCGGATTCCTCTCGTTGCTTTACCAATCCAGCCTCTGCCACTAACCGCAAACTTCAAAAGCAATTGCCGTGCCCGCACCCAAAAAACTCCTGCATATCAGCTAACTTATATAATTTTTTAGAGATAAAGCGAGATTCGTTTTTGGCCCGGAATTGAGTACTGTGCTATTTCGTAGCACACGGCTGCCTGACAGCCAAAAAATTGGGCACGGGCCTGGCAGCGCGGCAGCACGGCCCTTACCCATACTCTTTGCCTCAACGTCCCGCTTATTCGCCGCTGTCCACAACCGAGAAATCCCACACCACGTCCCGGCTTGCGCCACCGTTGCGGTCGGTAATCTCCAACCTGATATGGTATTCGCCTTCTGTAAGCTCCCCGCTGTCGATGTCGAAATACTCCACCGCCACGGCAGAAGGGCCAGTCAGGTCCCTCTGGAAATCAAACGCCAGGCTTTTTGATTTATCTCCCCTACCCAGCAGCCTGCCGAAAAAGCTTCCGCCGCCGCCTTCCTGACTGACAGTTATTTTCTCCGCGTACTCCCGCCGCCCATCGCGGTTTTCCCTCAACCCATAGATTTCAAAATAAACCCGCACAATCTCACCGTGGATAAAGCGCAGCGAGGGCCGGGGCACGATCTCAACTCCCTGCCTCATATGGGAACTGCCTGCCCCGGCTGGTGGAGTGCCCAGAATAACGCCGCTCAGGTCCAACTCCCTGCCCGTATAAGCTCTCAGATCAAACGTGCTGCTGGCGGCTACCCGGTAGCCGGGTAAATCCATCACGAGTGCATAAATTCCCAGTGTATCCGGCAGGCTTATCCTGTTGACCGCCACCCACATTTTCCGCTCCCCGTCCCCGGCTTCGAATACCCCTGCGGTATCCCGCGCCAGCTCCAGCCAGGTGGTATCGTACACGGCCGCCAGGGCGCACCGTGGCTCCACTTCCGATATGCTTGCCGGGATTGACTGGTAAAACTCTATTTCCAGTTGCCCGTCTTCACCCATAAATTCCGCCGCGTAATACTCCTGGGCCAGATGGGGCAACTGGTCCCGGAAACTGTCTTTCGCCATTGCTTTCTTGACATCCCCGGCCCCGGAGAACGTCAGTGGGATGAACAGGAAATCGCCGGCGCCCCAGACCCGCTCGAATGCGTAATAGGAATCCTCGTAATACCAGATTTCCGAAGAGTTGGTATAGGTATACTTGGAGTTATCAGGTTTGCTGACAAATTTTGGCGGCCCATGGCGGATAAACAGCATGCCGCGCTGATCGAGCGGAAGCTGACTGTTGCCGGTGCGGAAAATCTCCGGATCGTAATCCATCCCGTGGGAGCCGGGCGAGAGCAGCTTGAAATAATCCTTTGAGGTTTGGAAACGGCTGTGGGGAAACAACTGGCGGTAGTACGTTTCGGCCTCGCGAAGGCGCACGTAATGGTTCACCAGCCGTTCGTTATGGAAAGTGAGCGGGTCCGGATCGCGCTTTTTCCAGAACTTGCGGAACAGCACGGCAACGTCCCTGGTCGCGCGCATCCCGTACCAGTCCTCTTTCTCGGCTGGCGAAAAAATTGGCTGGGCCTCGATAAACAGCCGCTCGAACCCGCCGACCTTCTCCGCGGCATCCAGCGCCTCATGGTAGGCGGTCTCGAACCCCAAAGTGTCGCCACGCTCCAGCAGGCAGCGGGCGCGCAGAAGATGGCGGTCGGGAATCTTCCTGGCGTAGCCGAGGCTGTCCAACTGGTCAAGGGCCGCCTGGGCCCGCTCCACTTCCCCCAGCCCGTAACGGTCCCAGGCCAGGTCCAGCCACCAGTTGGACCTTCGCGGATGCTCCGCCAGATAGCCGGTCAGTACGCTGTCGATCAGCCGCAGCTCATCGGTTGTCTGATCTCGAATCCTGTCGCGCCAGATGTGGTAGGCGTCCTCGTACTCCGGGTCGATACAGATCAGCCTGACCAGCATCTCCGAGGCCAGACGGAAGCCGGTGGTCTCTCCCAGCTCGAAACCGGTCTGCGCAATAGAGAACAGCGCCCGCTTGCTCTGGGGGTGATACTTGAGCGCCTGACGGTACTCGGCCACGGCGTTCCAGTTTTTGTTCTCCGTCGCCCGGTAGTAGTCGCCAAGGCCGAGGTGGGCCTTGTAAAGGATTTCTGCGGAATCGCTGAACAGCGCTCTCTCAAAATCTTTACGAGCCTTGTCCGGCTCGCCGGTTGCCAGCCTGAACTGTCCCCTGGAGATCAACGAGGGACCGTGGTCGTTGTCAATCTCAAGCGCCTGGTTCAGTTGGCTGATTGCGGCGGCGGTGTCTCCGGCGGCAAGCTGCCCATCAGCGCTGAGGTAGTATTGCGATGCATTTTCCGAGGCGTTGGCATGGGCGAATAATGCTGAGATGATTATCAGGATCGATGAAAACAGGATGCACGGTTGTTTAAAATTACAGCCTTTGCGCATGGACCGGGATGATGGGTTGGCCTCCATTTTCACCTCATGGCTATTGGTTGGCAACCGAAAACCGTCAAGGCAGCTAAATATAATTTATCAGTTATCCGGCCAAATAACACTGCGTTCTCTATTCTATCACTAATTAGTATGATCCTTTTGGGCCATTGTTCCAACTAAAAAGACAAGGCCGCGTCCCGTTACTCCCGGAACGCGGCCTTCTTGCCAAAGCACTTTTCAAAACCTTCAATCGATTTTCATAATCTGATCAGGTATTCCCTGCACGCCGCTGATTTTGTACTCACCGGAATTATAATTCACCCAGACTTTTGCCCCGGAGGAGAAAGTCGATTCCTGGACTTTGTAGTCATCCGAGAGAAAGCGGTGGCCGGTCATGTCGTCCCAGCCAATCTGGCGGTGAAGTTTAGCCTGCAGCAGGGCCTGCGCCAGACGGTTGCTGCCCTCGCGTACGGGCAGGCTGTAGTTGGAGCGCGCGCCAGTGAGCAGGCCCGAGAGGAAATTGCCCGCGTTGACATACGCGCAGTCGTGGAAACAGAGCTGCCAGAGCGGGATAGGGATACCAGTGGTGCGGCCCGCCTTGTCCAGCCCGTAGACCCCGTCATGAGCCTCCCGAGTACGTATTGCTACTACCCACGGCAGAACCCAGTCGTTCTGGTGCTCGATAGTGAGCAGCACTTTCTGCTCGTTGAAATAGTCGAAAATATCCGTCAGAGCCTTGCGGTTCTCGTTGCGGGTCAGCGGATGGACCGGGTCGTAGCACTCCCAGTTACATACATAGTTGCCCAGCAGGTAATGCTGGGGACGGGCGGTATCGAGCAGGCCACGCACGAACGGATAGTCGGTGCGGCCAACCTCCCAGTTGCGCCTCAGGAAACGGATCGCCCAGTGCGGGCAGATCAGCGAGTTCACCCCCGCGCCCCATGTGCTGCGCCGCACGTAGCGACCCTGGCTGTCCTTGAGAGTCACTTCCTCGCGGAACGAGGGCGAGTCGAGCGTGATGTCGCAGTAGTTGTCGGTGGCAAGACCGAACAGGTAGCCCATCGCTTTCACCTTGCGGGCCAGCGAGTCCAGGCCATAGGGGCCGCCGGCGTACATGTTCGGCGGGATAATATCCGGGTATTCCTGGTCGTGGCCGAAGCGCTGCCAGCCGGTGAAAACGACCGATGCGCGATCCGCCCCGGTGGCTTTACGGAACTGGTCCACCTGGACGCCGATCTCGGTGAACGTGTTGTAGATTTCGAACTTGAACGTGCGATGGTCCTTGCGGCCCACACTGGCCCGCAGGTTAACCGCGCCTTTCAACTGCTCCACGTTTGGGTTTTCTTTATTTTTCTCGCGCAAGGATTTCAAATATCCCAGTTTTTTGTAGTATGCGCGGTAATGGCGTGCCAGCTCAAGGTAGCCCGCGTCTTGCTGAAAATGGTAGCGGATTATGCGGGGGTAGCTCAGGGAACCCATCGAGGGCCGCCAGTACACTTTGTAATCGGTGTGCTTTCCCGGTTCGTGGCGCACGTACATAAAATTGTCCATCCGGCAACCGTCATCAATATAGGCCAGCCATCCCGAACCGGGCTGGTGCGCTCCGAAAATGGCCATCCGCTGGGCGTAGACCAGCCCGGCCTGGTCCCACTCCTGATGGTCCCACCAGTGGTATGGCCGGTCCATCAACTCGCCGAACAGCTTGAAACGCTGCTTGTCATCGAGCTGGATCGGGTTGAGCATGTCCTCCTTTTCCTGCCAGTCGCCGGGAATCATCACGCCCTGGGATATCCCGAAAAACGAATAGCTGTCCGGGCGTATCGGCACCTCGAACGGCCGCGGGTAAATTATGCCCTTGATCCGGAAACCGTGGTCCTCCTCCCGGGGAGAGAGTTTAAACACCAGCTCGCCCGTTTCCTGCTCAAAATAAAGCATCAACTCCAGCCGGAAATCTTCCAGCACAACCATCAGCGCGCTCTCGCCCAGCCTGGTCACGGTTTTAATTTCAGCATCGGCCAGTGAGACTTCGTGGACCTCACCATCCTGCTCGTAGACAAATTCGCCCTCAGCGGCCCGGCTCATCTTCCAGCTTACTCCCGCCGCCCGATGGTTGACATCGACACTCATCGTCTCCAGTTCCAGAACCGCCTCCACACCTCCGGAGGAAATTTTGTAGCTTTCGGCAACAGCACTGCCGGCAAACAGAGCGGCAGTCAGCACCAGCGCAATACAAAGCCTTGGCAGAACAGACAGACTGATTTGTCTCATTTCATCTCCTGAGCAGAACGTTAACGAAGAGACTGGGTTTGGCGGCGGGTATCGTATATTTGTACTAGCGAAAATTGGATAAAGCAAGAAAATGGCGGAAATGCGGATGCGGCTTTTTTTTTTGACTTACTGGAGTAAATATACCAGTTTGCCAATATGCATGAATAGCGGCCCCGCGCATGCTAAGCCCGTAGCCGCTCTCTGCTAAAAAAAACAAAGGAGGCCACGATGGGGCTGGACGAGGCGCGCAAACTATTGGATAGCACCCGCAAAGAGCTCAGTGAACTGGACGGCAGGATCAAGAACCATCCATATATCACGGCGCTGGAGGCAGGCGAAATCTCGCGCGAGGCGCTGAAAGGATTCGCCGGGCATCAGTACTACATAATAGGCAGCGACATGCGCAGCGTGGCCAACCTGCTGAGCCATCCCGGGATGCTGGTGGGACGAAAGTTTCTTACGGACCTGCTGCTTGGCGAGTCCGCGGCGTTCGACACCTGCCTGACTTTCGCCACGGCGCTGGAGCTTGACGAAGGTTGGCTGAAAGCTTACGAACTCCGCCCTGGAGCCGTGGCCTACGCCCACTATGTGGCCTGGCTGGGAGCCTATGGCACCGGTGCTGAGCTGGCGGCCGCTTTCGCGGTCAATTTTGGCGCGTGGGGAGCTAACTGCGGCAGGATGAGGGCCGCTCTTGAAGAGCAATACGGATTCGATAAGAAGTCGCTGGCGTTTTTCGAGCTTTTCGCCGATACTCCGCCCGCGTTCCAGCAGGAGGCGCTGGAAGTGGTGGCTGACGGTCTGCGACTGGGCGTAGAGCCAAAAAGTATCCACCAGGCAGCCAGACTGCTTCAGAGCTACGAACTGAGTTACTGGGACGCGATGAACGAGCTGTGAGCAGCTTGGCCAAAGGGGGGCCAGTGGGGATTTAAGCTTCTCGTCTTGCAATTGCAACAGCTTACACCGCAGCAAAGCTGCGTGGAAGTTTTTTTCGCTTAAAAGCGCGCGGGCTACACCTGTGCCAACGCCCGTTCCAGATCCTCTATCAGGTCGGCCGCGTCCTCGATTCCCACCGAGAGGCGGAAAATACCATCTCCGGAAAAAGCCCGGTAAGATTCGCGCTGGGCGCCTTCGAGCCGGAACGAAGTGGTCAGCATCTCGTCGGTGGGAAGGTAGTAGATCAGGCTGCGATGATGGCCCAGGGATACCGCGTAGTGAATAACCTCCAGCCCCTCGGCGAACACTTGCGCCGTCCGCGGACCATCGCCCACCTGAAACGTAAGTATGCCGGAGAAGTTCTCCATCTGCCTGACCGCCAGCTTATGCTGAGGATGGGACTCAAGACCGGGGTACATCACTGCTGTCACTTTGGGATGAGCCTCCAGGGCGCGCGCCACAGCCAGCGCCCCCTTCTGATGAGCGGCCATCCGGATCGGCAGCGTGGCCATTCCGCGCATGATCAGCCAGGCGTTGAACGGACTGATAACGCCGCCGGTGCGGATAGCGATACTCTTGCGCAACCCGGCTATCTCGCTGGCCGGACCCAGCAGCGCCCCCCCGATCGCATCGCCGTGGCCGCAGATATACTTGGTTAGCGAGTGGACAACGTAGTCCACTCCCAACTCCAGCGGACGGGTTCCCACGGGCGTGCTGAACGTGTTATCAGCGGCCAGTTTGACGCCTGCTTCCCGTGCTATCTCCGCCACCGCGCCAATATCCGTCAGACGCATGATAGGATTGCAGGGAGTTTCAATATAGATCAGTTTCGTGCGTGAATTTATCGCCTCGCGCACCTGCTCCGGCTCGGAAGTGTCCACCCGTGTCACCTCGATCCCCAGCCGGGGCAGCAGGTCGTGGGAAATCTCGGCGGCCGCGGCGTAGGCCACGTCGCTGATAACCAGATGGTCGCCGCTGGAGAGGTGATAGAGAAACAGTGAGGTGATAGCCGCCATCCCGCTGGCGAACACCACGCAGGAATCGGCCCCTTCCAGCGAACAAAGTTTCTCCTCCAGTTGCTTTACCGTGGGGTTGCGCCAGCGCGTGTAGAAATAGGGGGAGTCCTCGTCCATACCATCAACCGAAAAACCTGCTCCCGCCTTGACCGCGAACGTGGACGACATCACCAGGTTGGGACTCGATGCCCCGGTTTCGGGGTCCGGCCGCTCGCCCGCGTGGATTGCTCTTGTCGAAATACCTTTTTTCCTGTTTTTTTCCACTGTTCAGCCTCTGCCAATAAAGTATGTAAACATTCCATTAACGCGCCGCTTGAGACTCCCCGCGGCAAGCTGCGGAGAATCTTCGATTGTTAAGGAAATGAAGATGTTTCCATGCGCTCGTTTTTCAATTCAGCGCTCGATTACTATCGGGAACCAATCCCCGCTTACCACCTGGCCCGTGGGCACCGGCTCGCTGCCGGGCATCAACGGCTCATCGCTGGCGGAGCGGGTGCCGGGCAGCATGTAGTTGAGCACCAGCGCCCGTCGCGGCCTGTCCGTGTGATTGGCGAACGAACCATGGACGGTGAGCGGATGATGGAAACTGGCCTCGCCCGCCTTGAGCGGCAACGGCTCTGGTCTGAACTGCTTAAGCTGCCGCGGGTCAAGGACTTTCTTAATCTCCTCCATGCACTCCTCACCGCCGAACAACTGGGTCATCGGCAGCAGCGGCCAGCGATGAGAGCCGGGCACCAGGTGCAGGCAACCGTTCTCTTCGGTGGTGGCGTCCAGGCCGATAAACACTGTAAGATGCCCCATCGGTTCGGTGCACGTCCAATAGGAATAGTCCTGGTGCCAGGCCACTACTCCGCCGTGAAGAGCCGGTTTGTAGAACATCTGGTCGTGCCAGAAACGGACGCTCTTTGTATCCATCAACTGCGATGCCGGCACTGTTACCCGTGCGTTGAACACCGCGTCATGGAACGCCTCGTCCACCATCCACGCACCCTGGAAATAGGTCATGAACTTGTCGCGGGTAAGCCCCTCGCTATGGTTTTTGGCGATCAACTCCCGCTCGCGCTCAAACCCCGGAGCCACCATCCGCTCCAAACCTTCCAGCAGCGCGGCCACCTGCTCCTGGTCGAACACCCTCACCGGCCCCACAAACCCCTGTTCCCTGTATGTGGCCAGTTGCTCTTCGCTCAACTCAAAGCCCTGCTGTTGCCGGGGTCCGCCCGGCGAGGGGAACAGGCTACCCGCCATTTTATTTATCTTCACGTATTCCACGTGTCTGTCGTGCGTACTCATCTCGGCTCCTTTTTGGGCTGATAAGGCTTGCCGGCTGATGAAAAATCAATAGCAGAATTCAACTTAGGACGCAAGAGTGGCTGGGTCAAGTAAGTGGTGCTGCTGTTGGTCGATAGAGGTTGCACCGGGGAGGAACTTTCACCTGCCGAACGTTAGAAAAATAAACGCGACAAACACGGAGATCGAATAGTTGACCACTTTCGAGGAACCGCTGCGGTAGGGCTGCTCGAACCCTGGCAGGGTGTCCTGAAAAGCGATTTCCATCAGTTCCAACGCACCGTACTCGATACTGCCGTCACGGTAATGCGGTGTGTAGGAACCCGATACCCGCACCAGTTCATAGTCTTCTATCTCGTTGATCCAGCCGCGAAGCTGGCGCAGCTGGCCACGGTTGCTGAACCCGGCACTTTCGTGGACCCGCACCTTGTAGACACACCCCGCGCTGTCCGCACGGATAACAAAATCCAGATCATCGCTCTCGTCGTAGTCCCCGATAATGGGCACACCGGTAAAAACAGCCATCGTGACAGACGCATCTTCCACCGGCTCCGCTCCCGGCGGAGACACCGGCAAAACTGCGTGGGCCGCGCAGCCAGCCAACAGCATCAGCACAGGAAAGAGAAATGGAGACACGGTAAGAAATTTCATGGGCGCAATCCTTGCCGGAACTCAGTTTTTCCTTTGGAGCAGACTACTGAATCATTATAGTGCCGGAATACTGGAATTGAAAGCCATTGACCAAATCATCAGCCCTGCTCCCATTCAGCGAGCGCCCATTTTTAGATATGACAAGAATCAATGAGGTTTTTCACCGTATTCACATTGGTAATACTGGCTTTCTGTCTTTTTGCCGCCTGCTCACCTCACTCCTCCGCCCATGGAGTCCGCATCGGTGTGGCCGGAACCCCGGAGCAGCATAACAGGCTGGACCTTGACCGCTGGATTACGGCCCACCGCAACGACAACGACCTGCACGTTATCGGCCCGTTCCTGATGGCCGGGGAAGCGCTCTGGCGCGTACCCCGTGCTCGATAACGCCATGAGCGAAAACGAGCGCGTAGAAGTACTGAAAACGTTTACGGAAACTTTTATGCCGGGAATTTAGCGCCGACAGCTCTGCTCAGGATATTCGCCGGAGCAACGCGGCTTACGATTTGCGGATCACCAGGCCCGTAATCAGCCCGGCAGCTACGGTCTCAACAACCGTGCCCAGAAACCAGGTGATCGCCAGGATGTAGGGTATCGGCATCACGGAGTACATGCCGTAGCCCACGCCAATCCCTCCGCCAACACCGTAGAGCAGACCATACTTGAGTCCGCTGGCAACGCTGTGCTGTTTGAACCAGAGCGCATAGATCAGCACGAACACGCTGGCCGCCACAACGCTGACCACCTGCATCAGCCCCAGCTTCATCTCCTCCATCGGCCGCCAGAACTGGGCCGTGGCCTCGTAGGCATCGGCAAGGATAACGTTATGGATCAGAAAATCCAGCGCGAACCAGCAGAGGTACACCAACAGGATCGCAATCATGATCCGCTTGTTCATGTTTCGCCTCCGGAGGAAGGTTTGTGGTGGGCTACCGGGGAATTTTGACCATACCCAGAATAATTATCGCCCGCAACAGGCCGCATGTCAAATAGCCCTCAATGTTTTGTTACCAATCCGCCCTGAATGATGTTTTTCTTGACATCATCGCCAGTACCTGCGCATCTATTAATCATCGCATACTTCAATAATACGTTTAGCCATATCCCATTCTCTTTCCACCATCACGAGGTGCCCCATGCCGCCCGCCAAAAATCTATCTCTTGCCCGTTTTGCCTGTCTACTGCCGGTGGTAGTTATCATGCTGGCCGCCTGCTCCGGTGGCGGGAAAGTGCCGGATACCCGCACCGGCAGCGAGTACAAGTACCTGAGCAGCACCGCACATCTGGATTCGATGCTGCTGCCGCCCGGACCAGAGGAGGGCGACACCGTGGGCAACGACCCTCCCGGCTTCCACTGGCAGCCGGAGGATGGCGCTGTTACGTGGGTTGTGGAAATTGCCCGCGACCCCTCGTTTAAATCAGCGGACAAGCTGCTGGCCGATGCCGCGCAAAACCTGCTGCCCGCCGATAAGTTCAGCGCACCGGTGGAGCGTCACGGCGATGGCGCCCATCTGGTGGCCGGGATGTGGCTGCCGCTGTTGCGGCCCACGTTCACTCTGGGCGAGGGCCGTTGGCACTGGCGCTGGCGCAACGTGTACGAAGACGGTACGTTGAGTCCGGCCAGCGACTCCCGCTCGTTTATCGTGCCCGCCGACGCCTGGGAGTACACTGTGCCGCCGCTGGAAAAACTGGTGGAGAATATTCCCTCAAGCCATCCCCGGCTGTTTGTCCGGCCGGATGAACTGGAGAGCCTGCGCGGCCTGATCACCACCAGCGAGCCCCATCGCGAGTTGTGGGAGCGGATTGTGGCGGTAACGGATACACTGCTCACCCACCCGATCATGCAGGAACCGCCGCCGCTGCCGGGGAAAAAGGCTTTCCATTACGGCATCTGGCGCGGTCACTACGACGAGGCCCGTATAATGGGCCAGGTACTGGACTTCCTCGGCTTCTGCCACCTGATCAGTGGCGACGATAAGTACTCCGACAGAGCAAAAGAATGGCTGCTTGAGTTGACCGAGTGGGATACCGATGGTACGAGCAGCATGCGGAGCAACGACGAGGTGGCGATGCCGATCCTGCTCAACGGCGCGCGGGCCTACGACTGGATTTATGACAAGCTAACCGAGAGCGAGCGCGAAAAAATCCGTGCGATGCTCGTAATCAGGGGCGAGCAGGCCTACGACCGCTGGTGGGGCAGTTCAAGGGGCCATTACCATCTGAGACCCTACGCCAGCCATCAGACGCGGATTATTAATTACATGACCCAGGTGGGCACCGTGTTGTGGGGCGAGGACGAGGCCCCCCGCAAGTGGTTCAATTACCTGATCCCCGTTATCACCAGCTTCTATCCGGCCTGGGGCGGCAGGGACGGTGGCTACAGCGAGGGCCCCAACTACTGGCGGATGTATTTCAATTACATGCTCCAGTCCGCTTTCTGCCTGGAAAAGGGCATGGGCCTGGATGTTCTTCGCACACCGTTCTACCGTAACAACGGTTGGTTCAAGATTTACGCCGATCCGTATTTCGCGGCCCAGAGCCCTTTTGCCGACACTGGTATCGGCATCTACTGGCCCGCCGACAAGATCAACCTCTACCGCCTCTCCACCGTGTTCAACAACCCCTATTTCCGCTGGCGCGCTGAGATGAGCGAACCCAAAGGCCGCCTGCCCGTCGCTGAAACACCGGTGCCCAGCGGGATCATGAGCTTCTTCTGGCTGGATGAGGGCCCCGATGCTCCCCAGGCCAAAGCGCCCACTGACATTCCGCTCGACTACCGGTTTAACGAGGTCGGGTTGGCCGCCCTGCACGAGGACCTCTCGGACCCCGATGAAGCGTTCATCCTGCTCAAAAGCTCACCCTACGGGGCCTGGAGCCATATTTACGCCGATCAGAACTCATTCTACATCCAGGCGTTCGGCCGCGCCCTGGCAATCCAGAGCGGGTTCTATCCCCATTACGGCCACCCGCATCACGCCAACTGGACCTGGCAGACCCACGCCCATAACTCCGTGCTGGTGGACGGCGAGGGCCAGCGTGCGCGTGTGCGGACCTCGCGGGGCAAAATCACCGAATTCGAGCCGGGCACTGGCGAGCCGGGGTCGGTGGCCCATGCGGCCGGCGACGCCACCGAGGCTTATCACGGCCTGCTCAGCAAGTTCGTGAGGCACGTATACCACAAGCAGCCACACGAGTTCTTGGTGGTGGATGAGTTGGCGGCCCCTGAGCCGGTGCGGTTCGACTGGCTGCTGCATACCGCGGAAAAGATGGAGATTAACGAAGAAGCGCGCACGGTGCTGATCCGCCGGGGCGACGCTCGTCTGCTGGCCGAATTCGTCTCGCCGGAAAAACTCACGTTCAGCCAGACCGACCAGTTCTCCGATGACCCTGGTCACCTCTGGGAGCGGCCCGAGATGGACTATCCCGACCAGTGGCACCTCACTGTCTCCAACGCAGAGAAGCTTAAAGAGGTCCGGTTCGAGGTGAAAATGAAAGTCTGGCGCGAACCCGGAACGGCAGGCGATGACGATCTGACAATATCCGAGTTCTTAAACCTGCTCTGGTGATTTTTGCCGGTGTAAAGCTTGAGTTCTTTAAGCCGTGGAAGTATAATAAGTTGGAAGGACAATCTTCAAGGCTTTAAGCTCAAATGGGAATACGCTCAGGAGGTGCATCATGCGCTGGCTTACATATATGGTTGTTATCACCCTGCTGGCGGTAAGCCCGCTAGCCGCAGCTGATAAGGACGAACCCGATCCCGTGTCAGTCAAGTTCCAGGTGGGCGTGGGGATGAATACCGGCAACCCGCCTGCGTTCGACTATCTGTCAACCGCGGGCATGTTCAGCGGTGATCTTCACTACCGGCTCAGCAAGAACGTGGCCCTGGTACCGGCATCGCTCTCGTTCTATTTCTACTCGGGCGGCCCGGCAAGCTCACAATCCCGCTCCGGCGGTTTCGTTGAGCAGCGCACGGGCAGGACCAGCCGGGGCACCACCACTGTGAACAGCTATGTGGACCCCTGGCTCACCCCCTCGTACTACGACCAGCAATATTATTACGGGGGCGGTTACGGCGGCTACAACCAATCGCCGCCCCTGCTGGCCTGGGCCGTCTCGATGACGCCAGGAATAAAATTCCAGACCCACGGCCGTCAACTGTTCAATTTCTACGGGCAGTTGGGCGCGGGAGTTTACAGTCACAACCAGAATTCCAGCTCATACTACGGGGTAGACCGGCTGAGCAGCACCAGCTTTGCCGCCCGTGGCGAGGCGGGAGTGGAGATTATCGCGTTCGAGTATGTGAACTTTCTGGTTGGCGGCGGCTACATGTGGGTGCGGAACAACCCGGCGTTCAACGGGATAGTGCACATGAACATGGGTTTCCGGGTGGGGTTTTAGCTACTGGTAGATATCAGAAAGAAAAGCGGTTTTACTGCTATGGAGGAATTAGGCCTTAACTTCCATATTACCGGGGAAATAATCTTTCAATATTAGAACAAGCAGTGATATTATATTTACCGTTGTTGTTGTGAGGAGGGCAATTAACACTGAGTCTGAAAGCTCAAAATCAAAACATGGTTTTAAAGCGCTAAGAACTAAAACTATGCTTACAAAAATAATCCAAGTCAATACAAGTATAAATATCTTAGGCACATATTCTTTCCGAATATCAATATTGTCTTTCACTAAATCAATCTGTAGACACCTTAATTTAGTCTTGCTTTCCAGTTCTTTTATTAAAAAGTCTTGGTTCGCTTTTTGATAGGCATCATATTCGGCCTGCGGCAGTCCCTCGAATAAGGCCCTCTCTTCTCCAGAAGAGGGGGGAGGCGGTCTCGGGATTGTTATTGCCATATAGGGCCCTAACCCTCACTAGAAACTTGTTTGAAATAATCCATTATAGATTTGTTTGAAATTGGAGCAGAAGAAACTCTCATTTCGTGCCCGTCACTAGGAAACATCACGTTATACCAAGGAGAACCCTCATAATGGGTTATATTAGATAAACGAAACGCATCAAGAGGGCCATAAACCTTCCATACCTCTTCGAGAAATTCAGTCGTATCTTTGTCTTCTGGACTAATTAAGTACTCATCAAACACCATTTCTCCATCTACGACATCAAGAAAAGATGCATTCTCCTTAATATGCCCGCTGCCATATTTTTTAAACTTATCATACAGTATCTGTATAACGGGGCCGTAAGTCCATGCCTGTATGACTTCATTTATTAAGGGCTTTTCTTTGATTGCTAAATGCCATCCGTGCGCAAAATAAACCAGCTTCTGCATCTTCATAGGTGAAACAGGTTCTTTTGCGTTGCCTATGTAATAATTTGCTATAGCTAATGCCGGATATGGGGGGCCATGAATTTCCATATCACACCTCCGGTCTAACTCAATATATAGACCAACTATTTGTAAAACAGCCTTTTATCTCTATCATCAATTTGGTGTATTGTCACGCGAAAGTCAATTTCTTTCAAATATCTTTCAGGATACTGCTCACAATGCATACCTCCAATTACTCCGCATCCAGCCTCTCCATAGTATCAATGGGTTTATAATATAACACATTCGCCCCTCCGTGTCCAGCGCATCTGGTTCGTTTGCATACACTTAGTATAAAATATTTTTTATATCAACTCTGTGAAAAATGTCTGTTCGGGCCATTGTATCAATTCTGCGCCATTTTGAACAACTCCTTTCTTTCCTCTGGAAAGAAACAGTTGACTTCCCATCCGCCGCGGGCTAAGATTTGCCATACTTCCTACTACAAAATCACGTTTGACAGTCATCAGCCATTTCGACAGGAGTCAGTCCCATGCGCAAATTTTTACCGCTCGTTACCCTGTGCCTTCTGCTCGCCGCCTCCTGGCTGGCCGCCCAGCAGACCGTGATTGTCCGGCCCAGGGAAATCGACGACGTGCTGGTCAACCCCGGGATGGGATTCATGACCTTCCAGCGCTTCAACGGTGACACTCTGAACCCCGGCGCCGGCTGGACCGAGGGCCACCCGGTTGTGTACCAGGATTTCGATGGCGACCTGACCAATATCGACCACCCGGCCACTTCGCTAATGTACTGGCGGGTCTACTGGCACCATGTCCACCCGGAGGCCGGCAGGATCGACTTCGCCCAGTTCGACAGGGTGCTGGAAACAGCCGCCTCCCGTGGCCAGACTGTTATCCTGCGGATTGCCCCTTATGGCGGTAATGACGATGTGCCCGACTGGTACCGTAAGATGATGGGTGAGGAACCGGAGTTGACCCGCAAGTGGCGCACCGATGCCAACGACCCGCGCTACCTTAAGCATTTCGGCGGACTGCTCCGCTCGTTGGGCGCGCGTTACGACGGCCACCCGGCGCTGGAAGCTGTCGATGTCTCGCTGGTCGGTTTCTGGGGCGAGGGCTCCGGCAGCCACGAGGTGGAGCCCGCTATCTGGCAGCAGTTGGTCAACTGCTATCTCGATGGGTTCCAAAAGACCCACCTGATTTTCCAGCCGCTCAACGGCGACTCCCCCGATCCGGGTATCCTGGTGCGCGGTACGCCTATCGCCGCATCCTGGCCCGATGGCCGCAATAACGGCGAGGGCCCGCGGATGCGCAATGTGGGCTGGCGGATTGACTGCCTGGGCGACATGGGATTCTGGCGCGAGGAGCAGGGCGACTGGTGTCACATGCTGGATGTCTACCCCCAGCAGATTGTCACCAGCGGCATGCAGGACGCCTGGAAAAAAGCCCCGATAAGTATAGAAATCTGCGGCACGTTCCGCAGTTGGCTGGGCAAGCATAAGTATGACAAGGAAACGGTCAAATACATTTTTGACCAGTCGCTTAAATGGCATATCTCCAGTTTCAACGCCAAAAGCTCGCCGGTTCCCGATGAGTATAAGCCGCTGGTGGATGAGTGGCTGAAAAAGATGGGCTACCGGTTCGTGCTGCGCAAATTCACGTTCCCCTCCGAGGTGCGGGCCAACGGCCAGATCCAGTTCGCCACCTGGTGGGAAAACAAGGGTGTGTCCCCCTGCTACAGTCCGTTCCCGTTCGCGATCCGGCTCAAAAACGACCGCCACACCGAAATCCTGACCACCGGCGTGGATATCCGTTCCTGGCTGCCCGGAGATGTGGTCTACGACAGCGAGGTTTTCGCTCCTTCAGGTATGCCAGAGGGTACCTACAGTTTAGCTATCGCCATTATCGACCCGGTTTCCCGCAAGCCCAATATCAAGTTCGCTATCGAGGGCCGGGGTGCCGATGGCTGGTACAACATGGGCAGGATCAAGATCAGCAATGACGCCGCCCACGTGGGACGCACTCCCAACTCCGCGCCATAACAGCATAAGCAAGCTGTATGATTCATCTCAGTTAAGCGCCCGCCGGATTTTTTCTCGATCCGGCGGGCGTATTTATTTGTTCCAATTGTCCCTATTACTTAATCGGAAGAAAAAAAACCTTTCGTTGCACTCGCTCCTGTCATTAATATTCGAAATAGTGACTGGACAACCGCGATACCAATGGTTATACAGAAGTGCACTGGAGTGGCGGAAAAAAATGAATAAAAAGGAACTGATAGCCCCCTGCGGTATGAACTGCGGCATCTGTACAAAATATCTCAGAGAGAAAAACAGATGCCCCGGCTGCCGTGAACCCAACGAAAAAAAACCGGCTACGCGCTGGGTTTGCAAGATCACCAACTGTGATATCTTTCAGAAAAATAACTTTGAATTCTGCTTCGAATGCGAGAAGTATCCCTGTGTCAGTTTGAAACAACTGGATAATAGATATCGCACAAAATATTGCATGAGTATGATCGAAAACTTGGAAAACGTTAAACAATCTGGAATTACTGAGTTCTTCAAAATTGAGAAAGAACGATGGGCTTGTTCTGAATGTGGCGGAACCATTTGTGTACATAAAAAAGCATGTTCAAGCTGCGGGGGCATAAAGATAAAATGATCGCAAACGGTTTATACAAAAAATTCAACTGGCGCACAAAAGGCATCTGCATTAGCATTAGTCAATATTTTCTGCCTTGTTCAAATCAATTTCAGGGAGAGTACCTGATGCGCTTTGCGTTCTTCCACCGTTTGCTGCTGGCTGCCCTGCTGATTTGCACTGCCACATCATATCCTGTTCTGGCCCAGGAGGAAAAGCAGGAACCGAAGCAGGAAAAAGATAAACTCGTGGAGCAAAAGTCCGTCACCAGCGGAAGTGTGACTATCGGCGGAAAAGCCGTGAACTATACGGCCACTGCCGGCACGATGCTGTTTAATGAAGAATTCGGCGATCCGCAGGCCAGTATTTTTTACGTCTCCTACATGCGCGATGGGGTAAAGGACATCTCCAGCCGGCCACTGGCTTTCTGCTTCAACGGCGGGCCGGGGTCAAGTTCGGTATGGCTGCACATGGGCATGCTGGGGCCGCGAAGAGTGCAGTTGAACGATGACGGCTCTCTGCCTCCGCCGCCGTTCGGCCTGGTGGACAACGAATATTCCCTGCTCGATCAGTGCGACCTGGTCTTTATCGACCCTGTCAGCACCGGTTTCAGCCGCCCGGCGCCGGAAACGGACAAGTCGAAATTCCACGGGGTTAAGGAAGATATCCGCTCGGTGGGCGAGTTTATCCGCCTCTACTGTACGCGCAATAACCGCTGGGCCTCGCCCAAATTTCTGATCGGCGAGAGCTACGGCACCACCCGGGCGGCGGGCCTGAGCAGCCACCTTCAGGGCGAGCTGGGCATGTACCTTAACGGGATCGTGCTGGTCAGCGCCGTGCTCGATTTCCAGACTCTGCGGTTCAATCTCGGCAACGACCTGCCCTACGTGATGTTCCTGCCCTCATTCGCGGCCACGGCCTGGTACCACGAGGTGTTGGACAAATCACGCTGGGGGTCGCTGGATGAGTTGCTGAAAGAGGTGGAGAACTTTGCAACCGAGCGCTACAGCGTGGCCCTGCTGCGAGGCGACCAGCTTACCGAAAACGACCGGCGGGAAACGGTGCGGGAAATGGCCGGCTTAACCGGCCTGAGCGAGCAGTTTGTTGAGCGTTCCAACCTGCGGGTGACAATGCCGGCATTCGGTAAGGAACTGCTGCGAAGCCGGGGCAAAACTGTCGGCCGCTATGACAGCCGGCTGACTGGGATTGACCGCACGATAGCAGGCTCCCGCCCGGACTACGACGCCAGTTACGCCGCAACCCAGGGACCGTTCACCGCCGCGCTGAACCATTACGTACGCGCCGAGCTCAAGTTCGAGAGCGACCTGCCCTACGAAATCCTGACCGGCAGGGTCTACCCCTGGAACTACGGTGAATGGCAGAACAACTACTTGAACGTTAGCGAAAACCTGCGCCAGGCGATGACGCAGAACCCGTACCTCAAGGTGTTCGCCGCCAACGGCTACTACGACCTGGCCACGCCCTATTTTGCCACGGAATACACGTTTGGCCACCTGGGGCTGGACAAGTCGCTGCGGGATAATGTGAGCATGGGCTACTACGAGGCGGGCCACATGATGTATATCCACCTGCCCTCGCTGGCCAGGCTTAAAACCGACATGGCAGCCTTTATCCAGGGGGCTCTCTATCATTAGCTGAACCTCGCGCCAACGCGCGCCGTCGCCAGAGAAAGAAAACCGGCAACCCGGAGGCCACTATCGCCAGGCCGATCAGGCTCTCGCCCGGACGAGAGAACAGCGAGTAGGCCATCATCCACAGCGACACTGCCACGTAGAGCAGCGGGACCACGGGGTACCCCCAGGTTTTATAGGGGCGGGGCAGCCGGGGGAAGCGCTTCCGCAGCACAATAACAGAGCTTACGGTGAGGGCGCTGAACAGGCTGAGCAGAAAGCCGGTGAACGTGAGAAGCTGTTCGAAACTACCGGCGCAAATCAGCAGGCTGGCCCAGATTGCCTGCAACAGCAGTGCTCCGCCGGGCACACCGCGGCGGGGATGCACGCGGGCTGCTGCTGCGAAAAACGCCCCGTCGCGGGCCATCTGATTGTAAATTCTGGGCCCCACACACACCATCGCACTGGTGGCCGCCACCGCGCAGGTGGAGATTACCAGGCTGACCAGCGCCCCGGCCCACGGCCCGAACATCGAGTTGGCCGCCACCCTGGCCACGTCCAGCTTACCCGCCAGCTCCGCTGGAGGAGCGGCCACGATATAGACCACGTTCAGGCCCAGGTACAACAGCACCACAACCACCACTCCGGTTATCAGTCCCCTGGGAAGGTTGCGTTGGGGATTATCTATCTCTCCGCCCACGTAGGCCGCTGCGTTGAAACCGGAATAGGAGAACATCACCCAGATCAGGCTCACCGCCAACATCGGCCCCACGCTCGTACCCGCTCCGGCCACACTCTCCGGCACCTCCAGAGCAAAATTACCCCAGTCAGCGTTGCCCGAGAGCAGGGCGCCCAGGATCAATCCACCGATCAGCGAAATATTGAGCAGCGTTATCGCACTCTGCCATCGCCCGCCCACGCGGATACCCAACCAGTGTACGCCGGTCAGCAGCCAGATCAATCCGATAGCGGCGGCCTGCCCCGCTGAGAACGTAATCGTCAGGCCCAGAATGTTCAGCAGCGGCTCGTGCCCCTGCACGCTCAGCACGGGGGCGAAAGTGGACATGTATTCCATGCAGGTCAGCGCAGCCAGCCCTATCGGTGCGCTGATCCCGGCGAAAAAGGCCATCCAGCCGCTGACAAACGCCAGCATCGGGCCGTACGCCTTGCGAAGGTAGATATAATCCCCGCCCACAAGCGGCAGGCTGGCCCCCAGCTCGGCGTAGGACAGCGCACCGGCAAGGGCCAGCAGCCCACCGGCTGACCATGCCGCCATCAGCAGCCACGGTGAGCGAAGGTTCTCCAGCAGGAACCCGCTGGTGGTGAATATCCCGGAGCCGACCATGTTGGACACCACCAGGCTTCCGGCCGCCACCCAGCCGATTTTCTGTCCTATATTGCCGTTTGTTCTGGTGTTCATTCAATTATCCAGCTTTAGAATTCAGCCCTGACCTTATTCAGTTTTCGTAAGACACATTGGGGCGCACTCAAGCACCAGTCCTCTTACGCTCAACATCCCCGGCCAGCCCGATTTTTTCCAGCATCGCCGCATACCCGGCCGATGCCAGGCACAACAACACGCCCTCGCAGATCCAGCGGTGCCTGTTCTCCACGTAGCAGAGAGCATGCATCAACCCTGTCCCGATAAAAAACAGGACCATCGTAGTTAAAATCATCCTGACTTTAACCGATGAGTTTCCTCTGTTGAACAGGTACAGCAGTATACCCGCCAGGACAATAACGTAGTATGCCTGGTAAACTTTGGTCTGCCAGGTGGTGTAAGTATCTCCAACTTCGGGCGTGAACCAGACGAAGTAAAACATTTTCCTGCCGGTTCTCTCCACAAAACCGGCAGGGTCCTGAGCGATATAAGACATCGCCTCTCGCTTGAACAGCGCGTTCTGCTCCGTTTCTCTTTTACCAATCACTATCCGCGGCACGTTCTTGGTCAGAGGCTTACCGTCGGTATTGTAATTAGTCCCTGTCGCACCGGGATTATTACCTTTCCAGAATTGTAATCCGCTGGTGGTAGTCCCGAATTCCCACGCTCCCAGAACAACCCTGTTCCTGATCCACCAGGGAGATGCGGCTAATGCAGCGCAAAATCCCGCGATCAGGAAGTATTTCCAGTAGCCATCCGCTACTATTTTCCCGAATAATAATACCGCCATAAAAGCAGCCGGACCAATCAGGAGCAGGTTTGGCCTGAGCAGGTACGATAATCCCAGGCAAAGGCCAAAGACCACCGCTCCATTGAGGGTGGGTAACTCGAACAACCGAATGGCAAGCAATAGCAGTCCAAATGATGCAAACACCCCGATTGGCAGCCAGTGGACTTTGCCAATCGCATAGAACAGCAAACCCGGATGCACAGCTACAAATACAGCCGCAAGCAAGTGAGCCCTGCGGTTTTCAGTCAGCTTAGCGCTCAAACTGTAAGCCAGGCACGAGGAACCGGCGTTAAAAGCAATCAGAATCAGTTGTACAGGCCAGGTGGCATCACCGAAAATTTTCAGTAGAACAAATCTCAGCAGGGGAAAAATGGGAAACAAATATGCATGGTAATCGATACCCATCTGAGGATAGACAAATCCCAGTCCATTGGCAAAATTGCGGGCAATGGTGTAGTACTCGAACTCTTCGGATGCATTCCAGTATCCAAAAATCAACATCAGGATCAATTGCAGCAAAAAAACGGCACAAAACATCCAACCGCGCGAAATTTCTCTCCCGCCGGTAACCCTGGATTCCGCAACACTGTCCGGTATCATAAGAATGTTTCCTCCAACAACTTCCAGCCGAATATCTAATTCTGTCCCATAACCAAATATCAGCCCGCCGTGTTATCTTGTTTTCATCGAACCAGTAAAGTACAACTCGTCCCCGATGTCAAGAAAATCCTCCCGTCCTTCCTTGACCCGCCGCACATGCGCTAGTTAGATTCGCTTACGGGCCACTCCGGGGTTCAGCCCCGGCGTACTGTACCCGGCCCGGAATAAATCATCCCGGAATATATTCCAAATCAATCAGGAGGTTGGCAATGCAAGCCCTTCTCAAGCGCTCGATCCTGCTGGCACTTTGCCTGGTTGCGGCCATTACCTGCATGGCGGCGGCCCAGGACGGTGAACCCGATCTGAGCAAATTCACGTCCATATTCGACGGGAAAACCCTGGAGGGCTGGCAGCCGTTCAGAGAACACGCCGGCGGCCAGTGGAGAGTGGAGGACGGCTCGATAGTCGGCGGCCAGAGCGAGGGCAGCGGCGGGGGCCTGCTGGTGACTGACAAGATGTACAAGAACTACGAGCTCTACGGCGAGGTGTTCACCACCTGGCCGCTGGACACGGGATTCTTCCTGCGCATCCTCCCGGAACGCCGTCACTACCAGATCACAATCGACTACCGTCCCACCGGCGAGGTGGGCGCGGTCTACGGCCCGTTCCCCGGCGGGGGGGGCGGCTATTTCCAGCGCTGCCCGGCGGGGCTGAGCCACTGGAACCCCTACGAGTACAACAAGGTGCTGGTACGGATAGAGGACAACCCGCCCAGAATCCGGGTCTGGGTCAACGGCGAGAAAATTAACGACTACCAGGACCTTTATTACGATAACAAGCCCGCGTTCCCAGACAGCGGCCACGTGGGTATCCAGATCCACGCGGGCGAGAGCTGGGGCCAGGGCAGCAAGGTGGCGTTTAAGAACCTGATGATCCGGGAGCTGGAGTAATACTCCAAAGGACATTGGAAATAAAAGGTTCTGGCAGTTCCAAAGGCAGGTTGGAGTTGTTTGTTTTTGAGAGGCGGTGGCGTGGCAGTCAAGCGGTGAAGTTTTTTGCCAAGGGCTTCTTTTGGCCGCAAAAGAAGAGAAAAAGATTTTTCTTTTGCAGTTGATCAAAAGAAGCAAAAATCTTTGTGTCTCATAAATTGGGTGGTAGCAGTGTGCTTTAGGGCGGTGGTGGGGCAGACAACCGGGCCGCATGTTTGAGCCACGGCAAGAACAGTGGATTTTTTACCGCGATTACAAAGCGGTAATTATGACCATCTATCGATAGGTTCGCCTTCTATTTTCTCCCGATTTACTGGGAGAAAATTCAGGCCATACTGGCTGGTAGCGTTTTTGGAGCCACGAAAACAAACAGGTGATATGGACTTAACAAGTTAATGCGAGTTCGGCCCGGT
>SDBV01001939.1_pt1 | contig 30991 bp, 55 predicted proteins | sample 2277081 | NCBI WGS metagenome assembly SDBV01 (sample SAMN10402039, study PRJNA504765) | marine sediment metagenome | isolation source: marine sediment core GS10_PC15, 223 cmbsf | place: Arctic Ocean: Southern Knipovich Ridge | collected 2010 | reverse complement strand
TCTCATATGCCATCTACACATCTCCAATAATTATCACGGTGCCCGCAAAGTCGGCAACAGCGGGGGCTTTGATGAGAGTGATGTTGCCTGTGGCGGGATCCACTTCTGCTTCAGTTCCGACCAGGATAGAGTCGGCGCCCGACGTATCGTACACCTGGACGATGTAGCTGTCAGCCACATCTAGCCCGTGCGGCCCGATCTCACCGGCGGCAGGCCCCGCTGACTGAGTGATGGTGATCTGATCCACCACCCCGGCCGCCCAGACTCCCCCCGCAAATGCGAGTCGGCGCACTGCTGCTCCCTCCACGGTGTTCTGGGGCCATTGCCGCAGAGCATACCAGATCCCTCCTCCTACATGGAACAGGATCCATTGAGACACCTCTGAAACGGTGATGGAGGCCGCTCCGTTGATGGTGACGGACCCCGACACGATGATGTTGTTCCCGGCGATGTCGGTGTTGTTGAAGTCGATGAACACCACTCGAGGTCCATCGTCTTCAGCGTCATCCAGGGTCAAGGTTCGCGCCGCCCCAAGGGCTCCTGTTGAGCGCAGAAATAACGGAATGTCAGCAGTGACAATGCCATCACCTGCAGATAGGAGGACGTCGATGAGTGCGGTGTTGGCCGGGCCGGCTGCGATATCGAACACCGTTCCGGCAAGACCGCCGCCGAGCACAATGGTCTCTACAAAATCCCGCGTCATCTAGGTCCCTCGATGAGAACACGGCCGGGAAAGTCCGGCGCTGCAGGGGCTTTGTCGAGCTGAATGGCTCCCGTCACTCGGTTGATCTGGATGGCCACGTCGACCTGATCGAAGATATTTCCTCCCAGGTCCTCGTAGACCTGCACAATGTAGAGCCGATTATCGGGGAAACGATGAGGGCCGATTTGGCCAACGCCCGGGACGACCCCTTGGCCGACAATAGTTATCTGGTTGGCGACGCCAGCCGCCCAGGTAGCGGCAACAAAGGCGAGTTCCTGGGCAGAACCGCCCACACCATCCTCTGACGTAACTGGCATGTCTCAACTCCTCCCATCAGTCACCACGATCCGCCTCGGGGACTCGGCTGGCGTAGACGACCACTGTGGACCTCTGCGTTCCCTGGAAGCGGATAGCCGTCCACCCCTCATTGGTTACCAGGAGAGGGACATCATCGCGCAGCCCCTCTCTGAATTCCACCCAGGAAGCGAGTTCCGGGTGCTTGAACTCGAGGATCATGTCCTCGGAGGATCGTAGCCGGATGAACGAAGCCGCTCCTTTCAGCACGTTCATGAAATCCACCTCGTTGTGGAAGGTGCCTTCGGCCTGGTCGACCACCTTGTTCATGGAGATGGTCTCGGAGTAGACGTATTGGCTCTGGGCCTCAGCCGTGCGCTGGATCTGGTTCATCAGGCGCGCTCATCGTAGAATGTGAAAGACACAGTCACATCGACGGCGAGGACCCGCTGGACGGAGAGACGATCGTTCACCTCGTCAGGGACGACAAGGTCCGGCCGGGTCTCATCGGGCCGGATGGTGTAGAGCGGAAGACGAGCATCATTGGACTGATCCCGGAGGTCGGGGTTGTTATCCACCAGGTTGATGGTGTCCAGGACGGTCTCTCCAATGGCGGTGGCGTCGCCCTGACGCACGGTGAACCCGGCGTCTCCGGCGTTGACTGAAGGGGCACTCATCCGCATGATCTTGCGCACGTGTCCGGCAGGAATGGGGACGCCGACCTGGATGGCTGCCGCGCCCACAGTTGTGACCTGGACTGTCTGGAGCAGGTCGCCGATCTTTTCGACGGGAAACTCGCTCATCCGATCACCGGTCCTCCTTCAGCGCCCAGGCGGACATTCTCTCCGTCGTAGAATACGGGTTTCACACCGAAGATCGTGGTGACGTCCACTACGTCGGAGCGACCGACACCGGGGGTCCACCCCATCTTCGGAATCTTCCCGCGCAGCATCCCGGAGAGCCGCTCGGCCCCGAAAGTAGTCTCAGGGTTGAACGGCTTGAATTCTATCACATTCAGGACGAAGCGCGTGGTGTTGCGGATGGCGAATGGGTTTTGGTTCCGCAGAGCGAATTCTACCGCCTGATCGTCAATGACCATGACGCGTGAGGCCTCAGTGGGATTCTGGAACGAGGAGTCTTCGCTCAGGTAGTCCCAGCCAAAGATCTGGAGCAGGTCGGGGTTCATGACGCCGATGGCGTCGTTGGGGTGAACGATCTGGTTCTCGTTCAGCGGTGTCCGGGTGTACATCCGAGCACCGGTGACGGTCTCCCCGCGCAGGACTTCCATGATGCGGATAGATCCGTCTGTGCGCTTCTTCTTCCCCTGGCGGACTGTGATTAGGTCCTGGGTGCCAGAGGCGGTGACAGTGAGCTCGAATATGTTGAACGCCTCAACTGCGCCTGCGGCCACAGCGGGCCAGATGAACTCGGCGAGAAACACTTTATTCTTCAGGGCGACGCCGCCCCAGATGCCGTTCGTGTATGCCAACAGGACATTGGGTCTCATGCCCATGTCAACTGTGATATCGCGCCAATGTTTGACTTCGGTCTGAATTGCCATATGATCCCTCCAGGTGGTTTATTTTGCCCCGTTGAGAATATTGAAAATAGAGTTCGAGAAAGAGAGTTGAGTGTATATTCCCAGGTGAAGGACGAGCCTAGTTCGGGAACGGCCTCGGGAAGGCGACAGCAGTGTTGTCGGCCAGGGCACGGCGGTTGGAGAAGAACTCCACAGAGCCAGCCACGAAGGTGCTCTCCACGTTGTCCACGCCTGGCGGGAGGATGATCTCCAGCCCGAACCTGAACGGCATGTCGTCCTGGATGATGATGGCGTTGTCCAGTTTCATGATCTGGAACTGCGAGGTGGTCATGTGCCAGCGGAAGTGAACAGGCACCTGCGGCTGACGGTTGAGGTCCATGAGGAGCTGTTTCCCGATAGGGTCGGGGGCCTGTTCCTGAATGAACAGAACGACCTGGGACCAGAACTCCTCGCGAGAGGTGGGGTCGGTCAGGATGACTTCCCCATCGGCAGCGAGATCGAATCCGCCAGTGTTGGAGGGCTGGCTCGAGATCCAGTTACGGCGACCGGTGGACCAGCCGGTGTTGGTCAGCCCGATGGCCTGCAGCCAATCAAGCACCCGGATGGCGGGCGCAGCGGCATCGTCCTGCAGCATGGACTCGGCGAGGGTCCAGCGCATCCCGAACTGGTTGTTGTCCACCGGGTTGGATCCTGCAAAATCCTCGTCGTCGCGCTTGAACTTGAACGCCATGCCAGCGGCCATGACTAGTTGCTTGTCGGCATCTGTGAAGAGGAGCACCAGCCCCTCGTCGTTCCAGATGGACACCATGCTGATCCAGGTTTTGTTGAACTGGTCCATTTCCTCCTGAGAGAACTCAGAGAGGATGAGTTTGACTTCTGCCATGAGTTGTTCCTCCTTCTTCTTTCCCTGTCCGTGTCCCTACTGGGGCTCTATCCCCCGAGAACCCCCGTCAGCGTGCTGCGGAAGTTCTTCGGCTTGGCCGATGCGGTCAGGGGAGTGGCGGTAACGAGGGAAGACGGAGAGGCGACGCCGGCAGCGACCGAGCGGGCGGCGAAGGTGGATTGCTGAGTCTGGTCTTCACCCGTGGCACCACCTGCACCGGGGTCGGTTCCAGGGGTAACGACAGGGGGCAGGGGATCCATGCCCCGGCGGGACCGGATGTTGTTGCGGAAGTTGCGGATGGCAGGAATGCCGGGAAGAGAAGAACGGATTGTGGCGAGGCCCTGTTGGACCATGCCGGCCCCTTGCTGGGTGCCGGAGCGGGTGCGGGCGAGCCCTGCTCCAGGTCTGAACTGTCCGGGCATGATTATCCCCTCTTGATCAGATTGCGGTTGGCGGTCCCCATCCTTTCTCCGGCATCAACGATGGCGGGAAGGATGCCTCGGTTCTTGACATCCTGAAAGTTCTTCTGAGTGTTTTCAAAGACCGCACTGAGCCGAGTTCCGAGTTTTTCCACGATCTTCACCATAAATTTCACCACAACTAGTGTTGGGCGGTGCAGTATGGCAGAATTATTTAACACCATCGCATTGGGCGGTGTTTTTCCAAAGTCCTACACAAAACCGGTGTAAACCCGTGATATTTTCGTGAAGAATGGGTTTTGACACTCGGAAAACCCCGCTAATTCCTCGAAACCGGGAATTACAGGGGTTTTCTCCCGGGGGAAGGATTAAATCAGGGTTCCGGCGTGGGTCGGCCACGGTTTTCGAGTGATTCCACGAAATAAACCAGGGATTCCGGGCCCTAACCAGTATGATTAGGACGGGATGATTGTGGCGAAACGGGTATCACCAGACGAGAAACAGAAGATGGTGGAAATGCACCAGGAGGGCTGGACCGCCACCGCGATTGCGGACAAGCTCGAGAGGTCTGAGGACACTATCAGAAAATACCTCGCCGAGGCGGGCGAAGATGTGGCAGATGCGGTCGAAGAAGAGGACGACGACGAGGAGCTCGATGAGCCGCCGGCACCTACCCCCGAGGGGAGTCGTCGCGGAATCCGCCCTCCGCCCCACGCGTATGACGACAGTGAGCCCGGATGGGAGGACGAGGAAAACCCCTGGGGAATCGGCGGTGGAGAATTCCACGAGATCCTGGCTCATGTCCTCAGTGTAGTCGGGGCAGACAAAAAGAAAGCAGACATGGCGGTGAACGCCGTCAAGTTGAATCACGGCTATCAGACCTACGATGCTCTCTATCAGTTTCTCGTTGGTCTGAAATTCCCCGTGGCGCAGATCAAAGTCATCTGCGACCTGACTATCAATCAATTCTACCAGCAACAACAGCAAGTGCGAGGACCGTACGGCGGCCCGATGCCGCAGATGGGAGGGGGTCCGCCGATGCAGGGTCCACCGTATCCATCAGGTCCTCCAGGTCAAAACCCCGCGTATCCCCCGCAATATCCAGGACAACCTCCGCAATATCCCGGTCAGCCTCCCCAGCAGTGGCAGGGGTATTATCCTCCACAACCGCAGAACAGCGGCAAGAAGGCCATGTCTCAGGAGGAGATCGATAAGATGGTGAAGGAACGCACCGCGGAGGCATTGGCGGCCCAGAACAAAGAGACCAAGCTGTTCGGGGCCATCAATTCCCTGGTGGATAAGGTGCAGGAATTGGAGACCAAACTCGAGACCGGTGGCGCCACCGGCCCCATGATGATTGACGAACCGATGCTTGACCCGGAGACGGGAAAGGTCCTCCGGGATGAAGACGGCGCCCCGTTTTACCGCAAGGTCCCGTACGACCCGAATCACCCTCGTATGCCCACGCATGGAGGCCCGAGCCCCTACATCCGTCAACTGGAATCACAGGTCGAAGATCTGAAGAGAAAACAGGAGGCGGGCCCGGACGTAGAGAAGGAGACGATGAAATCCGAACTCACCGATCTGAAGATGAAGTCTGCGATGGCGGATTCCCTCAATCCTCTTGTCAATCAGGTCAATGCCCTGACCACTCAGAACGCCGCTCTCGAGGCCAGGATCCAGACTCAAGGCAATCTTCCCCGAGGCATGTCGGAGGACGCCCAGGTGGCCGTGGCTCAACTGAACAAACAGACCGAGATCATGAAGACCAGCATCGATAAGGCGGGAAACGTGCTGGATAAGGGCGTGGGGATCATTGAGAAGATGGTTGTGGGGGAGACCCCAGAGGCGTACCAGAAGACACCGCAGTGGGTGAAGGGCGAGCTGAAGACCGCACAGAACTGGCTAGAAGGTGATTAGCATGAATCAATCCGGTGGAATTCTGAACCTGGGCAAGACGCTGCAGGAAGCTGATGCGCGAGCACGCAGATTGCACGACGCAGTGACAGTGAACAACGACAAACTGACCACAGTGGTGAAGGAGTTGAAATCGCTCAACACGAACCTGAAGGCTCTGATCAAAGTCATGGAGAAGAAGGGGTAACCGGGTGAGCGGCAAACCACAACTCTACGACGTGCCCACCATCATCACGTTCGGCATCAAGGGGGGCGTGGGCAAATCTCAGGAGACGAAACGATTGGTGGACTCCCTGGGCCGTCATCACCGGATTGCGCTCATTGATGCCGATATCGATTCTCCGAACCTACCTGACCTGCTCGGCGTGACGGAGCTGATGCAATTAAATCTTCAGCGGGATTTCATCCCGGCCAAGTATGGAGACAACGTCGAGGTGTTCTCCATGCGACTCTACATGAACAACGAGGACCAGGCGTTCACCCAGAGCGGGGACCAGAACGTCCAGATCATCCGGGACGGGCTCTACTACACCAAATGGACCGACCCGGAATATGTGGTCGTCGATCTGCCTGCAGGATCCTCGGATGAGCTGCGGTCCATCATGCTGAACCTCAACAACCTCCTCGGGATGGTGGTTGTCACGTTGCCCAACACAGTTGCGGACCTGCGGCGAGTGCTCGAGATCTCATCTTTCTTCAATATCCCCATCCTCGGTGTGGTGGAGAACATGGCCTACGTGGTCTGTCCCTGTGACTGCGGCACCGAGATCCCTCTCTTCTCCGACGGCTCAGGGTCAAAGATCCAGGCAGTCTGCGAGGAATCCGGCGTCCCTTACCTGGGCCGCGAACCCTACCTCACTGAACTACACAGTGGGGAAGAATCAAAGTCCCCCGTTGAATCGGAGGCAACAAAGAAACTAGTGGAGGAAATTTATGCTCGACGGAATAAAGGGCATGTCCGAGAAGCTCAAGACGGTCCTGTTCTGGACCAAAGCGATGCGGAACCTGTCCCGGAAGAAGAACATTCAGGAATTGCAAGTTAGATACGGAGCCATCAAGGAGAAGGTCTTCAAGATCTCCCTCTCTGATGACGCCTGGCCGTTGTACTTCCAGGTCCGCAACGGTGAGTTCAATGTCTGGTATGAAGATAAGGCGTACGACGCTGAGGTGATCATGACGATGGACACGTTCCTCAACATCATGCATCGCCGCTGTATGATGACCAACCACAAAACCGGCCTGCGCGAGGAGGCTCCGTTCTCGTTCTGGGATGCTCACCGGTTCGGCCTCATCAAAGGCCGCGGGGACGCCAGCACCAACGACTTCAAGCACTTCGCGCAGATCTTTGATGAGCTCATTGCTGAGGTTCACGCGGAACGCAGTGGGTTGGCCACCGATCAGGACCAGAGCTCGCCGAGGCCACTCGCATGACGCAGAAAGCCGACCTGGCGGAGCAACTCAACGGGGTGCTGAAAGAAGGGCAGACCGTGGATTGGCAGAAGCTCGGCAAGGCTGACCTCGTGACCCTGATCGAGCTGTTCTCGGATCCGCTCACCCTGGTCACCGCGCTGCTTCAGACGATGTCGGATGACGACAAAGCAGAGATCCGCGCACTCCTGATGCAGTCGCAGCAGATCGGCGGCCACATGCGTAGCGGTGGCGGCAGGCTGATTCCGACACTACCCGAGGTCATGGAAGACCGCCCTATCATCCGGGGTATCGCCAATCTCCTCGGTCTCAACCCGCAAGGGGGAACTCAACAATGATAGAACATCACGACATCTCAATTGTGGGCGGGGGGCCGGCAGGGGCCTACACCGCCTATGCCTGTATGCGCCAGAACCCGGAAGCAGACGTGGCCATATACGATGCGCGCCGGGTCATCGGCCAACCTGTGAACTGCGCCGGCGGTTGCGTGAGCTACTGGCTCGACAAGCTGGGTGTCAAACTGCCGAAAAAGGTAATCGCCGCTCCGATCCGCGGACTACGCATCGTTGGACCGCAGAAACAGGTCTGGGAACATCACCAGGACGACATCGGCGACGACAAAGACATCGGGTATGTCATGTATCGGCAGAAATTCGATCAGTGGAACCTGGACCGGGCGGAGAAGGCCGGAGCCGTGATCCATCTCGGCGAGAACCCTGCTCTGTGGGACAAACCCTATCACTTTCCCGGGTCGCGCTACGTTATCGGTGCGGATGGCTGGAGGTCCGGCCTCGCGTCTCACTACGGGCTGCCGACTGAGGTAGAGGACCATGAGATGCACGTCGGGTGGGAGTATCGAATCCGTATGCCTGAGTATGATCAGGATTACATCACCTTCTGGCTCGGGGACCAATGGGCCCCTGAAGGATATTGTTGGGTGTTTCCGGAGGGTGGCGACATCGTGAAGATCGGTCTGGGGATTCCGAAGTCCTACCGGGCAAAGGACCGGCCCCGGAGCACAGACGTCCGCGGCTTCCTGCGCCAGTTCCTCTCAGACTTCCCAGAGTATGATTGCGAGCGGGTGGAGCGCACCGCCAGCGGGTCCGGGATGATTCCCACCTCCAAGCCCCTCCCTGAGATCGTGCGGAGGATTGTCCGCGGGGGAGAGTTCCAACTCGGGATAGTCGGTGACGCTGCCCGGATGGTGGATCCCCTCCATGGCGGCGGGATCGCCACCGCGATGCTCGCCGCCCGTATCTGTGGGACGGTGATGTCGAAGGGCGCGGACCTGATGGAATACCAGAAGATCTGGGACCGGGAGGAGAGGCCGGAGCTGATGCGAAGATACGCCATGAAGGAGGCCCTGACGGTGTGGAAGAACCCTGAATTGAATCGTATGATGAAAGCCCTCAATGGCTTCACTTTCGAGAGTTCGGCCGCCCCGGCAGAGGCGGCCCGCATGATTCTCCACGTGCTGATGAAGGCCCCCAAGCTGTTCACCTCGACCGCAGCATCCACTCTGAGGGCCTATGCCAGCGTCAAGTTCTGAGGCTGTATGCTCCTAAACGTCCTCATCTGGCTAGGCATCATCGGCCTGGTCCAGATCAACGTGTTCTTCCTCTGCGTCTGGTTCTACGTGTTGAAGGCGTTTGCGAATCAACGAGAAGAGCTGACGTATGCTCGAGGCTGGAGGGCGAATAAATGAGATTCAGGATGAAGGATTCCTACGAGACATCCACCATCCTGGCGATGAAGGTCCGGGCCTACCTGGATTTGACGAGGCCCTTCACGCTCCTGGCTCCGTTCATCGGCGGCGTACTGTTCGGGCTGATGGCCCTCCTCTACTCTGACGACAAGTCTCTCGATTGGGACACGGGGTTCAAGATCTTCTACGGAGCCATCACCCTTGTACTGCTCAACGCCGGATCCAACGCCATCAACCAGGTGACGGACGTAGACACTGACAAGATCAACAAACCATATCGTCCCATCCCCGCGGGCGCGGTGACTGAAGGAGAGGCTGAGACCATTGGCTACCTCCTCTGGTTCATCGGGCTCACCCGGGCGATGCTCACAGGATGGGTGTTCTTCGCGGTTTGTCTCGGCATCTGGGGAGCCACTTACATCTACAGCAAACCTCCTGCGATGAAGCGGCGGTTCGTACTGAACAATCTCACTATCGCGGTGTCTCGTGGGTTCCTCGGACCCCTGGCAGGGTGGTCGGTGATCGGGGACCCGTTCGCTCCGCCCATCCTGGCGATTTGCACCGTTTTCGCCATCTACACGTTCGGCGCCACGGTGTTCAAGGACCTCCCCGATAAGGAGGGCGATAAACAGAACGACGTCCGCAATTTCGTGACGGTGATGGGGGAAAGATCCGCCGTGGCTGTGGCGGGCTGCTTCATGGTGGGCGCCAACCTGGTGGCCACCAGCTTCACCATCATGGGTATATTGCCCCCGGCGACCATGTGGTTCAATCTCAACCTGGTGCTCACCGCCTGGATCCTGTTCATGGCCTGGGGGGGAGACGAGAGTGACTCCTACATTGAGAATCGGTGGTCCTGGGTGTTGATGTATATCCAGATGATGCTCATGATGATATTCTTCTTCGCGATATTCTGGAGGTAGTAGATTGGATAAAACTGTGATTTCGGCTGATTACCAGCACATGATGGATGATGAGAACCGTGAGTTCCATAACGTAGAGAACTGGAAACTCCGGACCCCTATGTGTCCCACGTGCGGAGATGAGATGAAAAAGACTGGGCGCGTGTTGGAGGTGGGGCTGTTCGATGACAAGGCCTACAATATCTGCCAGAAGAAGAAGTGCAAAAAGGAGGATCATCTGCAGAACCAGCAGGTGCCGGAATCCGCTTGCATTTCGGAGGATTGTAAGGACAATCGGGTCTACGTGCCTGACCTGCTCCACTCTGAGGTGGATCTCCGCTGCAAATGCGACATGGGTGATGATGTGAAGTGGGGTCAATTCCAATACCACATGACCACGGCCCATGGAGTCACGAAGGGAGAATTCGTGCAACTGATGTTGGATAACAAACGCCCCCGTGCGCGAAAGATAGCCGCTGGACAGGAACACGTATGGCTGGAGAAGAAGAGACCATCGAAGAAGGCGCTCGAGACGGCGTAGAGGAGCGGAAGAGGCCCAGGGCTCGCCTGGACACTCCCTTCTTCCCGATGAAGTCGCGGAACGCTATCGGACACGCACCGATCAACGACGGGAAAGTGATGGGCTGGGTCATGGTCCACAGGCCGTTCATGGTCATCCTGGTCCTGGTTGGATGCATCGTAGGCTATCTCCTGTCCACTGTGGATGTCGGCGATCCTGTGATCTGGCCGGACCTACTGGTGGGTCTCCTGGCGGTGGCCCTGGTGGTCGGAGGTGTCGATGTCACCCATGAGGCCTGGGACAAGGAGGTAGATGCGATCAACAAGCCGTATCGGCCTGTCCCCCGGGGGCTGGTGAGTCAGAAGGCGGCTTGGATCGTCGGCGGCATCGAGTTCGCTGTGGGCATCACCCTCGGGCTCTTCGTCAGCCTTCCATTCTTCCTGTTCCTGATCTTTATGATGGCCCTCACCACTCACTATTCTTACCGTGGCAAATTCATCCCAGTGGTGGGCCAACTGGAGTCTACGGTGGGGTCTGCCATGGTCGCGTATTGCGGTGGGGTGTTGGCAGGTGATTTCACCACCCTGATTCCCCTCTGCGCCTTCATCTTCACCTTTGAAAACGGACGTTGGTTCATGGTCAACCTGGAGGACATGGAGGCAGACCTGGCTCGGGGGAAGACAACAGTCTACTACATGGACCCGCCCATCTCCCAACTCCTTGCCCTGGGCCTCTACGTTACCGCCCTCATCGTTTCAATGTCTGCCTGGTTCTTGGCGGGCTACTCCTCTGTGTATCGTATGGGCTCAACCCTGCTGGCCGCGGCCCTGATTATGCTCTGGGGCCTCACCGCCACCAACGGATTCATTGAGGAAGCAATCCACGCGCATCACCGCAACGCGGCCCGGGTGTGGATTGGGCTCTACCAGGTCTGTCTGATTGTGGAAGCCTTTATCTGAGACCTAAGGTGTTCCCGGGCCATGGTTCTCCGTCGACTCGGGAATGGATTCCTGCGCCCACAAGCTAGGCTTGCCGCTCAGCCTCTGGAGGCAGAGACACCTGGAACTGAATTCATCAGATCCGTAGAAGATGGGTTTCTGGCCCCCAAAGTGTCTACATTCACTTTTTCGAGTTGAAATCAAGTGATTGCACTTGAGCAACAAAAGGTTGCCCAGTCGCAAAAGGATCCGATTCGCAACCGGACCTTCGAGGCGTTTCCTCCGACCAACACTTGTCCTGGCGTCATTGTGGTGACGAAGTCTGGGCGAACTGGCAATCCAAATGAAGTGTTCTGCACCCGCGTGACGAAGATATGGAATCCATTCAACAAGAATCTCTGGATCTCGACCGTCACCAACCTTTTCAAGGTGCGGGGGCTGGCGCCGACACCAGGACCCGGGGCTGTGGCTCAACCACCTCCGCCCGCAGGTAACGGCCGGGTGACCATCTCAGCATTGACCCGGAACCGATCATAACCTCTTGCGGAGCAGGGGGTTGTTCTGGACAAACCGGTTTACTTGATCGCGCACACGCCAAATCTGTAACCTACCCTGCTGTCCCTCGAACGAAGGGCCGCTCTCGACTTCTGGTCGTCCTCCAAACAGAGAATAACTCATGACGGTGAAGTCCTGTGCACCTACTCCGACACCCACCCTGGTCCGCCACTGTGAAGAAACGCCTGGCGGGATTAGTCGCTCCGAGACGATGAATATTAGCCCGTCTGATACCGCTGTTCCGCCGTATACTACGGCCCTGGCGGATTTACTTGTACGATTCGTGGCCGTGACAACCATCTTCTGGTTCTGAGCAACGGCCGGCTCAAAGGATATGCTGACCTCTAGTCGGGGCGCCACATCCATCCCACGCCTTTGTAGGATTTACGAATACCGCCCCGGGGGTAGTCGAAACCTTCATCTCATCCGTCTCCTCATTGAGCCTACGCATGGCAGAGGAGGAAATCTTCCGAATCGTCGCTCGTCAGTGCTCTCGTCAGGAAGACAAGAACCTCGACCGGGTGGAGCGGCTGATCGCCATGCTCGAGGTCTCTGAGCAACTGGGCTCAGAGGCCATCCGCCAATTGGAGATTAACCCCTTCAATCTCCCAGATGAGAGGCTACAAGAAGAAACAGGTAACCGGCTCCAATGTGCAGCAGATGTTCTGAAGCCCGCAGTGGATATGCTGGATGGGGCAGAAGTAGGTGATTTCGAGGTTTCTGAGGAGTTATTCTTTCTGCTCAGGCAAACATCTGAAAAGGAGACAACTATCCGTGAAGAGCAGTTGAGATTCATCAAAGCCGACCTTCAGTTGATGCGTGACGACAAAGAAGAACTTGTGTTACTGCGCGATGCTCTGGTTTTCGAGTGTGTGCTGGACAACTTCCCCCGGATCCGGGCCTTGAAGGGTGACCAACGTGGCTAAGGTCACTGCCGCTCAGGTCAACAAGTGTCTCATACGGGGGTCTATCTCCACCCTCACTCAGCTGCGCACCAACCTGGATGAGGTGGCGCAGAACCTCCGTGGCATCGGGAGGGGCGACGACGTCGGAGTGCTGCGCAAAATCGATTCAGAGTTGTCTGATGTCGTGGACTGGCTCGCACTGGCGCGAGACAATGAGATTCTTGAGGAAGACTCCGTGGCTTCGATCAAAGATGAACTGGTTGACCTTGCCCCTGTGCTCATGGGGGACGAGGCCCTGGAGGAGCTCCAGAACCAGAGCGAGGACCTGGCAAAGCGGTTCGAGGGACTCCGGGACCGGGTGAAGGCAAAGGAGTCTTTCCTGATCATGGAGTGTCTGACCGAAAAAGCCTAAGTGGGCTTTCGACCTGATCTGCCTCAGATGGACCTCCGGTTGTTCCCCCGTCGCCGTGGCCTCTTCCGTCGACGGCAGATGAGTAGTGGCATCTCTTCGCCGGACCCAAGCCCGAATGACGAGGAGTCCGGAGTGTCCATCGCTCCGCCGATTCCAACACCGCGGCCGGGTCCGAACCCGGCGGAAGAACTGGTCCGCAACTATGTGAGGTCGATGGCAGACCTCATGAGGGTGACCGTGGCGGAGGTTCGCCGAGGGAAACCCGCCCGGAAGTACGCGGCGTCGATGGGGATTGATATAGACGCGATGACCTGGTGACCGCATGGAGGATCCCGCCAACAAATTCCTTCAGGCCGCCATGGGCAACCTGGCTCAATACATCGCTGAGACTCAATGCTCCTGGTGCATCGGTAAGACGCAGCAGGTGGTGGCCATGCTCCGGGAACTGATGAAAGTAGGACCTCAGGCGAAGCAACTCTCCAAGTCCATCGACAAGCTCCAGGCCGGCAACATCCGCGGGGCTCTTCAGGACCTCAGGCAAATGACGGGAACCGAGACCCCCGGGGTCACTCCGAGCAGCCCTCTGATTCCCCTGGCCAACCTGAAGGATATTTCCTCCCCTGCGCCCATGGACCCTCCGGCACCTGCCGCCCCGTTCACCGGGAAGTTCAAACCGCGTGTGTTCGGATCAATCATCGAGGGCCAGGACGCGCCCCGACTCTTCAATCGAGATCAGAACGAACGCCGGCGTCCTCTCAAGCGACTCCGGGAACGTCGTCAGGAGGATTGAAGAACTCGGTTCTGGCAGCGAGGACTCGCTTCAGGTAAGGTAAGCTACGAATGACGTCGGCAAAGGTTAGTGTGTCGTCAAAGAGGACCTCGACGGCCTCGAGAGCGTTTCGACACAGCTCCCCTATGCTAATTCCTGACCTGTTCGCCACGCGCTGAAGCTCCTCTTTCCGGATGCGGGAGACCCGGAAATGTATCACAACTTCCAACCGACCTTCTTCCTCCATCGTTGCCGGACGTATCACAGACCGTTAAATAAGGGATTCGTTCTCCTCTGATCTAGAGGTTATCATTATGGCAAAAGGATTCGAAGAACTCAAGGCCCTGTGGTTGCAGAACACGCAGGGAAAGGGATCAACCTGGAAGGCGAAGTTTTCCTCCGAGGAGGCTCGCAGGGACTGGGCCGACAAGCTCGAGGCGAAGTTCGGCGTCCCCGCATCGACCATCCTGGCATCAGGCATGGGGAAGAAATACGCGAAGGCTCAGGAGTCGAAGCAAGCTTCTGATTTCGACTCGATGATCGACGCGAAGGCAGCACAGCGTTGGGCAGACAATCTGCGCCGCGCCCTGACCACTGGGTAGCCGACCTTATCCGACAGCTACGTAGAACACCCAAACCCTTTTTCACTCTCTTTTTCCTGCTCCTCTTTGATGGAACAAGACCAAGCCTTGGAATGGTGGGGTAACTACCGCACCTTCATCAATGTGATGAACGACCTGCATGAACTCCTGGTGGTGGATGCCTACAAGGAGGACCAACCTGTGAAGGAGGAACACCTTCGCGAGCTCCATGGACACATGGACGATCTGGTGAAGGATGAGTGTATCAGCCAGGATAACGCTGACAACCTGTTGGCGGATGTCCGGAAAGGAGGGTTCGCCGCCGCCGAGGGGTTCGCCGAGGGTCTCTGGATGAAGGGGCTCATCGACACCTTCCCGAAGTCAGACTGAGCCTCGAGACCTCCGTTTCGCAACCCTTTTTTATCCCTCCTCTTCCTTATTCCAAGCAGAGCCCATGGAACTCGAATTCGTGAAGAAATTGGCGCAGTTCGAAAAGCGACCAGTCCGTTTGTTCCATGGCACCAGCGACAAGTTCCTGGACTCTATACTGAAGGACGGCCTCCAGCCGGGGACATCGACTCGTCGTGTGGCAACACAATTGGGGCGGGCTCAAGCCGCCACCTTGGGGCCAGAACTCCTGGAACGATTTCCCTCCCTCGCCGATTTTGACGAGCCCGCTAGCGTGTTCGTGACTGATGGATACTCATTCGCCCTCTTTTTCGCTGATGAGCGCGTAAGTGTTGACGGCGGCGAGCCCGTAGTTCTGGAGCTGGAGTTAGACTTCTCAGAGGTGGATAGTTTTCGCTCACTCCTAGGGCTCGAGGGCAAGGAGTTACTGTTTGAATTGAGTCCTGAACGGGTGACTCAATATAACGCCGCCTGTGTGGCTGAAGGTGTTGTAACTCCTGCAGCCGTGGATGACGAGATAGATCTACTCATCGAATGCATGAAGCGGATTAATAGTCCGGAGAAACCATTCCTGGAAATAGAGGACATCATGGGGCCCCTGGCGCCATTTCAGGGGGGGGAATGGAACGTCAACAAAACCATCCCTCCCTCCGCAATCAAGAAGGTCCACCGGGAAGGGTTCTTCACTCGCAGGGATGGGAAGGAATAGAGGTGAAGAGTGGAATTCGAGTTCATCAAGAAGCTGAATAAGCTCAAGAAGAGGCCCATCCGCCTCTATCACGGCACCAGCGACAAGTTTCTTGACTCCATCATGAAGGACGGTCTGAGGCCTGGTGCCAATATTAGGGAAGTCGCCAAGCAATTGGCCAAGGCCGATGCCGAACTTACCGCGAAAATCTTAGGAACGGGATTCGACAATCTCAAAGAGTACCAGGAGCCCGAATGCGTGTACGTAACTGAAGGCTACGGGGCCGCCCTCATCTTCGCTGACGACCGGGTTGATGTCGACGGAGGAGAACCAATCGTTCTGGAATTGGAGTTGAATCTTTCTGACGTTGATAGCTTCCGCCCACTGTTTGGTCTCGAAGCCGAAGAGCCTGGTTTTGAGATGGATGCCGATGATATGACCCGCGTCAACGCCCTCTGTATTCAAGAAGGAATCGTAGATCCTCTGACCGTAGATGACGAGATTGACTTGCTTATCCAGTGCTTCAACAGTATCAACACACCGGAGCAGCCATTTTTGGAGCCCATTGACATTCGAGGTCATCGAGTGATGTTTCAAGGCTCGGAATGGCTCGTTTGCGACACAATCCCTCCAACTTCAATCAAGAAGGTGCGTCGAGAAGGGTTCTTCACTCGTAAGTTCGGGAAGAAATAGAGGCGGCGTTACCGGGCGGAGTTTTCCTGCGGTTCATCCACTCGTCGCAATAATCTATATTATACCCCCCAGGCCCGGGGAGAACTTGATGCCCCGGCCGGATACCCCCCCCAATATCGCGGTGAACAGAGTGACTCACGCCCATCTTGAAGATATGGGGCGGAAAGGACAGACCTTCGATCAGATAGTTAGTGACCTTCTCGAATACGCGCTCCTCACGCTACCTGAGTTCAAAGCGTTCTCGAGAGGGAGAATGGAGAAATAGTCATGACTTACGACCCGAAATGTCCGGAATGTGACAGCACTGACATCCATCTGTGGGCGGGCCCCCAGAGCATGGGCACGCACCAATGCGAGGACTGCGATTTCCATTTCTTCCCCAAGATCCCTGAATACATCAAGATCAGCGTGCTGACTCGCCTTCACGACAAATTGGTCCCGATGTCAATCGAGGGCCAGAGCTTCAATGAGAGCTTTGAGGACTTGATTGAGTTCGTCATGGGGTTTCCCCTCGCATTCAATAAATTTCAGAGGGCCAGGAGAGACAATGTCTCGTAAGCCCAGCGTGGCAGTTCGGAAGTCACTACCATTCTGGCTATTCGCTTTCTTCCTGGTATTGTCCGGATGGTTAGTTTTTCGTGCTACCGGAGAGCCCCTCGCTTTCTGGGGATTCTTAATCATCGCTGGGCCTGCGGTGTATTATGCTGTTCAAACGATGTGGGAATTCCGCGTGAGGTCCTACCTGGTTGAGCCGGGGCCGGATGGCACGATATGGCCTCCAATCATTCTCAAGGCGGACCGGCCGTTTCGCATTGGCATCGAAGTGAGGCCCGGCGCAGATGGTACGATATCCTCCAGGCCCCTGATGCTCAGAGAAAGAGACGGGGAGGAATAGTCATGTCTCGACGAGGACGCCGGATACGAGGGTGGGGCGCCAGGCTGAAACCTCACGTGGAAGGGGAGGGGGAAACGTACAGCCGCAAACTGATTCTCACGATCCTCGAGGAGATAGAACATAGTGCGCCAGGGGACATCCAATTGTTCGAGGATCTCCTGGTCGATGGTCACAACTTCCAGCAGCTCTGGGCCCATGTCTTCGCCCTGACTGCGGAGGGCTTCATCAGTGGCATGGATATTCAGCTGCTGCAGGATTTTCGTCAGGCCGCCGAGAAACAAGCCCAGGAGGACACGCATGAAGCGATTCAGGAACTCCTTCAGATGGGGCTCGTCGAACGATACGTCGATGACAATGGCGAGACCAGGACCAAGCTCACAGAGAAAGGTAGAAGGGTCGCCGCCCAGGAGATTCCGGAATGACCGATCTCAAAGAGCTCTACCACCGGACTGCAGCGGACATCACCGAACGCCTGGTGGACGAGGTCTCGAGGGTGTTCAACGATGTCCCTGAGCTCCTGAAACCCTGCCTCCACTTGATCACCGCGGGGGGCAAGCGGGTTCGCGCCATCATTCCGATGGCTTTCTGCGGTGCCGTCGGCGCAGACCCGAAAATTGCCACCCAGGTGGGGATGGTGATGGAGCTGGTCCATACCTTCACACTCATCCATGACGACATCATGGACCGATCCGATCACCGCCGGGGAGTCTCAGCTGTCCACAAGATCTGGGGCATCCCCACTGCCATCAACACCGGCAACGCCCTGTTCGCCCTGGCCCTGGAGATGATGCAGAGAGGGTCGATGCCGCCCGCTATCAGGTCGATGGGGACCAGGATGCTGGTGAAAGCGGGCCTGGACCTGGCTCGCGGCCAGCAGATGGATCTCCGGGCGAAGGAACGGCGCGGGTCCACATGGCAGGACTATATGCGCATCAACGAACTGAAGACTGCTCCTCTGTTTTCCGCTGCAGCAGGCCTGGGAGTCCTCGCAGGCAACGGGAGTCTTGAACAGATTGCCCACGCAGAGCAGTGGGGCACGTGTTTCGGTATCTCGTTCCAGGTCCGGGACGACGCCCTGGACGAGGATCCCCCCCCTATCTGGGACATGATTCATTCCTTCGAGGAGGAGGCGGCGATGTGGAAGAAGTCCGCCCTGGATTCGCTCGAGCATTTTCCCGAGGGGAAGTGGCGCGCCTCCCTGGAGGCCCTGACCAACTGGCAGGTGACGCGCAGTGAGTAAGGGAGAGTAGTGACTATGGCAAAAGGTAGTCGCTATGGCAGATACACGGGCATGAAATGGGCTCCACGTCTATGTCCGAAGTGCGGGAAGGTCGGACCCATCGGAATCGGCAGGAAAGGAATCATGCGGAGCAAGTGCTGTCTGGAGGACATTCCCGATTAACAATCTGAGGTGACAAGAAATGAGTGAAGAGAACAAAATAATCAGCATGTCTGGAATCCAGGCCATAGACAGAATACTGCAATCCGGGTGGAAGAGAAAGGCTCACTACCTCTACCAGGACATGGGCGACCTCCTGCTCTCCCTCGCTAAAGTAGGGCTGTGGAATCAGGTGGCAGCCGCGGCGACGTTTATAGATGAATGGAAGTCACAGATGTCGATTGCTACGTCTATGCTTCCTAAGATCCAACAACTGCGTCAGGAGGATTTCGAGAGCAACTCAGGTGCTGCCAAGTACCGTTCCATCGCCAGGGAGCTGGTGACGGAAATCTACGACATGGAGGAGGAGCTTCGGAGAGAACTGGCTGGCACCGGGCTCTGGGCGCGTCTGTTCAAGGCCATAGAGATCGCTCTGATCGGCTTGGAAATCGCGGAGAGACTCCGAGAGCCCACAGGTCGTTCGAAGGAGTGCACCTGTTCTCCCTGGTATGGTCATCACTTCAAGGACTGCCCGGAGGTGGCGACGGATGTTGAGATAGTAGTGGCCCGGGGGTTGCGTGAGATGAGTGGCGAAGATCATGAGCGGCCGGAGAAGGAAGACAGATCCGTGGAGAAGCATATTCATGCCGGTGCAAGTGAATGGACCCTCAAGGTTCTGTCGGGGTCTTCTTCATCTGATATCATCCGAATTTTATTCGCGAAGCTGGGCAAGCAACCTCAGACCTACAACGCATACTACCTGGAGGATAAGGACGAACTAACGTATGTTGGAGTCCAACAGGTCCCCGATCACTGCGTGGACCTGCGCCTAATCGCCAGACATCCAGAATCGGATCACCCGGAAGAATCTCCGGCTGCGGAAGAGAAAGAGCTGGAGAATCAAGACGATTGGGAATACGTGTGCCCCGCGTGTCCGGAGAAATTGGGGCCAGATCCAGACAATCACAAGCAAGCATACACGGAACGACGTGGGCAGTATGTCTGCTACTGGTGTAGCACTCCTGTGCCTCACGACGCTCTTCCCGAGAGGTTGCGAGGAGGAGAGGAGGACAAGAAGATCTTTGAGGCCTATTGGGACGTGAGTAAGGACCACTGGAAAGCGGGTGACCGGAGCTGGAAATCTGATCCAAAAGCAGGCGTAATATCAGACCCTCCGGACGTGGAGAGGGCCGAGGCGGAGAAGCCCGTGCCCTGGTGGGATGTCGAGTGCATCATCAACGGGAACCTCTACCTGGTGGAGAGCCGTGTGGGCAAGGACGTGTACGATATCATCTACGCAGCTCTCTATGAAGCTGGACTAGATGCAGATGAAACCTCTGCGTGGGTTGCCAATACCTCTGACGGCCTCGTCCTCGAACAAGGGGATTCTTTTCCCCGCGCCGTCTCCAAGATCTACATCACCCGCCCTCCCGGCGAGGGGGCGTAATGAATCTAGAAGACATCAAGCACTGTGCCACGAAGAACCCGCATTATAGTCACCGGGACGAGATCCTCTGGTTGATCGAACAACTGGAAGGACTCAAAGCCACCAATCAGGTCGAGCAACTTGCCAAAGTCGTGAATCTCTACCGGTCCCGCTACGAGGAGGACGCCTGCCCCGGGTGCCATAGCGCGAGTCAATGTGAGAGCGACTGTTGGATCCTGTCCCTGATGGACCGGGTGGCCTCTTAATGGAGTGCCCCGCCAGGTTCGTCCGAGAGTGCGACGAATGGACCAGCCATCGAGAACAGATGTATCTCCATCTCAGGGACGAGCATACTCCCGACGAGATGGCCAGAGCGCTGCTCGCCCTCACGTTCTCCACCGTTGAGATCAAAGTCGCATCCAGCGAGAAATTGATAGCTGCTGCGCGGGATCTGCCGATGCTAGAGGCTCTCCTGCTGCGGACTCTCCTCAACTTCCCTGAACAAATCTGCCGCCAGTGTGGCGCATCGATGAAATACACCTCAGATGTTGGAGGAGCGAACGCATTCTTGGAGTGCCGGAGTTGCGACGCCCGCGTTGAGTTCGATCCCGACGAGGGGCAGTAGATGGCTGAAGGACTCCAGACTGTGGGCACCGATGATCGTCCCCCGGAGGCGAAAGCGATCCGGGACTGCAGCTGGAAAACGTGCCGGGTGGAGACTTTCCGCCCTTGGGCCTTTGGGAGCGTACCTCATGAGAATCCGCTTTGCCCTTCGTGCAGAGGCCCAGGGATGCTCAATGGGAAGCACATCTGTGGTCGCTGCGGCGCTGAGATCATCAACGGCTTGTGTCCCAACAAGCCTGACCAATCCGGCCGCGGGGGTGCTTGAACATGGTAGAACACACCTGCCATATCCCATATTGCCAGACAAGATGTAAACCAGAGTGGCTTCTCTGCTACCCGCACTGGCAGAAAGTGCCGAGAAACCTTCAGAGCGCCGTGTGGCGGCACTATGTCACCGGCCAGTGCGATCTCAACCCGCCTCCTACTCAGGAGTGGCATGATGCCGCCGACGCCGCGATCAAAGCGGTGGTGCGCCAGGAGCGCGGGACCTCGAGACAGACTTCGTTGGGGGGATTCTGATGGGGGGATGCGTGACCTGCGGGAAGCCGACCTCGACGAGGCCCACGGGCGGGACCATTCCGAACATCCTGGACTTCTGCGACCATCACCGAGGATGCGCCGGCGTCCCCTGCAAGATGTGTAAGCGGTGGAGTCCTGGAGTCTCCTGTGCGTACAAGAGGCTGGGCAAGTGCGAGAGTCCGTAATAATTCGTATTATACAGATTTAAGATGAGGTTAAGATGAAACAAGGATCCGACGACCACCGGTCAGCTATGAAATCACAATTACCAAGAGTCCCGGCCAGTCTTGACAATCCTTCGCGCGTAGCCTCGGAGGTGGTTCGGTGAATTCGTCCGTGGAAAGACCCAATATGAACTCGAAGTGGGATCACCGGAAGAGGAAAGTCCGAGAGTTCCTCGGACAATATCCGAACGGGCTCTCTAGTGCCGGCATCGCTGAAGGGCTCAAATCCCGGGGGTGGCAGCCCTCGCCCGGTGCCATCACCAACATCTGCAAGAGGATGGAGTGCGTCTGGGAGAAGACTTCACCGACCGGCCCTGCGACCTGGCGGTTACCTCGCTCGGGCGATGGGCTGTTGAAGATCAAGTATGCAACTAGCCTCCCCGGGTGGGACAATGGACTCCTGGACTCAGAGGAGATTCAGGTGCTCACCGATTACTTCACTGACAGGTCCATTCCTTACGACCGCAAGTCGAAGTTCGTGGACCAGGTCCTCGGGTTATTCGCCCTTGCCGTCCCTGAGCGATCCCCGGTCTCGAGGCCGGCGCCGGAGAAATCGGAACCGGCGGCGCCCCAGGATCCCCGGGAAGAGATCCCTGCCAACATGACCACGTGGATGTGGGTGGTGAAGGTGATGGCACACAACATCGATCGCCTGGAAAAGGGGGCAGTCATCACCACCCAAGGACTCGCTACTCTGGTGCAGAGAAACTGCCCGGACACAGATCGGGATGAGATCCTCGCCGAGATCCGCGATGCGGTGGACCTGATCCGCGGTCACGACTTCCTGGAGTTCTACAGAGGGGGACGGATTGGGACGAAGATCAAACGGGTTGGCAGAGGACAGGTGAGGTTGGAATGAGCAGGTGGTTCCGAGTCGACCTTAATCAGAAGTGGCACTTTGTGACAGAGGGAATTAGAGGGTGGTCTGTGTGTGGAATATCGCGGTGGCGTCGCTTATCCCATGCCACGGAGAATCCGCCCAAAGAGAATCGGTGTGGGCTCTGCACTCGATATCTGAAGGAGAGGGATGAAAGGAGGGGAAACTCGTGACAGAGGTCCGATGCCCGTCCTGCCACGCAATAGTCGGGGAACTCATAGATGGTTCCGACTATAGCATCGAGACGGATATGGCTACGCTTCTCGAAGCCGTTGTAGAGGTAGTTCTGAACCCCGGGCCGGAGTTACCGGACGAATGGACGTGCCCTGAATGCGGTGCCGTCTTCGATCCACAGGAACACGAGGCGGCATCGTGAGAGAAATCCGGTGTCCTGCTTGCTATACACCTCTCAACCCCCCCGTCAATGACGTGGACTGGCGCGCCCTAGCAGAGGAGTTAGATATGACCGTGGCGGAAGTGAAGAAGGCCATCGAGGCCGAACTGGACGACGGATACCCAATTACGTGCGAGAGCTGCCAGACTGTATTCACCCCGGCGGACCAGAGCGAGGCGGTGTCGTAATATGATTCGACACGTCGACCTCGAAGCGTTCGAGAACTGGATGAACCGTCACCTCTCCAAGAACACCGTGATCAACTATCTCGGATCCGTCCGGGCCTTCCAGGAATGGAACCAGTGGGTCAACCCGAGCCCACAGCAGGTGGACGACTGGCTCAGTCATCTGGTGGCCACCGGAGTCAGCAAGAGATCCGCCGCCCGGCACTTCTCCGCCATCAAGACCTGGTTCAAGTGGATGACCCGGAAACACGAACTGGAAAACATCGTGGCGCCTCGAGGGGATCGGAAGTCGCCGGAGTGGTTCACCCAGGCAGAGGTCCAGATGCTCATGGAGAACACGCGCCACCCAATGTTCCGGGCCGCCATCGCCCTGCAGTTCGCCGCCGGGCTACGGTTCGCCGAGCTCCGTCTGCTGGATCGCGATGACGTGGATTTCAGCGAGGCGAAACTCCTGGTGCCACCGGTGAAACGGAGAGGCGACGAGAGTCCCCACGTCACGCCGGTCGACCCCGACGTACTAGAGATGGTCGCCACCTACCTGACGACGCGCACCGACGAGGATCCGCAGCTGTTCCGGACCCCGCGCGGGCGCCGCCTCGACAACGAGGGCTACAACAAGCACCTGAAAGCCAAATGCGTGGAGGTAGGTATCCGTCCCCGGACGTCCCACGCCATCCGCCACGCCTGGGCCGCCTACCTACGCCGCCAGGGGTTGGGGCTGGACGACGTGAAGGACTTCCTCCGTCACGCCGACGTCGGCAGCACCCAGGTTTACTCTCACATCATGCCCGAGGAGCTCCGCAAGAAGATGCCGAAGGCGTTTGGAGATGATTGAACGATGACATACGAAGTAAAGTTGACAGAAGTGACGAAAGACGCCGAGAAGCTGATAGTCTATATTGCGCGGGTATCGAGTCCCAACCAGGACAACCCCGAACACGCCAAGCTTCTCCGGTTCTGCATTAAGAATAGGCATTGGAGTGTGTTCGAGCATGGCCACATGACAGTCGAGATTCAGACCTCTCGAGCCATTGCCCAACAGATTCTCCGCCACCGCTCCTTCACTTTCCAGGAGTTCTCGCAACGCTACGCGGGTGTCGTGGACGGCGCCGTGGCTCACTACGAGGCGCGCCGACAGGCGGTCAAGAACCGGCAGTCCAGTGTCGATGACATGGACCCCGAAACGAAGGAGTGGTGGAGAGAAGCGCAACTAGGCATCTGGGATGGCTGTTTCGGAGTTTACGAAGAGGCCCTAGAGCGCGGTATCGCCAAGGAGTGTGCCAGGATGGTCCTCCCCCTAGCGACCATGACGCGGATCTACATGACCGGCAACATGCGATCCTGGATCCACTACATCGAACTCCGCACCTCACCCCATGCGCAGAAGGAGCACCGGGACATCGCGCTGGCCATCCGGTCCCTCTTCATCGCGCACTTTCCGATCATCAGTGAGGCGATGGGATGGGAAGAGGTCCGATGAAGCGGAAGAGATGGTCCGATGAACTCCAGATAGTCTATGAAGACGAAGGCACCCAGCCCGCCGTCTACGGGCGAGTGGACCAGCATGACACCGAAGAAGAGTTTCGTGAGGCCGCCGCCAAATTTGCCGACGACTATGCTGAATACATTCTCACAGGCCCGGTCCGCCGCTGCTGGATCCGGATTAATCCGCTGTCTCTCGAGGACCAGGATGGGGCTGGTTTCAGATTCGTACTCGCTGAGCGCTATGGGCCTGGTCGTGGGCGATGGGAGACCTGGACAGTCGAGGTCGGATACTCGGGGGATGACGATTGAGGTCTGAGGAAGAGGCCCGAGCCTGGCTCAGGGCCCACCAGGTCGCCCTCGCCGAGCTGCCCCGGCTCGCTCCTGCAGGAGCGCTTCCGATTCTGAGACGCAAGTTGAAACAGAGGACCCGGACACATCAATGGATCCTCGGCGACATCGAAGTAGAGGGGTGGTGAGCGTGGACCTTCCAATGTTGAAAGAGAGGCTCTACCAGGCCTGGCAGCGGTGCCACGAACTTGAGAAACAGAACTCGCAGGCTCATGAGATGTTGATGGCCATACTAGCAGAGACCATCGAGGCGGATCACGGACTCTCTGATGAAGAATCCCGCGATCTGTCTGAGTTTATTGACCGCCTAATGGTCGAAGATGCTGTGATCAACGACGACCTGCTGGAGCACCTGAAGGAATTCCGCAAGGGGTTGGGGGTCTAGCCAATCATGACCGATCCCAATCTCGAACATCTTGCTGACCAGCTGCGAATCGTCCAGAACAAAAGCGTCTCCAAGTGGATTCCGATGCAATCCCTGGAGGTGGCATGCAGCCAGATTAACACCCGCTGCCACCTCGCCATCCTCCAGCAACCCTACCTCGATATGATCATCGATCGTACGAAATACATCGAGTCCCGTTTCTCAAAGAACCGGGTCGCGCCCTATGGAATTGTCCAGGAGGGGGATGTCCTGGTCCTCAAGAAGTCTTCAGGACCTATCATGGCGCTGGCGCGAGTCGGTCAGGTCGAGTACTTCGAAAACTTGGCGCGGGGAGACCTGGAGACCTATGTCGAGAACAGAGCAGATGGCCTCCAGATTTCATCTGACTGGCTGGAGAAGAAACGGAATTCCAACTATATCTCATTCTTCCATATCCAGGCCGTCCGCCGGATTCCGGACACGCCCCTGCAGAAGACCGATAGACGGCCCTGGGTGGTCTTGACGTGGACGGAGAACGATTGAATGTCCCGAGACTTCCCCATAGAGGGCATCGCCGGATTCTATCTCCTGGAGCGGGTCCGTGCCATCTCCTGAAATCGCGCCGAGGAAGAGCATCAGTGCCGGGTGCCACAACTGTGTCGGACATTGGGGGATAATATGGCGGGGTTCACAAGCCCAGGAAAAAGCCCGAAGACATGCCGCGAGCAATCAGCATCGTACATGGGTCGAGATCACGGAGAAGATAAGATATGAGCCGAAGTGAGGAATGGACCCGCATCCGGGTTCGGAAGGAGACCGCCGAGGTCCTGCAGGCAATGCATCTGAAGAATTACGATGTCGCTATCGAGTTCCTATTAGGTCGGCTGGAATTCATTTCCCTTATTTCAAGAGGGGAGTTGCCCATCAGCGAGGAATCGGATATCATGGACTGGTTGAAACGTGGCCGCCCTCGATAACCTCACCTGGGACGTGCTGATGGCCAAATTGGTCGTCTGCCTTTACGTCTTCCTCATCCTCGCCATTGTCCTCGTGTCGACGGGAGATGGGGATATGGCCCTGGGGTTCCTCATCGCCATTGCGGTGAGCATCATACCGGGGATGTCCTGGGTCTACTACTTCAAAATCAACGAAATCAAAGGTGAAAACAATGGAAATGACGAAGATTAAACTGAACTTGACGCACTCGGAGCCTGCCGATGAGGTGCTCGGAACTCCCGAGAAAATATTCTTGCAGACTAGAGGAACTATTACCCTCGAGCCCGGGGATCGGCTGAAACGCCTCCTAGAGATCGTGGACGGAATCGACCCGGAACAGGTGAAGAAGGTCTTTCGCACAGTGGGAGGGTTCCTCGGGATCCAGCCGGACACGAAAGACTCCAGCTCTGAAGTAAACATAGAGGGTGACGATGACGACGACACAGACTCTGAACCGAGTCCGGACCGAGCTGCAAATCTTGTCTGAGGCCCTCGGTGACCCGGTCCCGGCATGGGGCCTGGTTCCCGGGGCCACCTCGGCCTTCATCCATCCAGGACCCCCGGTCCCTTGTCCTCAATGCCAGGGGGCGGTGCCGCTCGCCGAGGCCCGCGTCGTTCAATCGGTTCGCTGTCCCAACTGCGGCCACATCCTGTTCGGGGAGGGCGCCCTGAACAGCTTCGAGGCGGCCGGGGCGGAGGTGGACCTCATTGCTCTGGTCGCCCATGAGTTCTGGCACTGGCACCAGTTCAATAACCAACTCGACCAGGACAGGCCCAACATCCGGGAGATCAATGCCAGACGGTTCGCCAAACAGTGGATCCAGAGGCGACTTCCCGGCCGGGAGGCGGAACTGACGCCCGAACCAAATCCTCGAGAGCCCGGTATCGGCATCGACTTCCAGGGCCCCGAAGAGGGAACCGAGATTCTCCAGGGAGAGAGATTCGCCGAGGCCACCTCTGAGGACCTGATCTTCCTCGACGAGGCGTTCAAGCCGCGAGGAAGACCCATCTCCACTCCACTCTGGTTGAGATTCAAGCTACAACGGGACGGGCCCAACTACCCCTACGCCCTCTGGCGAGATTTCCGCGAGTTCCTGAAGAAATTCGGATACAAGCACCCCCGCTACGAGGCCATTCGGTCCCTCATCTGGATACTCCACGAAGAACTCGAGTTCCTCGAGATCGTGCAACAGGAGGATTCGGAGTTCGGAGAGGACCGCAATCTGTACGACGTCGTGGTGGAACTCGCCGACGATCCGCGCTGGATCGATCCCACCGGCGAGGTCTATGGGAGGGACAGATGACCCCCAGAGTATTCAGTGGGGCCCCTATGAAGGTGGAGGATGGCGACGGATGGATGTGGATTTGCCCGTATGATTTTGCAGAGTTAGATCACAAGCACATCGACCACAAAGACGGAACCATTGAAGAATGGAAACAATGTCCTGAGTGTGATAAGCTCTATGAGTTGATCTGAAGAAGTGATTGCCAATGTCTACACCACCGAACCCCCGAGGAGTCGCCAAATTCGTAACCGAGGATAAGGACGGAGTCCAGCACGACGCCGACTTGACTGCCATGACCGGAATCGGAGGGAAGAGGAAATCCCGCACCGTGACTCTCATGGACCAGGAACTCAACCTTATCTCCGCCATCAACGGTCAGGCCCTGACCCTGTCCGCTCCCGGGCTCAGCCTGCAGGCCGCCGTGAACCTGGCCCAGGGCAAGTATCGAGTCATCATCCTCGCCGTCCCGGAGGAGTGAAGTCATGGAACTCGGGGAGGCACAGGCCATCGGCTCATCCCTGGTGCAGAGGATGGAAGAGATGCACCCTACGCTGGTCTCCTTCGTGGATCGCGAGGCTCTCCGCCAACTGATCGAATGCGCCGGCGACTACCAAGCTTTCGTGACTTCGCAACAGCATCTTATGGCCAAAATGACTAGCCAGAATCAGTTGATGGATGAGATGACAGCAGCCCTGGAACGAGCAGAGGCCCGAGTCTATGAACTGGAGGTCCGGCTCTCTCCTGGCCCAGTTGATGAAAATCACCCTCTCGCGCAGAGGACCTACGGGGCCCCGGACCTCTCCTCTGATGCAGCCACTGCGTCGTTGGGGGATATTCGCTCGTCAGCGGCTGACTCAGGTCCTATCGGGGTTACCTGTCAGCACTGCGGAGCTGTGGAACACCTTGTCTGTGAGGAGGGGCTTCGCGTACTGAGCTCCTGTGAAGCTCACGTGCGCTACAACGTTCGGTGCGCTAAGTGCATGACGGCGAACTTCGACCGCAGCCCGCACCCTCTCGAAGAAGAGTAGTGGGGATCATAGTCTGGAAAGGCGGGGGATGAGAGAGAAGGGTGGAATGAATGACCCTCCCCCGTCAGGTGAAGTACTAACCCATCCCCCGCACACTCTCCCTCTGTCGTGATTCTATAGTCTTTCTGGCCGCGCCCACACCTGGCCCGGCCCAACCTTTAAAATAACGCGGGGGGGCTCCCCGCCACTATGCGCCAGAAGCCACGGCAACTGAGTGATGAACAGATAGCCAAGCTGCAAGTAGTCTCAGACCGGATCGAGCTGCAAGAACAACGAGCCGAGCGCGTAGGTGATCACAAGGCCGCCACCCGGGCAGCACACGTAAGGGCTCACTCCTACGGACTGACCACCGAGGAGCGTGTCGGTGTGACAGATCAGGTCCGGCATCTTGCTGGGCTGAAGGCTCAGAGGGACGGTGTGCTCCAGGCCCAGGCCCGTGCTGAGGCCGAGGTCGAACAGCCCCGTGCCCGGAAGCAACCCATCCCGCCCTCACAGCCGTACGTGCCCCCGCCCCAGGAAGGTCAGGCAGTGGACCCCATTGCCCCTCCGAAGGCCACGAACGCCTGAGGCCCCAAGCGCCCCCGCGATCATCTATCTATCCCAACCTAATCTCCTCTCCTTTTTCATGGGGACCACCGGGCCCACGGGCCACATGCTCCCCGATCTATAGCGCCGCGTGGCCACCCCCGCCGGAAGCTCTCTCGGCCTCGAGACTCCAGGCCCGAGGGGACCGGTCGGCGGGATCCTCTGGTGGCCACGGTATCTCACCCAGGTAGGTTCGATCTGACCCCAGGGTATCTCACCCGGGCCACCAGACCGCCGCTATCCCTCGAGAGAATTTCTTGCGTCTTGACTCTGACCTGGAGCCCGTCAGGGTAAAGGGTAAGTCGTTTTACCCGACCAGCAATAATGCAGATTATAGCCGACAGAGTTAATACCATGCAGAGTTATCAAGTGGTAATGGCAAGCGGCACAGAGCCCAGGGGACAAGACACAAGACCCAGGGGACAAGACCGAAGGCCTAGGATACAAGAGATGGAAAACAAGTCAAGATACCGGAATCCAGAAGCCGCGGTAGAAGCATACGCCAGGGGAATATCCCAGAGGTTTGGAATCTCCCTCGAGGCCGTGAAAGCATCCCGGGGGTACCAGAACTACCGCCGGAGCGTCTTCGGCCTTGAGAGTGACGTCACCAAGACGATAGTCAGGACCTATCACCGGGGCCCCGATGGCGAATGGCTCCAACGAGTTGTAGAGGTATAGTCGAGATCGGCGCGGGCCAGCTGGTGGCCACTCCGGGGTTCGATTACCCGGCTCGCCCTCCCCAGATGGGGCAATATGGAGATGAATCAATGACGAAATATCAGATGGACGACGGACGCTTGGTCGAGACCGACCAGGCGACGAAGAGCTGGGAAGAGGAGACGACGTGGAACGGGAACAACCACATCTCAGTTAACACCGGGAGCCAGTGGGATCATGAGAGGCTGCACCTCAGCAGCAAGGGCCACTACTATCTCGAGGAGTGGAGCCAGTGGCAGGGTTCGATTCCGTCCGCCCGTTGGGCGGACGACGAGGAGGCCGCCCGTTGGCTCCTCCGCAACGAAAAGGATCTGCCCGCCGAGCTTGCCCGGTTCGAAGGGGCCCTGGTCGAGTAGACAGTCGCGATCGGCGCGGGCCATCTGGTGGCCAAGCCGGGGTCCGATTCCCCGGCGCGCCCTCCCCATGATGAATGAATTCAAAGAGACCGAGCTAGAACGACGGTTCGCGAATGCCGAAGGCGAGTTCGGGGTAGAAATCTGCATCCTATGTCTCGAACGGAAGAAGACAGCTGTTGTCGATGCCAAAGGACGCCGCTGGTGCGGAGATTGTGCCAAGGTAGCGTTGGCTAAAGTCAACACTGCGGAGGCCGTGCTCTGGGACGAGAACTGGCCAGAGGCGAGAACGAATCAGAGATAGAAGAGGGAAGTGAACAACATGGATACAAGCGACACAGGAATAGTAACAGCAGACGAGATTGCCGAAGCATACAACGACAAAGAGGACGCGCCCTGGGGCGTGGACCGGCGCCCAACGGATCCAGACGCGATCAAGACTGGCCACCGCTCCGGGGCGCAGTTCCGCCGGATCCTGGACGCCCTTGTGATGGAAGGGAACCGCTACGTCATGGACAGATATCTGATCTTCTCGAGGCGCCCGGGCTGGCATCAATTCGACACCGAGAACGACGCCTGGTATTTCGGCACCTGGGTCAATCCCAAGAGTTGGCAGGTCGTCACCTATGCCGAGGGAGATTTGAGCCTAGACCAATACCTGACGGCCGACGATATGCGGAAAGAAATGGACGACCTGGCGGAGTTCTACGGCGAGCAGCCGCCGGCCTGGATCGTGCTCGACATGGACGGCACCAGGACCGAGATCCGCGACCAGAACGCCCGGCCTGGACCGGAAACGGTGGCGGATCTCTGATGATGGCCAAACACCAAGCATGGGTTGGGGTATGTTGGGCCTTTGGCTGGCAACTCGGCTTCTGTCATCAGCACGGGTTCCATCGCCCCAAGGGGGAGATCTAGGATGGTCAAGACTGCATGGCTCCTCCCACGGATCATCAAATACCTGGCCGATGGGCCGCGCTCCATCCACGCCATCAGGGATCACATCAACGCCACGACCTGCCACGGGACGTCGATGGGTCAGCTCGT
>SDBV01001938.1_pt1 | contig 31008 bp, 32 predicted proteins | sample 2277081 | NCBI WGS metagenome assembly SDBV01 (sample SAMN10402039, study PRJNA504765) | marine sediment metagenome | isolation source: marine sediment core GS10_PC15, 223 cmbsf | place: Arctic Ocean: Southern Knipovich Ridge | collected 2010 | reverse complement strand
GGCCCAGTCGATGGGACCCCTTGAAACGTAGCGTTTTCAGCTTGTTTCAAGGGGCCTTGTGATTCCGCTCCACGAGACGCTCCACCCTGATTGCAGCCGGCCGGGGTGCCATTCGATGCCACAAGATGCCGTTGAATCCGGTCGGTCTGCTGCGGATTCTGCTGCACGGCGTCTGCGGTGGCGTGGTCGGTCCCCGTCGCACGGGTGGCCGCGCCCTCCTGCGGGGACAAATCCGGACCCCGCTCGACGAGGGACGTGTCTCGCAATCGGAACGACCGGGCGTACCGGTCCACGAGCGCGACCGACGACACGCGCATGAGTTCCTGCGCTTCGCGGGCGTTCGCCCGGTGGTACTCGAATAGCCACACGCCGCGGGTGTGTCTCAAGCTGTGGAAATCAAGATAGCGACCCGCATCGTCCTCGTACTGGAGCCCGGCCGCCTCGATATCGGCCCGCAACATCCGCGCGAAGTTCGTGGGGTACGGCAGCTTGAATGCCGGCGCCGCCGGCGTCTTCGTGGCCAGGTGGTCGCGGAGTGCATCGGCCAGGTCGTGTGCCACCGGCAAGGTCGCCGTGCTGCTGTTCTTCGCGTTCAGCGCCCGGATGGTCACTGCCGGGCTGTCCGAATCCAGGTCGAAGTCCCCAGCGGTGAGGCTCTTGACTTCCGCCACCCGCAGGCCCGTCATCGCCGCAAACCAGTACGTCAGCGCGCGCTCGAATCCGGGCGTGCCATATCGCACCGGCCCTTGGCGCGCCTCGGCGAGCAGGGTCCGCATTTCCTCGGGCGTGGCCGCGCGGCGTTCGCGCGTGCATTCCTTGCGGACCCTGGCCGCGTCCAGGGGTCGCAATTGCGTCAACGGATCCTGGCTCGCCCGACCGCTTGCAACAGCCCAGCGAACGAATGACCGAAACGCGCCAAGATAGGCGTTGTACGTGGCGGCCGAGATGCCGCTGCGGCCCTTCCGCATCTCGACGAGAGCGGTCTCGACGCGCCCGACTGTCACGTCCGCGAAGTGGCGCGCCCCAGCATCACGGCAGATGCAAACGACCCGTCTCACTTGTTGCCGCACGTGCTTGCAGGTGCTCCCCTTGGCTTTCAGCACCCGCCGGTAGGCGAGAATATGCACCCGCAGCGGTTGCGCTCCCAGCAGCAGCCGGCCATCCACGAGGCCCACCTTCGCGAACTTCTCGCGCCACGACGCTGACACCGTTTGAACCCACTGCATCAGGTCATCGGGTGGCTGCCGGCCGGCGTTGCGGCATTGTTCCAGCCGCGCGATGTTCGTCCGCACTGCCTCAGCCGCCGGCTTGTAGTCGAAAGCGCGAAGGGAACACAGCTTCCCGCCCCTGCTGCGGAAATCCACCCGATAACGCTGGCCCCGCTTGCCGCTGCGTTCTTTCACGACGGACGCCATTACCTGCCCACCTTCCGCCGGCGAATCAACCGGCACTCGACGCCCAGGGCCTTGCAGATACGGTCACTCGTGCTGAGCTTCATCGAGCGTTCTCGCCGCATGAAGCGGGAGAGTACGGCCTTGTCCACGCCGGCCGCTTCTGCCAGGACTGGCAGGCTGCGCGGGTCGCTCTCAATGGCCTTGGTCAATGCTGTCGTCATGTTGTCCATACCCAATAAGTAACACCGAATTCGGTAGTTGTCAAACGTCACCCCTGAATTCGCGTTGCGGGTTCCGTGCGTCGGGCTCTCGCCGGCGCGCCCGGCGCCCCTTCTTGCGGCGCCCGCTCGGCTGGCGGTTCGGCTTCCAAGTCACCCCGGCCGCGCTCCAGTCGCGCATGCGCTCGCGGAGCCCGGCCAAGTGCTCGTCGGCGGTCCCGCGTTCGGAGCTCTGCTGCTCATTCACCACCCTGCACCTCCGGGCGCGGTCGAAAGCTCGGCCAATCGCACACGATGACCGCGCCGCATTCGTGAATTCGGCTGACGATGGACCAGCCCACCGCCACCGCGAAGCCTTCTCGGTCGTGGTTCGACAACAACAGCGTCCCGCGCATGGCGTCGTAACGCCTGTCGATGACCTGCGTGAGAATCTGGCTTTCAAAGGGGGTGTGTGCACGTGCGTTGAGTTCGTCGATGATGAGAACGCTGACACGCACCTATGCGGCGAGGACGTCTTCCTCGCTCCGCCACCGAGCCGGGTCGTCCCGGCCGAGCAGTTCGCGACCGAACGACGCGCGAATCTCGCGAAACAGGCCCGCGGCTTTCACGTACCGCACGGACAGCTCACGTTCCACGGCGTCGAGCGCGAGGCAGGCGGCCATTTGCGTTTTGCCGACTCCGCGTGAGCCGAGCAACGGGATTAGGAAGTCGGTCCCGAGCTTCGCGCGTAGCTTGCGGTACTCGACGCCCCACGGACCCGACGCCGCTTCGCGCATTTGCCGAGCTTTCCGCAGGTGGCGGAGTGGCACGCCGGCGCCGTAGCAAGCCCCTTGCTGCTCACGCCGCTTGCGGTCTCGCCGCTCGTCGCGGCGCCGTTGAATCTCGGCGCGGTAGTCGGCTTCCGTCAGCCGCCCGTCCGCGCGAGCTGCGTCGAGGTCGTCCTGTCGAGCCGTTCGCTCCCAGCCCGCCGGTAGCGCGGCGCTACAGCGAGAGGTCTTCGACGAATTCGCCCGCGCGCTGGCCGCCGGTTCGGGTTCCGGGGCGCTGACGTTCGTTGCCGTCGCGTTGTTGCCATGCTGTTGGGTCGTCATCATATCTTCCGTCGTTGAAAAAAGTCTTCGGACTCGGCGTGAATCGACCCGCCTGCCCGGCCGGCGATGCTGCGAACGCCTGCACGCGTTCGAGAAGCCAGGCCGCCGCGTCGGCTGGCCGGTTGGGCTCTTTTCCGATGCACTCCAGGGCCTTCTTGATGGCCAGCAGTGCCGCGATGCGTCCAACCTTCTTGGGATACACCGCGTAGATGGACTCGACGGCCTTGTCGCTCGTCATCGACTCTTCCGCGGGCCGCTGGGGGGTAGGGGGGTCGTTTTCTTTGTCTCTTTTATACTGTTTGTTTTTCGTCTCCGGTTCGGCGACACGCTGCGTCTCCGTTTCGGCGACACGCTGTCTCCGTTTCGGCGACACGGCGTGTCTCCGTTTCGGCGACACGGCACCTTCTGCCTTGAGAGGGTGAACGACGTAAGCATTAGTGGGGTGCGGGCCTTCGTGTCCCTTCACAGTCACGCTGAGCAGGCCCACGTCACAAAGCGAGGCCGTCGCCCGCGACACGGCGTTTGTCGAAATGCCCAACTCGCTCGCAATGGTCCGCACTTTACGCCACGAACTTCCGTTCGCACCCTGGCGAAAGGCCAGATATGTGTACAAAAACTTGGCGGTGCAGGTCAGGCCCTTCCGTCGCAAGAACACGTCAGACACTTTCAGATAGAACTCGTCGTAAACGATGTTCGCCTGCGTCATGGTCGCCCCCCGTTCGCGCGGACCCACTTCGAGATGGTGTCCGGCCACCAACGGACGATGCCGCGCAACCGCAAATCCGGGCGGGGAAGAATGCCCTCGGCGACCCAGCGTTTGCATGTTCGGACACTGATGTTCAACAAACGCGCCACTTCGGCGTAGCCGAGCATCGAAACCCCGTCCTTGCCGGCCAGGCCGTCGCGTTCGGTGCGCGTCAGGAGTTTCATGCAGCGCCCCCCTCGTCCGACTTCTCGTCCTCCGTCGCCGCCGCCGGCTGGTCGCCATCGATCAGGATCTCAATCTCGCGTCGGCGGAATCGAACCTCCCCATCGGGCAACACGATCGATGGCAGCTTGCCCTTGCGGGCCAACTTCAGGCTACGGCCGTGTGGGTACCGCAGCAAGCTATCAACGTCACGAGGCGTTAGCAAAGCGTCCATGGCACTTCAGATATGGCCCCCCTTCAGGCACCAGTCAAAGCACGATGGCGGATATGGCGGATATGGCGGAAATGGTCGAAAACGGCGGAGAATCAGCGCGCCTTTTCGAGCTTCCGGCGAGTGTTGGCGTCCATATCGTTCAACCGCAAGGTATACAGTTGCCCCCCGGCGGATCGCAGGTCGTGTCGCTCGAAGAACGCCTGAAGCTGCTGTGGCCGGGGGTCCGCCCCGCCCCGGATTAGCCGGACCATCGCTGTCCTGGTCATTGGCGCCGAGCGCTCTTCCTCGTCGTCCACACGTTGGCGCCCAAGCTCGGCCACGTCATCCCGCAGCTTGCGCACGAAGTCTCGCATGAAGATGACCATCCCTGCAACACGGTCGCGCCGGTCTCGCTGCTGCTGCTCATGTTCTTCGGGCGTTGCCCCCGGCGCGGGAAACGAGCCAAAACACCCTACGAATCGCTCGACTTCTTCCGCTGGCATGTTTTGCGCAAGGTTGCAGAGATGCACGTCCATCGTCTTGTGAATTAGCGCGTATTTGCCGAACCGCAGTCGCGCGCCGGCAGGCCCGAGCCCCAGGTCGGCGAGACAAGCCGCGGTCTCGTCTGCGTCATCCAGGCCGGGTAGGTCGAACAAACCGTCCGCTCCCGGGTCATACTCCTGCAGGAACTTGTCCATCTCGACAATGATGCCGTCCAGGAGCTTGAGCAGTCGGGCAATTGCGGGTGTCTGGTCGGGCATGGCATCACCTCGAAGACGGACCGCCGCTCGGCGGAGCCCGGGTGATGCCGCAGGCTTCCGCCGAGCAACGTTCACCGGTCGCGAACCGGCTATCCATCAGGCGCAATTCTACCGCAGCAGGCAGGTTACGTCATCGTGAACGTGTCGGTGAGGGCGATTCGGGAGTCCTCGGTTTCGCCTTGAAAGGAAACCGGCACGTGCATGCACCGGAACGTGTCGCCGCAGCGGACGATGAACGTGCGGCCCCCAAGTTCTTCGCACAGCTTGATCGCGTCGTCGGCTTCTGTGAGCGCCTTCTCGGCATCCTCCTTGGCCCGCCTTGTCTCGGCGTGACGCTCTTCCGCGTCAAACCAGGCCTCCATCGTTTCAATCCTCTCGCGCACGAGTCTCTGAGCCTCCTGGCCAAACGGCTCCAAACTGGTGTGCAACGTCATTTCCTTGGGGTTCTTGCGAGTCGCCATGCTGAATTCCCTTGTGGAGCCCGGTAAGATATGGTCGTCGCTGGCGACCCAAATCGCCACCGACACGGGCGTCCGGAGCTCCAGTTCCGGGCGCCCACCTTCGTTCCCTACCCCCAAGTCTACCTGCGCTTCGAGCTATCGGCAAAAACCGCGCGTCACCTTCAGATTTTTTCTGGCGTGAGCGCGTTCGCCTGCGGGTCAGAACTCTCGGCCGCGCGCTGCTTCTCCGCCGCCGGCAATTCCTCGAAGTCGTCAGCCATGCGCAGGCGACGCTCAGCGGTGCGCTGGGGAACGCCGAGTTCTTCGGCTAAAACCGCCACAGTGGCGGTTTTAGATTCGCTTGCATGGGGATTGCCCTTGCCCCTGCCCCGCTTCACACCCTTCGCTTCCAACAGCCGTTTGAACAGTTGGCCCCAGCTCACCGCGTCCAGGTGTCGCCAGGAGAGATTGACCGCGGTTCAGACGGTCCGGCGCTGCCCCTCGACGCCGGGGCTGCACGCTGGGACAATCCGCGAGCGAGAGTGGGGTCAATGTCTGCGAGGGCTGAACGATGGCCGAGTTGTTGACCATTGCCGAAGTGTCCGAGCGTCTGGGGCTGGGGGTGGTCACCCTGCGCCAGATCCGACAGGCCGGCACGGGCCCGCCCTTCATCGTCCTCGGGCATCGGACGGTCAGGTATCCGCGCGCGGGGCTCGACGCCTACCTCGACGAGTATGCGACGCAGGCTCGTAAGGCGGTAGCGGCGGAAGTTCAGGAAGCGCGAGACGCCGTGCCCGCTGAACCGCCAGCGCCACTTGCTCGGGGTCGGCGTAATGCCGGCGGGTCACGTCCGACGAAGAATGGGCAAGTTCCTGGGCGGCGGCGTGGAGAGCAGCAGCAACAGCTGTCTGTGTCGCAGCGACTCGCCGCAATGCCTTGAAGGGGAATCGGAAGCCCGCGGCTTACTGACCACGGGCACACCTACTCCGCCTTGGCGAACACCCGATTCAACATCGCCGCCAGCCTCACGCCGGCTTGCTGCAACCGCCTTTCGACGATGGGCAGGCAGCGCTCGAAGTATGCTTCCCCGGGCACGCCATCGCGCGGCACTTGGTAGGCGTACTCGACGGCCAGCTTGTAACTCTCCGTCGCCCAGTCTTCCGGCTTCGAGTCCGTCCACAGCTTCCGCTGCTGCTCGGTTATCGACTTGCGCAGCTCGCCCGCGTGTTCCCGCCAAGGCTTCTTCGCCCGTCGCAGAATCAGCGTATCCCAGACTCGGTGCAGGTTCGTCCGGTCGCCGAAGAACTCGACCTTGATGTCATTCCCGCCCCTGTCCTTGGCGTACGAGACGTGCAACGGCTGATGCAGGTCGCCGGCGAAGTGGCACAAGAACTTGAACGCTTCGCGCCGCTTGGCCTTGTCCGCCGTCGGGTCGCGCAGCACGTCCGCGAAGCGATGGACAGCGCCGACGACGCACTTCCCGTCCGGGCAGTCCCGCTGCATATCGAACCCGTCCGAACCCGGCGCGACGTTCGCGAAGTGCAGGGGCCGCGCCCACGGGTACCGCCCTTGGGCGCGCATCGCGTCCGGCCAGACGGACGCCTCGTGCAGCGTGTCGCACACGGGGTCATCCTTCAGCAGTTCGGCGACCGCCGCTTTCGCTTCCGGCGTCAGATACGTCTCAGCGATCTCGGCGATGATGAAGTGAGCGTCCCGGCCCCAGCCCAGCGCCGGCGGCGATGTCAGCAGCAGGGCCAGGGTCGCCACTGTCCAGACACGGCGCGTCAACATGCTTCGTCCTCAAGGCCCCAGCCATGCCAGGGATCCGGGCCGCGTCAGAAGCGTTCCGCCACCACGAAACTCTCGGTCGGTGGTCCGATTTGCAGGCCTGACCAGCCATCGTAGCGGACTACCGTTTGCGTCCCGGCAAGCGATCCATCCGACGTGATCGTCACGTCCAGGGTGTACTGGACAACCCGGTCATAGGCTGGCATGTAGAATTGCCAGATGATCATGGCCGCATCCTCGTGGACCACGATCGTCGAATTATCGTAGACGGGGTAGATCAGGGGCGGACCATTGCAGCCGTCGTCATCTTCAACGACTTGACCACCCTCGATCGTGATGCAGTAGACGCCGGCGATGTCAGGGCTGGTGACCTTCCACGTCCCTGCCAACCACTCTTCCGAGAACACGTCCTCGTCGTCATCGACCGCCGGCTCCTCGGGTTCGACCGGTTCCTCGATATCGTCGGGATCCTCGTCTTCTTCGGGCTCGTCGGGTTCGTCGGGTTCGTCCGGCGCAGGCCGGCCGTCGTCCTGTTCGTCGGAAGCCTCGGAGGAACTGGTCAGTACACCCTGGATGCCGATTTGTTGTGCCGCCGTCTGTCCGTTCCGTGTCGTCAGCGCCTGGAGGGATATCGCCATGTTCAGCGTGTCCGGTTCGACGAACTCGTAGACCCACGTGACCTCGGTGGACCAAGTCTGCCCAGGGAAAACAAGTTCCCCGACGGCCTGGATGATGAGCCGGTTTCCAGCGGCCTCCACTGATATCACGGTTTCGCGTCGCTCCGCGTCGTCGCCAAATGGCTGCGTCACGGTCGCGCCCACTAACAGGGCTTGCCCTTGAAGGGTTGGAATGCCGTCTTCGTTGAACACTTCCACGCCGGCAACCACTGTCGGTGGCAACTCCTCGGCGATTCTCCCCTCAACGCGTGTGACTTTCGTAACCGTCAGAGTGCCGATGTAGATGCCTTCGGGGATGTTGCTGCTGGTGTCCGCCGAGCGTTCGACTTCCTGGTCTTCCGTTCCACCGCTGGCGTCCTCGTTGCCAGCGCCGTCATCATCCGCCGCGGCTTCTGGCTGTTGGCGAATGCTCTCCTCGAGCGCCTGCAACGTCCCTACCGCCGCCTGCTCGACTCCGGGGCATCCGAACACAAACAGCAGAAGCCCTATGCCCACGACTGCAATCCTGGTCATCTCAGTGACCTCCCTTCTCAACAGGTTCCCCACGACCGCCACGCGCGGCCGTGATCTCTCACCACACACTCGGGGCACGCGCCCCGAAAGCTTCGCGCATCACACGGTTCGTCTGGCACTGATTGCATCACCAACCCCTTAAGTGCGCTTCGCACCGTACCCCTCCGCCACGGCGATAGCAAGCGAAAACCGCAGAGTTGAAACCCACCGATCAACCCGTGGCCCGTGTTGCCCCACCCCCCAGGGGACGGAACCGGAAGCCACGCGGTCACGCGCTGCGGGTGGCCTGTGTCCGCTCGACGTGCTCGTCGAAGGCTTCCTCGAGCGCGCTCGCCATCCGCTGCCAGCGAGTCGCCCGACGCCCGCCGGTACATCCGAATGGCCTCGGCCTTGTCGCAAGTCAGCCCGTCGCGTGCGCGCGTGCGCGGGGGCCGATTCCGCCGTCCGGAGCCTGTCGTGTGCTACGTCCCCTCCCCCTCCATGCACACCCGCATTATGCCACTTTCATTCTCTTTCGTTCGTCTGATATCTTATGCACGCCCGCCCGCGCGGGGTTCGATCGGGGCGGCCGACGGGGTATCTGTCTCCTTCTTCGCCACGCTGGCCCGGATTTCCTCCAGCCGCTTCATGGCCTTCTTGATGTTGGCCAGTCCGGGGTCGCCCTTGCTCTCCTGCTCCTTGGCCGCCAGCCCGACCTTGGTGAAGCTGGCCAGGAAGGCGGCCCGGGCGGTGCTGTCGGCCCGCAGGTCTTGCAACATGGCCCAGGCCAAGGGGCCGGGCGCGTTCTCGGGCTGCGCTTCGGCAATGACCAGGTTGGCCGCGACCCACTCGACGACTTCGAGCTGGCTCGCCGTGGCGCTCTTGAACACGCTGGCCGGCAGCAGCTCGAGGGGCCGCTCGCGGCGGCCCGCCGCGGGCCTGGCCGGGGGCATCTTCTCCCCCTCGCCGCCCACCAGCCGGCGGAAGATCGCGTCCGCCTCCGCGGCCGTGAGCAATTCCTCGGTCGAATCGGTTGGATCCTGCTCCGGTCCATCGGCGCGAAGCCGCGCGATCGGTCCTGGCTCGGCGATGCCGGCCTTGTTGCGCAGCTTGTTGCCCAGTAGCTCCATGACGTCTTTGAGCCGCGTCGCTGTCCAAAATGCCGCGAACCACGCCAGGCGAACCGTGTCGGCGGTATCGAAGTCGTCGGGCTTCTTGAGGTACTGCTCGGGCATGATGAGGCGGAGGCCGGAGTAGAAGCCGAAGACCTCCTCTTCGAGCTGTTCAACGACCTTGAGTTTCTTCCGGAGTGTTCCTGGCACGGGGTTTCCCTTTCAGTTCACCTTGAGTCGATTCCGTTGCTCAGGTCCCGCCCGCCGGGTCCCCCTGGAAGGCCGTTACAGGCCCCAGAGTCATCCGCCCTTACTGGAACCCCCTCCCTGCGCGGCCGCGTCGCTTCTGGGTCCGTGAGGGCCGCGCCAACGCAGCCCGTCCGGGGGCGGATGGCCGCCATCCGGTCGGCGGATGCCCCCGGCGACGGTGGCCGGCGCCGGAAGGGCTGAAGCACGCCGAGCACGCTATCGACCGCGGCGGCCGGTGCGGTCCCGGCGCTTTCCGCGTCGCCGCTTTGGGCCACCAGGACCCCGGGGAGTGCGCGGAGCGCGGCGAGACGCGGGTTATGCCCACGCGCTGAAGCACAAAGCAGCGCCCAGTCAATGCGACCGTCACCGCCGCAGACGTAGCCGCATTTGCACATGATCGCATCATCGCGCTCGGTCGGGCCAATGAAGGCCGCCGACTGCTCGACCCTGCCCTTGGCACGCACGGGTGGAACGGGTCGGCCGTCGTGAAGGTTGCGAACTCTGTAGCGGTGTTGCCGCGCGAATGCTCTCACGTCGAACCTCATGGCGCGTCCTCGCTGGGGCCCCGGCGGGTCCCGACGGTGTTGGAAAAGAGGGAAATTCCAGGGAGGGGGCTATGTGGGTAGTCACGGCGCCGCGCGGCCGGGGGGGCGGATTCGTTCTGAGAGAGCGCCGGGGGGCCCCAGCCCCCCCCCTTGGTCATCGGCGCTCGCGCTGGTCTTCGCTCTGCCCAGACGCAGCCCCGCCTGCCAGCCTGCAATCGACCACGCGCGGACAACCTCGAGCGCGCATCCAGCTCGAGCGCCCGCCGGTCGCCCACCGAAGCCCCTCCCCGTCGGCCGTGGCTTCTCACGTTCACGGCTTCTGCCCCCCTGCGCCGACCGCTGCACGCACCATGGCCAGCACGCCGGCCCGGACCGCGCTGGGCAGGGCTGGCCACGCCTCGACGACGGCCTGCAAGCCAGGGTCGTGAGCGTGTGCGATTGGGTCGTCTGCTGCGTCTGACGCTGCACATCCCCCGGCGGCTTGCTGTAAGTCCTTGCTGCTACTGGCCTCCCCGTTTTCAGGCAGCGGACTCATAATCCGCGTGTCGTCCGTTCGAGTCGGACTGGGCCCAGTCGTTTTGGTTCACGCCAGTGCGCGAGAAAACCCCGGAATTCCCGGGGTTTTCTTCATGTTGGGGGACCGTGCATTCGGTCCCGTTGTTGCGCATGTTCGCGAACGTCGGCGCTCCCAAACGTGCCGCCTTTCCCCCAGTGGGTCCACCAGTGGAAACCGCGTCCACCGGTGATGCATCTGTCCCGGTTGCCCGCCCCGCGTCACGGCCGGCGGGTGACAGGTCGGGCAGCGCGTCCAGGGCCTTTCCCAGCGTCCGGCGGGTCACGTGTGAATAGCGGTCCATCGTCAGCGTGATGGTCGAATGCCGGGCCAGCGCTTGCGCCTCTTTTGGATGCACGCCGCCCCGGGCCAGATTCGTGATGAACGTGTGCCGCAGGCTGTGAAAGTCGGCCACGCGGTCCGCGTCGTCACGGTCTGCCAAGAAAGACGATGCCGCCCGTCGCATCCGCTCGGCTGCCGTCTTCGCATCGTCAAGCCATTGGCCCCGGGCCGCCTCCAAGTCCGTCCGCATCATGTCGGCCGTTTTGTCGCTCGTGCGCAAGTTGAACGCTCGCGCCGTCGGCAGCTTATGGCCCAGAAACTCGCGCAGGCTGGCCGCCGTATCGGTCCGCAATGGCAGCGTGTCTTGTCGCCGACGCTTTGAGTAAGCCGCCTCCACGGTGACGGTCGGTTCGGTGCCGTCAAGCTCGAAGCTCGCGCGCGTCAGATGGCGAATCTCATTCGCCCGCAAGCCGCTTTCCACGGCCAGCCGGTAGACCATTGCCCGGGCCGCCCCGCTCATACCGAATCGCTCCGGTCCGCGCCGAGTTACGTCCAGCAGCCAGCGGAGTTCGTCGGCGTCCATTGCCCGCCGCTCGCGCCGCCTGTCGGCGTCGGTGTTCATTATCGACAGGTGGGCCAACGGGTTGTCGGATGCTCGGCGTTCCTTCACCAGCCAAGTGCAGAAGCTCTTGATGGCCCGCAGCCAATGGTTTGATGATGCGACCGACAGCCCGCCCTTGGCACGGTCCAATGTGCGGCGCTCTGCGAGGTAGCGAGATACGGCGGCCGCCGACAGGTCGGAAAGATGTCGCGCACCGGTCCCATCGAGAATCGCCCGAATCCGCGTCCGCGTCTGGTTGGCGTGCTTCTCTGTGCCTCCCTTGTCCAGCAACGCTTGGCGATAATCGTCCAAGTGGTCCCGCAGCAGTTTTGTCGATGCCACGGCCGTACCGTCCAGCAGCCCGAAGCCGGCGAGCTTGTCCCGCAGCTTTCCCGATAGCCCTTCCAGCCACCGCGTGAGCGCCGCGTCCGGCTGCTCACCCGCTTCCCGCAGGTTGGCCAGCCGCTCAACCTTGCGGCCCGTTTCTTCGCTGGCCCGCTTGTCGGCGTACGCCGCGAGCTTTACATACCGGCCACCGATTTTGCACTCCACGGTGTACTTTTCGCACGCCACGCGCTTTCCCGCCGCGTTCTGGTACGTCCGTTTGTATACGCTCGCCATTGTTCACCCGCCTTTCGCTTTGCCGCGCCGCGCGGCTTTCAGCTCCAATCCCAGCGCTTTGAAGAGCTTGTCCGCCGTCTTCAAGCCGATGTCGCGCTGCCCGTTGAAGAACCGCACGACCACTCCACGTGATACGCCCGAGTCATTGGCCAGAGCATACAGGCTCCGCCCATCGCGCTTCATCGCGGACCGAATCGCCTCACTCAGCGTCATCTTGGTTCCCATATGTTCAATATAGCACACAACCATAGCGCCGTCAACGCGCACCGCCAGTCTTCTCATCGGCGGCCCGCATGGCGGCCCGCGTTTCCCGCAGCGCTTCGGCCTCCGCGTGTTCCCGGGCCTGCCCGCCGTGATACTCCCGAATCGCCGCGCGCTCCTCGTACCAATCCCGCCATTCGTCCGGCAGGTCCCCGGGCGCGAGGTAGCCGTGCGCCGTTTCGACATACGGGCCATCCAGCGCCGTGCGCCGCGCGTCGGAGGGTCTCGAAAGCAATCGCACCAGCTCCGGCTTGTGCTGAGCCAGTGCCGCCCGCAGGTCCGGCGAGACCACGCCGACGGGAGCATCCACCCGCAGACGGTCTCCAATAGCTGCCAGGAATACGCCGCGCGCTCGCAGGTCAGATATCAGGCTCGTGGCGTTCATAGCTCGAACACTTCCCGTTCACCGACCCGTGGCTCCGGGCCGTTGACACTGCCGGCAGTTGACACAACCTCGTTTTCTTCGGGGATTCTAGCGGTTGTGTCAGCGTCGACACTGTCAACGGAGACAGTGTGGACGGCGTGGGTCGCGTCAATCTCGGCTGAGGTCGGCAGGCGAAACACGTCCGTCGGGCGACCGCCCCTCCTGGTTGCCGGAACCAGTTCCAGCACGAGCAACCCGGCGGCCGCGGCATTCCGTAGAGCCGCTTCCGCATCGGCCGCGGTGCCGTACTTCCGGCAACATCGCTGTAGATCACGGGCGGTAAGTCGGCCGCCTTTACGCTGCACCACTTCCACCACTTCCCGGTGTTCCCGCTCTTCGCCGCTCTCGCCGAGCACACCGTACACCCGCTGAGCTTCGCGGCCAAACCAGCGGGCCAGCACGACGCCCGCCTCCACGCTCTCGGCGTCGAGCGCGTCCTCCCTGCCAAACGCTGGGTCCTCCGCTGCCCACCGTACAAAGTGACTGACCAAGGCCAGGCGCGCGGCGTAGCCTTCGAGCTTGGCCCATGCTGCCGACATGTCACCCACCAATTCGGCTTGTTCGCGCGCGTGCTCATCGAAGAAGCGCTTCCACTCCGACAACGCGGGCTCGCTGAGCGGTACATCAACCGGATAGGGTTCGCCGTCACGTGCGTAGTCCGGTAGCAGCCCGAGCAGTCGGTCAAACACCTGCTCCATACGCGCTTCGAGTTGACCCGGGACTTCCGCGTCTGTCCAGCGCTTGACCTTACGTGGTGGCATGGCCAGTAGGAACCGCGCAGCCAGGCCGCTCTCGAAGAAGTCCGGCGTCAGACAGCGGCGCAAGACTTCCGGCTGAATGCCTCCGGTAACGCACACCGCCGCCCGTGGGACGAATATCACGCTCTTGTCGCCTGTCTTCCGGTCAACCAGCAGATTGCCCGCCCGGTGCATTTCGAGCCAGTGGGCCTCGTCGCCGCCCTTCCCGCCCTTGTACTGATTGAAGCTCCGCAGCCAGCCGGCGAGTTCATCACGGACCAGCAACAGGCCGCGCGGCGCGGTACTCAATCGGTCGGCCAAGGCTTCAGTGGTCGTGTCGGAGCACCAGTACCGCTTGCAGACCGGCTTTTCTGGCGGCTCTGGTGGAGGCGTCCCGTCTTTGGCGTTTTTCGCTTTCAGGTCGAACCGCCGGGCCTTGTACGCCTCGCACGCGGCTTCGTAATCGGCCATGGCACGCTCGTGCTCTCGCAGAGCCTCCGCCTGCCGTTCGCGAAGCCACTTCAACGATAGGTCGATGGCGGGCGATTTGAGCGTACCCGATTCGCCCACGATGGCCGCCCACAGCACCGCAGGCTCACACCAGCCACGCTTGAGTTCGACCCGCCGCGTGTTCCCGATGGCCGCTGCCAGTGCTGCCAACAAGGGCAGCGCGACGTAGCTTTCATCGCAGCCAATCGCGCGGGCACCGATCTTGACAAAGCTCCGGCTGGGCTCTGGCAGCGCGGCGAGGGGGAACGGTCGGAACGAGGTGTCTTCGAGGCTACACACCGGCGAGCCTCCGTAGCCTGATGCGCAGCACAGCCGCTCTGTCTATCGTCCTCTGTACGTCCTTCCGGGTCGCCCCTGCGCTCACCCATGCTCGCGCGTCTTTCACGCCGTCCGGAGGAGTGATGATCCGCACGCTTGGACAGTGGGCCCGTAGCACCCGAGCCAGGTGCCCCGCCCCACGTTGGCCGGGCTCATCGGCATCCGCCACGACCAACGCCGGACGGCCACGCGCCAATTCACAGGCCAGCAAGACACCTCCCACGCAGGACGGCCGCCCGACCGCGGCAAACTCCAGGCCCAGCAGCGCCGCCGTGTCCGTGGGCCCCTCCGGCAGTAGCAGCGGGCCGTTGCTGGGAAGCCCGGCCGGGATGAACAGCCCTTCCCGGCCACCCCTGACACTCAGCTTCCGCCCGTCGGGCAGCCGACGCCGGATGCCCACGACGCAACCAGCGGCGTCCCCCATCGGGAATGTCCACGCCACGCCATCCCAGCCGACGTGCAGCCGCCGCAGTGCCTCAACGCCCACGCCCAGCTCAGCCGCGAGCTTGGCCAAGGCAACCGGCGTCGCTGCCCGCGCGTACTGCTGAGCAAGTCGGGCAAAGTCACGAACTGAAGCTGTGGGCGGATGCTGGACGACGCGCCGAACTCGCTTCCGCTCCCGCCACACGTCCGCATCGCGCAGTGGGTGCAGGAACCCCGCGTCGCCGATGCGTTTGCCGCTTTTGACGCGTTGGCAAATCACTGCGGACCCGTCCCGCGCGACCAGGCACCAGTCGCGCCGCCCGCAGATCGGGCAGGGCGTGGAGCGCGATACGCGTGTCCAGTCGCTCGCACTCATCGCCTTGCGCCCCGCTCCGCGTGGAAGCGGCCCATATCGCAGCCGACACGTACGTACAGCTCGACGTCCTCGGCCCGCCAACGCACCGCGCGGCCCAGCCGAATCGGCTCTGGAAAACGCCCGGCCGCACGCAGCTTCCAAACGTGTCGCGAGCTGATGTTCAACGCCCTGGCGACCTCGGCAACCGACATCGCCAGGCGTTCCGAGTTGGCGTGATTCGCTTCGTTGCTCATGCTCTCATGATTGCACGAGAATCGAGGCGTTCCAAAGCGTCAGATTGGCCAAGCTGACGAGTTTACTGACGGCTTGCGGTCGAGTTTCTCAATGAGGACCTCAAATACCAAGTGTGAGCGTTCCGAGACGGTTTCCGCCAGATGCGCCCTTGGGGATCAATGCCCGTTAGACCGTCCGCAGCCTTTTGGCCCTCACCCCGGACAGTCTTGAGTGAAGCGGTCGTAACGTCGTCCGCCATTGCCGCTTTACGCACGCGCACCCATTTACCAGAGTCAATATCGAGTTCCGGGATTGCCTGCAACGCCGCGGCGTCATCCCACTCTAACGCTCCTGGAGTCTTCGGCGTCGCGCAAACGGCCAAAGCAACTCGGAGGGCTTCGTACACGGCGATCGTGTGTTCTGCGTGACGCTTCCACGCGAAATTCGGGATGCAGGGAGACCACTCGTCGTCGGATCTCCCGTTCAGTTTTTCATACCACCGTCGGGCAAGTGTCGGCTGGTCCGCCAGCAACGCGACGGACACACCTACGGCGCAGGCGTCTACATCGCCCCAGTCAAAGCCGGATGCGGTCCGAGTCTCGACATCCGCGTGAGGATACGTTTGGCGTATGCGGACCTTAACCAACCATGTTTTGGGGTCCTGCATCAGCTCAACCAGGCTTAATGCGGCCACTTGGCGGGCAGCGTCCAGGGAGAACAAGGCATCGGGGAGTGTGTCGATTAGGACTTGCAGGTCATGTCTATACAGCACGAAATCGGCGCCGTCCGGCCACTTCTCCCCTCGTCCGAACGACGTCGACAGCAAATGCACAATCTCAGTTGCCAAGGCGTGAATCCGGTTGTCCGATACCATCCACTGGCCTCCCGAGGGCTTGTCACACAGCCCCCATCTCCGGTCTTGCAAACACTCGACGGTCCCGGCAGTCATTCCGTTCTTACGTGAACGCCCGTGCACCTGAATGTATAGCGCTGACCCCCGTGTTTTGGCAAGTGGATTTTCGCGATTTGGCCTCATCGCGAAGCCCCGAGGATCGAAATGGCTACGTCCCCCCCGTCTTTCCAGCATACGTATTCGTCACCATGCGCTCGCAATCGTCTTGTTTATGCAGCATGATGCAGTTAGACCATCCACCACGCAGATATCGGCTTCTTTCGGCTTCTTCAGGCATCCCTCAATGTGTTGAGCCTGCGCGCCGGATGCACAAGCGACTCGGCAGCGTCCACGATTTCCCGCCGGTAGTCGCCGGCTTCGCCCCCTGGGAAGCCGTTGCACGCCCCAGAACGATTTGCCCCTACCCGACCTCCTACCAAGACCCCGCGCGTCGATTCTGGCGCCACAGACGGGGCGCCATGGGGGGCTAATCCGACGCCGGCGCGCCGCATGTCCGGGCGATCGCCAGCGATCGCTGGCGGGACTGCCCGGCCACCCCTCGCGCGCACGCACGCGGAGGCCGATTTCGCCGTCCGGAGGACCTCGTATGCTACGCCCAGGGGGGTAACTGCTCGCGCCGACACGTCACGCATCGTCGCCATTCGATCGCAATCGTCACATTTATTCAACTTCAGCATGGGATACCCCGCATACCTCTCCATTCGTCCCCTTTTACGTGTCCGACGTGCAACGACTTGACGCAGTTTGCAATCGCCCGCCGGTAGACGCCGGCTTCGCCGGCCGGCACACTGTCTATCGACAAGAGCAAAGGACTTCAGGAGCTTACCACAGCGGTCTCGCTCAGCAATCACTTCCGATGTGCGGTACCCGTCAGATGGGCTACCTCATCTCCACTTCGGCGTTGATTCCCCGCTGCGACAGGCTCTCTTTGATCACGAACTCGACGGTGTTTTCCCGAATGGCACCCTTCGACTTTGCGACAAGGTTGACGTTGACCAGGATCTCGGCTCCCTCATTCGCCAGCGGTTCGATGACCTCGTTGTAGATGTCCATCCAGTGCTCCCAGGGGACGGCCATCCTGATTCGAACCAGATCGAGCCTCCGCTCGCCTTCGACGATCTTGGGTTTGTCGCTCGGAGGCGGCAGCTCGTCTTCGCCTGTCTCACCGCCAGTCGTGGTTGTGGTTGTGGCGGCCGTTCCTCAGCCACCACGAGGTATCTCGGGCTGCGGCATCAACTCCTGCGCCAGCGCAGGCCGGAGTAGCCAGGACCACTCGCTCATGTCGCAGTCTTCGGCAGTTAGTGGCTCCTTGAAGCGGATCGTGTCGAACTGCTTCGCCTCGCCGTCGCCCAAGGCGTAGGCAAACACGCCACGTTCGACGCCCCGCGCCACCGTCTCACGAAGCACGCCCGAACCGGACAGCATGGGCAGGCGCGTAAGCTGCGTGAAACACCCGGCCATCCCCGCCCGCGCGCGGGCCAGTCCGCGTGTCGATCAGCACGTGCACGGTGTGATCGCTGGGCGGGTTTGGATCAATCGACCGGGGCGGAAGCTGCCGCCGCCGGCTGCGACGCCCCAAAACCAGCTCCCGGGCGTCTTGTTCTACCCGGCGGGGGGAGCGATACTAACGCCATCAGCTTCTTATTCCTCGTCCAACACAACGCAGGCGGAGGACTGGGGACCTTGAGTACGGCCACGCTTTTTGAGGCTCTTCCGCAGAATCTGTGGGTCGAAACCTGGGGAAACCGGCTCCGCAGGTTTCCCCAGACCCCTTCCTGGGGCTTCTTTCCCCTCATGAGGGGCTGTCGAAGTCCGCCACGCAAAGTGAGATTCACAATCGCGGGCAACTTTGGAGCCGCCCGGAATGCCGCAACCGCCTGTGTTTCCCGCTCCGGGATCGCGCACGCTGTTCGCCCCTGGCCTGAGATTCACCCACGAATTCTGCTGAGGAGGCCTTTTTGAGGGCATTCAGCTTCGACCCGTAAGGCTGCCCGAGAACCGCCCCAAACGCCGTCACGGCCCGTCAGTTATGGGGTGCGCCAGCGCGTCACCAAAGGGTCCTTGGCCGCCCTTGGAGCGGTCCGTGCGAGGACCTACAATGCCGTCTCAGCGTTTTTCGTCTCACAGCCAATCTGGCTACCGTGGGTCCAAGGGGCAGTGCGATGGACACGATTTTCGACTTGTGCGAGCCGAGAGGGGACGTTGCACAAGGGCGATTGAAGGACGAGGAACTGGCCGCCGACCTCGCAAGCGTGGTCAACGGCAAGGCCCCACCCGAGTATCTGGACCCAAGCCGCTTCTTCGAGCACACACACCCGACCCGTGGACTTCGCACGCTGCTCGAAACCGTCGGGCGGCGGCTGAGCGGTGAAGGCGGCGAACTGAACTCCGTCATCCGCCTCGATACTCAGTTTGGCGGCGGTAAGACTCACGGCCTGATCGCCGTCGTGCACGCCGTGCGCGGTATGCAGGGCGTGAATAAGCCGGAAGAATTCGTGGACCCGGGCCTCCTGCCTAAAGGTGAGGTGCGCGTCGCAGCGCTGGACGGCGAAAACAGCGACCCCGCAAACGGCGTTCGGCTCGAAGGCGACCTCCTCGCCAGGAGCATCTGGGGCGAAATGGCGTACCGCCTCGCTGGGCGTGAGGGCTACGAGCGCATTCGCAAGAGCGACGAGACCCATGTCGCGCCGGGTACGGACACAATCGTCGAGCTGTTCGGCGGCCGGCCGACCCTGATTCTCATCGACGAGGTCGCCCCGTATCTTCGCAAGGTCGCACAGGTCTTCCCGAGCGCCACGGACCAGTTCGCCGCGTTCGCCCAGGCCCTTTTCAAGGCCGTTGCCGCCACGCCGCAGGTTTGTCTGGTACTCACATTAGCTGTGCGCGCCGACGATAAGCAGGCCACCGACGCCTACCGTGCCGAACAGCAAATCGCCATGCAGGCTTTCGACGAAGCGGAATCTGTTGCCGGCCGCAAAGCAACCCAGCTCAATCCGACTGAGGAAGATGAGACGGTCGCCGTGCTGCGCTGCCGCCTCTTCGAGCGCGTCGACCTCAGCGCCGCCGAGGGCGTGATTGAGGCGTACGTCGATCTGTGGAACCGCAACAAAGAGACGCTGCACGCCGATGCATTCAACGCCGAAACGCGCGAGCAGTTTCGCGCAGGATACCCGCTGCACCCCGAGACGCTGACGACGCTAATCGAGAAAACCAGCACGCTGTCGAACTTCCACCGTATCCGTGGTATGCTTCGCATTCTGGCAAGGACCGTTCACCATCTTTGGAAGGATCGCCCAGCCGACGCTTACGCGATTCACCCCCACCACATCAACCCAGGCTTCCCGGCGCTTCGCGACGAGATCACGACCCGGCTCCAGCAGGGTGCATACACCCCGGCGCTCGCCGCGGACGTGGCCGCCGTGCCGGGTGCCCAACCGGCCACCGCTCAGCAGCTCGACCACGCACATTATCCGGGTCAGCCGCCAGCCACGAGCTACGTCGCACGCACGATCTTCCTGCACACGCTCGCGTACCCGGAGTCAGCCCAAGGCGTTACGCCCGATCGCCTACGGTACTCGGTTTGCTCACCGGCGATCGAGCCGAGCTTCTGCGAAGCCGCGCGCAAGCGCTTCGTCGCCGAGTCACTCTACCTGGATGATCGCCCCGGTGCGCCCCTGCGATTCCTGACCGAGGCCAACCTGAATCAGATGATTCGTAAGGCCGTCGCGCAGGTCGATCCTGGCGAGATGCGGGCCTATCTCAACGAGAAGATCAAAGACGTATTCAGGACGCAGGCGGGTGGGTTCGAGCTGGTCGTGTTCCCCGGCGGGCCGTACGAGGTACCTGATGAGATCGGCGACGGCCGGCCCTACGTCGTCGTGCTCGGCTACGACGCCTTCACCGTCTCAGAGGAGCCAACCTCGCTGCCGGGCGAGATCGTGCGAATGGCGTCCCGGAAAGGCGTGGCCGAGGAGCTGCGCAAGCTTCAGAACAACCTCGTTTTCGCCGTCTCCGACGAGCGACTGCGCGAAGAGATGAGGCAGGCGGTCCGACACCGTCTCGCGCTCGAAGAACTCCGCCGGCCGGAACGGATCAAAGACTTGGCCGACCACCAGCAGCGCAAGATCAATGAGCTGTACGAGAAGTCCTCGTTCGAAATCGCCGTTGCGATCATGCAGTGCTACCGCCACCTGTTTTACCCATCGCACATCGCGCTGGGGGGGAGCGAAGCTCAAATCGCCCATACGGCGGTTGAGGTCGCGAACGCCTCGGACAAGCCCGGCAACGGCCAGGTGCATATCCGTCGTGTGCTGAAGGAACAGAAGAAGCTGCTGTCAAGCGGCGATGATCCCGACGCGCCAGCCTTCGTCCGCGACCAGACGCCGCTGCGCACAAAGGGTCAGATTACAACGCTCGACCTGCGGAATGAATATCGCCGAGCCCCCAAGCTCTCGATTCTTCTCGACGACGAACCGCTCATTCGCTGTATCCGCGACGGCATCGAACACGATGTGTTCATCTATCGCGAGGGCGACCTTGTGTGGGGCAAGGGCGATCCGGCCCCGAGCGTCAGAATCTCCGAGAACGCATTCGTCCACACGCTCGCCGGCGCCAAGGAGCTTGGCATCTGGCCGCGCAAGCCCAAAGAAGAAGAGCGCGAGAAAGAGAAGCCCGGTGAAGAGAAGCCACGGCGCGACGAGGGCGAGGACGAGAAGCCCCCGAAGGAGGACGAGCGGCTTCCGGCCGATCTCCAGGCTGAAGGGCCACTCCAACAGGCGCTGACCGAGCTGTTCGAAAGCGCCCGCAAGAACAAAGTGAAAGCGATCACCGAGCTGCGGATCAAGCTCTTCCAGGCTCGCGAAGCCTGGAACGTCCACCAGGCCGTCGCGACGTACCGCGATGCCGACGCGCAGGTCGCGTTCGACACCAGCCTCAAGGCCGACGGCATCGACTCGTTCTCGGTCGGGTTCAAAGGGACACTCGCCAAGGCGAATTCCATCAAGTCGTTCCTCGACCCCCAGCTACGCACTGCGGCGGAGCAGACATTCGCTGGTGAGTACGTTCTCACGTTCAAACAACCGCTGGCGACGCTCCCCGACAAGACAGAGGCGTTCACCAAGGCGATGACCAAATACGGCGGCGGCGAGGCATACGTCGAAGCCCGCGCTGCCGCCGAGGAGAGGACGTAATCATGCCCCAGAGGAACCGACCAACCGCCGCGGCTGGCAACGGCAACCACCCGGTCTACGAGCTCCATGCTCGCGGGCTCGGCAGCGGCGACGTGGAGCTGACCATCTGGCAATTGCCGAGCGTCGCTACGCCCCGGCTGAAAGAGCCCGAGCGAACAGCCGCGCTGAAGGGCCGGGGGCTGAGCCTCGTCGAGAACCGCGTCCTGAAACGGCTCCGCAGCCAAGGCGTACGGCTGCGCGATCTCAATAAGGGGCAGGAGCAAAGCGCCAAGCTCGACGAGGACATTGCGCTGAACTTGGCGCTGCTGTTCCGGGCCCTCGCGCCGATGCGCAGCATCGATCGCATTCGTATGGTCGCTGAGGGAATCGACAACATGAGCCGTGAGGAGGCCGGCTACTGGCTTGGCATGGCCGTCCACCGCTCCCGACCCCGCCGGGTCCTGGCGGCGCTGCGGGTGCTGCTGACAATGCCTTGAAACGTGCCCGGATTGCGTTGACGAACACGATTTGTATGTTATATTAATGTTAGGTACCGAGGCGGCGTATGGGAGACGAACAAACAGCAGGCGACAAACCGCTGAGAGTCGTTCGCGACGCAGTTCATAACCTGATCACTTTCCCCGAAGAGGACGGCCGCTGGATCAAGGCCATCGTCGACCGGCCTGAGTTCCAGCGTCTGCGGCGCGTGCGGCAGCTCGGTGTTGCTTTCCTGACCTACCCCGGTGCCGAACACAGCCGTTGGGTTCACAGCTTCGGCGTCTGCCACGTTGCCCGCCGAATGCTCGCCGCCTTGGAGCAGCGCTACAGCGATAGTTCTGACGAGGGTAAACAACTCGTCGGACTGCGACGCGAGATCACGGCGGCGGCGCTGTTACACGATGTGGGCCACGGGCCGTTTTCGCACGTCTTCGAGCGAGCAATCCCGAAGCCCTCGATTCTGAAGAAGGGATATCCGAAGGATCACGAGGAGTGGTCCGAGCGTATCATTCGCGAACGCTTCGACGAGGTGCTGCGCCAGTACAAGATCGATACGGATGTCGTCGTCGGACTGATCAGCAAGACGAATCGGGAAAACCTCCTTGCGAAGGACTTCATCAGCAGCCAGCTCGACGCCGACCGCATGGACTACCTGCTGCGGGACAGTCGGTCGGTCGGCACGAAGTACGGCGACTTCGATCTGGAATGGCTGCTGCATTCGATCCGAATCGGCAACGTGAGAGTCCTCGGCGAGGCGGACCCCGTGATGCGACTCTGCTTCGACTCCGGGAAAGCGATTCACGTGGTTGAGGAATACATCCAGGCGCGTGAGTTCATGTACGTACAGGTCTACATCCACAAGACGACGCGCGCCCACGAGGCGATGCTTAGGAACGTCCTCGGTCTGGCGTCGGCGATTACCGACGGCGATCCGGGCAACGCACCAAGCCCATGCCCACCCGCCTTGGCGAAGATCCTTGCCCGTCAGCCGATCACTACGGAAGAGTATCTATCGCTGGACGACTTCCGCCTCTGGTGCGCCTTCATGGACTGGGCGCAACTCAGCGACGGGAACGATGACCGTTACAAGCGGCTCTGTTCTCTGTGCGCGCGGCTGGTGAATCGGGCACGTCCGTATCGACAAATCGAAATGGATCTGCGGCGCTACGAAGACGATTGGAAGCGCTATACGAAGGCGATCGAGCTACAGACCGAGCTGCGTGACGCGCCAACCGTCCATTCGCTGTACCTCGACTCCTTCCAGGACCTTCCGTACCGGAACATCTTCTATCGCAAAAGCAAAGAGAAAGAGGAGCAGGAAGATCAGGCGATACAATTCGTGCATGACAATGGCCGTACGGAGCAAGCCGAAGCGTTGTCCGACGTCATCATGGCAATCTCGCAGATTGAGACCAAGATCCATCGCCTGTACTACGATGAAACCGACACCGACCTGGTCAAGCGGCTTCAAAAGGACAAGTGGATCGAGTAAATAGAGGGCTACCCGGCAAGGAGGAAGCGGGATGAGAGAATTCGACGAGCTAAAACTAGCCCGGGTCATCGACGCATGCGGGGGCATCGATGGCCGCGTGAAGATGCAGAAAATCGTGTACCTGCTGCGGGCGATGGGTTACGACCTGCCGTTTGACGATTTCTGGATCCGTCAGCACGGCCCATTTTCGCGCGCCGTGGCGTGCTCGACAGACCTGCTCAAGGGCGCCGGCTTTGTCGACGAAGAGGTTGAAGCGCTGCCGATGCTGAATCAGTTCGGCGAGCAGGCGCAGCAGTATTCCTACCGACTCAAAGACGCCGTGCGCGATCTCGTCCGCAAGCACTTCGATATCCCGGCCCCCGCCGGCAAGCCGCCGATCGACGAGGTCGCTGCCGAACTCAAGTTGAAGGACCGCGCGGTCCTGGAGGTCGCCGCAACGAAGGTCTATCTCGAGCGCGAAGACGGGCTGAGCGGCGATGAACTTGACGCCGAACTAAAGCGGCTCAAGGGACATCTGTCGGGTAGTTTCGCGCCGGCCGAGGCGCTGACGAGCGATCTTCGTCAGAAGGGTTGGCTCTGAACTACCGCCAGGAGTGCTGGCGGGAAGCGCGCTGCGTCCCCGTCCAGGCCGGCGGGTTTTCACGTGGTGGCGTATGAACCGGACGGAGCAGGAAGAGCGGGCGGCCGGCGATGCGGCGGCCATCGCCCGCGGGCGGCGGCTGATTGAGGAATGGCTGCCCATCGCGGCGCTCGGCGAGGAGAGCGTGCGCGAGCGGCGGTCGATGACCGCCCTGCCGCCGACCTACTATCTGCACGTTTGGTGGGCGCGGCGGCCGCTGGTGGCCAGCCGGGCGGCGATCCTCGCCTCGCTCCTGCCCGCCGACGCCGACCGCGACAAGTTCATGCACATCCTCGGCATCCACGGCGATCCGGTGGCCTCGCGCCGTCGAATCGACGAAGCGAAACGTAGCGGCGAGCGATTTGAGGGCGAAGCCTACGATTACAAACGTGCATTCACTTATGTGCCGCGCGACGATGAACTTCAGTGGTTTCGTCAACTCGCGGGAGAATCGCCGACAGTGCTCGACTCCACCGCTGGCGGCGGGAGCATTCCGTTCGAGGCTGTGCGGCTCGGGTGCAAGACGATCGCAAACGATCTGAATCCCGTAGCTTGGCTCATTCTCAAAACAACGGTCGAGTTTCCGTCGCGTTTCGGCGCGCCATTGTCCACGCGATACCAGCAACTCGCGCGGGAGTTCATTCGTCGACGCGACGAGCGACTGGAGGTCTACTTCCCGCCCGAGCCGGACATCGACGAAGATGACGTTAACTGCCAGTCGCGCGAGGCCACGAATTGGATCTGGGCCCGGACGGTGCGCTGCCCGTACTGCAACGGTCTGGTGCCGCTGAGTCCGAACTGGCGGCTCAACAACAAGGGCGTCGGCGTGCGGCTGCTGCCGCGAATCGATGATCCGGGCGATCGGCGGTGCGACTTTGAGATCGTTCACAAGCTCAAGGAGCAGTCGGTCGGGACGGTCAAAGGCGGCGCCGGACTGTGCCCCTTCCCCGACTGCGGCCGCATCTTCGACAACACGGAGATTCAACGGCAGGGCAAGGCGGGCAAGATGGGCGACCAACTCTACGCGATTGTCTATACCGAACGTCGCGTCGTCGGCCACACGGCGAAGGGCAAGCCCAAGCTCAAGAAAACGCGCGGATTTCGCGCGCCGCGTGCCGAGGATGACGTCAGCGCGGCCGTGCAGGTGGCGCTCGATGACAAACTGCCGGAGTGGGAAGCGCGCAACATTCTGCCGAACGAGCTCATTCCAGAGGGCCACAAGACCGGTGACGGATCGGGCAAGGGCACGGACAAGCCGTTGAAGGCCGGAGCTACGCGCTGGGTCGATATGTTCTCGCCGCGCCAGCTACTGGGCCACGGCACCTCTGTCGAGGTTTTTCGCGAGTTGCTGGACGAGCACGGTGGGGTACACGGCGTCAGCGAGCTGGATGCTGCGGCTCTTAGCTACATCGCGCTTGCGCTGGACAAGATGCTGAACTACAACGCTCGGTACGTGCGGTGGCACACGAACCGTGAGGTTGTCGCTGGCGTCTTCGATCGGCACGATTTCGGGTTCCTTTGGAGCTACGCCGAGATGGCGCCCACAATCAAGGGACTCGGTTACGACTGGGCGATCAAACAGACCGGCAAGGCCCTGAAAGAACTGATTGAACTCGCCGGACACGAAGTCGATGATACTGAGCCGCCGCTCCCCTACGGCGACTCCCAACAGAACGGTCTCTCGCTACGAATCACGAGCGGTTCAGGAGATGACTTGCCTTTCATCGGTGATGGTTCGGTAGATGCCGTCATCCTCGACCCGCCGTATTACCATAACGTGATGTACGCCGAGTTGGCTGACTTCTTCTACGTTTGGCTCAAGCGAACGGCTGGTTTGCTGTTTCCTGAACAGTTTGCCGACCTCTTGACGGACAAGGACCGCGAGGCGGTTGCCAACCCGTTCAAATTCAAGGACTTCAGCCAGGTCCGTGGCAGCGGCGGCGCACTGAAGCGCGCCGGCCGGGACTATCAAGAGCGGATGCAAGCGATCTTTGCCGAGGCCCGGCGCGTCCTGAACCCCGCTGGCATCATGACGCTGATGTTCACACACAAGGCTAGCAATGCGTGGGACGCGCTGGCCAAGGGGCTTGTCGAGGCCGGATTCGTGATCACCGCGAGCTGGCCGATACAGACCGAGGCCGAGGGCAGCCTACACATCAAGGACAAGAACGCCGCCAAAAGCACAATCTTTCTGGCGTGCCGGCCCCGCGCGACCCCGGCTGAGGCCGCAGAGCCTACGTACTGGGAAGATGTCGAGCCGACCGTACAGCAGGTCGTGCATGAGCACGTCAAGGAATTTCAGGACGCGGGGATCGGCGGAGTGGACCTGTACCTGGCGTGCTTCGGCCCGGCGCTGGAGGTCTTTAGCCGCCACTGGCCGATGACGCGCGGACGCCCGGCGCCACGACCGATGACGGCGAAGGGCGCGCAGTTCAAGCTGCTGGAGGACGAGGACTTCGACCCATACGCCGTGCGACCGGAGGACGCGTTGATGGCGGCGCGCTCGGCCGTGAAGCAGTGGCGGTTGAGCCAGATCGCGTCGCGGGAGCGCCGCGGACATCTGGACGCCGTGACCGAGTGGTTCGTGCTGGCGTGGGACGCGTTCAAGAGCCCGCAATTCCCGGCGGATGAGGCGCTCAAGCTCGCCCGTGTGGTCGGCGTGAGCTTCGACGAGAAACTGCGGAACCGCATCCTGGAGGTCAAGAGCGGCGACGTAATCCTGTGGGACTCGGGGCTGCGCGCCAAGAAAGGCGCGATTGGCTCATTCAAGAGCGGTGTGATGCTCGATACGCTCCATCTCGCCGCACAGGCCGGTCGAGAGAAGAACACCGGTGTTGCGAAGGAGCTGATCGAGCACGCCGGGCTGATGAACGACGGCGATTTCCTGCTGACGCTCCAGGCAGCGCTGGAGGTGCTGCCCGTGCCACGTGCGCTGGGCACCGGCGTAAGCGGGCCGACCGCCGGCGCCGCAGCCGACGCCGAGGCGCTGGAAAAGCTGCGACGGCTGGCGTTCTCGAAGGAAGTGCCGACACCGAAGCAGTGGCTGCTGTTCGAGGATAATCCCCAGGGGTCGACGGATGGCGGAGCCTGAACAACCGACGCGGAGCCGACTGCGTGACCGCTCGTGGGATGTCTCGTACAGCCACGAGGACGGCGACCTCGTGGAGCTGTTCTTTCTCCCCGCGCTGGAGCGGGCCAAGCTGTATCAGCGGGCCACGGGGTACTTCTCGGGTTCGGCGCTGGTCATGGCGGCGCGGGGGATGGATGCGCTGATTGACTGTGGCGGACGGATGGAGTTGCTCGTCGGCTGCACGCTGAACGACGCCGACGTAGAGAAGATCCAGCAGGGCTATCACATCCGCGAACTCGCCGAGTCGGAATGGGGTCGGCGACTCACCTATCCAGACGACAATCGCTGGGCGCGACAGCAACTCGGCTATCTGGCGTGGATGATTGCCCGTGAATGCCTCGACGTGAAGCTTGCGATCCCGCTGGATGAAGACGGACAGATGCGGGCCGGGCTGGCGCTCTACCACGCCAAGATGGGCCTCGTCACGGACGACTTCGGCGATCAGCTCGTATTTCGCGGGTCGATCAACGAGACCAGGCAGGGCTGGCGCAGCAACTGCGAGAGCTTCGACGTGAACTGCTCATGGGCTGAGGGGTTCGATCCGAAGCGCGTCGAGAAGGCCACCGCCGAGTTCGCCAAGCTTTGGACCGGCGAAGCCCGCAGCGCCCGCGTCATCGACTTCCCGCAAGCGATGAAAGAGCGGCTGCTGGAGTACCTGCCCGAGAAGGACGATTTCGTCCGCCCGCCGCGCCGCGAGCGCGAAGACTCAGGGGAAGTCGAGACCGAGACGACAACAGCCGAGATTGAGGAACCTCAGCCGCAGGTATCGCTCGATGAGCGTCGCCGGCAGGTCTGGTCGTTCATCAAGAATGCTCCGAAGCGGCCCGACGGCGCCCTGGTCGCTGTTGAAACCAGTGCCGTGGTGCCGTGGCCGCACCAACTCCGAGCATACAGACGCATGTTGGATAGCTGGCCGTTTCGCCTCCTGATCGCGGATGAAGTCGGCTTGGGCAAGACGATTGAGGCGGGTTTGATGATTCGCCATGCCTGGATCGCCGAGCTGGCGAAACGCATCCTGATCATGACACCGAAGGGGCTGCTGAAGCAATGGCAAGCTGAGCTGTACGAGAAGTTCAACCTGCTCGTGCCGATGTACACGGGGCACAGCCTCATTTGGCCGGAACATCATGGTCGCGCCACCCCTCTGGAAGAGAAGGTCGAGCAGAGCGAGTGGACGAAGCAGCCGCTTGTTCTTGTAAGCAGCCACCTGATGCGTCGCCGGGATCGGCAAAACGAACTGATCGAGGCCGAGGACTGGGACCTGCTTGTGGTTGATGAGGCGCACCACGCGCGTCGGCGAGGACCGGGTACCGCGCAGGAAGGCGGTCCGAACCGGATGCTGCGGTTGATGCAGCGGATCAAGGACAAGGCGAAGTCGTTGCTGCTCGTGACGGCGACGCCGATGCAGGTTCACCCAATCGAACTATGGGATCTGCTCAATCTGCTCGGTTTGCCGGCCGACTGGAACGAAAGAGCGTTCCTGCACTACTTCGCCACGCTGCATAAGAACCCGACCGGTGAGCAGATTCACGAAGTCGCCAAGCTATTTCAGGCGACCGAGCGGGAGTTCGGCGAAACGCCTGCTAATGAGGTTCGTCGTGTTGGCGAAGCAATAGGAGTAAGCAGCGTCCAACAGGACGCCGTGCTCAAGGCGATTCGGGAGCCAAAGTCGAGAATCCCACTGAAGCGATTGAGTACGGCGCAGCGCAATTCGGCGCTGGCGGTTTTGAAGATCGGCAGCCCGGTCACTCGGCGCATGTCGCGTCACACACGGGCACTACTTCGCGAGTATTTCAAACGAGGGCTGCTTGATTCACCTGTCCCCGACCGTGATGTGCGTGATGTAGCGGTGGAGCTGTCCGGGGCCGAACGGTCGCTGTACGACGCTGTCGAGGACTACATCAGTGAAACGTACGAGAATGCGGCGGCTGACAAGAAGACGGCGGTTGGTTTCGTGATGACCATTTACCGGCGTCGCCTGGCGAGCAGCTTCTACGCGCTGCGTCAAACGCTCAACGACCGGTTTGCCCGTCTGTCGGAAACACATTCAACGAGCGGCGACGGGGAACGGGTCGCCGAAGATGTATCTCAGGATGAGACGGCAGACGAGGTTATGTCTGCTGAGGAAGCGACCGAGTTGGAGCGCGAAGCCCTGCTTGTTGAGGAGCGTGATGAAATCCAGCGTCTGCTCCGTGAGATCGCCCGCCTTAGCACCGACACGAAGGCGCTGCGGTTGCTGGACCATCTAACGGACGCGTTTGCCGAGGAGTATGACTCGGCGCTGGTCTTCACGCAGTACACCGACACGATGGATTTTCTCCGCGATTTCCTTGCCGAGCGGCTCGATCTGCGAATTGGCTGTTTCAGCGGCCGTGGCGGCGAGACGCGCGACGCGTCCGGCGTTTGGACTCGGTGCTCCAAAGAGCGCATCAAGCGGATGCTCCGCGAGGGCAGCATTCAAGTGCTCGTTTGCACGGATGCTGCCGGCGAAGGGTTGAATCTTCAGACCTGCGGGGCGCTGGTCAACTATGACCTACCTTGGAACCCGATGAAGGTGGAGCAGCGCATCGGGCGCATCGACCGCATCGGGCAGAAGTTCCCGCAGGTCCGAATCATCAATCTCGCGTACGCCGAGACCGTCGAGGCTGACGTGTACTTCGCGCTGAGCGATAGAATCGATCTGTTCCAGGGTGTCGTCGGCAAGCTACAACCGATCTTGTCGCGACTGCCGAAGGAGTTCGAGACAGCCGTCCTCCGCAGAAAGGCCGATCGCGAGCGTGGGCGACAGGAGGCTGTCTACCACGTGCAGACACTCGTGGACGAGGCCGAAAAGACAGGTTTTGATATCGATGAGGTCAGCGAAGCCGATCTGACCCCGCCGGAATTCCCCACCTGCCCGCTCACACCAGCTCAAATCGAACAGGTTCTGCGTGACGCCGATCTCCTTCCGGCCGGTGTCCAGGCGAAGGAACTTGAGCCGCGGACGTTCAGTCTGACCATCCCAGGTCTTGTCGATCCGATTCGTGTGACAGTGGCTCCCGACATCTTCGAGGAGCACTTTGAGAGCCACCAAATGGCAGTCCACGATAGCCCGATCTTCCGCGAATTGCTGGCGTTGACTGGCTGGGAGGCCGTTGACAAAGCGTGGCGCGAGGCACCATCGCTACAAACTCTGTTTGGGCGCCCATGACTGGCGTGTGGTTCCGGCTCGTGCTCGGGCGTGTGGAGATTCGAGGATTCTCGCCGACGGTCACTAACTCCGGCACGTCCACCCCGGCCGCAAGCCCGAAGCTCCCGGCGTCCGCCCTGCCCCGCGTAAGCGGGGGCCGGCGGTCACGCAGGCGCGCGGCCGTTAACGGCAAGCACAGTTTGCACGAGGGCCTTCAGCTTCGGCGTTGGTTTGCCAGCCCGGGCCACCCTCCCGGTCACGGGTGTCCTGAGGCCCGATTCCTGACCAGCCGGGCCTCATCCCCCCACTCGGGTGGCCTGCATTGATTCTGGCGCCGTAGGCGGGGCGCCATGGGGGGCTGACGCGACAGCGAGAAAGGCCTTCTCACGAGGAGAGGGCTATGTGGGTAGCGGCGCCGCCGCGCGACCGGGGGGGGCGGATTCGTTCTGGCAGGTCGCCGGGGGGCCCCAGGGGGGGGTCTGCCGGGTCATCGTCTTTGCCCCCCTTCGCCGCGCGCCGCGCGGACCATGGCCGCGATGCCGGCCCGGACCGCGCCGGGCAGCGCCGTCCACGCCTCCACGACCGCCCGCAAATCGGCGTCGTTTTGCAGAACTTTCCCCCAGTGGGTCCACCAGTGGCCCAGCTCGGATTCCGTAACTTCTTGCTCTTGCAACGGTTGTGAACCGCCCGCAGCGGACTCATAATCCGCGTGTCGTCCGTTCGAGTCGGACTGGGCCCAGTCGATGGGACCCCTTGAAACGTAGCGTTTTCAGCTTGTTTCAAGGGGCCTTGTGATTCCGCTCCACGAGACG
>SDBV01001937.1_pt1 | contig 31035 bp, 27 predicted proteins | sample 2277081 | NCBI WGS metagenome assembly SDBV01 (sample SAMN10402039, study PRJNA504765) | marine sediment metagenome | isolation source: marine sediment core GS10_PC15, 223 cmbsf | place: Arctic Ocean: Southern Knipovich Ridge | collected 2010 | reverse complement strand
ATCTTGGGCTCAGAGGCCGCCTGGGCTGGATCTTCCCCCGGGACGAAGGGCGTCGCGAGCTCATCTGCCGAGCGGTCCTCCCTGGGCCGGTTAAGGCCGGTGCCGCCGATGAACGGGGTGTGTAAGTCAGACACTAGCTTCCCTACCTCCTCTGTGGTAAACCCTTGGAAGTATATGGGGTTGGTGGCAAGGGTCAATCCGGTCTAGAGCACGTACTTGAGGATCACGAAGCCCAGGATGACGGCGACCACGAGGCCAATCGTTAGCAGGTTGAAGTAGCGGTCGATGAAATCGCGGATCTTCACGCCCCAGATCCGGATCATCCCGGCCACGAGGAAGAACCTGGCGCCACGACTCACCGTAGAGATCAGGATGAAAGGCACGATCGCCACCTTGAAGGCGCCGGCGGCGATGGTGAACACTTTATAAGGGATAGGGGTGAAACCGGCGACACCAAGAGAGGCGACGAGGTTCTCCCGATACAGTTCGCCCACCCGGGCGAAAGTCTCCTGGGCTCCGTATAGGTCGAGGATCGGACGCCCGATGAGTTCGAAGAGCTGATAGCCAATCAAGTAGCCGACGATTCCACCGAGAACGGAACCGACGGTGCAGATCGCGGCGAAGTGAAAGCTGCGGCGCGGCCGCCCAACGCAGAGGGCGATCAGCAGGACATCGGGAGGTATGAAAAAGAAGGACGACTCGACGACGGCGAGAACGAACAGAGCTACCGATCCGTATTTATGATCCGCCCAACCCAGCACCCAGTCGTAAACACGTCGCACCCACATCCCGGGCCGCTCCCACCACATCGTCTTGATCGCTCCCGCTTCCACTATCGCCTCACCACCCTTTCCTCTATGGTCGGTTGGCCGCCCTCTCCCTGCATGGCAACAAAATTCACCTGAGCGATGATCTTGTCTTCCGTTTCCCCACTCTCGCTCCTGGTGATGACGTGAAGTTCTTGTCTATCCGCGGTGCCGATGGGAATCAGTAATCGGCCTCTGGCCGTCAGCTGCTCCAGCAACGGCTGTGGAACGTCCGGAGCGCAGGCAGTCACGAGCACGGCGTCGAATGGAGCCAGGCTCGGCCAGCCGAAACTGCCGTCGCCGGCTCGAAACGCGACGTTGGAGATGCCCAGCTCTTCGATCCTAATCCGTGCCGCAGCGGCCAGTTCGGGATGACGCTCAATCGAACAGACCTGCCCGGCCAGCCGAGCCAGAAGGGCCGTCTGAAAGCCACTCCCAGTTCCGATCTCAAGTACACGCTCGTGTCCCTGAAGGTTCAAGGCCTCGAGATAGAGCGCATGGGTGGACGGTTTCGATATCGTCTGGCCATGCCCGATAAGGAGGGCCTCGTCAAGGTAGGCTCGAGCCCGGAAGTAATCTGGAACGAACAAGTGCCGCGGGACGGTGTCAAAGGCGTGCAGCACCGCCAGATCGTCGATGCCGCCGGCCCGCAACTGTTCGATCAAACGAGCGCGGCGCTCGCGGAATCGATCTAGGCGTTGAAATCCGCGTTCCACTCGCTGAGCTCCTCGAGAACCCTGTAGTTGGTGTGCACTACTGCTCTCCATCCCTCGGGTCCTGTAACAGGTCGAGCAATTCCTGAATCCGGTGCTGCAAGCGGCTGATGGCTTGTTTGTCCAGGGCCCGACCCGCCGTTTCCTCGAGGCTCCCTTCCTCTCTTAGATTATCCAGCCTCTGCCGAGCCCCATCGATCGTATACTTCTCGTCATAAAGGAGATGCTTGACCAGCTCGATGAGCTTGATCTCACGAGCCCGGTAGACACGGTTGCCCGCTCGGTTCTTGGACGGGCTCAGTTCCCTGAACTGTGTCTCCCAATACCTGAGCACATGTGGCTTCAGGCCCGTCATCTCACAGACTTCTCCGATCGAGAAATACTCGCGGCGTGCGATGCGTTCACGTCGCATCAGCGATCCCCCAGTGCTCGTGCTTCGGTTCTCGCAACATCAAGTCCGCTGTCGCCTTCCTAGGCGACTTACCTGCGAACAAGACGGCGTGGGTCTGTTCCACTATCGGCATCTCAACGGCCTCTTGCTCCGCCAGTTGCTGCGCCGCGGCCGTCGTCTTGATCCCCTCCGCGACCATCTTCATCCCTGACAGGATGTCGTCCAACGAGTCACCCTGTCCGATGCGCACTCCAACCTGTCGATTCCGGCTGAGATCCGCCGTGCACGTAAGCACCAGATCACCGAGACCGGCGAGACCGGCGAAAGTAGCGGGCCGGGCCCCCATCGCGACGCCGAGGCGCGTGATTTCCGCCAGCCCTCGCGTGATCAGCGCTGCGCGGCTGTTATGACGATAGCCGAGGCCACGGGCGATCCCCGCAGCGAGAGCAATCACGTTCTTCAACGCGCCAGCGATCTCGACGCCCAGAATATCGTCATTGGTGTAGACCCGGAAGCGATCTGTAGTGAAAAGCTCCTGAGCCTGGTTGGCCACATCGACGTCCCTCGACGCGATGACCACCGCCGTGGGGTCACCTTCCGCGGTTTCCTGGGCGAAGCTAGGTCCCGAGAGCATCGCGGGAGGTGGATGATTGGGTAGCAGTCCGGTGATGATCTCGCTCGGACGCTTGAGCGTGTCCATCTCGATGCCCTTGGTCGCCGTAACGATCAGGGCCTCAGCTGGGATGTTCGGCGCTGCCCGCTCCATGACAGTTCGGAATGCGTGCGACGGGACAACCGCGATGACGAACTGTGCATCGCTCAAAGCCGCTCCCAGCTCCGTGGTCACCCAGATCGTCTCCGGCAGCTTCGCGCCGGGAAGATACTCCCGGTTCTCGCCTTGCTCGGCGATCTGGCGGGCCACCACGGGATTATGACTCCAGAGGGCGACCTCGTGACCCGCGTCGCCGAGGAGCTTGGCCAGCGCGGTCCCCCAACTCCCGGCCCCAATCACCGCCGTACGGGCCATCGCTCACGCCTCCTCGCCCGCAGAACCCGCCCCCGGCGTGGCGACGTCGCCATCGTGTCGGGCGCGAAGTTCTTCGCCGGCGAGCAGGCGCCGGAGATTGGCGCGATGAGTCAGCCAGACGAGGGCGGCGAGCGGTAGGCTCGACCAAAACACAAAGTCGAATCGGTGGCCTGAGAAGTAGATGACGACCGGCAGAAGCGATACCGCGAAGAGCGAAGCAACAGCAACGATGCGAGTTGCGAACACGATCGCCAGCCAGATGGCGAAAGAGACGGCGACGGCAGCTGGCGCCAGTGCCAGGTAGACGCCAGCTCCCGTCGCCACTCCCTTACCGCCGCGCAACTTCACCCAGATGGAGAAAACGTGGCCGAGTATCGCAGCGACCCCGTAAGCGAGCGCCCATTCGGTTGGGCGCATTCCGTCGACTCTTGGAAAGAACCACGTAGGAACGAAACCTTTGCTTATGTCGAAAACGACTGCAATCGATGCGTATCGCCAACCGACGGCCCGATAGAGATTCGTGGCACCCAGGTTCCCGCTGCCAAACTCGCGTAGGTCGATCCCCCCCCCCTTGGCCAAGCGTCCAACGATATAGCTGCTCGGGATAGAGCCCAGCAGGTAAGCGGCTAAAAGCAACGCAGCCGCCGCCATCACGTCTGCCTTCGCTTGCGCGCTCTGAGCTTCAGGCGAATGGGCACACCGATGAATCCCAGAGCTCCCCTGAAGCCCCTGGAAAGATATCTCAAGTAATTCTCGGGTACGTCGGATGCGTAATTCGCCCAAAGCACAAAAAGCGGTGGTTCGCTACGGGGCTGGGTCGCGTAATAGAACTTGATGGGTCGCCCGCGTCTGTGAGGCGGCTGCACACCCCGCGTTAGCGATCCCAAAACCGAATTGAGCTCGCTTGTAGGTATGCGTCGCTTCCGCTCCTGGCCCACCTGCCAGATGAGATCCAGCACGCGATGTACACGTTGGCCAGTCGCCGCCGAGATAAAGATGATGGGGACGTGCTCGAGAAACGGTACTCGCGCCCGCAGCTCTTTCTCGAAACGCGGTGCCGTGTTGGTCTCCTTTTCGATCAGATCCCACTTGTTCACTGCGAGGATCAGGCCGCAACCGGCATCCCAAGCGAGCCTGGCTATGCGGAAGTCTTGATTACTTACGCCTGCTTCGGCATCGACGACGAGAAGGCAAACGTCGGCGCGTTCGATCGCCCGCAGCGTTCGCAAGGAGGCATAGTACTCTAGTCCTTCGGTGACCCTGCTCTTACGGCGTAGTCCTGCCGTGTCGATCGAGATGAACCTTCGACCTTCGCGTTCGAAAGAAGCATCGATCGCATCACGCGTTGTTCCTGGAACCTCTGAAACGACCAGCCGCTCGGCGCCCAGAACTTTGTTGATGAAGCTCGACTTCCCAACGTTCGGTCTCCCGATCACGGCAAAGCGCAGACCTTCTTCTGCCTCCGCTTCCGCCTCCTCCGGCGGGAGGAGCTCGACGACGCTATCCAGTACGTCTCCGCTTCCCTTCCCGCTCGCCGCCGAGAGCTGCTGTGGTTCACCTAGTCCGAGAGCGAAAAACTCCAGGTGGTCTGCCGAGTTCGGAAGATTGTCCAGCTTGTTTACGACCAGAAGCGTCGGCACGGATCTCACCCGCAGGAGTGCGGCGATATGTTCATCGAGCGGGTGGATTCCTTCTCGTCCGTCCACCAGGAATACCACCAGATCGGCACTTTCTATCGCGCCCAGCGCCTGCTGTCGGATCGCCGTGTCCATCTGCCCCGCGGCATCCTCTACTATCCCACCGGTGTCCAACACCGAGAAACGGCGTCCAGCCCACTCGGCATGACCATACTGAACGTCCCGCGTCACACCCGGCTCCGAATCCACTATCGCCCGTCTCCCGCCGATCAACCGGTTGAAGAAAGTAGACTTACCCACATTCGGCCGGCCCACGATGGCTACCGTGGGCAGAGCCCGACTGGAACCGACAGACTCTGCATCGTTGTCCACCGGTCCGGCTATATCTGTCACTGTCTCGACGTTCATCGGGGAAGTTGGGGCCCTGGTCGGGGCGGGCTCTCCAGGCACGCTGAGTACCTACGGTTGTTTATCTACTGCGCACGTTAAGCAGCAATCTAGCCTTGACTTATGGCTTGTCAATTGAGCGACTCTGTAGGGGTTAAGCTTGAGCCGGGCGAGGCAAAACGACGCGGCGGAAGCTCCGCCGCCCCCTCCCCCCCGTTGCAGGGCTCGAGCTAGCGCGTCCCGGTCGCGTCGGCGCCCGGAAGGCTCAGGTGGAAGATGAAGCCAGACAGCGGCACCTCGGCGACGGCCTGCACGCTGATGCGCGATGTCCCTTCCTCGGCGGGTGCCTCAAAGGTCTCGTCGATCGTGCCCACCGTCTCCCCCGCTTCATCCTTGAGCTCGAACTGGAGAGCGACTGGTGTGCCTTCGGGAAGTCCGAGGTTGTGAAGAGTCCCTGAGATGATGACCACGCCTTCTTCCTGCTGCATGTCGAGCCGCATGACCTCGATCTTCAAGTCGTCCCGCATCTGGAGGATCTCGAGAGCGTTCTCTGACTGCTCGAGCTCTCGATAGGCGTTGGCCAGCAAGGCCATGTTATTCATGTTGTTCGGATAGCGATCGTTCAAGGTCTTGGCCACCACCACGAGGCTGTCGTATTGGCCCGATGAATATAGAACGAACGCCAGCTGCTGCAGTGAATCAAACCGATACGGCTGCAAGTCGAGGGCGATGGTGAACGCCTTGGCGGCTCTCTCTTGGTCCTGTATCGTTTTCAACCCGGCACCGACGTCGTGGTAATCATCGGCCGTCAAGTCGTCGCGGCTCAGCAGCTCCTCGTAATAAGTCGTCGCTCGCGCTTTGAGGGCGTTTCCTTTTTCCTCCAATGCCGCTTTCTCTTCGCTATCATCAAGCTCGTAAGCCGCGTCCAATGCCTGGTCTGCTGCATGCGTCAAAACGACGGCCGCGTTGGCCATAGCTACCGGCTCACCTGGCTCCATCTCCAGGAAGTCTTCGTACGCCTGCGCAGCTGCTTCGTAACGTTCGTCCTGCGCCAGGAACTGGGCCAGGTTAAAGTAGGCAGCGCGACTGTATTGTGCCCGGGTCGCATCGTTGAGCCGCTCCGATTGCAAACTGGGCACCGCTCCGGCGTAGAGGTCGATCGCCTTCCGCCTCGCTTCAGCCGCTTTCTCAAGATCCCCAGCGGCCTGAGCCTCCTGCGCCTCCTGGGCGTAGAACCCAGCCAACTGAATCTGCGACTGCGGAAGCCCGTCGTAAACCACGAACGCCAGCTCATAGTACTCCTTCGCCTTCTCGATATCGTTCTGCCCCGAGTAGCGCACGCCGAGGTTGAACGCATCGATCCAGGCGGCATACCTCAAGCTGTCCAGCTCTGCCGCGTAACAGGACCAGAGGTCCAGGGCGCCGTCCCATGCCGAATCGGCCATCCGGAAGTCCAGAAGTCCTATGTAGGCCTGGCCCGCCAGGAGATAGTTCTTAGGGTTGGTCGGTTGTTTTTCGTAGCCTTCAGTCAAGATATCGATGGCTTCTTGGAACCGCTTCCGCCTATCACCGGCGCTCCTCGGGTTCCGGGCGCGGTTCAAGTATAACTCGCCACTGGCAACCCACTTGCCTCCCTTGGGCGGCGTTCCCACACACTGCTCTTCTTGAGCGACTGCTTCAGGCAGCCCCAGCATCGTCAGTGCCACGCCGGCGGTGAGCGCCGCCAAAGTCAAACGACTTATTCTCATGAAAACCCTCCTGCTTGTACACGGCCCGGGGCAGAGGCACGCGCCGCTGTTCGGATAATACATATTATTACCCACGATGTAGAATGCGTTCGATCTCCTGCCGCGCTTCAAGCGGCGGTATTCCAAGCTCCCTAGCGGCACGGATCACATCTTCATACTCCGGTTTACGGCGAACGTGCCCGGTCGGTGTGGTGCTGGTTTTGATCTGGATAGCAAACCCGCGCCATTCTATCATTTCTGAGGTGCGAGGCAATACTTCGCGTTCCACGGCAAAGTGGCGGAGGCCGATGGTGGTACTGGCGGCGAAGAGGGCGTTGGAGACAGCCGGCTGGACCTCGCTGCTCACGAGGGCTTCTACGCGTGTGGCGTAGCGTCCTTTTTTCATCTGTACGGCGTAGCTCCAGGTATCGATGGCTCCGGCGTCGCGGAGCAGGTCCAGGAGATCGGCGAGGTACTCAGGCGACATATCGTCGATATCGGCTTGCAGCAGGCGCAGGGCGCCGGCACTTTCGATGCGGGCGAGGAGGATCCGCAGACAGTTAGGGTGGGACTCAGGATCACGCGCCCCCGCTCCGAAGCCGGATGCGAGAGGAACGAAGGCTCCCGGCACGGAAGCTCCAGCGGTGAGGGTTGAGATCAGGGCGGCGCCGGTGGGGGTCGTGAATTCGCCAGCGAATCCACTCTCGTAGGTGGGAATCCCCTCCAGCAGTTTCAGAGTTGCCGGCGCGGGGAGAGGCAGAGCGCCGTGAGCCGCCTGGATCCAGCCGCTCCCAACGGCCACCGGCCGGGTGAAGCATCGGGATATGTTGAGTTCGGCTACCGCCGCGGCGACAGCGACGATATCAACGATGGCATCGACGGCGCCTACCTCGTGGAAATGTACTCGCTCCGGTGGAAGGCCATGAACCGCACCTTCGGCTTCGGCGAGCAGGCTGAACGTCTGCGATGCGATCTTCTTGGCGGCTGGTGCTAAAGAGGCCTTTTCGATGATCTCGAGCACATCAGCGAGGTGGCGGTGGTGCTTTTCATCAGGGCCCACAACAGTGATGGAACGCGCCGCGATAGTCCCCCGCTCCACGACTGTCATCTCAATACTCGCCCCGAGCTCCAGACCATGGACCGTTTGCTCGAGCCACTCCTCGGAAAGACCGATATCGAGGAGTGCTCCCAGAATCATGTCGCCCGCAACGCCGGCGAAAGGGTCGAAGATCAGGCACCGATCGGCTGCTTCTATCACTTGCAGACCGCTTCTGCATTTAGAACGAAGAGAACGCTCAGGTTCCAACGAAGCGCGAAAGCGCTACGACTATCTCCACCCCCTCCTATTGGTGGAGTGGCGAACGCGGGTTCGCTGGCCCAGAGAGGAAAGGAAAGTGTGACAGCCAGTTGCCGGTAGCCGCCGCTGATGCCGATTCCCGCGTCGGCCCAAAGCTTCGGGAGCGGGAGGACGCCGGCTCGAAATTGACCCCTTTCCTTCCCCTCGCCTTCCGGAAGTTTCTCCCAGTCAAACAAAAAGTCTCCTTGGCGGTTGATCGTCTCGGGCCCCACGGTCGCCGGGACACCTGGCGTCCAGGCGGCCTCGCCAAAAGCCGCGACCTTGCCCCAAAAACCACTCTCGTTCTGTAACCAGTGGTCCAGCGCAGCAGACAGACCGACGTAGCTCTTCACCAGTGGGCGCGTCTCTTCGTACGCCCGCAGATTGGGGCCTCCAGGGACAAAATAGGGTATGTCGGCGAATAGCGCCCCGGGGGCTTCGATATAGGGGTTTAGCCAGCGGGTCACCGGATCCGCTCCCTCGAGCAAGAAGCGACGCTGCTGGGGAGACTTCTCGGAAGCGAAACCAGCGGCCAGGCGGGTCCACCAGCGATGGGGGCCGACCGGGCCTGCCGTCGCCGCACTGAGCTCGGCCCTGAGGTACTCATGCTCTCCACCGAAGATCTTCAGGCCGGCGAGTGCCGAACCTTGGAATGCGGGGGAGCTCAGCACTCCGTCTCCCCACGAGATGGAGCCCGTCAGCGAATTGTCGGTACCTGCGCTCCAAGTATAGGGAGCGGGCGATGGTGTGCAGGGAAACGAAGGAGCGTTCGCCGGGCAATCGAAGAAGGTGATCGTGTCCAGGTAGCGCGGATCATCGACCCGCACCGACGCGACGCCGAATGACACGGCAACCGCTCCCTCCGACTTTGGGGAGATCGCCTGGTGGGCCAACGAGAGACCGAGTCTGCCGCTTAGCTTGCGAAACGACAGGCCGCCGTTTTCTAATTCCGCCGCCATCTCGATGCCCGCCGGTTGACCGCCCGAGCCAAGTGTCCCGAAAGCCAGGCCGAAGTAGAGCGTCGCCTGGCCGAGTCGCCCGCGGCCGGCGGCACCGATCACACCCCCATCGATATCGTTGAACCAGAGCAGAGGAACGAGATCGATGTCGGGGATTCCCTTCGCTGTCCACCAGTAAGGAACATGCGGCAGCGCCGCCAACCCACGCGGGCTCGTTTGGGCAAGCCCCGGGCCGACCGCGGCGGCTAGCAGGGTTACGATCAGAACGATCCGCGCGGCGCTAGTTGAGATACTTGAGATACGCACCGGTGTTGAAGCAGATGACACGATCGGCGGCTTTGATATGGCCACTCGCTCGTAACCCGTGAAGTGCCGCTAACGTCGCGCCGCCCTCGGGGCAGGCGCCCACCCCGTTGTGGAGCAAGACGCGAGCTCCGCGCATCAGCTCGGTGTCGCTGACGGCTATCGCGGCTCCCCCGCTTTCTCTAACGGCCTTGAGGATCAGGAAATCACCGATCGCAGCCGGGACGCGAAGACCGGAAGCTATGGTCTCCGGTTTTTCCCAGACCGCGGCGCTCTCGTCGCCGGCCTTCCAAGCTCTTACGATGGGGGCGCAGCCTGCTGCCTGAACGACGTACATGCGCGGGCGCTGCCCGCCCTCGATCCAGTCCAGCGCCTCCAGCTCCTCGAAAGCTTTCCACATGCCGATCAGACCGGTACCGCCACCGGTCGGATAGATGATGGCATCGGGGAGCTTCCAGTCGAGCTGTTCGGCCAACTCGTAACCCATCGTCTTCTTGCCTTCGATTCGGTACGGCTCGCGGAGCGTGGAAACGTCGAAGTAACCCGTCTCCGCCGACCAGGCGCGTGCCTCGATCCCGCAGTCGGTGATCACTCCGTCGACCATGACTACGGCTGCTCCGTAAGCCCGGCACTCTTGCACGATGACCGGTGGCGTATCCTTCGGTATGTAGACACGCACGGCAAGGCCGGCTCGCGCTCCATAAGCTGCCAGGGCGGCCGCCGCGTTGCCGGCGGAGGGTGCCACAAGCCCCGGGACGCCGGCGGCTGCCGCGCGGGTCACCGCCGTCGCCATCCCTCGAGCTTTGAACGAAGCTGTGGGGTTGACCCCCTCCTCTTTCACATAAACTGCCGCAACTCCTGCTTGCTCGGCTAGCCGCGGGATCTCCAGCAAGGGCGTGCCTCCTTCACCCAGGCTGATGGGCTGTTCGCCGGTGGCCAGCGGCATCACTTCCCGGTATCGCCACATGGTCCAGGGGCGCCCCTCGAGGCAGGCTGGCCTGAACTCCTTTCCGATCTCCTCCAGCGGGTATCGAACGAACAGAGGTGCACCGCAGCTCTCACAGACTCGCGGACTGCCCGACGCTTTCGCTCCCTTCCCGCAGCGCGAGCAAATCAACTGAAAGGCTAACTCCAACGTTTCGATCATCTTGTCTTGCCAAGTTCGTTCAGCGTCTGCTCGATGACTCTCCGCGACGTGTCCCTGCCCTGAAGCGCCAGGATCGCCTGTAGATCGGGACCCTTCGTCGCTCCGCTCAGTGCGGCGCGAACTGGCATGAACAGCCGCTTCCCTTTCAATCCCGTTTTGCGGCCCGCGGCTCTCACGGCATCCATGGCGGACTCTCCGTTCCAGTCGGCCCCAGCCTCGAACTCGGTTCGCACTGCCTTGAGGAGAGCCGCGGTTCCCTCCCCTCGTAGAACCTCAAGGGCTTCATCCGACCAACGCATGGGATCGGGCGGCCGAAACTGCGGAAGAAGTTTCTGAACCTGACTGAAGGTGTTGATGCGTGGCTGAACGGCAGTGGCAAGTGCGATGCACTCAGCTGCCAGGTCCGCGTAGTCACCGACGAGACAGGGGGTCAGTTTCTCGGCCAGCTCTCGTGGAGGCATGGCACGAATGTACTCGCCCGAGAGCCATTCCAGCTTTTCCGGATCGAGCCGCGCGTCGGAAGCGCCCAGGCGACCAAGATCGATCTCCTCGATCAGGCGCTCCGGAGGCAGCACCTCCTCTCCCGAGGCGCTGGACCACGAGAGCAGCGACAGGTAGTTGATGATTGCCTGGGGATGGAACCCTTCGTCCAGATATTCCCGCAAACTGCGGGCGCCATGCCGTTTCGAAAGCGGAGATCCGTCAGGGGCCAGCACGTGGGGCACGTGCACGAAGATCGGCGGCTCCGCCCCGATGGCTCGGTAGATCATCAGCTGGCGCGGCGTGTTCATCAGGTGGCCGGCGCCACGAATCACGTGTGTTATCTCCATCGAATGATCATCGACCACCACGCCGAAGTTGTATGTCGGCGTGCCGTTCGATTTGATGATCACGAAGTCTCCGAACTCGCCGGCGTCAAAGCTGATCTCCCCTCGCACGACATCGTGGATCGTGACCTCTTCGCGCTCCACCAGGAAGCGGATCGAAGGTTGGATCCCCTCCTTCTCTCGCAACTGCCGATCGTCCGGGGATAGCGTTCGACAGGTGCCGTCGTAACGTGGATTCTCTCCCTCCGCCAGCGCGGCCCGCTTCCTCGCTTCCAGCTCATCGGGCCGGCAGTAACAACGAAAGGCCGCGGCCGTCGCCACGAGGCGCTCCGCATACTCGCGATAAAGTTCGGAACGTTCGCTCTGTCTGTACGGGCCATACGCACCTCCCACATCCGGCCCCTCATCCCAATCCAGACCCAGCCGCCTTAAAGAGTCCAGGATCTCTTCTTCCGCCCCGGCGACGTTCCTGTCCACATCGGTGTCCTCGATGCGCAGGATGAACCGACCCTCGTGGTGTCGCGCAAACAGCCAGTTGAGCACGGCGATTCGCACGTTCCCAGGGTGCAACTCGCCGGTCGGACTCGGCGCGAAACGGGTCCTGACCTTCATTCTGATCCTCTGTTGGTCAATGAATTCGGTGGGGTTGAGCGCCGCACAAGATAGACAGAGCCGCCGGCGGGAACAAGAACGGAGCGCTCATGAATCGGCCCCACCGCCGCCCCTGAAATGGTGCACGATCTGCTCAGCCAGCGCGGATCCGATCCCCGGCACTGCGGTGATCTCTTCGGCGGAAGCCTGCCCCAGCTGCTTCAAACTCCCGAATCGTTTCATCAAAGCCCTTTGCCGGGTCGGTCCCACTCCCGGGATGTCCAGAAGGCCCGAATGTAGCGTTCGGCCCCGCCGCCGCTGGCGGTGGTATTCGACGACGAAGCGGTGGACCTCGTCCCGAACTTGTTGCAGGAGATGGAGCTCGGGTTCGCGACGTGAGACGCGTAGCGGTTCGGGTCGGTCGAGGGTAAAAATCAGCTCCTCCCGCTTGGCCAGGGAGACGACAGGCAGATCCGGCACCCCCGCACGCTCCATCGCTTGAGCGGCGGCGTTCAACTGCCCGCGGCCACCGTCAATCAAGACGAGGTCCGGCAGGCGGTCCGCTTTCTCGAGACGACTCTGGAAGTAACGTTCGACGATTTCTCGCATGGCGGCAAAATCGTCTATGCCTTCAACGGTGCGGATCCGGAACTTCCGGTACTCGCTCTTACGCGGCTTGCCGTTTTCGAACCAGACGGCGGCACCGACGGAATCGGATCCCTGAATGTTGGAGACGTCGAAACCGATGATCGATCGAGGCACTCGCTCCAGGTTGAGCCGCGAGCGTAGCGTGTAGAGCGCCGGCGGCGCTCTGTCATCTGCATCTCCCTGGATGAGCCGTCGCTCTTCGAGGAGATGGCGAGCGTTCCTTTCGGCCAGGCGGATGAGCTCACGTTTCAGCCCACGCTTGGGAACGTGTATGCGAAAAGCGTGCTCGGCGTTCGCCAGAACATGCTCTTCGGCGACGGCACGATCGGCAAAATCGATCGGCACGATGAGCTCTCTGGCAACTTCTTCCTGCATGAGATAGTATCGCGCGAGGAAGGCCGAGAGCACCGCGTCATCCGGCTCACCGCTGACGTTGCGCATGAAATGCGCTTCCCGTCCCAGGAGCTTACCCTCGCGTACTTTGAAGATCACTCCACATGCTTCATCCGCGTCGCGGATAACGGCGATCGCGTCCAGGTCGCCACCGTTTGGATCGATAGCGAGCTGACGGCGCTCGATCTGCTCGAGGCCTCGCAGTACGTCTCTCAACTCCGCCGCCCGCTCGAATTCGAGTCTCGACGCCGCGTCCGTCATGCGCTCCTCGAGGCGCCGCGCCAGCCGGGTCGTGTGCCCTTTGAGCACCAGGGTGACCTCCTCGATCATCTCACCGTACTCCGCTTCGCTCTGATAGCCCACGCAAGGCGCTTTGCAGCGCCCGATGTAGTAGTCCAGACACGGTCGCGACGGTGCCTGCTTCGGAAGATCATAGTGACAGGAACGAATCGTATACAGTTTCTTGATCGCCCTCAGCGCTCTGCGCATATGTCCGACGTCGGCGTAGGGGCCGAAGTAACGCGACCCATCCTTCGTGAGCTGTCTTGTTACAAAAACGCGCGGAAATGGCTCGTTGACTGTGATCTTGATGTAAGGGTAGGTCTTATCATCACGAAGCTGGATGTTGTAGCGCGGTGAGTATTCCTTGATCAGATTGGACTCGAGAATGAGAGCTTCGGCCTCAGAGCCCGTGACCAACGTTTCGAAGTCCGTGATCTGACGCAGCATCTCCGGCGCCTTATGGCTGCCGGCCGAATCGTCTCGAAAATATGCACGGACCCGGTCCCGCAGCGATTTCGCCTTTCCGATGTAGAGGGGCGTTCCTCGGGAGTCGCGCAGGATGTATACGCCCGCTGCGGCCGGCAGAACCGCCAATCTATCGTCGAGGGTCGAAGTCTCAGGCACTAGTTCAGCTCGCACGGCGGAGCCAGGACCGTGGCCCGCCGGGTGGAAAAACTCCGATGATCGCTGTCGTTACCAGGTATACTACCCCAAAACCTCCTAACGTGCCCGCCGTGACGAGAAACTTCTCGGAGATTGATCCGTCGGGGTAGCCTTACCCGGTGGGGTCCTGGCGTCAGTCATCGCCTGACGGCTGAGACTCGGGTTTCTCCAGCAGTTTGCGGATGAACACGGTCTCTTCCTGGAGCGAGTTTACGGTTTCCGAGAGGTAGCGAACTTCCTGCTCGAGTTGCTGAATTCTCATCTTGTCGCTCGAATCTGACGTCTCGGACCCGAGGCGGCGCGCCAAAGCTCGTCCCACATCGGAATCGAGGACGATGGCCGTAAGCGGGATCAGGAGAACGAGAAGAATGATGACACTCAGGAACAACACGGATCGAGGACTCCCGGATGAAGTTTCTCCAGCGCGCCATCCACGTTAGGCTAGCGGCTGGCGATCGGCAAGAAAGTCAGTCCAGGACAACCGTACAGGCTTCATACACTCCGGCGAGCATTTCGGGTCCGTAGCGCGCGAGGTAGGGATGAGGGTTGAGGACACGCTCCTGGGGCGTCCCAGAAGGGTATAGATTGACAGCTACTTTTTCCAGCTGTTGCTGCATCACCTGGTTCTTTTCCTTCACACGCGCCATGAGCTTCTTCTCCAGCGTCTTGATCCCCTCGCGCACGGCTTTCGTACCGCTTCCGACGGCGCTCTTGGCTCCGGGATCGTACTCGACGGCGACCTTCTCGACGCCCTCGAGAGCCGCTGCTGTCGCTGCGCGCAGCGCATCGAGTGCTGCCGTGAGCTCGGCCGGCGCGCTCCCTTTGACGAGGTCACTGATGACCCGTTCGGTGTCACCGCTCAGGGCGCTCGGCTCAAGACCATACTTGTCGAGGGCGCGCCGGACTTTGGGCTCGATGAGTCTGATAGACGTCCGGGGGACGACGACGGGTGCCGCGATAGCGTGGAGATCATAGAGGACCTGGTTCTGTGCCAGGTAAGCGATCTCTGCGGGACCCACGACATGGGCGATCACTGGAAAAGCTCGGGCCTCAACCAGTGGCCTCAGGAGTACTCCGGGGCTAACGCGTTCGCTGCTCTCGTCGATCAGCCTCTTCAATTCGGCGCCGCTGAAGCGCTGGCCTGAGCGCCGCAGAACCGCCGTATCTCCATCCCAAAGAACCCTATCACGACCGGCATCACCCTCGACGAAAAGGTTGGTGGTTCGCTCCTGCAGCTGAACCTGCGGCACGTAACCGGCGTCTGCGAGCCTTTGCGTCCGTTCCCTGAGGCGCTGCGAACTCTCTTCCCGCAGGGTCCAATCCGCCCAAAGAAGATCTCGCGTGGCACGCTTGGTGTAGGGGTGGGACATCTCGACAATCAGGAACGGATAATCGGCGAGAAGCTCGGTAAACAAGTGCGCGAAAGCGGAGGAAACTCCCGATCCGGGCCGGTAGGCGGACTTGATGAGCTGGAGGAGCCGAGGTTTATGATCGGAGTCGGGAAGACACTCACCCAGCCTCGCTATCGCAGTTTCGATATCGTCGCCCAGCTCGATCTTGTGCACGGGGGGGTCGGAGGGATCCACGTCGCCTTTGACGTGGCGCTCGATTTCGATTCGGACCAGCTGGTTGTTCGAATCGACTACCGAGGTGTGGTTGACTTCGGCCCAGTCGTGATCTTCCGAAGCGACCGAAAAGAGTGGCATGACTGGAATCGATAGCCTCTCCTGTAGTTCTTCGGCTAGCCGGGCGGCGGTCAGCGCCTTGTAGAGGGCCATCAAGGGGCCTCCAAAGAGGCCAGCCTGGTGGCCGGTCGCCACGAAGAACCCTTTCCCGTCGACGACTTCGCCGAGCCGGGTTGAAGCGTGTGATTCGGGAAGCTCGAACGCTGCGCCGATCGCTGACCAAAGGGTTTCATCGGCGCTGCGCGTAGCGTATTCGGCACACCGTTGGTAGCTAAGCAGTCGATTCGACTCGCCCGCCAGGTAATAGTCTCCCACGGCGGCATAATCGTCTACATAGTCGCGCGCGATGGGGTGGCCGGCCAGTGGGATCCGCGAGATTTCCAGGTTCATCGGGTCTTCCCCATCAGGATGAGTCGGGGGGAATTCGCATCGAACTCGGTCCCATCGTAATCGCCGAAGCCAAGCTCCGGCTGGAGACCTACAGAGCCAAGCAGCGCCGTCAGCTCGTCCCGCGAATACAAGCGAACGCGCTCGAGGAATTCGCGGCTCGACTCGTCGTCTCCATCGAGGATTCGAATTCGCTTGACGATCACGTGTCCATCTTCCTCTAAACTTCTCTCCTGGATCACTCGTTTTCCACCTAACTGGCGTTCGTCTTTGGAAACGAAGTGCTTCAGCACGCGATCGGCGTTGAGGAAGTCCAGGGCGAAGCGGCCACCCGGTCGCAGTACGCGGCGGAGTTCGTCCAGGACGCGTCGATCATCGATCGGGTCGGCGAAATAACCGAATGACGTAAAGAAGTTGGTAACCAGGGCAAACGCATCATCGGCAAACGGCAGCTGACGCATATCACCGCGCACCAGCTCCAGGTTGGCGGGCTCCGCACGGGCGCGACGGAGCAGCGGCGCCGACAAGTCCAGACCCACCGCACGGATTCCCCGCTCTGCAAACTCTACGAGATGACGCCCGGCGCCGGAAGCGAGATCGAGGACCGTGCCCATCGGTTCCCCTAACCTGGCGAGCACGAGCTGTACGGCATCGCGCGCTTCATCCTGATCGCGATGCGGATAGAGATCGAGATACTCCTGGCCAAACCAATCACGATACCACTCGGGCGATGGCTTCGGTGTGCTCATCTGCCCTTGTGGTAAGGCTCGCCGCGCTGGATCGTGCCGGAGCGGTAGACCTGTTCAGCCAGGACCAGGCGTGCCAGCTCATGCGGCAGCGTGAAGCTGGAAAGCGACAGGACCCGGTCCGCTGCCTCCAGGGCTGTGTGGCTGAGGCCCAGCGCGCCACCGATGAGAAAAGCTACACCCTGTTTGCCCAGTACACCGAGCTCCTCGAGGTAGGCTGCGAGTTCCTCCGAGCGCCACATTGAACCGCGGCGATCCAACGCGACCACGTGCAGCCCCGGCGGCACTCGATCGAGTAGAGCCTCCGATTCGCGTTCCGGAATGTCTCCCTCATCTCCATCGGGCGGGATCCGCAGTGGCTTGATCTCAACGACATTGAAACTGAAGTAGTGCTTGATTCTCGATTCGTAGTCGTCGATGGCCGCAGCTAGGCTTCGGGCCTTGGGCGCGCCCACGGTCAGAAACATCACTTTCACGACCTTCGATCCTCAGCGTATCCGATTAACTCGAAACGATCAGTGTATCCTTCAGGAAGCATTCGTTATCCTTGTAAGGGTGTTGGGTGTCGAAATGGAGGCCACGACTTTCGCGTCGCCACAGCGCGCAACGCATCATCAACCAGGCGAGGTCTAGCATAAAACCGGTCTCGGTCCCGCGCTCCCATGTCGATGGCTGCTTCTCTCGCTGCCCGGGAGAATCTGTCAACAGCGATGCCCACCGTTGACGTAGCTCGGCCAGTTGACTTGCGCCCTCTCGAATGCGCGAGTGCGCCCTCACGATTCCCATTCTCTCCCACATCAGCAGCTTGAGTTCGTCTCGTATCGTGTTCACTGCGCTGACGTCCAATCTGGAAAGGTCGGAGGGTGGATCCCCGACTTCGATATCTGCCGGTAGCCGGTCATCGCCGCGGCCGATGTGCCTCGACGCTCGCTCGGCGAACACCACCGCCTCCAGGAGCGAGTTGGAGGCGAGCCGATTCGCGCCATGTACTCCGCTGCACGAACACTCGCCCGCCGAATACAGACCGGGTAGAGTTGAACGTCCATCGATGTCGGTCCAAACACCACCGCACATGTAGTGAGCTGCGGGAACGATGGGTATAGGATTCCGGTGCAGATCGATGCCGCGTTCGGCACACCTCTTCATGATGTTCGGGAATTCTTCTTCCAGAACTTCCGTCGCGATGTCAGTCGCATCCAGCCAGGCGTTGGAGGCGTCGTTCTTCAGCAGTTCGGCATGGACGGCTCTCGCCACGACATCGCGCGGAGCCAAATCGCGACGCGGATCGTAACGTTCCATGAACGCTTCACCCCGCTCGTTTTTCAGCACTGCTCCTGCACCTCGTAGCGCTTCGGTGATCAAAAATGCGTGCTCCTCTGCCGGATAGAAGGCGGTGGGATGAAACTGGACGAACTCCAGATTCGCCACCGTGGCTCCCGCGCGGTAGGCCATCGCGATACCATCGCCGGTGGCGATCGCCGGATTGGTCGTGTGTTTGTAGATGGCGGCACCTCCGCCGGACGCGAGCAGAGTATTCGCCGCCTGGACCTCTAAGAGGCCGCCATCGCGAGCGTCCAGCGCCCAGGCGCCGACACACCTCATCAACCCCCCGACTTGTGCCACCCGCAGGCCGAGGGCCATGTGATCCTCGAACACCCGTATTCTCGGATGCAGCCCCACGGCTTCCACCAGGGCAGACTCGATCGCCGGTCCCGTGAGGTCACGGCTGTGAACGATTCGACGCTTCGAATGCCCCCCCTCCATCCCGAGGGCAAGCCCGCCATCGGCATGCGTGAAGTTGACTCCCCACTCAATGAGGTCACGCACGACCTTCGGACCGGCACGCACCAGCTCAGCGACACGCTCCTTGTGGCACAGCCCGGCACCTGCGCTCAGTGTGTCTCCGGCATGGCTGGCAAAAGAATCGTCATCGCCAAAGACCGCTGCGATGCCGCCTTGAGCGTAATTCGTGTTCGATTCGACTCGCGCCTTCTTCGTGACCAGAATAACGTCGAACCGCTCAGCCACCCGCAAAGTGAACGTCAGCCCGGCAATCCCGGTGCCGATGACCAGCACGTCCGTATCGAGCCGTTCGATGGGCAGGCTCACAACATTCCCCTTCGGAGTCAGTCGAACTCATCCAGCAGTGCCTCGATCGAGTCTGCGCCCTCTTCCCAGACGACTTCTTGGAGCACGACGATCAACTCGACCTGCCCGCTCAGCTTCGAGCGCAACTTCACCGCATCCTTTAAAGTAGCAACGATCGGCCCGCCAGCGGCAGCGGCCAGCAACGTGCGAACGTCACGATCCGTGTAACGGTGGTGATCGGGGAAGACGAAGCGTCGTTCGATTTCCACGCCCCGGGCTTCCAACTGTGACCAAACGGCTTCCGGGTGCGCCACTCCTGCCACGCCTACGGAGAAGCACCGGTCGCTCCCTGCCCCCGTCCCTGCCCCCGCCCCTGCCTCCGCCCCCGGACTCTCGAGGGATTCACCCCTGTCCGAGAAGCTCGCCAGCTTGTTTACTCGCAACGCGATCCTGGCCACCGGAGTGCCAGGCGCTAGCCCGGCGAGTTCGTCAGCGATCTCGGCGGCAAGCTCGGCACTGGCCGTCTTTCGCGTCACGGCCACCAGATTCGCCCGCTTCAATGAGCTCAACCGTTCCCGCCACGGCCCGCGCGGCAGCATGCGGCGTCGCCGGCCCCACTCTTCGGCGGCGACCAGGACGAGGTAAGCATTCGCCCTCAGCCGGCGGTGTTGAAAGGCATCATCCAGAACCACTACGTCCGCCCCCGCTGCCTCCGCCCGTCTGACGGCGGACACACGATCGGCTCCCACCTGCACAGCGATGTCGGGATTCAGAACGCGGTGAACCGCATTCTCGTCGTCGCCGTAGCCTCGCATCACGACGGCCGGCCGTCGTCCGCGCTCGCGGAGCCTCCGCGCCAGCCAAGCCGTCACGGGGGTCTTCCCGGTTCCGCCGACCGTCAGGTTACCGACGCCCAGCGTGGGAATCGACGACTCAGTCGACTCGAGCCAGCCCGACTCGTATCCGGCGTTTCGTAACTGCACGCCTACGCGGTAGGTCCACTCGAGCGGTGCCAGTGCGGCCGAAAGAACCGCGACCAGCGGATCGGCCGGCCCCGATCCATACCAGAGCCGTCGGCGGAGCGAATCTGTCTGCCGTCCTCCCGGGCCCCTCGCCTCAACCATCGACCATTGCCTTGAGGTCGCCGAGTTCTTCTTCCAACTCCCGCGCGTGTCTCTCTAGATCCCCGGACGTCGCCTTCGTTGGAATCGTTCGCGGCCGGCCGAAGGCCAGGTGAATATGCGCGAAAGGCTTGGGGACGAGAAACCGGTCCCAGCCCTCTATCCACCACGCCTGGCGCGACCCCGCCACCACAGGAATCACCGGAACGCCGCTGATGCGTGCCACCTGCAGCGCTCCCGCCTTGAACCGCTCTCGCGGCCCGCGAGGTCCATCTGGCGTAATGCATAGAGAATGCCCTGCCCTCACCGCCCGAACCATTTCACGCAGCGCTCTATACCCGCCACGCGTGCTGGAGCCGCGAATAGAATCATAGCCCAGGCCGCGAGCGATTCGCGCCAGGTACTCACCATCGCGGTGAGCGCTGACCAGCATCACCAGGTCCTCGTTGCGATACCGAAACACGAGTGGCAACAGACGGCCGTGCCAACCTACGAATATTGTGGCACGACCCGCACGCCATGTCTCCCTGATCGCGTCCTCTCCCGTAACCGAGAAGCGTAGTCCGGCGTAGAAGGTCTTCAGCACGAGAGGGGCCGCATGCTCAGCGAGGGCCAGAAGCAGGCTTTCGCGTCTTTTCACTGGCGCCCGTTCAATAACTCTCTCGCCAGGCTGGCGACCCGCTCGGGTGCCCCCGGTGAGCCTAGCATATCTCGAACTCTAGCAAGCGCCGCCACCATCTCCGCGCGCTCCGCACTCCCATCGTCCAGCAGCGGCATCAAAGCATCCGCGATCGCTCGCCTGGGCAGTTTCTGGATGAACTCGGGAGCAACCAATTCCCCGGCCAGCACGTTTACCATTCCGATCATGTCGATCTGAATGAGACGCCGCGCCAGGACGTAACTCAGAACATTGACCCGGTAGGCAATCACCAGCGGTGTGCATCTCAAAGTCGCTTCGATGGTCGTCGTACCCGATTTCGTCAGTACCGCGCTCGCCGCAGAGAGCACCGTCCCTGAATCTCTGACGTGGGGGTATTCGGTGGCCACCGAGTAGAGAGCTGCCGGAACCTCGGGCGCCTCGGAGATCAGCACCTGGACGTCCGGGCGGCGCCCCACAACCTCCCGAGCAACTTCGAGGAAAGGCGGGAGGAGGCGGCGGACCTCCTGGGGACGGGATCCGGGCAGAATCCCCAGGATGGGCCGGTCAGGATCGGCTCCCAGGCGCGAAATGGCCTCTGAGCGCGACTCCCAGGTGGGAAGGCGGTCTACCAGGGGGTGGCCTACAAAAACGGCGTCTACGCCCCATTTTCGCAGAAAAGGCTCCTCGTGAGGGAACACCACCGCCACCCGGTCCGCGTTCTCGGCCAGAATCCGAGCCCGCTTCGGTCGCCAGGCCCAGAGCTGCGGGGCGATATAGTAAAGCACCGAGATTCCCCGCCGGTGAGCATCCTCTACCAGATGCAGATTGAACCCGGGGTAATCGATCGGGATGAATAAATCCGGCTTCTGCCGATCGAAGACCTGCCGCAGCGATCGACGCAGCGCAAGAAAGAAGGGGATGCGAGAGGCGACTTCGACGATGCCGATCACGTTGAGGGTCTCGAAATCAGCGAGGGGTTGGACGCCCGCAGCGACCATGCGAGGCCCGGCGAGTCCGATCAGGCGTGCCTGAGGATAGATACGTTTCAGCGCCGTGGCGAGAGCGGCTCCATGGAGATCTCCCGACGTCTCGCCAGCGGAAAGGAAGATGAGAGGATCAGATGTTGGCACTGAGGTACCAGAACACGAAGATCACGGCGCCCAGGAGAAGGAGCAGCGTACGCGTTCGTATACCCGTTCGCTCCTTAGCTCCAGCTTCCTTACGCTCGCGTCTAATTCGAATCAAAGACATGATCGTGGTGTCGCTCGATGCGGTCGACGATCTCCAAGGCCACGGCCAGGGCGTCCCTTCCTTCCTCGCCACTCACGGCTAGTGGCGCTTCTCCCGTAAGAGTGTGCAGAAAGGATTCTAGCTCGAGCCGCAGGGGCTCGACGTCATCGCCTTTGAGGTGAATGTGCTCGATGAGGTCGCTGAGGTTGGGCTCATCGTGACTCGACACGCCCGCTGCTTTGCGACGATAAAACTCTCCGCTGCCGCGGCCGAGGTCGAGGCTAATGTAGCCCGAAGGTTGGAAGAACCGAATCTTCCGCTGGCGTTGAACGGAAACACGGCTGGCCGTGATGTTCGCCACGGCGCCGCCTTGGAACTCGAGACGGGCGTTTGCGATATCCACGCTCTCCGTGATGACCGGTACGCCGACGGCGCGGATATCGACTACGGCCTGCTTGACGAGGCTCAGGATCAGATCGATGTCATGAATCATCAGGTCCAGCACGACGGCCACATCCGTACCCCGTCTGGCGAAAGGGGCGAGGCGGTGAGATTCAATGAAGAGCGGATTCTCGAGGTAGGGTTCGCAAGCGCGCACGGCGCCGTTGAAGCGTTCGACGTGTCCAACCTGAATGATGCGCGCCTCACGTTCGGCGACCGCGATCAAATCGTCGGCTTCTTCCAGCGTAGAGGTGATGGGCTTTTCGATGAAAAGATCGAGTCCGCTATCGAGAGCTTCCAGGGCGATCCTGTGATGGCCGCCGGTGGGAACGACGATGGTGACCGCCTGAACATCGGAGAACAGGCTATTGAGACTCGAGTAAGACTTCACTCCCAACTCCGCTTCGACGCTTGCGGAGCGCTGGCGATCGATGTCGAAGAAGCCTGCCAGGTCAGCATCGGGAAGATCACGCAGGATTCGCGCATGATGGAATCCGAGGCTTCCTACACCAATGACGCCGATCGCTGCTGGACTCACGGGCCTGTCAAACGGCGACGCCGCGTTCGCTCGACTCGATGAACGACATCAACCGCTCCACCTCGGGACCCCATGGACCGTCGGATTGAAGTTCGGCTAGCCCCTGGCTGATGTTGAGGGTTGAACCGAAGAGGGCGCGGTACGCTCGTTTGAGCTCGTTGCGCGCTTTCTCGGAGAACCCACGTCGCTCGAGCCCGACGCTGTTCAGACCATAGAGCTTGAGCGGTATACCAGCGGCGCGTGTAAAAGGAGCGACATCTTTCGGAACACGCGAGCCGCCGCCGATGAACGCATGGGTGCCGATGCGCACGAACTGATGAATGGCCACGATGCCTCCGATCGTCGCAGAGTCTTCGATCACCACGTGGCCGCCCATCTGGACGGAGTTGGAGAGGATGACGTTATTACCGATCATGCTGTCGTGAGCCACGTGTGCGTAGCTCATGATCAGACAGTTGTCACCCACGACGGTCTTGCCAGCGGCGCGTGTACCGCGATTCAGCGTAGCGTACTCGCGAATCGTCGTACTCGCGCCGACGATCAGCTTGGTTTCCTCACCCTCGTATTTCAGATCTTGGGGATCCGTGCCCAGCACGGCTCCATTAGCGAGGACGCAGTCGGGCCCCACCTCGGTATCTTGTTGAATCAGCGCGTGTGGTCCGATCTTCGTGTTCTCTCCCACCACGACGTTGGGTCCTATGATCGTATAAGGGCCCACTTCCACTCCGTCGCCGAGTTCCGCACCCGGGTCGACGATCGCGGTCGGGTGGATGACTGGCGCCGCTCGCCCCTGCCCCAGCGTCGATCTCATCGATCCACTATCTGGGCCATCATCCCCGCCTCTGCGACGATCTTCCCGTCCACGCGGCCAACGCCCTTCATGCGGCAGGTACGGCCGCGGATACGAAGCATCTTGAGCTCGAAATGGATCTGATCTCCAGGCGTTACCGGACGTCGGAACTTGACTTTGTCCAGCGACATGAAGTAAACGACTTTGTTGCCCGGATCGTCCACGGTATCCATCAGCAACAGTCCACCCACCTGTGCCATCGCTTCGATGATCAAGACTCCGGGCATGATCGGTAGACCCGGAAAGTGGCCGACGAAAAATGGCTCGTTGATGGTGACGTTCTTGATCCCCACGATGCGCTTGCCCTTCTCGTACTCGATGACACGATCCACGAGAAGGAAAGGGTACCGGTGAGGCAGAATCTTCAGGATCTGGGTGATATCGACCACAGTCGCGGCTTCCACTCTCGTAGCTCTCCTGATGATGGCTCGCGCCAGCTCGATATTTCCACGATGACCGGGCCGCTCAGCGACGATTTTGCCGCGAATGCGTCGGCCCACAAGCGCGAGGTCTCCAATGACATCGAGTACCTTGTGCCTGGCGAATTCGTCCTCGAAACGAAGGCTCACCCCTTCATATAGTCCCTGCTCCGTCAGGACCACCGTGTTTCTGGCATCCGCACCCAGAGCGAGACCCTTCGACCTCAGCGCCTCGGCGTCTCGAAGGAAACCAAACGTGCGTGCCGGCGCAATTTCTTCCGCGTAACCGTCCGTGCCGACCGAGTACGATGCCAGCTGCTGGCCGATCAATGGGTGATCATATTCTATCGATACGGAAACCAGATAACGATCATCCGGCAAGACCGCATATCGGGAGGCGCCCTCGTTCAGCACGAACGGCTCCTTACAGACCCAAACCTTTGCTTTGGCCTCCTGTGTCGCGATTCCCGCTTCCACTAGGGCTGCGGTGAACGGGGCGGAGCTCCCATCGCAGGCGGGCGGCTCTTCTCCGTCCAGCTCGATCAGCAAATTGTCGATCTCCAGAGCTGCCACCGCGGAGAGGATATGCTCAACCGTGCGCACTCGAACATCGTCCTGGCTGATGACCGTGCCGCGCTCGGTGAAGACGACGTTGTCCACGCGAGCGTGAACCTCGGGAAGACCCTCCAAATCGATGCGTCGGAAGACCAGGCCGTGTCCCTCGGGAGCTGGTTTGAACGTTATCCGGCTCTCGACGCCGGAGTGTAAGCCGGTGCCGTGAAGCTCAGTCGACTTGACGATGCTCTTCTGTTTCTCTTCGTTCACGATCAACTCTCGTCAGCTGCGGCTTTTTCTTCCAGTCGCCGTACGCGCTTTAACAGTGCCGGCAACTTCCGCATTGCCGCGATCGCCCGCATCATCTCTGGGAGCGGCCTCGCGGGAGAACCGAACCAGGTCTCGCCGGCGGGGATGTCACGAGCGACCCCGGTTTGTGCCGCCACCTGGGCGCCCTTTCCGATGGTGATGTGCCCAATGACCCCGACCTGGCCGCCGAGAGCGACATTGTCTCCCAACGTGGTACTCCCGGCGACACCCACCTGCGCAACGACCAAACAGTCACGTCCAACGCGAACGTTGTGAGCGATATGAACCAGGTTGTCGATCTTGGTTCCGGAGCCGATGCGCGTTTCGCCAACCGACCCGCGATCGATGCATGTGTTAGCACCAATCTCCACATCGTCCTCGATCACGCAGCGGCCCACCTGGAGCACTTTACGATGCCTACCCTCTTGAAAGATGTAGCCGTAACCATCCACACCCAGCCGGGCGCCGCTGTGAATCGTACAACGAGCGCCGACGATCGTATCGGGATAAAGACAGACGTGCTCCTTGAGCTCGGTATCCTCTCCCAGCGTGCAGCGCGCGCCGACTACGCTGTGTGCCCCAATTCGAACCCCGTTGCCGAGCCGGGCGCCCTCCGCTATGACTACGAACGGTTCGATTGCGACGTTCTTACCCAGCTCGACGCTGTCTTCCACGATCGCTTCAGGAGAGATCCCGGTTGAGCGAGGCGGTGCCGGGTAGAGGTGCGATAAGGCGGCGGCGAGAGCCACGTGCGCATCGTCTACCCACATCAGGGCGGTCCCTTCGGGAATCGCTCCTACTTCCTTCAGGTCTCGTGCTACGATCACAGCGCCGGCGTGTGTCTTGGCAAGATAGGGGCGGTATTTGCGGCTAGCAAGAAAAGCCAGCTCACCGGGCCCCGCCGCATCCAGTGACGCCGCCCCCGTGATCAAACGCTCCGGATCGCCCACCAACTCAGCACCGATCCGTTCGGCCAGCTCTCCGATTCTCAGGCCTTCCGCCATAGAATTCCTCGACCCGTTCTTGGGAATGGGATCCTAGACTTAACGCCCACGGCCGAGAAGCGTACCGTGGGCGCCTACCTCTTTCACTGCAGGATCGCAGTACGGGGAGATCAGTTGGGATTGGATGCTTGATCTGCCGCCTGCCGAATCCGAACGATGACCTGCGATGTGATGTCGAGCGCGGTATCCGCCGCGATCACCGCTCCAGCGGACACATCAAAGATCATCGAATAACTTCCCTCCTCGCGCATCACTCCGAGCACGGTGGAGATCTGGTCGTAGATAGGTTGAACGAGCTGCGCCTGCCGTGTCTGCGCCGACGTTTGCAATTCCTCCACCCGCTGGTTGTATTCGAGGCGCTTCTGAAGAATCGCTTGCTGGCGCTCGTCGCGTTTTTCCGGAGACAGCATGACCTGCTGTTGCTCATACTGGCTCAGCATCGCCTGCAGCGAGTCGGCGAGCACCTGGACCTCTGCCCGCCACCGGGCCATCTCTCGCTCGAAGGTCTGCTGCGCTTCCGTAGCGCCCGGCGTCGATTCGATGATCACCGCGGAATTGATATACGCCAACTTCACCGGTTGCTGTTGACCGCCGGCCTGATACCCCAGCACCATCATCGCGGCCGTTGCCGCGCCCGCTAATGCGCTGACTTTGTAATGCACGCCTGCACTCCTTCCAAGTATCAGAATCGAAACTATGCACTGCCAGCCAGGAGCGCGCTCCGTGCGGCGAACGAATCCTGCCCGTCTAGAATATCTGGCCGAACCTGAAGTGTAACTTCCAGCCCGGATTCGGCCGGCCGAGGATGTCCCGTCGGTCGAACGCGTAAGCGTAATCGAGCCCGATCGGCCCCACCGGGGTGACTAGCGTGGCGCCCACCCCGGCTCCGCTCAACAGATCGGTCGGGTTCAACCCGAATGAAGAACGCCAGACGTTACCGGCATCATAAAAGGCATTAACAAAGAAGCTTCCGCTCAACGCCAAACCGATTCGCCCGCCGAGGGTGAAATAAGACTCGCCGACGCGGTCGAGGCGACTGAATCTCGGCTGCTCCCGTGGTACGTGTCCCACGGGAGTGATCGTCAGCTCCTCGTAACCTCGTAGTGGGATACCTGCCTGCACTCCGCCCATGAAGAAGCGCTCGAGGAAGAACGGGTTGTCTCCGAAGATTGCTCCGCCCTTCACCGTGATCCCCAGCATAAGGTCGATGGGCGTCTGCGTGGGGTCCGAGCGCAATCGCGCGATGGGTGTATTCCAGTCACTCTCGAATTCGAGTTTTTGGTAGTCACCATCGCCACCCAACATCCCACCGGTAAACTCCAGCGATACCGAGTTGCGACTGCCCGCCGTTGGAAACAGCGGGTGGTTGCGCGTATCTCGCGCGATGCGAAACTGAACCGAGCTGCGCGTGCCGACGCTCAATAGGGCGCGCTGTTCGAAATCGAGCTCGTCCACGTTTTCGTCGGAGAACTCGTCGCGAAACAGAGAATAACGTATGGTGAGCCGCGTCCACCGCGAGCCCAGGGCGGGCGTGCCGAAGAAGATGCTGCCGCCGAGCTGACGCCGGTCGCCCAAACCGATGAAGCTGAGGCGATCCCGAGAGTTTCTCAGACTGATACCCCCCGAATGGCGACTGCCCTTGATGCTGGGATCGGTATAGGCAACCTCGATATCGTTAGAGCGACTGCCGAAGGTCCAGCGGAAACTCCCTGATTTCGCCTGTCCAAACAGGTTCGGTTGTTGGTATCCAATGAAGCCCGCCACACCGCTGGACGGTGAGAGCGAAGCTCCGAAATTGATGTTGCCCGTCTGTTTTTCCTTCACACGAAAGGTGACGTTGATGTCTCCCTTCTCGTTGGGGCGGACCTCGAGCGCCTCTTGAGGCGGTAACGGTTCGAAGAACCCCAGACCTTGAATAGTCTGGAAGCTGCTCACAATTCGTTCCTGCCCGTAAGTATCGCCCGGGAGTACCAACACGCGTTCACGAATCACGCGCTCGTGTGTGTTGCTGTTGCCCTCGATGGTGACCAGGTGGAAGTAAGCCCGGGCGTTCTCCGTGATCTGCCAGATCAGCCGAACCCTCGGGCTACCGTCCGGCGCGTCCTCCTCCATCCGCTCGACGATCGGGTTCACCTGCGCATAAAGGAATCCCGTGTTGGTGTACATCTGGCGGATCCGGTCGGTCGCTTCGCGCCAGGCGAGTGTGTTGAACACCCGCTCCCCCTTGTTTCCGCCTCCTCCGACCAAGGGAAGCCCAGAGAGGAGCGACCCGGATTCAGGTGAGAAACGCGCCTCGAGAAGGGCGGTTGGAAATTCGCGATTCCCCTCGATCTCGAAGGCGCCGATCCGATACTGAGGACCCTCTTCGAGGCGGATGAGCAGCTTCGTCTTGCCGGTCTCGGGGTCGACGATCATCGTGTCGCCGATGATACGGAAATCGAGAAAGCCGTGCTCGCCGTATACATCGCCAAGATTGATCTCGATATCCGCCTGGTAGTCCTCTTCGCGGAATTCCCCCGTTTTCCACCACAGGAAGCCCTCGGGCTTCACCGACATGGCTCCGATCAGGTCCCCATCGCTGAGCCGCTCGTTCCCTTCGAAATCCACGCCGGCGACGACGAGACGACGTCCCTCGTCGACCTCGAACAGCAACCTGTATTCACCGGGACGCTCGGTCGCGACCAGGGTTGTATCGATCCGGGCGCGTACGTAACCCTTCTGCGCCAACGCTTCTTTGATCTGGAGCTGGGTCTCGAAGACCGCCGCCGGATCGAGTGGACTGTCCCGTTGCAAGCCGGCGCTATCGCGAGCCGCCGATCCTGTGGCATGTTTCAAGCCCTTGAAGTCGTAGGCGCGGATGAAGGGACGTTCGAAGAGCTCTACGATCAATACCGTGCCGCCGTTGGACAGGCCCTGGGCGTAGACGCGGATGTCTTCGTATTGGCCGGTGGAATAGAGGCGGTGGATGCCGCGTTGGATGTTACGAGCGACCACCACGTCGCCAAGTCGGATGCCGAGGTCTGAGAGAATGACCGGCGTCGACTGTCGGACATTGCCGACGACGGCGATGGAGTCTATGCGGACGCCCCCCCCATCAGGCGTCTGGGCAGACACGCCCGCGGCCCTCGCGCCGAACACCACGAGGGCCGCTGTAAGAATCCTTAAAGACGGGACATGCTTCACGTTGCCGATGAAGAGGATGACGAAAGTACCCTGAATTCCAGTTTCTCTCCGTCCGCTGCCACTTCTACCTCGATTGAGTCACCCGGGGCCAGCTCCGCCATCAAGATCTTATCTGACAGCGGATCTTCGATATATCGCTGGATGGCTCTCTTTAGCGGACGCGCACCGTATGTCTCATCGTAACCTTGCTCGACCAAGAACTCAACCGCTGGATCGGTGAGCTGAAGAGAGAGCTCTTCCTCGCGCAGCCGGGCGCGGACCTCACGCATGACGACATAGACGACTTGCCGGATGTGATCCCGGTTGAGCGGGTGGAAGACGATGGTGTCATCGAGCCGGTTCAAGAACTCGGGGTTGAACACCTTCTGGATCTCTTCCTTGACCCTGGCGGCCATGTCAGCATAGGAGTTCTTGTCATCCACAGAGTGGAAGCCAACGCCGCCGCCCTTGGCGATGTCTCGGGCTCCGACATTGGACGTCATGATCAAGATCGTGTTCTTGAAATCGATCACACGGCCGTAGTTGTCCGTGATTCGACCGTCATCGAGAATCTGCAGCAGGATGTTGAACACATCCGGGTGCGCTTTTTCGATCTCATCAAAAAGCACGACGCTGTAAGGCTTGTGCCGCACGGCCTTGGTGAGCGCCCCGCTATCCTCGTAGCCGACATACCCTGGAGGTGCCCCGATCAGCCGGCTGACAGAGAACTTCTCCATGTACTCGGACATATCGACGCGGATCAGCGCATTCGCATCAGCGAAGAGGAAGCGAGCCAGAGCGCGCGCCAACTCGGTCTTTCCGACGCCCGTCGGACCGCTGAATATGAACGAACCGATGGGTCGGTTGGGGTCCTTGAGGCCCGCACGGCTGCGGCGGATGGCACGGCTGATACCGGTGATCGCTTCGTCCTGACCGACCACGTACTTGTGGAGCTCCTCCTCCATCCGCAACAGGCGGTTGGTCTCGCCTTCCTGCAGCCGCGTGACCGGGATACCCGTCCAGCGCGATACGATGAACGCGACATCTTCTTCGCTGAGTACCGGCCGGAAAGTGCGGCGCTCCTCTTCCCACTCCTCACGTCGGCGCCGGATGTCCGACTGCAGATCGCGCTCACGATCGCGCAGCTCGGCCGCCCGTTCGAAGTCCTGATCGCGAATCGCGCCATCCTTCAGCGCAGCTATCTTTTTCAGTTCTTCCTGAAGGTCGGCAACCTCTGCTGGCGGGACCTGAGTAGCGAGTTGGACGCGCGCGCACGCTTCGTCGATCACGTCGATCGCCTTGTCCGGAAGGTAGCGATCGGTGATGTAGCGCTCCGACAACTTGGTGGCCGATACGAGCGTATCGAGCGGCATATTCACTTTGTGGTGGTCCTCGTACCGCTTCTTGAGCCCCTCGAGGATCTCGATCGTTTCCTCCACCGAAGGCGGTTCCACCATGACCGTCTGGAAGCGCCGCTCCAAGGCGCCATCCTTTTCGATGTACTTCCGATACTCGTTCAGCGTCGAGGCGCCGATGCACTGCAACTCGCCGCGAGCCAGGGCGGGCTTCAACATGTTGGAAGCGTCGATGGCACCTTCCGCCGCGCCGGCGCCGACCAGCGTGTGGACCTCATCGATGAACAGAATCACATCGCGGTTTTGCGCGATCTCGTTCATCACCGCCTTGAGGCGCTCTTCGAACTGCCCGCGATACTTGGTTCCGGCGATCACCGCCGCCATGTCGAGGGCGAGCACTCGATGACCCTTCAGACTGTCAGCCACCTCTCCGCGGCTGATCAGTTGCGCCAGACCCTCGACGATCGCCGTCTTCCCGACGCCAGGTTCGCCGATCAAGACTGGATTGTTTTTCTTGCGGCGCGAGAGGATCTCCATCACGCGCTCGGTTTCCTGCGCCCGACCGATCGTCGGATCGAGTTCACCGGCGCGAGCCAGTTCCGTCAGGTCACGGCAGAAATGGTCCAGCGCCGGCGTCTTCGACTTCTTGTCCTTTGGCCCAGAGCTCG
>SDBV01001936.1_pt1 | contig 31040 bp, 25 predicted proteins | sample 2277081 | NCBI WGS metagenome assembly SDBV01 (sample SAMN10402039, study PRJNA504765) | marine sediment metagenome | isolation source: marine sediment core GS10_PC15, 223 cmbsf | place: Arctic Ocean: Southern Knipovich Ridge | collected 2010 | reverse complement strand
TCGCCGTGCCCGCAGCCTGCGGCGTCACCGAGGCGAGACCATTCGACGCCGCGGTATCAGGGCCGACCACAGCTTCGGGCTCGGTCTGTTGAACGGCAGACTCGACATAGAGCACCGACGCTGCCGAGTCGGGTTCGGCCACGACGTCGACTACCACCGGTTCCGACTCGACAGAGACCGGTTCCACAACGACCTCAGGCTCTGCAACAACTACGGGCTCAGGTTCGGGCTCGGCTTCCACGACCGCCGGTTCGGGTTCGGCGACGACTTCTACCACGGCCGGTTCGTCGCCAGCCACCGCGGGCGTCTCGCCGGCGTTCGCGGCACCCGACCACGCCCAAAAACCGGCAGTCACCAAAACTGCTACGACCGTCGCCCTCACTCCGAAACGCTTTTTCACGAAGAACCCCCGCAAACGGACGACAAAACAACATGCCACACGAGACTACCCACCCGAACAGGCACCATTTTCCATCGAGCGGCTCGGTGCTACCGAACCTGTCGCGGTCACGCTGAGCGTGCTGGACATAACAGTGACTATCGCCAACTAGTCGATCAAACAGGGTGCGACATCATCCTCAACATCGGCGAAGCGCCAAACCTATGAATATGCGAGATTCCCGGACGCAACTCATACCCAGAATCGGCGGCAGGAACCTCAGGGCGCGCACTCCCGAGCGGGCGCCAAGCAGCGCATATTGTCCGCGCCGAGCGCCCGTTACCCCGTCCGGTATTGCGCGAGCGTAATGTCGGGTTTCACGCAGCCCCGGCGATGAAACTGGCGACGGTGTAGCTCGCGTGGCGGTCGAGATTGTGTCGGGCACGGTCGTACCTGGTCGTGGTTCGCGGGTCGGCGTGGCGTGCTGCGATCTGGACGTCGCGGAGCGGGACACCAGCGTCGAGTGCCGCGGTGATGAAACTGTGGCGGAGCGAATGCGGCGAGATCTTCTTATCGATCCCGCATTTGCGCACGATTCGTCTCACGACGCGTGACGCGTTGTGACGGTTCATGCGCTCACCCGAGCGATTCAACATCAACGGTCCAGACTCGCGTTCGTTCTTCGCTTGGTCTACGGCACGCCCCACGCGCGGCGGCAACGGCATGACGGCCGGTTTGTCGCCCTTGCCGACGATGCGCAGCGTCCGATGGCCCCGTTCGGTTCCGAGATCTTCGATATCGACGCCACACGCCTCGCCGACACGCAAACCGAGCAAGCCAAGCAGGCAGATTAGGCAGTGATCGGCTGGTGACGATGCTTCCGCGGCATATATGACGGCGCCGAGTTCATGGCGATCGAGACCCAACGTCGGCGACTCTGAGCTGACGCGAGGCCGCCGCACATGCTCAGCCGGGTTGGCCTCGATGTATCCGTCGATCTGCGCGTAGCGGTAGAACCCGGCCACCGTCGAAAGGCGCCGGGCGACCGTCGACGCCGCGAAATGCTGCGATTCGGACATGTACCGGGCCCAAGTCTCGAGGTGCGGTCGCCGTGCCGACATGACCGGCAGAGCTGCGGTTTCGCACCAGGCCATGAACCCGCGGAGATCGGCCACGTACGATCGGCGCGTCGACGCCTTGTAGCGGGCGAGATAGCCGGCCATCGCGAGATGGAAGTCGTCGAGTCCGTCGCCGCCGACTACGAGTTCACCAGAAATGGGCGTGGATGACATGACGGTCTCCCTTTGATCGGAATCGTGGTTGTCATGTCGATCTCGGCAGAACCGTCCGGTAACTGCTGATATGCGACAGGCCGTCTGACCTACGCGTGCCGCCCGGCGAAATATCAGGAATTGAGCGATATGTGCGTCAATACCGGACGCCTCGCGTCGGCTGATATTTCTTGGGACCCCCCTACGGCGCTGACCAGGCGTTCACCGACGCCCACGAACCGAGAACCGACGGCCGGGCGGATCTTATGGGCGGCTCCACGTACGTCGACGACCTTCGCTCAAGTTCCGAATCCCGTGTAGGGGTCGGCAGGAGGTGTGGCGCTCGGTAACGCCAATAGGGGGTATCCATCTGCCACTGACGCGAGCGCGACTGCAATGGCTCTGACATCAGTGGTGTCTTCTCGATCGAGAGCCGTTGGGTCGACGGCATCCAGCAGCCCCACCTCAAAAACGCGGACCCAAACCTCTAGAAGATGGTGGGTGTTGAGTTGCCCGGGTCGTCGGACTCATTCACGTAGGTAACCGTTACGTCCACGCCGCCTTCAACCTGGCTGGCCTGGTCGTCCTCCAACTCGTCGTCCTCACGCTCGGCGGCTTCAGCCGACTCTGCGTCCGACCGGCCCTTGTTCTCGCTCATGGAGTGCCTCGTCTCTCATTGTTGCCTTAGTCAGACATTGTGCGTCACTTCGCCCAGTTCATCAACACAATAGGTGCGGCGACTCCCCGGCGAACGCAACACGGACCCACCTACTCCGGCTCCCCAGCTTCAAGCTCGCACCGTGCGTCAGCCAACGCGTCAAGCTCGCCAAGTCGCTCATCCCACGCGGCGATCTAGGTCCGCGGCTTCGCCAACGGCGTCGGCCCCCGGTATCGTGGCCGCGCATCCAACCAGCCACTCTCCGCACCGGCTCAGACCAGCTTGGTCTGGGCCCCCGCTCGCATTGTCCGCTACCTCGTGCGGTTACCCCGTCCGGAAACGCGCGAGCATATTGGCGCGAGGTGGCCGTGTAGGGACGTCGACACGATGACCAAATCGAACACGGCCACCGATCCCGCGGCACCTCGTGATCGTCCACTCCCCTGGTTTGATACCGCCTCGCAATCGAACCCAAACCGGACAGTACGCTGAGGAATACGAGACTCAGCAATACGAGACTCCACCAATGCATCCCGACTACAGTCCTCGAATGTCGGACAACGCGGAATCGACAGGCCCCCGACCCCATTTCCGGCAGCACAACCCCTCAGCACGTTGTCTGATGTTCTGACCGTGGCAGGAACAGCGCCTCTGTGGGTGCTACCAGATCCGGGCGCCGCCGAGCGCCTCGACAATCCTTGCCGCGTTCGCCGCGGACGGCGCTGCACGACCTGCCCGATAATTCGATATGGACGTTTCAGACATGCCTGAGGTGGCAGCGAGCGCCACAACTGTGATTTTCTTCTGAGACATCGTCCGTTTCAACCGTTCCCCAGCTGCCGCCGATGACTTCGTCTTCGCTTTCGGCTTGGCGGCAGTCTTCGCTTTCGGCTTGGCGGCAGTCTTCGCTTTCGGCTTGGCGGCAGTCTTCGCTTTCGGCTTGGCGGCGGTCTTCGCTTTTGGAGCGGTCTTCGCTTTCGGCTTGGCGGCGGTCTTCGCTTTTGGAGCGGTCTTCGCTTTCGGCTTGGCGGCGGTCTTCGCTGGTACTTTCGCCTTCGGAGACACGGCCTGTTGGGTGTCGGCACTCTTGACGAGGGCCTTCTTTCCCCCGCCGGCTTTCTTCTTGCCGCTCGATTTCTTCTTGTCGGCTTTCTTCATCTCAGGGGTCGCGAACTCTGCGACAAAAATCGTCCCGTCCCGATCCTCGATTTCCAGTCGAGCACCGAACGCGGTCACTTCCATTCCACGTTTCTTGGCGGCTTTTGCGAGTCGGCGCACTGCCTTTTTTGCTGTACCCAATGTCTTAGTCTCCTTCGCTCTACACGCGACCGTCGACTAGGTCGGATACTGAGGGTACAGTCGACAGCACTTCGATCTGCGACATGACCCACACCAACCAGCTAGTCGACGTCGCCTGCCGGTTTCGTCACTGTGTGCTTTCATGGAACTATAGGCAAAGGCATCGTACCGGCCTACTCGTGGAACGACAATCCACCTAGTGCGGCGCTGGAAGGCGTCGACATTTGGTCCGATCCGGTTTCGTCGGCGTCGTCTGGCTTGGTGTTCGATGTCTCGTGGTCCAGGACTGTAACGGATGTCGGGTCGTCAACGAGTTCTGAGGCCGATGGAACCGGCGTGCCTGTTGACGTCGAATCGCCCGAATCCTGTGTTGCCGATTCCGCATCCGGCGGTTGTATTGAAGGACTACCTGTCGCAACCTGTACTCGGACAACCCTTGTTACGATGTCGACGATGACATCGCCGATCGAAGGCTTTGAGGCTCCCTCACCACTGTCGGACGGTGGATCGAACCAGTCGCAATCGCCACCTTCATCGCAGACGACACCGCCGCCACCACCGAACATGCAGCCGAAATCTCCGGTGGCGCCTTCTTGGGTACCCCATTCGATGTCGCCCTCTTCACCACAGAGCGCCGATATACCCTCGCGGGTGCCACCGGTGCTTTGCCAGTCGGCTCCCTCTTCTTCCGCGATGGCGTTTGGGGCGCCAATCGCCAGAACGCCAATGCAGGCGGCTGCGCCAATCATCGTCACAACAGTTCGTGTTCTCATCGGTTTCTCCACTTCTAGCCTGAGTTTTTCGAGTTTTCGATGACCATGACTGCTTGGGACCGTGTTTGCTTACAGATGTTTGCGAAAATTCTGGGCCTTTTGTCGCTCGACGATCGCTGGGTCCGACGACCACGGTCGGATACGGGCAACGGACGCCCGGCCGTGAAGAATCGGGCTAGCATCGCTCGGTGACCCACGACGTGCCTTCCGGACGCAAACGCACGCTTGGCGTCTTCATGCTTGGCATGATGACGTTCTCGATCCTCGCGAATCTCCGCGGCGTCCCGTCCCAGGCCGAACTCGGCCTCTCGGCAATCTTTTTCATCGTGATCGCCGCGATCACGTTCTTGGTCCCGACCGCTCTCGTCTCTGCCGAGCTCGCCACGGGTTGGCCCGAACAAGATCTTCGCGATCATCGTCGTCTTCGTCGTGTTCTGGGGCGCAACACTTGCCAACTTCCGCGGCATGAAGATCGCCGGCCTCATCGCGTCCTGGGGATCGATCATCGGCACACTGATTCCTGGAGCAGCGCTCATCATCATGGCGATCGCATGGCTGGTCCAGGGCCGGCCCACCGCGGTCGCGCTCGACGCCGCAGATATCATCCCGCACGGAAGCATGGACTCGTTCGTCCTCGCCTCCGGCGCGTTTACCCTTTTCATCGGCATCGAGGTCACGGCGTCGAATGCGCTCGACGTCAAGAAACCCGGCACGACATTTCCACGAGCGACCTTCCTCGCAGACGGTTTGGCGGTCGCGGTCTACATCGTCACGACTCTGGCGATTGCCATTGTCGTTCCACGGAACGAACTCGGGCTCGCATCGGGGGTCGTGCAAGCATTTCGTTCGTTCTTTGATGCCTCGGGGCTCGACGTGCTGACGCCGGTCTTCGCCGCCATGATCGCGATCGGCGCGATCGGCCAGATCAGCACGTGGCTCGTCGGCCCGACCCGCGATTGATCTTCGCTGCGCGAGAGGGAACGCTCCCAAAGCGGCTCCGGCACACGAATCACATGGGCATCCCGACCGTCATGCTCGTCGTGCAGGGCATCATCACGTCGGGCGTGACACTGCTCTTCCTCGTGGTTCCGACCGTGAGCACAGGGTTCTGGATCCTCACGATTGTGAGCACGCAGATCTACCTGCTGGCCGGTTTCTTCGTGCTCGTCCTGGCGCCTTTCGTGATCTATCGGGCGGCGCGCCATCGACGGCGACGCCGACCGGCAACGATCTCAGACCGGACGGCGCGGCCGTCCCTTCGCTTTCGGGGGCGTCGGCGATATTCAGCGGTGTGTCCACCTCAGATACGCTGCCTCGGCGATGAAACTGACGGCTAGTAACGCGATGAGCACGATCATCGTGGCAATGCCTTCTGCCTGATAGATGTACACCGTGAGGATCACGAATATCGCGAGACATGTGATCAGCCCTGCCAAGATGATCCCAAGGTTTGCTTGGGTTTGGGATCTGAGGCGAAGGTGTGCGGCGTTGACGCCGGCGTAGATGAGTAGGCCGGCTGCGCTGCCGAGCATCGCTACTTTCGTGATGTCCAAGAACAAGATGGCGACGATCGACAGGGCCGCTGTGATGAAGAGTCCTTCACGGGTGTGTTTCGACAAGACCGGCTTGTCGAAAAGGCGTGGCAACTCGCGGTCGCGAGAGATCTGGTAGGTAGTGTTCGCGCTTCCGAATATGGTTGCGTTGACGGCCGACGCTGTGCCGAAGAGTGCGATGACCGATATCGCGACGGTGCCGAAACGTCCTGCGAACGCGCCCATTGTACTGGAGAGAGCGGAGCCTTGATCGTTTCGGATCTCCTCGAGCGTGAGGTTGCCGACCACTGTGAGCGCGACGACGGCATTGATCACTATGACGATGACAATGCTCAGGTATAGCGATATCGGAAGCTGACGCTTCGGGTTCTTCATCTTACCGGCAGCGTTGGCTACGAGCCCGAATCCTTGAAAACCGATGAAAACTATGCCGGCCCCGATCAGAATGTCGCCGATGCCCGGCCAATCACCAAAGGCCATTGGTGTCGTCTTGACGGAGCCGAGACCCACAACGCCGAAGATGAACAGGGCCGCAATAGCTAGAGCGACGATGAACGTTTGAGCCCGTCCGACGATGTTCGAACCGGCGAATTGCAAGAGTACGAAAACGACGATCAACCCGCAGGCGATGAACTTGAGTGGCCAAGCTCCAATGTCACCGCCGTAAAGTGACGGAACATATGCAGCGAACGCGCTGCTATACAGTGCCAGCCCCAGGACGTACGCGAGCCATTGGAAGATGTTGATTCCGCCGCTCAAGACACCGATCCCGAAACCTTGCACGAAGAACTCGGCGTTGCCGCCAATGGTCGGGAACTTCACCCCGAGCTTCGCATACGAATAGGCCGTGAGCAAAGCGATGAGTCCCGACAAGATCATCGCAAGTGGAAGAGCGCCGCCCGCGACCGCCCCGCCTATCCCGACGACTGCGAAGATCGACCCGCCGGCCATGCTCCCGATACCGATGCTCACAGCGGCCGGTATGCCCAACCCCTTTTTCTTGCGCGGCCGAGGCTGAGCGGAATCACCTTGGTCTAGTTCGGCTGACTTGTCCATGTCTCGAAAGTAGCCGTTCCGCAAGGGGGGGAAGTCCACGGTGGGAACCCGTCGAGATCCGGGACGGAGGACCCACGCACGCCCCTCTCCGCTATGCGCTAGCATCGCGGCCGACGCGCCGATTCGATGACGTGGCAACGTTGCTACGGGAGCGGAAGGGAGATACTGTGACCGAAAACTCGTTCAAGTGCATCGTCATCGCCGCGGACGGCTCCGAAGACGCGGTCGCGGCGACACGCTTGGGCGTCGAACTCGCAGAACACCAAGGGAGCGAGATCATCCTTGTGCACGCCGCGGCGATGCCACCCATCATGCCGGGGCTCGCGGATCCGCCGCCGAGCGTCACCGAGTACATCGACAAAGCGGCCAAGCAGGCGATCGCCGTGTCGGAGAAGGTGGTCACGGATCACGGACTTGAGTGCGAGTCGGTGATTCGTGGAGACGCGCCGGTGGCCGATGTCATCCTCGACGTAGCGGAGGAACGTGACGCCGACCTGATCGTGGTCGGCCACCGGGGACTCGGCGCCGTCGGCCGCATATTCGTCGGATCAGTGTCAAACCGCATCGTGCACGAATCGAGTTGCCCGGTCCTTGTCGCAGCCGCGCCCAAAACGGATGACGACTGACACCACGCCCTGTTCTATCGCAATCGGTCACACCGAGATCTCTTCTTGATACGTGACGCCGCGTTCGTTTAGACCCTCCAGCATGAAGTCGACGCAGTCCCGGCGCAAGCCGATCTGTTCCGGCGGAATCACTCCCTTGTCGGAGAAGATTCCGGCGGCAAGCATCCTGATTGCTGTCGTTGCCGTGTAGCCGGTAACACGCGCCATCGAGTGTGTGTCGGTCGCGGAGTCGTAGCGATCGAACAGGTCGAAAGAGATACGCGTCTCAACGCCAGACTTGATCCCCGTGGCGATGACCTTCATTACCGTGATGTCCCTGTCGCCAGGCTCGAGTCGCCAGTTGTCGATGAGTATCCGAGAACAGAACTGCAGTGGCGTAACGCGTTCAGTTCCGAATTCGATGGGCTGATCCGAGAAAAAACCGGAATCTCTGAGGACTTTGATCTTCTCCACGTGTCCGGGATATCTGAGGGTCTTTTCTTTTCGATTTGGCGACCGAAGTGTTCTGAGCATCGTCCGCATACCGTCGGTGTTGAATGCTTCGAGTTCTCCGACGCCGGGGATGTACACAGACTCCAGGTCAGAGAGCGCAGGACGTACGACTTCGACTCCATCTTCGACGAAACGCGCCGGACGCAAGTATTCCTCGATGACGTCGATGGGCGAGAACACGGCCTTGTATTCGAAGGGCCATTCGGGTTCTTCTGGTAGACCACCCACATAGATGACCAGCTCACGCGGTTCATCGAGCAGACTCTCCGCGTAGCTTGCCAGGACATTGCTCATTCCCGGCGCCACACCGCAGTCGACTATCGCCGTTACGTCGGTCGTTTTCGCCAGTCCGTCGAGTTCGCAAAGATCCTCGGGGCTGAACGCGATGTCGACGACATCGCGCCCGTTCTCTATGACACACCGCAGAGTCTGAAAGCCCAAGAACCCGGGTACTGCGTTGATCACGAAGTCGGCATCAGATACGACGCGGGCTATGTCGGCAGAGTCCGGAAAATCAGCCGACATTGTCGCGACGCCCATTTTCGGCTCGGCGAGCTTCGCAAGAGCGTCGCGACTCTGATCGGCAACGACAACTTCGAATCCACTCGCGACAAGATCCAGAGCCATCGGCGCACCGATCAGTCCGGCCCCCAAAACCGCTACCTTCACGAATCCCTCCGCACGTCCAACAAGATCGCCGCCGCACTCGCGAACCGCAGACCACGTATTTTAGCGGTGTCCTACGTGTGAAAGGGCCCGCTTCAGCGAAAGTCTCGTGATCGCGTATGTGCGGGAACCACAAGCGTCTCGAATGAGTGGGCGATCACGTTGGTGGCCCCGTCTACTCGTTCGAGGTGGCCATTCACGATCACCGCAGGCGAACTCTGTGCAATCCTGGACTGCCGCATCCAGACCCGGGGCGGACAGATCACATTCACGAGTCCGGTTTCGTCTTCGAGATTGAGGAACGTCGTTCCGTTCGCGGTGCTCGGCCTTTGGCGATGTGTGACGATCCCACCGACTTTTACACGGGATCGGTTGGCAACCGCAGACAAACCGGCAACTGAGACCACTCCCCTGTCGTCGAGCTGTTCGCGTATGAATTCTGTCGGGAATGTATCGGGTGAGATCCCGCCGGCACTGAGGTCGAACTGCATCTGTTCTACCTCACTCATATCGGGTAGCTGAGGAGCATCGAGTCCAGTTGTCATTCCGGGAAACTGATCGGGTCTGATATGTGCAGCCGTGCCGGTTGCCCAGAGCGCTGCTCGACGGTCGAGACCGAACGGCTCGAAAGCCCCGACAATGGCAAGCATTTCGAATTGCCGAGTATCCAATGTGACGCGACGAGCCAGGTCTTCGAGGTCGCTGTAGGGCTGGCCGACGACAATTGCATCAGCGACGTCGATGCTGATTCGTGATACGGAACTGAGCCCAAGTCGAACCACGGGCTCATCGCCTGGACTGATCTGACACTCGAGCGTGGCGCTGGAACCGCTTTGATTGATATCGGGCCTGCATACAACAACCCCGTGGCGCCGGGCGTCGGCTACCAATGACTGCGGCGACCAAAAGCCCATCGGCTGTGCGTTCAAGAGTGATGCACAAAACGCCGCGGGATGGTGGCGTTTCAACCAAGCGCTTGCATATACGAGGAGAGCAAAGCTCGCAGCATGACTCTCGGCAAAACCGAAATTGGAGAAAGCGGTGAGTTTTTCGTAGATCGAGTCGGCGAACTCGCCTTCGATTCCCCTGGCAGCCATACCGTCGTACAACCTGGCGCGTAGGCGCTCCATGCGTTCCGACGAGCGTTTCGAACTCATCGCCTGTCTCAGCTCGTCGGCTTGGGTTGCCGTGAAACCTGCTGCGTCGATTGCGATCCGCAGCATCTGTTCCTGGAACAGAGGTATCCCGAGAGTCTTGCGCAGTGACGACTTGAGCGGACCCAAGTCTGGGATCTCTTCAGCACCGTTGCGGCGCCTCAAATATGGATGGACGGATCGGCCCTGGATTGGGCCCGGTCGGATCAACGCGATTTCGATAACGAGGTCGTAGAAGTTGCGTGGGCGCATGCGTGGCAAGGTCCCCATTTGTGCACGGCTCTCGACCTGGAAGACCCCGACCGAGTCGGCCTTCGAGAGCATCTCGTAAACCGCAGGGTCTTCTTTCGGAATGTTCGACATGTCGAGATCGACGCCGCTGTGTTTGCGGAGAAGATCGAACGTTCCGTGAAGTGCGGTCAACATGCCGAGCCCAAGCAGATCGAATTTCACGAGACCGACTGCTGCGCAATCGTCTTTGTCCCATTGGAGGACGGTCCTGCCTTCTTTTCGCGCCCATTCGATCGGGCAGATCTCGATGATTGGACGGTCACAGATGACCATCCCGCCTGAGTGGACACCGAGGTGACGAGGAAAACTTTCGAGTTGCGAGGCAAGCGTCAAGACATCAGGCGGAATGTCATGACCCGGATCACTCGATTCGTTTACTCCATGCACTCGTTCTTTGGATTCATCCGGTATTTCGAGTCGACCCCAACCGTTGCCCCAATCGGCGACCTGTCGCGACCAGGCATCGACTTGCCTGGTCGAGTAACCGAATGCTCGGCCGATATCGCGTAGCGCAGATCTCGCTCGATAGGTGATGACGTTTGCGACTTGAGCCGTGTACTCGCGGCCGTATCTGGCGTAAACGTGCTGAATGACTTCTTCACGTCTTCCGCTCTCGATATCGACATCGATATCGGGCGGCCCTTCGCGTGCTGGTGAGAGAAACCGCTCGAATAACAAATCGAAACGAACTGCATCGACTGCCGTGATGTCGAGCGCGTAGCAGACCGCTGAATTCGCGGCCGAACCGCGCCCTTGACAGAGAATCTCATTGTCACGACAGAACTGGACAATCTCCCAGACGATCAAAAAATATCCGGGATATCCGAGTTCATCGATAATCGAAAGTTCGTGATCGATCTGCGCATAGGCCCCTTCGACTCGTTCGGCGCCACGTGGGCCATAGCGATTCGATGCTCCGGCTTCGGTGAGTTCACGTAGCCAGCTCATCTCGTCGTGGCCGCTTGAGACCGGAAACGGCGGTAGCTTCGGAGCGATCAGCTCGAGCGCAAAAGCGCAGTTCCGTCCGAATTCTTCTGCTCTTCCAACCGTGCCCGGCCATCTAGTAAACCGGCGAGCCTGTTCATCGCCGGATCTGAGACACGCCGCTGGTGACGGTGGCAACCATCCATCGATCTCGTCGAGCGGGCGGCGTGCTCGAACGGCTGCGAGAGCATTCGCAAGGCGCCATCGTTGCGCTGTCGCGTAGTGGACATTGTTGGTTGCAACCGTCTCGGTACCACATCGGGTTGCAAGCTCGACGAGGGCATCGTTGCGTTCGGAGTCGAACGGCATTCCGTGATCCCACAATTCGACTACGACGTTGTCGCGACCGAATCTGGCGATCAGCTCATCGAGTTCTCGCTGGGCTGCCTCGGGCCCCGAAGTCATCAATACGGCAGGGACAGACCCCTTTCGGCAACCTGTCAGGATGAGCCAATTACCCGCGTGCAAGTCGGCGAGTTGGTCGACATCATAGACCGGCTTGCCCTTCTGGCGACCGGCGAGCTGCGCCATGCTGATCGCCCTGCACAAGCTCGCATATCCTGTCGGGTTCCGCGCTAGGACAACCAAATGGGCGCCTTCAGGATCGGCAATACCATTCTGAGATTGCGTGAGCCCGAGGCTCAGTTCGGCCCCGAATATCGTCGGGAGCCCATGGGCTCCGGCTGCTTCAGCGAACCGGACGATCCCATACATGCCATCGTGATCTGTGAGCGCGAGAGCGCTGAGGCCGAGCGAAACAGCGGTCTCGACGAGTTCTTCGGGATGGCTTGCGCCGTCGAGGAAGCTCGAGTTCGAATGACAATGCAGTTCGGCGTATGGAACTGAAGAATCCGGCGTCGAGATTTTGACGGGAACATAGGGCTGTCGCTTTCGAGGCCAGCCCATTTGAACCTCAGTCATAAGTCGCTTCAGCCGACCAATGCCCGGACGCGAATGCAAGCAAATGAGCACACCCTCGAGACGTTTCGACTTGGAGTCGTATTCGCTGAGAGCAGCGTTGAGAGTCCCACCATCGTTCATCGATCGGCCAAGTATTCGACCAACCGACGATCTCGCTCCACCCGAGTTCGCCTATGCATATTCGCGTCGGCTCAGCGCAAAGTTCCCCATTGTCGAAAACCATCAACTCTTCGCCATCTCGAGTCAACACACGCGCGGAGAGTCGTGGGCGGTGCAATATCGTTGGCGACGGTGAAGGAACCATCCCCGGCCACACCGGAACTTCTCGCTTCGGACTTCTCGACGATGTCACGTCGATTGGAACGCTGCCATTCCAAGGGACCAGTCTGATCTGCTGGTCGGGGTCGCGTCCGCCCATCGACTCGGCGACGAGCACCCCGTCGTTGCCGAGTAGACCTTGGAGACGGGTCAAGCCTCGTTCGGCTAGCGTATCGACCCTTGACCGCTGGCCCCAAAGACCGAGCTGGCGCCCCGAATCGGGCCGAACGCGATCAGGTCTGAGACGCAGTAGGCAGATCCCTGCTGTTGGGCGTCGGCGACTATTGAGCCAACCTTCGAGTTGCCACCTGACCCGATCGACCATTGCTGTCGATGTGAACCCTTCATCATGACGCCATAGTCGTGTCGAATCTTCGCCGTGATCTGTCATGGCTTCGACCGCGAGACATGTACAGATCAGCCCAAGGCCACTGAGTCGACCTTCGAGTTCGCTCGACAGGGAACGAGCCGCAAAAGCGGCCTCGTCGACACGACTGACCGGAGGCTCTAGCTCGATTTCGACTGTCAACTCAGGTGGCGGCTCAGTAGACGCTATCGGACGCGGATCATCACCAGCTGCCAGTTGTTGTGCAAGTGATCCATCACTGCCAAAACGTGCGAGCACGTCTTTCGACTGAAGCGAGGCGAATGCTCCAAGAGTGTGTATCCCAAGCCATCGCAACAACTCGACGAGGTCAGGCCGCCCAAGCTTCGATATGGGCAGTGAAGCAAGATATTGCTTCGTGTCACCAGGCTCGACTATCTCTCCGTTGCTACCTGATTCGGCCGCGAGTCGAGCAGCAAACAGGCCGTCTGCAACACCGATACGACACGGAATACCGAGAGAATGAATTGCGCCTCGAATTCGATCGGAGAGCCTTTCGTCGCCGCCGAAGAAACGAGATGGGCCCCTCGTCTCGAACACACAAACACCATGTTCGACTAATTCAAACCGTGCTACGAACGTAGTGAGTTCGATGAGGACGGGCTCGAAAGCGCGCGCGTCTCGGCTCGGCTCGGACTCGACGACTTCGAGTTCACATACAACGGCCATTGTTCTGTGGTTGTCGGCGCATTTTTCGATTGCCATCATCCGGCAGCTTGCTGATCAGCCATCATGGATGAAGTACCAAAATCTGATGGTCGCTCGAGTTCTGCATCCGATGTCTCGGCAAGTCGCACTTCACCGTTTTTGCCAGGAAGCCAAAGCTGAGCCGATCGCAGTCGACAGGCGGCTCCACTGCCCCGTGCCGTGACCGAAACTCGTCTCGCACGCAATCGTCCGGCACCCAGATCGAGCCCCGACCACTCGACATCGTTCACATCGAGGACTACGTCGGCTCTGCTCCACGCTGATCGTCCGCTTTCACGATGCTCGGTCTGAGCATCGTGACCTGTTCGGACGAGGACGATGATCGCCCCTCGGTCACGCAATCTCGCCGTGAGGCGTTGTTCGTCAGTTGGTCGAAGGTTTGACGGGGCCCTAGCGACAATCACATCGACCGTGTCGATCAGGATCGAAATGACCTTGGCCCACCTGGCCTGGTCAATAGACGGTAAGACGACCACTCGTTCGAGCGCTAGCCCGAACCCGCGGCAAGCCGGCATTCCGATCCCATACAAATCAGCGAGAGCAACCCAAGTGCCCGATCTCGAAGCCCCGGCAACGAGCGATAGCGCAAGTGCAGTCGCCCCACCTGCGGTTTCGTCACATACGACCGATATGCTGCTCCCCCGCCGCAATGACGCATTCGGCAACAGCAAACCAAAGACGTCTGCTACAGGAAGCGTGTGCTCATGTTGCATGCTGATCGGCCGAATTCGCTCGGCAAGTGCGATGTCCACGTTGACAGTATCGAACATATGTTCGATACTGTCAACGGCTGAGGCGAAACAACTATTCGCTACGAGTCGAGACTGCAATTTTCCCCAGTCGATGCGCATTCGATCGCGGCGTGGTTCAACCGGCGCCGTTGAGCACTGCTTGCATCTGGTCGACCGTCGTCTCACATTCCGCGAGCGCGGCATCGAGATTGCCTGCCTGCGCGTAGTCGGCAGCGAGATCTGCTGAGGCGCTCCAGACGCTCGACTGCTCGGTCCCGATCAGACCCGCCAGTGTCAGATCTCGAAAGAGTTCACCATATCTGCGTGCGCAGTCTGTGTAGGCACTCCCGCTCGCGCCGGCGCCCGGCGGCGCACCAGTCGTCGCTGGCGTCGGGCTCTGACCAACTGGAACCGCGACTTCGGCGCCGGTGCCGATATCGACGACTACCAGCTCAATTACCGGTGGCCCTGCGACGATAACGACGAGAGTCGACTGCTTGAAGCCCGCCCAGCTATCGCCTACGTATGTGGGTCCAGTTGTCACGGGAATTGGATCCAGCAGCGGATTGCCGCAGGCGCATCGGACTCTCGGCGTGCCGGTGTCATCAACCAGAACTGCCGTGCCCGCCTCCAACACCGATTGCCGTGGGATCGCGTTTCCGTCCGCGAATCCGTGATTCGTCACACGCGTGTCACTGCGCAGCACTACCGGGGCGAGATCGTCGACATACGTGCCGACCGCGTCTGGATCGATACCGAGCGTGTGCGCCCATGCAGTTCTCTTCGCGTCGTTCTCATTGAGGAACGCAACGAGTTGAGCTTTGTCACAAATGCCGATCTGATTGCTGCCGCCGTACAAGCCCGGCGCTGTGCCGACCTCTGATCGGATGTCGCCCGGCGAGGTCGTTCCCGGTGTCGGGCTGGCCGATGCAGATGGCGATGGCAGAGGCGACGATGACACCGTTGAAGCAACAGATCCAGTGAACGGATCGGGCCCTGTAGCGGACGCCGGCTCGAGGAATACCTCTGCCTCGCCGACGACAGCCTCGTCGGCGCCGCATGCGGCGAGGATCATTGAAAACACGACGAGTGTAACGAACAAACGCTTCGTACAAGTCATAGCGATACCGTAGAGAATGCCGCCTAGCCCCACAAAAAACGTTACCAGCCAGAGAAACCCGGACCCGTGCTTCCTAGGTGTACCGGCTACGGCGGTCCTCGAAATCCCCCATAACGTTCAAACCGGACAGACAGTCCAGACTGGACTCTAGACCGCATCCGCCGACGGGCGGACCATTCGGACATCCGCAATGAATGCCCAGTCCTTGGATAGCGGGATCAGGCCATGCGCAACGTCACCCACCGGCCACCGGACGATACGTCGGAAACAGAATCACGTCCTTGATGTGGTCGGTGTCGGTGAGAAGCATAACGAGCCGGTCGATACCGATGCCCATGCCGCCGAGAGGAGGCATAGCGTGTTCCATCGCTCGGAGAAAATCGAAGTCGATGCGTTCGGCCTCGTCGTCTCCGGCCTCTCGATTGCCCATCTGCGCCATCAGTGCCTCGCGCTGTACGATCGGGTCGTTTTGTTCTGTGTAGGAGTTGACCATTTCACGCCCCGCGGTTATCACTTCGAACCGTTCGGCATATAGAGGGTTGTCGCGATGTTGCTTCGCGAGCGGTGATGTCTCAGCCGGGTAGTCATGCAAAAAGACCGGGCCCCAGATCTTCGATTGGACGTGTTCGTCGTAGATCTCGTCGAGGATCCGGCCGCCGCCCCAGTTCGGTTCGGTCTCGACACCGTAGGACTCGACGCGTTCGCGAATCACCTCGATCGGCTGATCCAGGTGGAGGTCGAGGCCGGTTTCACGCGTGATGGCGTCGACCATCGTTATGCGTTCCCAGGGCGGTGTGAGATCCATCTCCCTACCGCCAATTGTCACAACCGTTCCTCCGGTGACTGCCGTGGCGACTCGGGCGACCATCTCTTCGGTGAAGGTCATCATCGACCAGTAATCCATATAGGTGCAGTACGCCTCCATCATCGTGAATTCGGGGTTGTGGCGGTTGTCAATGCCTTCGTTGCGAAATGTTCGACTCAGTTCGAACACTCGCTCGAGGCCGCCGACGATGAGGCGCTTGAGCTGGAGTTCGAGCGCAATTCGCAGGTAAATGTCGATATGGAGTGCGTTGTGGTGTGTGATAAATGGTTTTGCAGCGGCGCCACCCGGAATGTTTTGCAGTATCGCCGTCTCGACTTCGATGAACTCGTGTTCGGCCATGAACTCACGAATTGTCGCGATCGCCTTGCTGCGTCCGATGGCGCGCTCGCGTGCGTCGTCGTTCATGATCAGGTCGAGGTATCTGTGTCGGGCACGAAGTTCTGGATCGGTGAATCCGTCAGAGCGGTCGGGCAGTGCGCGTAGCGCTTTCGACGTCAGAAGTATGCGGGTAGGCCGAATCGACAACTCCCCCGTCTTCGTCGTCATGACTTCGCCTGTTACTCCAATGAAGTCGCCGACCTTGACTTTGGCGAACGCGCTGAATTCCTCCGCTTTCGTGCGATCGCGGCGAACATATATCTGGATTTCGCCGGTGCGGTCACGAATGTCGCCGAACGTGAGTGCCCCGTACTTGCGCAGTGCTAAGACACGACCCCCTATCGAGACCGTTGCACCGGTTTCGGTGTCGGGCTCGATCTCGCCGTAACGGTCGCGTAGTTCTCGCACTGTCGTGTCGGGCGCAAAGTCAGTGAGGATCGGCCAAGGCTCGATGCCGTCTTCGCGCATTTTGTTGGCCTCGCTCACGCGTGCCTGAAAGAGTGGGGTCTGGCCGAGGTCGTCGGGCGAGATCGGCTCCGAGATCATGCGGCTTCGCGGTCTCGTCCCGGCGCCTAGCGGAGCATGTTTGATCGACCCGGTCATTGGCGGCGTCTTGTTGCGGGCCCTGGGCTCGAGAATCAAACCGAGACCTGGGAGGCGAAGGATCCGTTCGGCGCCCAGGTAGAGCAATCCGATCGAAGCCATGTCACGAGCGTCTCTGTAGACGATTACTCGCGGCAGCCAATGAGGCTGGAATCTGGTGTTGAATGTTCGTAGGTTGTCGGCCTGATAAACCTTGCTGAGTTTCTTGACGCCCCATCTCGCGACCCGTTGCAGACCTTGGAAATCGAGGTCGTCGTCGAGCAGGCGACCGAAGGCGGCGAAGTTCGACGAAAGTCTCGTGATGCCACGACGCCCAAGTGAAATTGCCGTCGAGGCGATCAGATATTCCATGATGCCGTTTGGTGCGTCTCGTTCGTATCGCATGATGTCGAGCGAATAGCCCGGTTCGTCGCCGAAGCACGGAATGAGATGCATGAAGCCCATTGGGACGTTTTCGGCGTCAAATGCAACGGCGATGCCGCAATCCGGATACGCCCCCGTCATGTCTTGGCTCAGCGCAGTCGTGAAACCCTCTTCAGGTTTGTCCCCGCGCCAGTCTGCGCTGATCTGATTGAGGCGGAGCATCAGGTTCCGATCGCATTCGGCCTCGGTCATGAATTCGTAGGTGTATCCGGCCTTTTCGAAGCGCCTGGCGGTCTGGCGAACCTTGCGCATGTCGTGACCGTCGAGGTCGAATGTGTCGGGGTGGATGATGGCTTCGTCGCCCATGTAGAGCGCGTGCAATCCGAATCTCTCGTACAGTGGAACGTCCGCTTCGCGGACCGCCAAGAAGGCGAACTTCCACGCATTCTTGCGACACATCGTGAAGAACTCCTCGAGCAACAGTGGTATCGACTCGGGCCTGCCGACCGGGTCGCCGGAGACGAGCGCGTAACCGCCGCGATACCCGTAGGCGAGCATTGCTTCGCCGTCCGACGAAAAGAAGAACGACTTGTCGGGTCGCAACACAAAATACGCGAGCGTGTCCCAGCCATATTGGCGAACGAGCCGCTGCGCGTGCTCCCATTCTTCGGTGGTGTGATCGGCTCGCTGGATGATCGGCCGGAAAAAGAAGAACGCAAGCAAGAGGATACCGATGATGCCGAGTGCGATCATCAAGACGGCATATGTGCGTTCGAACGTCGGATCGTCGAATCTGTAGTCGGACCCGACACCAACGACCCGGCCGAAGACTGAGTCGATCCACCCCGATAGTGTGAGTCGCGGGCGGAGATGATGCCGATTCGCTAACAACATCACACCGCCGACCGCGAGCAGAAACACGACATAGATCGGAATCCATATCAAGAGACGAACGATTGTCGGCGGGTCGGCTTCGGCGCGGAACTCGTCCCGGCGGATGAGTAGCCCCACAAACGCCAACACCATGATGACGAAGAGGATTAGTTGCCCACCAAAGACAGCAAGAACGATCCCGATGCCGGTGAGGATCGTTGCCACCCACCACGCTCGGCGTTTCTGACGATAGATCTGGCGGGCGAGGACGACTAGAACAAGTCCGCTCAGGCTCCCGAACGCCGTAGCCAAGATGTGGATATCGTGCACACTGCCACTCGAAAACCGCGCAACCCGAATCAACCCCAGATGCGTAACAAGCAGCCCCGGCACGAATTGCCACAGTCCGGCGATTGCGATGATCACGGTGAGCATCCAAGGTCGCTGTCCACTACCGCGGATGACTTGCTCTCTCGATTCGAGTTCGTCTAGGCGGGACAAGTCACCCAACGACGGAACCTGCTCTTCCACGCGGCCCGGCGCAGATGGCGTCTCGGGTTCAGGTTCGCTCAGCTCGGAGTCTTCGCCGGCCGTAGTAGTTGTCATACGCTTGTACTCATCGACTGTCGGTGATGCGCCTTTAGGGCCGTGTGTTTGTGTGGATCCGCGGACGGCGGCGATCTTGCCGCCGACATCCCGTTAGATGCTCCAGTTGACCATTTTCAGCCGATAACCTCCATTGGTGGGCCGGGAGGGATTTGCACCGCCATCTTGGCGCGAAAGGAGCACCTGCTCTGCTGACTTGAGCTACCGGCCCATTGCGAGCGAGTTTACCAGCGCTCACCACACCGGGCTCCGAGGCCTCGCCCGTCCGTTGCCGGTTGCCCCGCACCGGCAACGCTTCGACCGTCACCGCGTCTTTCACCGGGGATCGACAGAACGCTTGCTCGACCCGGCCCCATCCACATTCTTCTCGAGAAGTTCATCGTCGGGGTCGAGCGCCCCCGCGCCTGCGGCCACGACCTTCGAACCAGACAGAACCACAATGCCTACGATCAAAACGGCGAGGCCTAACGCGGCGCCAATTTCGCGGACGACCACGTCGCCGTGGAGACGCTGACCGAACAGGTACACACCCAAGATGACGGCCGTGAATGGTTGCAAAGATTCGAAGGTCGCCATCGACGGCGCCAGCTTGCCGGTTTGAAACGCACTCTGGACCACGATTAGACCGAGACCACCGCTCACCAACACGGCATACGGATACGGTGTTGCGAGCATCGACCAAAAACCCGACTGGTCCCAAAGGGCCATGGTCGTGTCGAGATAGACAGACATGATGCCCCACGCGACACCGGCAACCGTGCCCCACAACGCTGCCCGGGCCGCGCCCGACGTTCGCCAGCCGCCAACGAGGCCAACAGCAGCTATCACGACAACGATGCCCGTGACGATCAGCCACTCACGTCCCAGCACCGTGGTCGGCGACCCTTTGTCGATATTCGCGAAGACCATGAACAGCGCTATCCCGGCCGACACGATCGCAGCGCCCGTCCACTCTCGTGGGCCGAGGCGTTGACCGGTGTATTTGACGCCGAGTGGCAATGCCATGAGGATCGCGGTCGCCAACAAGACCTGGACGATCGCGACATTGCCGAGAGCGAGCGCCCAGGCCTGAAACACAAAGCCGCCCATGTCGAGCACAAGCCCAAGAATCCACAACGGCCGTCGGACGAGGTCGAGCACTAGCCCGACCTCGAGAGCCTTGTCCTCTGGCTGCTTGGCCGCCTCGTATTGCTCGAGGACCGACCCGACCGCGTAACAAGCCGCGGCCGCAATCGCCAATGGTATCGCCCAATTACCGCTCATCGGTGATGAACACTACTTGCGCCCAGGGAACGCCGGTCCTCTGCGGGACCCATGGGATCAGTCAGCGGGCGCAGTTGCGCCACGGCGAAGAGCCACGTTGTGCATACAGCTGCGCGGCGCGCTGGTCTTGTTCGGCCTCAGAGGCCGCGGCTGGGTCGCCTGTACCACCGACGCCTTCCCATGTTCCTTGGTCGAACTGATACTTGCCGCGATGCTTGCCGCTCGACGACACCGCCGTCGGATCTCCGCCGGACTCGCAGTTTGCAATCGAGTCGAGACTCGATCCACCGCCACGCGACGATGAACGCCAGCTTTTGGAATTCATGGAACGTGGGACGCTTGCTGCTTCGGCTTCAATTCGGGCCGCTTCAGCCTGAGCCGCTTCAGCCTCGTTCTTCTTGTTGACGAGGTCGGTCGCGACGACGACAGACCCGTTCGCCAAACTGACACTTGCTGAAGACTCATCGCTTGGAGAGACTGCTAGTGCTGTGCCAAGCGAGCCGGCAGTCAGCGCCAATGCGATCGGAAGACCGACCGCGAAAATTCGTTTTCGCAGCGTGTAATGTCTCATCGTGTTACCTCCATGCGCGAAACGTCGGTCATTACCGTGACGCGCCAATGTGGCGCAACGCGTCGCGTTACTCGGGTGTGAATGCGAAGCTCGCCGTCGGTCGACGAGTCGCTGGGCCCATGGTGGGCGCTGGGTATCGGCGCCGATCTCGTTAGCGGCGCCGCCGTCTGAGGTGACGGGATCAAGGCACGTTGCTCAGCCTGCCGGGCGCATGGCGCACGGCGGGCGGCTTCGTTGAGTTCCACAAGTTAAGACCTGTTTCTGAGATTCGCCTGAGATATTGCGATTTTTCTGAATTCGTGCTGTGTCGCGATTCGTCAGAGGACGCCTGCGAGCGCCCAGCAGATCGCAACCAAAACGACGAGACCGCGCCTCTCACGGTGGATGCTGTCACTTTTCACGAACTGGATTTCGCCACGGTTGCGACGGTCTCAACCATCAGACTCTCGCCCGGGCACGCATCCCAGCCATCCGCTCTCGGCATCCTTGGCTCAGTTAGTCCCACACACATGACGATGACTTGTGTAGGTGCGCGACCTGAGCGCGCACGGCTACATCAGTACAGACGGCGGTGGCGACAGCGATGAATGAGCCGAGTCCGGTCTCGGACCTCGAATCCAAGCGTTCGGTCACGCCCGATTCGCCGCCCGCCCGCGTGCGGATAGGCGATCTGCTCGTCTCCGCCGGACTGATTACCGAGACGCAGGTGGATGAAGCCTTGCGGCTTCAAAAAGAAAGTCACAAACGACGTAGACTCGGCGAGTTCTTGGTCGAAATGGGAGCAGTCACCGAAGAACAACTCGCCGTGACACTGGCCGAGCGTCTCAGAATCGAGTTCGTCGACCTCAATTCCCAAGTACTCGAACCCGAAGCGACCGAGTTGGCGCCAATCGAGACATGTCGTCGCTATCACCTGGTTCCTTGGGCGCTGACAGCCGACGGAGACCTCTGCGTTGCGATGGCCGATCCAACAGACGTCATCGCGATCGACGACGTTCAGATGCAGACATACCGAGCCGTGATTCCGTATGCCGCAGTTCCGAGCGCTGTCGAGCGTGCCATTGATCGCCTTGCCGAGGGTGGCATCGAACTCGTACAGATCGCCGACGCCGAAACCGACGAAGACGCCGCAATGCGAGCGACCCGACTCGTCGACGCGGTGATCGACGATGCCGTTCGCAACCGCGCTTCCGACGTTCACTTCGAGCCAAAGGAAGACGAACTGATCGTCAGGGCCCGGATCGACGGCAGGCTTCGGACCATTTTCACGTCAGACCTGAGCGTGCACCCTCCTGTCATAAGCAGGATCAAGGTCCTCGCCGGTCTCGACATTTCGGAGAGACGCCGCCCGCAGGACGGCCGACTTCAGTTCACGATCCGTGGCAGGAGAGTCAGCGCTCGGGTCTCGACGATCCCATCGGTAACCGGCGAGAAGGCCGTTCTACGCATCGTCGACCATTCGAAGACGACGCCGAGGCTGTCTACGATCGGCCTTGACGACGCCGACCTCGCTGCCGTCCGATCGGCGGTCGGACAATCCCGCGGTTTGGTATTGATCGCCGGACCAACCGGGTCGGGTAAGACGACCACTCTTTATGCGGCGCTCGACGAGATAGCGAATGCAGAACTCAACATCGTCACACTCGAAGATCCGGTCGAGCGGGTCGTGCGCGGAGCGGTGCAGACCCAGATCGACGAAAGCATCGGCATCACGTTCCCCACGGCGCTGCGGTCGATCGTGCGTCAAGATCCCGATGTCGTAATGGTCGGCGAAATCAGAGACACCGATACCGCGAGTATCTCGCTCAAGGCTTCACTCACCGGCCACCTCGTCATGTCGACGATCCACACCAACGACGCCGCGTCGACCGTGACGAGACTCATCGACATGCAAATCGAACCGTATCTGATCTCTGCGGCGCTGTCTCTCGTCGTGGCCCAGCGACTCGTCCGCAAGATTTGTGTCCAGTGCAAGGCTCAGACAGATCCGCCGACAGAACTCGCCGACGAGTTGGGTTTCGCCTTGCCCGATGACGGCGCGTGGTCGATTGGCCCCGGATGCGACTACTGCATGAACACGGGCTACTACGACAGAGTCGGTATCTACGAACTGCTACCGATTACAGACCAGATCATCGCGATCCTTCGTCACGACGTGACCGCCGCCGAGGTGTTCAATGTGGCACGCCAGGGTGACATGCGAACTTTGCTCGAGCATGGTTTCGACCTTGCCGTACGGGGTGTCACGACGCTGGCAGAAGTATCACGTGTGGCGGGCGAGTCTCGAGGAGGAGGGGCGCTACGGCGTACCTCGATCACCGACAACAACGGAAGCGCCGTCGGCGTCACGGGCCGGGCGTCAGTAACGCCGCCGGGATCCTATGAAGGTACGGTGCCGAATCCAGGCCTGACCAGCGAAATCGTGCGAGCTTTGAACACCGCATTATCCCTTGTACTATCCCGTGAGATGAGTAGAGCAGCCGACATCTCTCCTCGACGAGATGATCGCCACGAGGGCGACGTCGGCTGACGCCACCCTCCGACCGCCCAGCCGGGTGCCCATTTCGACACAGCCGTCAGTGACTTCGCCCGATTTGGCAGAGCGGCCTGATAAGCAGCGCCGGGCCCCGGCCCGTACGGGTATTGGCCATACGGCGCCGGTACCTGGCGGTATTGCTGGTTGCCGGCTACTGAGTTCGGCGTGACATGGGCCGATGAGGTTACGTCTGGTCCGACGCCTGCCTGCGCCTGGCCGGGAAACGCTCTTTGCCGTGCCGCGGACTCGTAGCCGTCGTTTTCACGTCCGTAATTGCGCGACTCGACTGCCATAAGACATAGTTCGGTGCATGGCCGAGTGTTCTTGACCGAAGTGGCTGCATGTCAGGGCGTTACCGGCAGAACCCCGCCTTGACTCGGTCCGCTCGACGACGAACCAGAAGAGGCGGAGCCACCCGCCCGTCCCGTCGATGACGATGGAGCGCCCGAGTCGCCGGCACCCGGCTCGGACTCGTCACACACAGGCTGGATGTATCGATTGCCCGCTTCATCGCTGATCGTAATGTCGTAACAGCCTACCGGAACGTTCGCGACACCGAGCATGAACGTGATACCACCTTCGCTGTTCGATGTGACGGCATCTTCGGTTTGGCGACGTTGCGCCCGTACGACCTGTACATCCGATGATGCCGAACCGTTTAGGGCCGACGGCGTAGCGTTTGTTCCCTTGCCGCGCATCAAACAGAACGGAGTGCCCGCAGCAACCGTGTCGATGTCTCGGTACTGTTTGTTGAAGGCGTTCATCAGGTCGATCGCGAGCGTCGTCGCCTGCGATTCCGTCAAACCGAACTCGTCTTGGAGAGCCTTCGTAACTTCGGCAGCCGTGAGTGTCTTCGGTGTCTCGACCGAAGATTCGGCGGCGCTCGCCGATCAGATCCGTACCGAGATCGATTCACTTGACGACACAGGCGTGTCGAAGATGCTGTCGGAGGCGCTTTGTGTACTGTCACCACGGCTGAGCTGAGCGCCCGCCTTGTCTAGACAAAGGACAGCATGACCAAAGAAGACCTCACGTCGCTACGATTGAAACTCGGGCTTGGCGATGATGAACCGTGCCCTTCACCTGAGGCGTTCGCATTCGCCTACAAGATCACCCCGAAGCGCGGCTACCACGAGATCGACGACGAGGATGGCGCGATCGGCGTCTACGACAAGCATTGTGAGATCGTCACCGTAGTCGACGCCGACTTCAATCCACATCGCGACCTTCCATGCGCGGTCTGCGGCCAGCCCATGACTCCTATGCGCCTCAAATGTCGAACGTGCGGAGCTCCGATCGACGTCGCGCACGTTTTCGAACTGACGCATTCAGAGCCGACCGATGATCTGGACGATTTCGCGGCGGGTCGAAGGCTCCTATTCGTCACCGACGATGGCGAGGCGTCTCGGTTTGGCGAACTGCTCGATTCGTCGGGCATTGCATATCAGCTCAGACACGATGACGACGACGGATTCGGCCATCACGGCCCGGCATTGTGGGTTACGGAATTCGACTTCGGACGTGCCCAAACGGCGATCGCCGATCGCGGTACCGTCGGTGGATAAACGCAGCACCATCTGGTTTGGCCCGAACAATCAACACGACACGAACCGAAGCCGATATAGATGACAACAAGTGGCGCCGAAACGAACAGACACAGCGACAAAGATTGAACCTACGTTGAGCGGGTTCGGTCCGCGCTGGTCACTGTTGCGGTCGTTCGCTCTCGGATCACTCCTCATCTTCGTGATCGTCGGGCTCGGCCTTTACTGGCTGATCGGCGCCGATACCGTACGCGACCTGCGAGATCAGGCGCGCAACGACGCACAGGTCATCTCAGGTGCAATGTCGAGTTCGAACCTGATCAAACCCGACTACATCGCGAACGGGATCCGCCCCGAAGAATTGATCGGATTGCTTCCGATCGCGTCGGCTCTCGAAGCCGACGGAGAGACCTGGGAAGCCGTGACTCTCTACAACGAAGAAGGGCTTGTCGTACTGTCGACCGATGTCGCATCGTTCGGCGAGCGAATCGAGCTCACCGAGAGTCTCGAACGAGCTCTGTTGGGCGAGGAGACCCAAGAGGTCGTCGACCGCGACGACCTCGCTCTGCCAAACCTCGCCGCCGGCACGAAGATCGTCACAGCCGTCCCGTTCCGACTCGATGGTGAGGTCGTAGGAGCATTCGAGGTCGTCGTGTCGATCGAGAACGAACTCGCGTCCGTGCGCTCGAAGTTGATCTCGCGGCTTGCGATAATCGGCGGGGGATTGCTACTCATCTGGCTCTCCCTGATCGTCGTCTTCTTTCGATTGTCGAGAGTGAGCGACCGCCAACGCCAGACCGCAGAAGAGCTGCTCGGTCGTGAACGCCAAGCCGTCGCACGTGAGAAACAACTCCGTGAAGATCTATGGACACTCGCAGAGGCGTGTCTCGATGCCGAACGGGCAAAACTCGACACGGTCATCAAGTCGATGGGCGACGGCCTCTGCGCTATCGACGATCAGGGAAGGCTCGAATACATGAACCCCGAGGCAGAACATCTGCTCGGAGTCGACTTAGGTTCGGTTGCCGGTAGGCGCCTGCCGGCAGTGCTCCAAATCGTCGATCCGATCACAGAGCGACCGCTCGAGATTGTCGATGACCTCGGCGACCAACAGCTCGCCCAGCTCATGATGCGCCGATGGGAGGATCTCGCCGACGGAGATGTACCGGAAGGAACGGTGCGCCCGATCAGCCAGAATCGCGACGGCGAGTTTCGTGTCGTCAACGGAGTGAAATTTCCAGCCAACTTCACTATCAACCCGCTTGAAACAGACGGAAAGATAACCGGAGCGGTGCTCGTGTTCCACGACATCACCGAGCGTAAAGAGATCGAACGAATCAAGGACGAATTCGTCTCGACCGTGTCACATGAGCTGCGTACGCTGCTCACGTCGATCAGCGGAGCGCTCGGTTATCTCGAAAGCGTCGGCGAGGACACCATGACTGAACAGTCACGCGAGATTCTCCACATAGCGAACAAGAACGCTGCCCGTCTCGCACGGCTCATCAACGACATTCTCAGCATCCAGCGTTACGAAAGCGGTCATCTGGTGATGCGTCCAAATGTCTTCGACATGACCGAATTCGTCGACGACGTCATCGACCGCGTAAGGGGCTTCGCGGCAGAACGCAATATCACGATCACGGTCGACGACGCCTCAGACAACGACATCAAACTTCTGGCAGACCGCGACCGTATCGAGCAAGTGCTCACAAATCTGATCGCCAACGCCGTCGAGTATTCGCCGCCGAACAGCGCTATTCGTCTTCTCACCGCCCGCAGAGATGGCGGCATGTTCAGGGTGAGCGTGATCGACCATGGCCCCGGCATAGCCACCGAAGATCTCGCCGGGCTATTCGACAAGTTCCATCAAATCGCTTCGTCTGATCGCCGCGAACACGGCGGAACGGGCCTGGGATTGGCGATCGCGAGGGCGATCGTCCGTGAACACGACGGTCGGGTCGGCGTCGAGAGCAGCGTCGGTGCGGGATCGACGTTCTGGTTCGACTTGCACGAAGCCGTCGACGCTGACGACGAAGCGTCGCCTCCGAACAGAGGCGACCATGACGACCAAGATGTGTGGAAGCGTCATGGACTCAGGACCGACAGTGCCGAAAATAACGGATTGCCGGTCGCCCCGGCGTGAGTCGAAGCCCAACCCGACGGTGACGTCGTTCGCTGGATCGCATTTCTGTGCCACACTCTATTCACCAAGATCACTACCGGCAAAGATCACAGCCGGCCGAGGTCAGCAGATATTGGGGCGCTCAATGGCTCTGCCGCAGGACCGCGAACTCCTCGAACGCTGGATGGACCAGAACTGGTCCGCGCTCGCAGCAGTCGCATGGGACGGATTTCTCAAACACGGTCGCGGCATCGTAATTCCCGATTCTGACGGACCAGTGCCACCCGACGCAGCTCCGCCGGCGCGCGACGACGATGCCGACTGATCGTTTCGTCGATCTCGTCGGGATGCATCTTGCAACATTGCGGGCTGCAAAGCCGAGCCCGCACACGATTGAAGCTTACGGTCGTGATCTGACCGGGATCGGAAAGCGGATCGCAGCAATACACGACGTCGCCCTCGACGATCTCACCCTGAGCGAGATCGACAAGCGCAGTCTCCGTTCGGGATTCGCATCATGGGCATCCGATCACGCCACGAGTTCACTGCTGCGCGCATGGAGCGTATGGAACGGCTTCTTCGACCAGATGGTCGTCGACGATATCGTTGAGGGCAACCCGATGGGCGCCGTCCGCAAACCGCGCAGCACCCGCCCTCCGGCGAAGGTGATCAGAGGAGGCGATACGTCAGAGCGGCTCCTCTCCGCCGCGTCGACTCCCGACCCTCGATCGAGGAACAGCTGGCCGCAACGTGATGTCGCCGTCGTAGCGACGTTCTGCGTTACTGGAATTCGTCTTGCGGAGTTGCTTTCGCTGACGATGTCATCCATCGACGGCCCCGTTGGCGCTAGGCGCCTGACAGTCATCGGCAAGGGCAACAAGGCTCGGACGATCCCAATCGACCCGGCGCTCGAAACGGTTCTCGATGCATATCTCGACTCGAGGCTGGACCGTTTCCCCGACAGCGACCTCGATGATCCGACCGTGAAGATGTTCGTCCACTACGATGGCCGGCCACCGACTCCGAAGCAGATCCAATACTTGATCGGGCAGCTCTATAGGCGTGCGGGGATCCGCTCGCGAGTGCCTCCCGGCGCACTCGTACATGCGCTGCGTCACACGTTCGCGACGCAAGCGCTCGAGACGGGCGCCGACGTCGTCGAGGTCCAGCATCTGCTTGGGCACGCTTCTCTGGCAACGACGAGTCGCTACCTCGAAGCAACGGGCGACCGCCTGCGCGATGCTGTGACGGCTCACCCTGCTCAGATCGCTCTCCGCGCCCACAATCGTGAAAGTTCAGACTCGAGTTGAGTCACAAGCTCGGTTCGGCCGCCACCGGGACCATGTCGATCGTCAGCCAGTTGCCGTGACTGCCGCGAGGTGACCGACATCGCCGGCGCTGGCGTCGTTGGCGCCCCGACGCTGCCGAGCCAAGTCGGCGATCGCCTGCATTTCGGCGTCGTGGCCCATCGCCATCTCGGCAAACATCTTCCAGTCGCCACGGAACGAGTACATCGGCTGATCGAACGACGCCGGCGTGTTGTGTTCGATCACGAAATGACTGATCCAAGCCATACCGTATCCGACGACCGGAGCGAGCAAGAGTGACTTGCGCGGCCCGCGGACCAGCCCGTTCGCAAGAATTCCAATAGCCAGCGCCGAGCCGACGAAATGCATCCAGCGCGTGGCCGGTTTCGAATGCTGGCTCAAGTAGTACGGGAAGAAATCGTCGAAGTCATCGAACTGCTCCATGTGCACTCCTCGTCGCTCGTCACACCCACAACATGTGACACAAGGAGCGTAGCGAGCGCCTCGGCGGCGAAGTACCATATGGGCCCAACGACGCTCGCCACCGGTGACGGAGGGAGCGCATTGTCAGGCGCAAGCGATGGCGTCTTCGGAGAGAGCGAAGAAGGTCGACTTTCCGGTCGTGATCGGGCCGAGTAGCGCAGTCGATTGAGGCATGATCTGCTCGCAGAAGAACTGCGTCGTGATGATCTTGGCTTCGAGGAACTCGGCCTCTGCACTTTCGGTACCCGCCACGAGCTTGCGGCGAGCGATCAGCGACGACTTTGCGAGGAGATAGCCGCAGAACGTCGTCCCGAAGAGTTGGAGATACGGTGTTGCGCCCGCGGCCGCATCATTCGGGTCTTTCAGGCCATTCTCGAAGATCCACAAGGTCGCCTTCTCGAACGCCTCGACGGCATCGGCGAGGTTGCGTCGGATGCTCGGGAATATTTGAGTGGCGTTGTCTTCGGCAGAACGCGAGATCGCGTCGGCGACGTCGGTGTCATTCGAGCCCGGTTCGGGGATGTCGAGATCGCCCATGCCCGCATCGGCGAGTTCGACATCGAGTTCTTTCATTCGTGCGATGAGATCGAGAACGGGCTTGCCCATCCCGATTGGAAGCTTGCGTCCGATCAGGTCGAGCGCCTGAACGCCGTTCGTGCCCTCGTAGATGGATTGGATCCGCATGTCTCGGTAGTACTGCGCCATCCCGGTTTCTTCGATGAAGCCCATGCCACCGAAGACCTGGATGCCAAGCGACGTCACAACTTGTCCAACATCGGAACACCATGCTTTCGACAAGGGAGTGAGCAGCGCGGCGAATTGCTCTTGTTCTGAACGTTCGGCGTCGTCCGGGTCGTGTTCTGCAAGGTCGAGCGCCGCGGCGTTCGTGTAGAGAAGCGCCCGCATTGCCTGGATGTAGGCGCTCATCGTCATCAACATACGGCGTACGTCGGCGTGGCGGATTATCGGCACGCTCTCGCGCGATTCGCCGCTCAGCGCCTTGCCCTGTATGCGTTCCTTCGCATAAGCGACCGCTCGCTGGAATGAGCGCTCCGAGATACCGAGGCTGCTCACGCCGACTGCAACGCGGGCATTGTTCATCATTGTGAACATGTAACGCATGCCTTGGTTCTCTTCGCCGATCAGGTATCCGACCGAGCCTTCGCTGTTGTCGCCAAAGTTGATCGAACACGTCGGTGACGCCTTGATGCCGAGCTTGTGCTCGACGCCGACGCACACGACATCGTTGCGCTCGCCGAGGGTACCGTCGTCGTTCACAAGGAATTTCGGCACGACGAAGCAACTGATCCCCCTGGTGCCCGCCGGCGCGTCGGGCGTGCGCGCGAGAACGAGATGCACGATATTTTCGGTAAGGTCATGATCGCCGAAAGTGATGAAGACCTTCGCGCCGTTGATCAAGTATGAGCCGTCGTCTCGGCGCTCAGCACGCGTCCGAATGAGGCCGAGGTCTGTGCCGGCTTGAGGCTCGGTGAGGTCCATCGTGCCACCCCACTCCCCCGTGATCAGCTTCTCCATGTACTTCGTCTTCAGCTCGTCTGAGCCGTGGGCGAGGAGGGTGTCGACTGCGCCCGCATTCAGCCCCAACAACATCGCCAGACTCGCATTTGCCGAGATGAACATCTCGGTGAACGCCGAACCGACGGTAAGCGGCATGCCGCCGCCCCCGTGGCCAACGGGCCCGCACAGACCGGGCCAACCGCCTTCGACGAGCTGGTTCCATGGTTCTTTGAACTCGGCGGGAGTCGTCACTTCGCCGTCTTCCCACACCGTGCCTTGTTGGTCGCCTAGGAGATTGGTCGGGGCCACGACTTCTGACATGAAGCGGGCGACCTCGTCGAGCATGCCGTCGACGACCGTCGGGTCGGCGTGCTCGAAGTCGTCGAGCTTCGATAGACGAGGCAAGTCGGCGAGGTTGTCGAGTACGAACCGAATGTCACGAAGCGGAGCCTGGTAATCACTCATGGCGATCTCCTTGTGAGGGAGGCGTGTGTTGGCGCCGATAGCCGACGCTATGCGTCGACGCAGTGTCCTGAACTGCTGCAAAGAACCCTATCAGCGACTTGACCGCTCGGTCAAGTTTTCTCACGGCTATGGGCCAGACACTGCCTGAGCTGCTCATTGGGCGTCTCGAAATCAGGCCGATCGGTCGCGACGGG